>ERZ773359.18-NODE-18-length-169738-cov-53.560480_pt1 | contig 169738 bp, 163 predicted proteins | sample MGYA00374955_ERZ773359 | MGnify/ENA primary metagenome ERZ773359 (study PRJEB29098, sample SAMN04486028) | biogas fermenter metagenome | study: EMG produced TPA metagenomics assembly of the Biogas fermentation microbial communities from Germany - Plant 4 DNA1... | reverse complement strand
CCTTCCGCTTGGGGAACATGAGGGCTTCTTCCAGCATCTCGCTGCTCATCAGCGCGCGGGCCATTATGAACCGGGAATGTACATCCATCAATAGCTTTTCAACTATCTCCCGTTCCTTCCGGTTCTCCCGGACAATCTCCAGGAACTTCTTCATAAGCTCGTCCCGCTTGTCCTTTAAGAGCTTATGTCCGCGCCTGGCGGTTCTTAGCCTTCTTTTCAGACCCGTAAGCACCATACGGGTGGGATTCACATTAAGTCTGGCCATTTGCCTACCACTCCATATCCTGCAACTCATCCTTCCTGGGATGATACTTCTTGATATATTCGGTCTTTATGCGCTTCAGCTCTGAAACAGGAAGGATGTCGAGAAGTTCCCATCCAAGGTCCAGGGTTTCGATGATGGACCTGTCGGTGTTATATCCTTGTGAAACGTACCGCTTCTCAAATTCATCAGCAAACTTCGCGTATAGTTTATCAACGTCGGTCAGGGCGGCTTCACCCAGGATGGAGGCCAGTTCTTTACACTCCTTACCGCGGGCATACGCGGCAAACAGCTGGTTCATGGTGTTGGCATGATCCTCCCGGGTTCTTCCGGCTCCGATGCCCTTATCCTTCAGGCGGGACAGGGACGGAAGGACGTCGATGGGCGGGGTAGTACCCTTTTTATGCAGTTCACGGCTGAGGATGATCTGACCCTCGGTTATGTACCCGGTAAGGTCGGGAATAGGATGGGTCTTGTCGTCCTCAGGCATGGTCAGGATGGGAATAAGGGTGATGGAGCCCGTCTTGCCCCGCTTCCGGCCTGCCCTCTCGTAAAGGGTTGCCAGGTCGGTGTAAAGATAGCCCGGATACCCCCGGCGTCCAGGCACTTCCTTTCGGGCAGCCGACACCTCACGCAGGGCCTCGGCGTAGTTGGTGATGTCGGTGATGATCACCAGCACATGCATATCAAGGTCAAAGGCCAGATACTCGGCGGCCGTAAGGGCCATTCTCGGCGTTGCGATGCGTTCCACGGCCGGGTCGTTGGCCAGGTTCATGAACAGGACCGCGCGGTCGATGGCACCGGTCTTTCTGAAGTCAGTGATGAAAAAGTCGGCCTCCTCAAAGGTTATGCCCACTGCAGCAAAGACAACGGCAAATTTTTCATCGGCACCCAAAACCCTGGCCTGGCGAGCGATCTGGGCTGCCAGCTGGGCATGGGGAAGCCCCGATCCCGAGAATATGGGCAGCTTCTGGCCCCTTACCAGGGTGTTCAGGCCGTCTATGGCCGAAACGCCTGTCTGGATGAACTCATTGGGATAGTCACGGGCTGCCGGGTTCATGGGCAGGCCATTGATGTCAAGCCTCTTTTCGGGAATAATCGGAGGACCGCCGTCAATGGGATTGCCCAGCCCGTCAAAAACGCGTCCCAGGATATCAGGGGATACCGGAAGCTCAAGGTTCCTGCCCAAAAAGCGCACCTTGCTGGTGGCCACATTGATGCCGGCAGCGCTCTCAAAAAGTTGGACCAGCGCATTGCTGCCGTCCACTTCCAGCACCCTGCAGCGCCTGATCTCCCCGTTTGCCAGTTCTATTTCCCCCAGTTCGTTGTAGGTGACGCCCTCAACATTTCTTACCAGCATCAGGGGGCCGGCAACCTCCGCAATGGAACGATATTCTCTAAGCATATCAGCTATCCTCCTTTGCCGTAAGCGCATCCATCTGGGCATCCAGGTCCTTCTCCATCTCGTCGTAAACCTGGCTGACCTTGTCTTCAGGAACGAATTTGGCCCTGCCTATCCTCTCCCTGACGGGAATGCTGAATATATCATCAATTTCCGCGCCAGCCCTGACCGCGTCCTGAGCCTTGTAATAGAAGCTCATGATCAGTCTTAGCATGCGGTACTGCTTGTTCAAATTTGAATATGTATCGATCTCGTTGAAGGCATCCTGTTGCAGATAGTCCTCCCTTATGGACCTGGCAGCCTCAAGGGTTACCCTGTCCATGGGCGAAAGGGCATCCACGCCCACAAGCTGGACAATTTCCTGGAGCTCCGCTTCCTCCTGCAGGATGCGCATCATATCGCCGGTAAGCTTCACCCAATCCCTGGATACATTTTCTGTGTACCAATCCCTCAACTTTTCTTCATAGAGGGAGTAGCTGATAAGCCAGTTGATAGCTGGGAAATGCCTCCTGTAAGACAGGTTGTAGTCAAGTCCCCAGAAGACCTTTACAATTCTCAGGGTTGCCTGGGCGACAGGCTCCGAAAGATCGCCGCCCGGCGGGGAAACCGCGCCGATGGCACTCAGTGAGCCTATACGCTCCCCGGAACATAATGCCTTTACTTTTCCTGCCCTTTCATAGAATTGGGCCAGGCGGGTGGAAAGGTATGCCGGATAGCCTTCCTCACCGGGCATTTCCTCCAGGCGTCCCGACATCTCGCGGAGGGCTTCCGCCCAGCGTGAGGTTGAGTCGGCCATCAAGGCAACACTATATCCCATATCCCTGAAATACTCGGCTATGGTAATACCCGTGTAGATGGACGCCTCACGGGCGGCAACCGGCATGTCCGAGGTATTGGCTATGAGGACCGTCCTCTTCATGAGGGATTTGCCAGTCCGGGGGTCCTTAAGCTCCGGGAACTCCATCAGAACATCGGTCATCTCGTTACCGCGCTCACCGCAGCCGATATAGACCACTATGTCAGCATCGGCCCATTTTGCGAGCTGGTGCTGCACAACGGTCTTTCCGCTCCCGAAGGGACCGGGTATCGCGGCAACGCCGCCCAGGGCTATGGGGAAGAGGGTATCGATAATGCGCTGCCCGGTTATCAGGGGTTCGTCGGGAGCCAGCTTTTCCTTAAATGGACGTCCCTGGCGCACCGGCCATTTCTGCATCATGGTGAGGTCAAGGACCCTGGTTCCTGATCCGGTCTTTGTTTCAACGCGGGCTACTGTTTCCTCGACGGTATACTCGCTTTCAAATATATCGATCAGGGTGCCTTCTATCCCAATGGGGACCATGATCCTGTGCTCGAACACCTCGTTCTCCCAGACAACACCGATAATGTCGCCGGCCTTCACATGGTCTCCTGCCTTTGCCCGGGGTTCGAAGTGCCACTTCCTGTCCCGGTCCAGCGCCTGAATGGAAATACCCCTCGTGATATTGCCCCCGGTTTTCTGCCTCATCGCCTCAAGAGGCCTTTGAATACCGTCAAAGAGATTTTCAATAAGGCCCGGGCCCAATTCCACACTGAGAGGCGCCATGGTGGAAACCACGGGAGCACCGGGTCCCAGGCCCGATGTTTCCTCGTAAACCTGGATGGAAGCCCTGTCTTCATGAATTTCCAGGATCTCGCCGATAAGATTCTCATTTCCGACACGCACCACATCGAACATATTGCAGTCCCGCATGCCCTCTGCTATTACCAGCGGCCCTGAAACCTTCACTATTCTGCCCTCGCTCAATGCTATCCCTCGCTTTCAATACCTTTCGTCCCTTGCCGGTGCCAGGGACCATCTGCCCGGCTGCTGTCCGGCGAATACCACAGTTATTAATGGTTGAAAAGGATATCCGCGCCGACAGCCTTTTCCACACTCTTTTTGACCGAATTCATACCGATTCCCAAAGAGCCCGAGCTTCCGGGAATGGGCACGATTGCCGGGAAACGGCTGAACCGGTAACGCTCGATATCCTCAGCTATCATTGACGCGATCTGTTCTGTTACATATATCACGGCATATCCATCATCGGCCAGTTGGGTCAGTCTTTCGGAAGCTTCTTCGCGGGATACCACCGGATATACATCAAACCCTACAGCCTTGAACCCCAAAACGCTGTCCCTTTCTCCCATCACTCCAACCTTACGCATATGCCCTCAGCCTCTCTCCAATAATATTATTGGGAATGCCATTGATCTTGCTGGTGAGTATAAGCCTGACATTCCTGATCTCCGCTTCTCTGTAAAACAGCCAGGCAATAACAGGCTCTACACCCATGGCCATGTATCTTGTCCTGTTTATAAAGTTGATAAAGTGCTCGTCCAGGATTTTTTCCATGCCGGTGACCCCGTCCCGGTTTTTGAATACCTCCGACAGCATTAAGGCAAGATCCGACAGGGCGGTAAAACGCATTGCTTCAAAAAACTGGTCCAGCGGCTTGTCGGAAAGGTCCAGGTAGAACCTTTTCTGTACCCTGCTTCCCTCAAGAAGAGCCCGCTGCAGAAAATCCCTGGACTTATTAAGCAGCTTCGCGCGAATAAAAATCCTGATGTTTGCCTGGTCATGGAGTAATCCCACAAGTTCGCTGATATAAGGAACACTGATCTCTTCCGCGTCCTGCTCCATGTTTTCATACATTGCCCTGTCAAGGATGAAGTCAACCATTTGCGGATCTCCGGAACGGCTGTATGAATCAATGCATTCCAGGATGGCCTTTCCGAAAACCCCGGGAAGCTCTGAAAGATTTCTGTCCCGGATCATGCCGTGAAGTTCGGCAGGATCAACGGTGCCCGAACCGGCATAAACCCCGGGATCGCCGCTGCCCAGAAAACTGGCTTTCAGTATCAGTTTTGCGTTGAGGTAATCGTTTCGGCGCATGAACAGGCTGATCACCTCAGGGTGGGGTACCAAATTCCTCACCAGGGCATAGGCCTTCTTCATCTCATCCGAAAGCAGCTTCTCCGATGTACGGACAGCCGGCTGGGATGTATCAGTATCTCCCGCTCCATATCCCAGCTCCACCAACATCTTCACGATGTCCTCAGCGCTTGCCGCATCCAGCATCCGCTGGTATTGCTGGGGAGTGATCAGTTTATTCTCCAGGGCGCGTATCCGCGCCGTGGCATATGCGTAGTCCTCATCCAAAATCCGTGCCATACCTTGCTCCTTATCAATGTGGTTCACGCTTCGAACAGGATCGAAGCGACCTCGGCCTCCAACCGCGGCCTTAACAGACTGAAAATGATTTCAAGGGTGCAGTTGATCTCCATCTCCCCGTATCTCAATACAAACCCGCCCCGGTTGGGGATTGTATGCCCGGAAAGCCTTAATACCGAGGTTTTGCCTTCCGCTTTGAGGGTCCGGTTTATTTCCTCCACGTACTTCTCTCCCAGCCTTGACCTGTCGGCTTCATTGAAAAGGATCTCACCCTCTCCATCACGGACCGATTCAAGGATGAAACGCCTGATAAAGCTGCCATACTCTTCGGCCGGTAGTTTAAGAGTTCTTTCAAAGGCGGCCCTGAATGCCGCGTCTACCATGTCCTGCCGGACCTTGAGCATGCGTTTTCTTTCTTCCAGGCTGGATACCGCGTCCATTGTTTTTTTCAGATTCGCGGCTTCAGCCTTGGCGGCCTGCCTGGCCTTTCCAGCTTCCTCACGGGCTTTTCCCCGCGCCTCGGCAATAATTCTTTCAGCTTCCTGCCTCGCCCTGTTAAGGTTCTCTTCGGCGATTTCCTTCGCGTCATCAAGGATTTTGGTTTTTATCCTGTCGATTCCAGTCATCTGAATTCCCCTTTGTCAACTGCCCAGTCCATTTTCCAGGCGTCTGATTGAATCCGCCGGTTTTCCGGCCGGCGCATTCCCGCGGCCGCAGCTTATGCCGGCACTTTCCCGAGAATGAAGAAGGATGCCGCAAAGCTGAAGATGGCGAACAGTTCGACGTTGATGGCGAAAATCATGGCATGGCCGAACGATTCCGGACGCTTTGCTATAAGGTTGATGCCAGCGGCAGCCACCTTGCCCTGATAAACACCCGAAAGAAAACCAACAAACCCGACGGGGAGGCCTGCCATGAACAGCATGGTTGCCTGCTCAAGGGTAATGCCCGGTGTAACCCTGCCAAGTATCAATATGGCGATAACCAGGCCATAAATTGCCTGTGTGCTTGGAAGGGCCTGCAAGATCATGGAGTAGACGAACTTGCCCGGATCTTCTGCTACCAGGCCTGCTGCTGCCTGACCGGCGATACCCACACCTTTGGAAGAACCAAGCGCCGCGACGAAAAAGGCGATTGCCGCGCCCAGCAAGGCATATGCAGTCGGGGAAAAGAACAGGGTCATATTTGTTTCCATAGTGCTTCATCCTCCTGTTTGACCAAAATATATCGTGTTTTTGCTCTGAAAGGATGGAAGGGTTCTCCCCCACCCTCAAGGAACTTCGAGAAGTATTCCAGGTACTGGAGGCGGCATGAATGTACAAACCCGCCCAGTATTGACATGGCAAAGTTTACAGCGTGACCGATACCCAGCAGTACCAGGCCTCCGGTGAGCCTGAATATGATGCTTCCTCCACCGGCCATGCCGTTGATCAGACCGGCAAGTATGCCTCCTGAAAGGCTCAGCGCCATCAGGCGCATATATGAAAGAACATCGCCTAAAAAACCGATGATGTCGTATAACTTGGGAAGGCCGCCAAAAATCTTTCCAAAAGCATTGCGGCTGTTTCTCCCGGCAGAAGAGACCGTGAGTATGACGCCCGCCAGCAGGACATATACGCCGTAGGATGAAATCTTCGCAGCCGCATTTGGGTCAATTCCAGGCACATTTGGCAGGATGGCCATGCCAAACCCGGTATACATGATCACCGGGAATAAGACATCCATAACCGCGTCCAGGTATTGCTTGTGCCGTATCAGGTTATACGCCTTCATGGCATGCCCCGTGTACAGGTGAATAACGCCGAAGAGCAGGCAGTATGCCATCAGCTTCTCGGTAGCGCCTTCCTCACTGGGGCTGAACCACAGGGCATACTTTGACAGGGCTTCTATGCCGAAATATCCGCCGAACATAATGCCCCAGAAGGTGGTGGCCAGGCCGCTGAAAAAAACCAGCTTCATAAAACGCTTTGTGCCTTCCTCCATCCTGAAGAGCTTTACGGCAAGCCCGCCGATGAGGGCCAGGATCAGGCCGTACCCAGCATCGGCCACAATCATCCCAAAGAAGAATATGAAGAAGAACATGGTGGTCACGCTGGGGTCTGTCTCTCTGCTGCTCGGCACACCATACATGTTAATAACAGGTTTGATGGACTCTGTAACAGGTCCGTTCCGCAACAGAACCGGCGTTTCTTCGTCGGGTCCCGGCTCTGTAATCTGCACCGAGCACAGGAAGTTCTTCTCAAGCCAGTCTTTAAGCTTATCGGAAATATCGGCGGGAAGCCACCCTTCTAAAAGAAATACAGAGCGTGTGGCAAGCAGCTTTCCGGCGGCTTCAGCCCGTTCCCTCTCCATCAGGACGGCATCATACAGCGTCTCAATCCTTTCCCTGCTGTCCGCCATCTGGATGATCCTGCCCACGTAATCCTCACGCTCTTTGGCCAGCTCTTCCAGGTTCCTCAGTATCCTTACCCGGTTCTGGCGCGGGGTTCCCTGCATATCCTTGAAGTCGATCCGGTTGAAACCTGTATCCTTTAGAAGCGTAAGCGCCTCCTTCTCCCTTGCCTTATGTACGACCAGCAGGATATAATGAAGGCTCCTGTCGCTGCCCGACCGTACCAGGGATGCTTCGCCAACCTCATTGGCAAGCGTCTTCTCCAGTTCATCCGGATCAACGCCCAGGGGAAGCGTGCCCATGGCTATTGCCGTGGTCCGGGTATTATTAATATCCAATGGAAAATCAAGATCCATCCATACATCAAGTGACGCAAGAAGGACACGCTGGCGGTTTTCCTCGCTCTTCAGCGCGGCGATACGGCTTTCACAGGCATTTATCTTCTTTACCGTTTCCATGACGGCATCCGAGGATGCCAGTACCGATTGGAATTCTTCACGGCTGATAACCCTCCTTGCCGAAAACAGGGGTTTCTTTGCCGGGACATAACGCCTCAAAGTATCCAGCGAGGCCGATACTTCACTTAGCATGCTGTCCAGCCTGGCAAGATCAGATTGGTTTTTTGGCGCGGCAATTCCCGGGGTATCCTCATCAACCGTGCTCTCACTGATCTGGACCACACCTGCCGCCATCAGTGATTCCATCAACCGGGTCCGTTCCTTCCCAAGTCCCAGTATTGTAATCTTGTTCATCCTAACGACTGCCACTTGAGTCCACAATCCTTCCCAGAATAAATTGAACTGCCGAATCCAGTTTTTGTTCAGCGCCGCGCGAGAGTTCAAGGGCTGCCTTTTCCACAGCCTCTTCCCTGGCCTTTGCCTCCATCTCCAGCTCCTGGCGGGCGCTCTTCAGTATTTCGGCTCTCTGGGCCTCACCTTCGGCCCTTCCCTTTTCAAGGATGGCCGCGGCTTCCTGCCTGGCTTTGGCTACAAGTTCACGGGCCTCTGTCCTGGAGTTCTCTTCGATTCGCGCAGCTTCCTGCTCAGCTTCAATGATTTGGTTCAAAATTGCTTCAGACAAGCCAGTCACTTCCTCGATTTTTCATTCTTTATGATTTACCCTGTAAAACCTATTTTGAAACACGGTTCCTCCCGCTGCTCTTGGCCCTGTACAGCGCCTCATCGGCTCTTTTGATCACATCCGGCGGGGTTTTCAGACTCTCGGTCTTCTGGGCGACCCCAATGCTGACAGTAATATTTATCCGGCCCCTGCCTTTGCTGGAGCCTGTTATATTCTCCGGTTTCTCCTGCGGGCGGTTTTCGGACCTGATAACGAAGGGACGCTGCTCTACCTCTGCTCTCACACGCTCAAGTACGGTCATGACGTCGGATATCCTTTGTCCCTGGAAGATGATGGCGAACTCTTCGCCGCCGTAACGAAAAGTCCTGGCCTTGTATGATATCCTGTTAAGGATTGAAGCCACCATTTTCAGTACCTCATCCCCGATATCATGGCCGTATAAATCGTTGACTCTCTTGAAATGGTCAATGTCAACCATGGCGATGCAGTATTGTTTCCCCAGTTTATCCAGTTCCTGCTCAAATGCCCTTCTGGAGAGTACTCCAGTAAGTGTATCATAAAATGCCAGAGAATACGAGACCTCAAATAATGCCGAGACGACCATAATAAACACCGAATTCGTAAATATGGCAAGTATGACAGGTCTATGGGCAAAATGAAGGGAAATGTATGTGGTTATCAGAATTGAGATGAATACCACAAATATGTACTGGCCCTTCAAGATGTAATTTATCAGCAGAAAGGCGATAGCAAGTATATAGAGGATGATGGCAGGGGCCGGGATGCTCATGGCCTGATCAGGGCTCAGCATGCCGGCGGCCGGATCTTCGGACTTTCCGAGGACGCTGACCAGGACCCAGGCAAGCTGTATGCCAATCAGTATAGCTTTATTTGCCCCATAACCGGTGATGATTCCCCGTTCGCTGATGAACGCAAGCCAGACCAGGTTAATGGGGATCAATATACTGATCGCTGTTACTGCCTCCATCAGCATGGCTTCCTTTGCGGCAGCGATTTTAAGAACGATGTAGGAAATCAGCATAAAGACCGTAAGGAAGAAGAACCGGCTGTTTTTATACCATATGCTCATGAACAGGGCAAGAACAGCTATCACAAAGGGAAGGATAAGCATGACCGAGTTGACGGCGTCATTAAATGACGCAGCCTTTGAAGCTGTGAACCATGCAAGCAGAATGACCGCAAAGGGGATCAGCCCCGTCGTCAGCTTTCTCATGCACTCGCCGTTCCTCTCTATGGAAAGATCCATACTCATCCTTGGTACCTGTTCAGCTTTAACAAATAGAAGCGGTATAATCCTTTATTATTTATATCGTTCTTTTCTTAAAAAAAAAGAACCCCGCCATCAATTATACATTATACCGTATCTGCCATCACCCGCGGTGATTCATTAAAAAAACCACCCCGCGGGGCAATCACGGATTGCAAGCGGGGTCACGGGAGCCTTGCCTCTTTTGTGACAAAAAGGAGGACGTTTTCAGTCCCCCTTACCGTTTCTTGACATCTTCGCACAATTCATCTTCTGCCGGAAAATCGAACTTCTGCGGCGGGAAGAACTGATCAAGAGGGAATTCAATGGTGTCAAAAATCTCGCAGGGCTCCTCGTTGGTGGAAGCTATGCATTCCTTGTTAGGATAGCAGAAATTGAACGCCGGGATAAGGAGCTGCACCAGGCGTACAAGCTTGATTATGGAGAATAAGCCTAGCGTGACAACAACCCTTCTCTGCGGGACAATAATGCTTTCGGCATTATTGTCTTCCTCATCGCAGACGCGGTGACGGTGATGATGTACCCTCTTGACCCTCGTGTTCAAAACCAGGGGTTCCGCGACCTCAACCTTGACATTGGGCAGGTTATCCTGCTCCACAAGTGAGCCGCCGCAGGCCTCATTGCAGGAATCACCATAAAGGGGCGTATTGGGCGCGGGTTCCATGCTCTTGAAGATCTTGACCTTACCCTCGGAGCCAAAGAGGATAACCGTTTTTTCAAACCCTACAAACCCTACCTTGGGGCACGAGGAAACCAGGTTGCCGTTCATATCCTTGTAACAGAATTCCACCATTACCTTGATCTGATAACGTACATTCACCGTGAAGAATCCCCTTTTGAACGGCACGGGCTCCAGGTCAGCAAATACAGCCACTACCTCCGCATCCTTTGTTTTTACCTTTACCGCATTATTGATGAGGTCCTGGACATTTTCGTTAAAATCTACAACCGCATCCTCAATACAGTCTTTCTCGCGGCAATTGTCATATACTTTTTCCACGTGGACGCAAACGGCTTCACGGAGTTTGCATATGTCTTCGCCGCAGATAAGTCCGGGAACGATTTGATCTTTGCAACTCATTGCATCGGTCCTCCATTCGAAATATTAGCCTTCACACTGACATAATATGCCTTTGGGTTGTTTTGGTTACAGCAGGGTATATTCAGCCGGGGACATAAATAAATATTCATATAAGTATATGAGGAAACCAGCCTAATAAATCCTTGAGGGGTTGTCCAATGTGCCGTGTATTGATAGTCTGCGCCATGTCGCAAAAAACAGTATGGGTGTTACATACTGCATATGGTATAAGAACGGTCTTTTCATGAGCATGTTGGAAAGCGACAACCACTGGGGACCGCCATTTTTGCTCTCAGAAAACGCTGCCCCCGATTTTTCCATATCCATGAGCACGGACGACACCATACGGGCATCCTTTGTTGACTATGCCGGAAGGCTGCTCTTCATACGGGCCTGCGAGGAACGGAAAGAGCCCATTGTCCTCCTGGAAAGCCGAATTGCAGGCAGCGCGCCATACGGGGTTACACTCACGGAATCAAAGAATGCCGTAAATGTTTTTTATATCGTCAGCCATAACCGCAAGCAGCTTCTTACCTGTCAGCGGATAGAGAACGGAAGTTTTACCATGCCCGAGGTGGAAGGGATCATAGCAAGGGGCTGCAAGGACTATGCGGTATGTTCAGATGGCTCTTCAACCCATCTCTTCTTCCTTACCGAAATACAGGATGTAAGCCTCCTCGTCCACCGGCGCATCACCTCGGAAGGAAAGACCATGAAGCCGACCAGCACCCCGTTTCCCCATAAAGTTTCAAAAAGGCTGCAGGCCGTAACAGGAAAAGGAAGGTTCGTCTACGTGCTTTTGTCCGGCGAGGAGGACAATGAAAGCACTTACCTGTACAGGTTTGATCCGAATGCCAACAGGTATTCAATGGGGCTGGAAATCTTCAGCCCTTCTTCACCCAGGGGATTTGACTGCCTGATTATGGTGGATAACTACCCATCTGTGGTAAGGACCTGCAAAAACCATATGCTGCTGGCACGGGTGAATATTGATGCGTCTGCGGTGGTTGCCGAAACGCGGTTTGACCTGACTGCGGCCAACCCTCCCATAAGGTGCAGGTATATTTCCAATTGCAAGGACGATATCAATTTTGCCTGCGCATACCTGCCAATAATTTTCGGCAGCGGCCTGCGTTTCCCTTTCGACTGGAGGACCTATGCCGGCGGCAGATTCGAGAAACCCGTTGATGAGAAGGATCTGCTCCAGAGCCGCATCAAAGAACTTGAAGGGCGCGTTGAGTTCCTCGAAAACACGCTCCGCGAGATACTCCGCCCTTAGACAACATAGTCTCTTTGCTGTCATTTTTCGACACTGTGCTTGATGACACCAGATCAGTATGTTAGCATAATAAGGAAGAAGAAAAATTGTATTTCTGACAGAGGAGCAGCGTTTATGGGACTGGTTGTTTTGATTTGTTCCGGCGGAATTCTGATTGTCCTGGCCGCCTATATGGTCATCAGCAGGGTGATCAATAAAAGGTGGCACAAACAGCCCTCCGATGAAGGAAAATTCCTGGACAGCAGCGGAATGAAGCTTTTCTACCGGGCAAAAGGCAAAGGCGGAGATCCTGCGGTAATCATACTCCATAACTGCGGAAGCTCATCCATGGAGTGGTGGCTGGTCCAGAACGAGATACAGAATGCCCGGGTTATCACTTTTGAAAGACCCGGCTACGGCTGGAGTTCAGGATCCCAGGCCTCCGGATCCGCCTCTGATATTTCCGGGATCATTGATACCATAATCAAGTTTGAACGCATTAAAAAGCCCATCATACTTGTCGCTGACGGCTGTGCTTCGGTATACGCCCACCACTATACCTGCACCAGACCCCACCTGGTTGCCGGCGTTGTTCTGTTCAACCCCGTTCCGGTGGATTACAAGCATTGGATCGCTTCCCTTACCGAATTGAAAGATTTTAAATTCCCTGAAAAAACCGCTAAGAGGCGTATGACCCTTGCAAAAACCGGCCTTTTCCGGTCTCTTTCGCCCTATAAACGCCAGCTGGGACAATATAAATATGGAAAGCTCATTGCGGAATTCCATAATTCTCCGGCGGTGTATGCCGCTTCGACTGTTGAACACTCGATGATGGAGAAAAGCCTGGCGGAAATTCGGGAATCCGGCGGTTTCCCCAACGTACCGCTCACCATACTGTTTTCCAGTGAGGAAGCAATTACCCGGCACTGGGTGAGAAACGGCAATTCCGACTATACGGCGCGGCAAGCCGCGCGCATCTACCGGGCTCTGTCCATGGACAACCTCTATCTGGCCCCCGGGGTCCGGATGGTGGAACTGCAGGACGGCGCTGAGCCCATCCATATGGAAGATCCAAAGAGCATTGCCACCCATATCGACAGCATGATCAGGTCCATTCGCTGATCTCGTCAAAACCCATCGCAAAGCAATACCCAGGCTGTCATTGCAAGCGAAGCGTGGCAATCTCACCTCCAACCTCTCACCAACAATAAAAAAGGCTGTTCGCAAGGAACAGCCTAAAACAAATAACTCCCAAGGTGCCGTTTCCTGTATATTGACACCTGGTACTCAACCAGGTGGGCGCCTGTTAACCATTTGGTACTTCCGCCGCCGTCACTTTCGTGACGGAATTAGCTTGCGGCCCGTACTACGTGGCTAAACTTCCAGCTCCCGTGTCAATTATAGCAGGTTCAATTTTACAGGTATCACGTACACCTCAGGATTCTACGCATATTATATCATAACCAAAAAGGCCTCTCAACATGTTAATACTGCTAAAAAACCGACATAATCACCATTAAATGCATTTTTGGAGCCGTTTTGGCCTGCAGCCCCCTGCGTCGGATGCTATTAAGTCGATCCCTTACCCGATTAACATCGACACATAAAACCTACAACTGCTTTTCTGTCAGGTGCTTCCAGTACCGGCGGGGCATGAAGGACCTCTGAAGCTTAAGGTTTTTACGGCTTTCTATGGCGATGGTGGTAAAGTACCTTCTCCAGAGCTCTTCGTACTCCTCTTCGCAATCTTCATGGACAATGCCTGAAAGACCTGTTGTGAAGACAACCTCCTCCCCGTTGTGGAGGGCAAATACATCCCTTTTCCTGTCGTGGATGATCCAGGCCTGGTCTGAAAGGCGACTGGCAAAATGCTCGGTGATCAGTTGGGTAATATTGTTATCGGGCTCATAACAGGCATAGAAAACGCCATTCTTCAGCTTCTTGAACCTCAGGATGCCAAGGAACAGGTGGACTTCCTTTGACACCCTGCGGCTAAGATCGTAAATTGCCTGAACATCCGGGTGTTGCAGGTACTCCTCGACTTTATGGCCGAGTTTAAGGCCAAGCTTGATATAGCGGTAGATGTACAGCCCAACCCGGGGATGTTCACTTAAATATGCCAGATATAAATCCTCAAGGGATTTCTCCGAGATTCTGTTCTGCACGCCGCGCCAGACCCTGTCTGACTTCCCGGTGTCGGTGGGAATTTCCCTTATCCCGGCGGCAATGGAAAGCTGAAAATCTCCGCCCAGTGTTATTTCCTCGGGATCCTCCCTGTTCCTGAAGGCCTCGAATACAGCTGCAAGAATACCTTCAAAGCTTCCGTCGGTAACATATATCATATGATCATCCCTCTGCCGTAATACATATTCTATCTTGTCATCCAAACATGGAAATCTGCCCTGCCATCACCTTGTTGTCTGCCTTGTTGGAAAGCAACTGGTAGAGCAGCCCTGAGTCCGGATCAATTCCGCCGTAATACCTGCCACTGCAGGTTATAAAATAACGGGCGCGTTTCAGTACAACCCTCATGCGCTTGAGGTCTTCAAAACCCAAAGGGCCTATCCTTCTCGCCCTGATGATTTTCGCGGCCATCCTGTAGCCGATCCCCGGAACCCTGAGCAGCATTTCCAGCGGGGCCTTGTTAATCTCAACGGGAAACTGGTCGAGATGCCTTAAAGCCCAGTCGCATTTGGGATCCAGGTGGATATCAAAGTTTGGATGATTCTCATCCAGAAGTTCACCGGCTCTAAAGCCATAGAAACGCAAAAGCCAGTCTGCCTGATAGATGCGATGTTCTCTCAGAAGGGGCGGGCTGGTATATATGGATGGAAGGTTCTCGTCGCTGTTTACCGGAACATAGGCCGAATAATAGACCCTCTTTAGCTGGTAATTCCGGTACAGGCGCTCGGTGAGGGTCAGGATTTTCAGGTCGCTGTCGGGAGTTGCCCCGATAATAAGCTGGGTTGACTGGCCGGCAGGAACGAATGACTGCGGCTTTTTATAAAGTACAAGTTCCCTGGATTCCATGATCCGCTCCCTGACATAGCCCATGGGCTCAAGGATGGAACCCGGATCTTTCTGGGGAGCCAGAAGCTTAAGGCCCGACACCGACGGCAGCTCAATATTTATGCTCATCCTGTCGGCAAGGAGCCCTGCCTCATGGACCAGCCTCATGTCTGCGCCGGGTATGGATTTTATGTGGATGTAGCTGTTGAAACGGTATTCATGGCGCAGCTTTCTCAATGCCTTTATCATAAGCTCCATGGTATAATCCGGATTTCTGATGACCGCAGAGCTTAAGAAAAGACCCTCTATATAGTTGCGCCTGTAGAACTGGATGATCAGCTCGCAGAGCTCGTCGGGCGTGAAGCTTGCGCGCCTTATATCGTTGGAACTGCGGTTGACACAATATTTGCAATCGTAGATGCACACATTGGTGAAAAGGACCTTGAGCAGGGAGATACAGCGGCCGTCGTCGGCCCAGCTATGGCAAATCCCGGGAAGGGACGCGTTGCCAACACCTCCCGGGCGGTTGCTCCTGCTGCTTCCGCTGGAGGAGCACGAAACATCGTATTTTGCCGAATCGGCCAGTATCTGCAGCTTGTCCAGCAGTTTCATTATCCTGCCTCCAGACAGCCAAACATATGTTCTTTTTAATTATACCACAGATTGATTACATGTATATGTTTTTCTTAGAAAAACCATTAGAGCTGCATTTCATGAATAACCATCTGGCGGAGAGTTCAGACAGCGGTTGATAATGCCAGTTTCAGTAACCACTTTTTACTGTGAAGGTCGTATGTCATACCCCGTACAAACAAGAAAAATGCAGCCCTTAAGCTGCATTCTTAGAAAAAAACATGAGATATATATATTACTTTATTCCAAGCTCATCAAACAGCAAATCCGCTGGAATACGGTCCTCAACTGGCTCTTTTCGAGCCTTTTCCACTTCTCTGCAGATTTCATAATACTCAAGGTATTCTTCCAGTTTCATAAGTTCGCTAAAGTAGTCCAATGAACACAAAACCATTTCAGGTTTGTTGTTATGCCAATATCCTTCTGAATGCGTCCGCCGCCTTTTTTACCATCTCCCGATCGATGTAGTAGTGGGTTACCAGGCGCATAACCCCGTCCTCGGGTGGATTGGCAAGAATGCCTTCGGACCCGAGCTTAGCCATCAGTTCATCGGTATTTACGGGACGTTGGAACTGGATGAAAACCATGTTGATATGGACATCCTCCATCGTCACTCTTACGCCCGGGATCTGACCGAGCAGGGTTGCCAGTTGCAGGGCTCTTTCATGGTCCTCATGCAGCCTGGGCGTCATCTTCTCCAGGGCGATAATTCCGGCGGCGGCCAGGATACCTGCCTGGCGCATGCTTCCACCCATTGTCTTTCTCTTTACCCTTGCCCGTTTTATAAAATCCGCGTTGCCTGCCAGGATTGAGCCCACAGGAGCGCAGAGTCCCTTGGAAAGGCAGAACATGACTGAATCTGCGTATTCCGCAATCTTTGCCGAATCCACCTTCAAATATGCCGCCGCGTTGAAGATCCGCGCCCCGTCAAGGTGTACGGGAATCCTGTATCTGTCGGCTATCTCCCTCACCTTTCCCATATAGTCCAGATCATGTACCACACCTGTGGAGTGGGCGTTTTCGAGGCATATCAGTCCTGTTTTTGGAACCTCGTGTGGCCTTCTTATGGTCCTTTCAAGATCACCAGGGTCCACCCGGCCTTTCACGGCCCTGAGGCAGCGAAGATGCGCTCCTGCTATGATGGCTGCAGCTCCTGCTTCATGCTGGACAATATGGTTGTCCTCAGCGGTTATAACCTCCTCGCCCCTATTGATATGGGTGAAGATGGCCAACTGGTTTCCCATGGTCCCGCTGGGAAGGAACAGGGCGGCCTCTTTTCCCAGCCTTTCGGCAGCCATTTTCTCCAGCCGGTTTACGGTTGGGTCATCCCCGTACCCATCATCGCCCACCTCAGCCCTGGCCATGGCCTGACGCATTTCTTCAGTCGGCCAGGTAACGGTATCGCTTCTCAAATCGATGTTTTTCATAAACCTGTTCTCTCCGGCTTCAAATCATTTAAGATGGCTTTCAGGCTTGGGTACACCGGCGCACCGGTCCTTTGCAGCCTTCCCGTACTGCAATGCCCGTTGGAAACCAGAAAGCATTGAGCCCCGATATTGTTTGCTATCTCAAAATCATGTAGAGTATCACCTATGAACAGCACCTTTGCCGGATCAGCCTTCAGTTCGGCCATAAGGCTTCTTGCCAGGTGCTCCTTGCTGTCGCCCCTTTTGTCCCTCTGCCCGTAAACGGTGTCAAAATAGTCCATGATCCCGTACCCGGCGATCTGTTCAACAAGGATTCCATATTCCGACGCCGAAACGATATGCTGGCGAATGCCCTTATCCCTGAACCAGGCAAGAATTGCCTGGGCATCTTCATGCAGCGATATGTCCGGGGCATTCTCCTGGTAATACCTGGCGTACTCCTCGCACATATCCTCATAGTTCTCATTAATAAGGTCAAAACCCGCCTCATAATAGAGCTGGATGACAGGGTAGGTAATACGCTCCCGATACTCTTCCGGGGTAATTGATCCAAGGTTCCGGTTTTGCAGCATGCTGTTCACCGCCTTTACGGTGGCGATCGCATCATTCAGCAGGGTGCCGTTCCAGTCCCAGATGATATGTTGGTACTTCATGGGTTTCTCCGTTTCTGGAATTAATCCATTACTGTTGATTCAATCCGGCAGGAATTCATGGGCTTATGCAGGGTAAATCCGCGGTGGCGCCATGATTCCCATGAAGGATATTATACCCGTCGGTCTTCCGGGATGTCAAAGGAGAAAAGGCTTCCAAACAGCACTGCATGCAGGTAGCAGGCACTGTTTCGCCCTGCCGGAAAAGAAATCTGTATTCTATTTGTAAAGACTTTTAACCGTCATTTTGGTATAATGTAATAGAGAACGTACCATTCCGATAATAATCTGGAGTTGATATGATTGAATAGATATAACAATGTACTGGCCTGCGTTACACAGCAAAAATCGTGCGAGAGGCTTATACATAAAGCTGCGACCTTAAAATCCGAAAACGGATCACTCTTTGTAATCCATGTATCAAAACAAAAGTGGAACTTTTTTGACAACGCAAAAGACGGAGAAGCGATGGAGTATCTTTTCTCGGTATCCAAGTCCTACGGCGCCGATCTGACCGTGCTCAACTCGGACCGCGTCCCGGAAACCATTGCCCAGTTTGCCCAGCATTACCAGATCGATCTGATCGTTATCGGAGAAACCGCCGAAGGCAAATCCGACGAGTTTGCCAAAAGACTCCATGCATTGTTAAAGGACAGCAAGATAGAAATCCAGGTCGTGGCCATGGAGCAGGTCAAATCACACTGAGCGGCGCGGTCTCACAAAAACCGGCCAAAGCAATCACTCAGCGGTTCAGCGACCGGTAGACGTCCCTTTTGGATACCCCAAGGTCCCTTGCGGCTTGCTTCATAGCATCCATGCGGCTGAGGCCTTGCTCCTCATAATGACGAACCAGCGCCTCCATGTCCTGTCCGGACCGATGGGGGTTTTCTTTTTTGTTTTCGGTCTCTGCTCCTGAAAGGATGACGACGAACTCACCCCTGGGAGGCTCGGCTTCCAGCCTGGAGAGAAGTTCCCGCAGACTTCCCCGAAGGATTTCCTCATGCAGCTTGGTAAGTTCCCTGGCCAGGGCGCATTGCCGTTCTCCCAACACCTGGAGCATATCGGCCAGCGTGTGGCTGATGCGATGGGGAGCCTCGTAAAAGATCAGGGTCCTTTCTTCCTCTGCCAGCTCTTTAAGGCGCTTTACCCTCTCATTGCGTTTATGGGGCAGAAAGCCCTCAAAGGCAAACCGCCTAGTGGGAAGCCCGGATACCACGAGAGCTGACAGGGCTGCCGTACAGCCCGGGATAACCGTTACCGGAACGCCTTCCCGGATACAAATCCTCACAAGCTCTTCGCCGGGGTCGGAGATGGCCGGCATCCCGGCATCGCTGACAAGGGCGATATTCTCTCCCTGTTTAAGCCTTTCAACCAGCTCGTCTGCCCGGGACAGCCTGTTATTGTCGTGATAGCTGACAAGGGGCTTTTTTATCTTAAGGTGGTTCAGGAGCTTCAATGTGCGGCGGGTATCCTCGGCCGCGACAAGATCCGCTTCGGACAGTATCCTTACGGCCCGGTAAGTGATGTCTTCCAGATTTCCAATAGGTGTTGCCACAAGGTAAAGAGTTCCATATTCCCTATCCATAGCTCATTCAATCCCTGTTAATTACGTGAAATCTATACAGGCTATTCCCATCCCAGGTCGTCCGCAAAAAGCTAACAGTGTTTTTCAGTCTCTTTGAATAAAGGAAATAGGGCTTTTGCGCATGACTAAACCAGAAGAACCGTCCCCATGGCTTACAGGACAGCCGAGCGGTGCCTCGTCGCGTGGCAGCTGATGTTTACGGCCACGGGAAGCCCGGCTATATGAGTAGGCCAGGCCTCAATCATAACACCAAGAGCCGTTATCCTTCCACCCAGGCCTGCCGGGCCGATCCCAAGTTGGTTGATCTCCTCCAGCAGTTGTTCCTCCAGGTCAGCCAGGTGCTTTTCCTGGTTCCTTGAGCCCACCTCTCTTAGCAGGGCCTTTTTGGCCAGAAGGGCACATTTCTCCATGCTACCGCCTATCCCTATACCTACAATGATCGGGGGGCAGGGATTTGGACCGGCATTGCTGATGGCTTCCATGACAAACCGCTTTATACCTTCAACACCGTCCGACGGCTTCAGCATTTTCAGGGCGCTCATGTTCTCGCTGCCAAAGCCCTTGGGCACCACATCAATCCTCAGCTCATCCCCCTCAACTATGTCGTAGTGTATTACCGCCGGGGTATTATCGCCCGTATTCTTCCTGGTTATAGGGTCATCAACTATTGAACAGCGAAGATACCCCTCACTGTATCCCCGCTTGACGCCTTCATTGATAGCATCTGTAAGGCTTCCACCGGTTATTCTGACATCCTGGCCTATCCTGACAAAGACGATGGCCATACCAGTATCCTGGCATATGGCCATACCTTCTTCCGCGGCAATCTCAGCGTTTTTCAAAAGGCTTTGCAGGATCGATTTCCCGCTTTCGGATTCCTCAAGTTCCTGCGCTTTTGCCAGGGATTCCCTGATATCGTCATTCAGGTAGATGTTGGAATCGATACACAGTTTCCTGACCACATCGATGATCTGCAGGGCGCTTATCTCTTTCATGCTTCATCTCCCCTGTAAATAGCTGATACCCGGACCTGGCCCGGAGGCCAATCCTTTTCCCCCACCCGGATCCTTGCGTACCCGTACCTGTCCTTCAACGCCTTTATATTCGCCTTGTTATGTCCTATTGTTTTTGACAGGGCGCCCTTCCAGGTATGGATTTCAATTCCGGCGCAGCCTGCAAAGCCTTTTTCCTCAATAATGCCGGTAATCATGTCCAGGATAACACGCGTCTCCACCAACTCGCCAAAGGCCGGATGGAACGGCCCGGCAACGACCGCATCTTCAAGGAGTTCCGAATAATGGAGCCCCAGGCGGATGACCCTGATGCCGGCTTCCCTGAACATGGGTACCATCATTGCGCACCACTCCACCGCCTCTTCAAGGGTGAGGGGCGTGTAGGAACCATTCTGGTACATTTCCTCCATCTCTGTACCCTTAAGCACAATGGCCGGGTAGATCCGGACCTGGCTGGGCGCAAGACCCACCACTTTTCTTGCGGTTTCCAGGGTTTTTTCAAGGGTATCACCGGGAAGCCCAGGCATAATCTGGATGCCTAACTCAAATCCAAAGCCCCTTATCTGTCCAACGGCCCGTACAACATCTTCAGCCGTATGGCCGCGCTTGCTCCTGGCCAATACATTATCGTCCATGCTCTGGACACCGAGCTCGATAATCCTCACGCCGTGCTCCTTCAGGATGTCCAGGATCTCATGGTCTATATAATCGGGGCGCGTGGAAATCCTGATACCGTCCACAAGGCCCATGTCCAGGTATTCCCTGGCCACACCGAGGTAACCGGTCATCTGGCATTCCGGTATACCTGTAAAGCTGCCTCCGAAGAAGGCTATCTCGGCATGATCTTCGCCGGATGATGCTGCCAGGTATTTCTCAATGGTTTCCCTTACGTCTTCAACCGAAACAGGGGCGATGGTTCCGCTGATCCTGCGCTGGTCGCAGAACACGCAGGTGTTAGGGCAGCCCATATGGGGGACGAAGATGGGGATGTTGATATGCCGGCCCCCGGCATTGTGACGGCTCATGCTTTCCTGTTCTCCATAATTTATGGCCTTTTCATGCTCTCAAGTGCCTGTTTGGCAGCTTCCTGCTCCGCTTCCTTCTTGGATTTGCCGGCGCCTGTTCCCAGGAGGCGGTTATCAGCATACACCGACATCTTGAACCATTTGTCGTGATCCGGACCAGTAGCCTCAACCAGTTTGTACTGGATCTTCATGTCGCCGGATTTCTGGATCTCTTCCTGGAGACGGGTCTTGTAGTCCATGAAAAGTTCGCCCTTGACAGCTTTCTGGTAGGTATCCCCCAACAGGAACATGATGAAGCCTTCTGCCTCGTCCATTCCGCCGTCAAGATAGATGCTGCCGATCAAAGCCTCAAGGCAGTCTGAGAGGATGGAAGGCCTGTTCCTCCCGCCGTTGGCGTCCTCGCCTTTTCCGAGGAACATAAGTTCCCCCAAACCAAGGAAACGCGCCCTCTCTGCCAGGGATGCCTCGCATACGATCAGCGCCCGGACTTTACTCATTTCACCCTCGGACATCTCCGGGTGGTTGTTATACAGCATCATTCCCATAACAAAGTCCAGGATGGCATCCCCCAGAAACTCAAGCCGTTCGTTGTTTTTCAGCTTGGGATCCAGATGGTTCTCGTTGACAAAGGAGCTGTGGATCAGGGCATTCAGTGCATAATCCCTGTTCCTGAAACAATAGCCTATTCTTTCTTCAAGCTTTTGTACCTGTATATAGAGTTGTTCCTGATCCGGCAATTTGACCTCCCGAAAAACTTCTCGCCGCGGATGCGTCAAAACGCGCATGACAGCCTGGTAATGAAAAATGGATACAATACCAGCATTGGTATTGTATCCATTATTCTATCATAACTGTCGCGGCAATTCCAATCCTGTCAGACCCCGGGAAACGCGCCTAATTCTCATACCTTCTGAAGATCAGGACGCCGTTATGCCCACCGAAGCCAAGGGCATTGGAAAGGGCGTATTCAACCTGTTTTTTGCGCCCCACATTCGGGATGTAGTCAAGATCGCATTCAGGGTCCTGGTTTTTCAGGTTGATGGTGGGGGGAAGGAAACCTTCATTAATGGCCATAACCGTGATGACTGCCTCTATACCGCCCGCCGCGCCCAAAAGATGTCCCGTCATTGATTTGGTGGAGCTGACAGGCACGTTATCTGCGTGTTTGCCCAACACCTTTCTGATAACGGCCGACTCCATGGGATCGTTAAGCGGGGTGCTGGTGCCATGGGCGTTAATGTAGCCAAGTTGTTCCGGCGCTATTCCGGCGTCCTCCATAGCCATCTGCATGCACCGGGCTCCCGCTTCGCCATCGGGAGACGGCGCCGTGATATGGTATGCGTCGCATGTGCATCCATAGCCTACCAATTCCGCAAGTATATTAGCTCCCCGCCTCCTGGCATACTCATATTCCTCGAGGACCAGTATTCCCGCGCCCTCTCCCATGACAAATCCGTCCCGGTCTTTGTCAAAAGGCCTGCAGGCCGTGTTGGGGTCTTCATTCTCGGTCATGGCCTTGGCGGCACAGAAGCCCACAAATCCCAGGGGAGTTATGGAAGCCTCGGTTCCGCCCGTTACCATCACATCCGCATAACCGTTTTGTATGACACGCATGGCATCGCCAATGGAATGGTTGGCGGTGGCACAAGCTGTCACCACACACGCGTTGTATCCCTTGAGCCCAAAGCGCATGGCCACATGGCCCGACGCCATATTAGCAATCATCATCGGCACAAAGAACGGACTTACCCTCTTGGGCCCCTTTTCAAACAGTACCCTGCAGTTCTCTTCCAGGGTTTCTATTCCGCCTATGCCGGACCCTATCAGGACACCTGCCCGGAAAGGATCAATTTTCATCGCGTCAAGGCCTGCCATATCTATAGCCTGCTGGGAGGCAACAACGGCATATTGGGAAAACAGGTCCATCCTCTTGGCCTCTTTTTTATCAATATGGGAACTGGAGTCAAAATCAACGATCTGGGCGGCAACCTTTGTGCTGAACCCGGAAGTGTCAAACTTGGTTACGGTACTGATGCCGTTCTTGCCTTCCTTGATTGAATTCCAAAAGGTATCTATATCCTTTCCCAGTGAATGGACAACACCCATCCCTGTTATAACTACCCGTCTTTTCATGGTTAATTGACCTCCTGATAATCCTGCAGCGGCGCGGACAATAAGGATACAGCCATTGTCCTGCCGCCACCGCACGAGAAATATAAGAGTTACGGTCATTTTATTCACTGGAATACTGAATGGGACGATTGCCGGCAAAAGCAAAGCCATACCGGGATAAAAAGAGTCCCAACCGAACCAGAGTTGGGACTCCTTTTATTCGCTTGCGAATCATTGATGAGCCTTAATGTATTCAACCGCGTCACCGACGGTTACTATTTTCTCTGCATCCTTGTCTGGTATTTCCAACTCAAACTCCTCTTCAAGGGCCATGATCAGCTCAACAATATCAAGTGAATCCGCGCCAAGATCATCGATAAAAGAAGCTTCCGGCTTTACTTCGCTTTCATCAACACCAAGCTGTTCAATAATGATGTCCTTCACCTTGTTAAATACCACACTGTTCACCCCCTTCCAGACAGGAATTGGCTGTACCAATATTATCGCTATCTTATGAAATAATATTACATGCAGAGTCCACCGTCAATATTTATTACCTGTCCGGTAATATATTGAGCCCCGTCGGAGGCAAGAAACACAGCCAGATCAGCCACATCGGAAGTCGTCCCGGGTCTTCCGAGCGGGATGCTCCTTATGTAGTTTTCTTTAACCTCCTCAGGGAGTGAACCTGTCATCTCTGTTTCTATAAAGCCAGGCGCGATGGCGTTACAGGTAATTCCCCTGCGGGCGTATTCCTTGGCCACTGATTTGGTGAAACCAATCAGCCCGGCTTTTGAAGCGGCATAGTTGGCCTGGCTGGAATTACCAGTTATCCCGACCACTGAAGTTACATTGATTATGGCGCCCTTTTTCTTCTTCATCATAACCTTTACGGCCGCCCTGGTCAGGAGAAAGGCACTTTTTAAATTGATATTCATAACAGTATCCCAGTCCTCATCCTCCATCCTGATGAGCAGCTTGTCACGGGTTACCCCGGCATTGTTCACCAGAACATCCAGACCTCCAAAGGTTTCAACGGCCTGATGGACAAGAGCCTGCGCATTTTCGGGCGCGGCCAGGTCACCTACAAAGCCTGCGGCGCTGCAGCCCTTACTTTTCAGCTCATCTACAACATCATGCACCCTGTTGGTGGTCCCGCAAATCATGACATTGGCACCCAGTTCCGCAAACCTTGCGGCAACAGCCTTTCCAATCCCTCTGGTGGATCCTGTGACAATTACCGTCTTTCCTGAAAAATCCATAACCACAAAACACTATCCTTTCAAAGCTTCCAGGGTCTTGTCCAGGGACTGCTTGTTTTCCACATTCAAAGCCCTGAGTCCTCTGTCAATCTTTTTCACAAAACCGCTCAGGACCTTGCCCGGACCAATCTCAACAAACGTATCCACTCCCGCTTCCATCATGGCGCGGATGCTGTCCTCCCAGAATACCGATTTGCTCACCTGTTGCACCAGGAGATCTTTCACCTGGTCTTCCGAGGGTATGACCTTTCCTGTCACATTGGCCACGACGGGAATGGTCATGGGATGAACCTCAACGCCTTCCAGCACTTTTTTCAGCTTCTCGCCGGCAGGTTCCAGCATGACACAGTGGAAGGGAGCGCTTACATTAAGCAGCACCGCCCGCTTCGCGCCCTTTTCGGTCGCGATTCTTATGGCTTCGTCAACGGCCGCTGTTTCTCCCGCCACAACTATCTGCCCCGGGCAGTTGAAATTGGCGGGGCCGATTACACCAGCGCTCTGGGCTATTTCACAGATATCGATAACTTCCTCGCGGTCCAGGCCCAATATGGCCGCCATGGCCCCAAGCCCTGCAGGAACGGCGTCCTGCATGAATCTGCCACGTTTTCTGACTACTCTTACCGCATCCTCAAAGGAGAATGTACCGGACAAAACATGCGCCCCGTACTCGCCAAGGCTCAGCCCAGCCGTATAATCGGGCCTGATGCCGGTTTCCAGAAGGGGCATAAGACATGCCATGCTGGCCGTAAGTATGGCGGGCTGGGTGTTCTCGGTGATTGTAAGGGTTTCCTCATCACCATTAAAGATCATTTCCCTTATATCAAATCCCAGGGCGTTGTTGGCGCGCTCGAAAACATCGGCCGCCGAAGGGTACAGCTCTGAGATCTCCTTACCCATCCCTATGTATTGGGCACCCTGCCCGGGAAAAATGAAAGCTATCTTGCCCAAAACTCTTCCTCCCTTCAGCTATCGTGGTTTTACCTGGACCAGCAGAGAAGCAGGGCGCCATAGGTCAGTCCGCCTCCGAAAGCCACAAGCACGATCCTGTCTCCCTTTTTCAGCATGCCTGCCTTCGACGCCTCATCAAGGCACACAGGAATGCTGGCGGCAGATATGTTGCCTGTCCGCTCCAGGTTGGAATACACCTTTTCTATTGGATACCGCATCCTTTTTACAGCGTTCTGTATTATCCTGGCGTTGGCCTGGTGCGGGAAAATATAGTCCAGGTCCCCCACAGAAAGCCGGGCGTCGGTTACCACCCTGAGGGTCGCCTCAGCCATGATCCGCGCAGCGAAGGTAAATACCTCACTGCCGTCCATCCAGACCACCTGTTTCTTGCCCTCATTTCGCTTTGCCAGGTCTTCTTCGGTGGAATACAGGCACGGTATGGTCAGGTTATGACCAAGCTCGCCATGTGCGCCGGTGACATAGCCCATAATTCCCGTACCATCTTCAACCCTGCCCACAACAGCGGCACCTGCCCCATCCCCAAACAGGACACAGGTCTTCCTGTCCTGGTAGTCGGTCACCCTGCTCAGGGCTTCCGCCGCTACAATGAGTATATATTTGTAAGCCCCGTTTTCGATGTACTGTTGAGCAGTATTCAGGGCATATACGAATCCGGTGCAGGCCGCGTTCATATCAAACGCCGGCACTCCTTTAAGCCCGAGCTCTTTCTGCACGCTGCAGGCCAGGGTGGGGCACAGATAATCGGGCGTCAGGGTGGCTCCTATAATCAGCTCAATCTCTTCCCTTGGAATACCCGCATCATGGATGGCGTTTTCCGCAGCCCTGACAGCAAGCTTTGCAAGGGGCATGTCATTATCTATGATCCTTCGTTCCCGTATACCGGTTCTCTTTACGATCCATTCATCGGAAGTTTCGACAATATCTTCCAGTTCAGCATTGGTCAGCTTCCGTTGCGGAAGGCAGCTTCCCGTACCCAGGATGCCGGCTTTATAAAGCTTCGTCATACGCACCTCCGACATCCATTTTGGAGAATATGCTGCGTATCTGCTCAAGGACCGAAACACATGCCGAGCTGCATGCTTTGATAATGGTATTCTTAAAGGCATTTGACCTGGAATTCCCGTGGCACTTGTAGATGATACCGTTGACTCCCAGGATTGGGGTCCCGCCCACTTCTTCAGGGTCTATTTGCTTTTTCAGCTTCTTCAACTCATGCCTGATCATCAGGAAGCTGATCTTTGAGGCAAGGCTCATGGAGTATATCTTCTTGAGGTAGTCCATAAAAAACCTTCCCGTGCCTTCCATGATCTTAAGCATGGCATTGCCTGTAAGGCCGTCGCATACCGCGACATCGACCTTACCCTCGGTGATATCCCTTCCTTCAACATTACCTATAAAATTGAGATTGGAATTTTTAAGAAGCTGATAGGCCTGTTTGAGGTTATTGTTGCCCTTCTTCTCCTCTGTTCCCACGTTCACAAGACCAACCCTTGGGCTTTCCACGCCGAACATTTTCTTCATGTACTCAGATCCCATAACCCCGAACTGCATGTAGTTTATGGGCTTTACCTGGGTATTCATTCCGGCGTCAATGATCATGGTGTTTCCGCTCTCCGAGGGCACAACGGGAGCCAGGGCAGGCCTGTGGACGCCCCTCATGCGGCCTGTGATCAGAAGCGAACCGGCAAGGAGGGCTCCGGTGCTCCCCGCGGAAATGAAGGCATCGCCCTCGTTGGCCTTCATTTTGTTAAGACCTATGACAATAGAGGAATTTTTCTTCTTCTTGATGGCTTCGGTGGGTATGTCGTTATTTGTAATCTCTTCCCTGGCATCGGTGATAAAAAGCCTGGAGGAGTCATAGGATCGATTCTTCAGGCATTTCTCAATCTTCTTCCTGTCACCTATCAGTTCAATCTCGACTGTCTTATTGATGCTCAATGCTTCCAGACAACCTTTTACCACTTCTTCCGGAGCATTGTCCCCTCCCATGGCATCCACAATGATTCTCAAGACTGTCAACTCCTTAACTCGGTTATGCTGTATTTCTATGAATTCATTGTTTCCATATTACCCGATTTTTTTCAAATTGCCACCAGAATAAATTTGCCGCGGAAGACTTCGACCTGTTTGTTATAAATCATTACCCAAACGATATATCTGTCCCTGTCCCGCTTTTCCTTGACCGTGACTTTTGCCACCAGCTTGCTTCCAGCATAGACCGGTTTTTTATACTTGATATTTGCAACGCCCACAAGGGCCACATCGGCATCGATAACCGAAATGGCGATGGATTCGGCCATTGAATAGATATAATGTCCTCTGACAATCTTGGAATGGGCAAAGACCATCTGCTCGGTGGTGTCCAGGACCGAAATGGCGCTTTCACCGAGATTCAGCTCCACTATCTCCCCGATAATGTCATCGGCGTGAAGGGAACGCACTTTATTATGGTTCCTGGATGCCATTTCCCTGATGCGCTGCCTGAGTTCGGGAACACCCAGTTCCAGGCGGTCCAGCCTTACCGTGGGAACGCTGACTTTCAATATCTCGGCTATCTCTTCATCGGTCAGAAAAGGATCCTCCCTGAGGGTTGCTGTCAAACGGGCGTGTCTTTCCTGTTTTGCTCTTGAATCTCTGCTCAAAATCGCTCACCTGTCATTATTATTACCAGATAATAATTTCTATTGATAGTATATATGATTTTCGACTGGGTTGCAATACCATGTTTTTATCTGGTATATGGTTCCCCATGGAATGCGCTCTTAAACCTTTCCCGCCTTCGCATGCGCAAAGGCGCGACATCAGGCATACAGATCGGTTTCTCACATTAATGAAATATGGGATACCGTACTTTCATGGTCCGGTATCCCATGCTCAGCTTCGCTTATAATAAAGCCAGGAAAAACCTTTCATTTGCCTCATGTGGTTGTGGGTGTCGCTGCTATATTTGAGGGATCAAATGGTTGTTTATATTCCTGTTTGAATATGGATTGAATTAAATCATTGACAAAACCCACAATCTCATTTCTGAATAATAGCGCTATTCCCAGGATAACCGCCAGGATAACAATCACCTCAACCGTATTCAAGCCCCTTCTTCCCAAAAGGAAATATTTCAACCTCATCATTCCGCCACCCCTTCTTTATATGGAATACATTCCTTAAAATTACATGTTATTATTATGCAATAATTATAATATTTAATTTTATTAGTGTCAACTTGAAGTGGGGCGGGATTTTACCATTTAAACAACGGGTGCTTTAATCGGCCATCCTGTCCTGTAAACGCCTGATCACAGCGCTGGACATTTCATATGGGAAGCCCCGGTGCATCAGAAACCTGAGGGCTTTTTCCCTAACCGACTTATCACACAGATCATACTTGCCGAATTTCTTCTTTGCCGCCCGGAAGGCAATCTCTTCCTCGTCCTGCTCAAACTCCTTCAGGACATCTACGATCAAATCCCTGTCGATGCCTTTTTGTTCCAACTCATATCTGAGGGCCTTTTTCGAAAGGGCTTTGGATCTGACTCTATCCGAAGCGTATTTCAGGACGAACCGGCTGTCGTCGATATATCCAATGGTCTTCAGGTCCTCCACGACCTTCTCCGCAATATCCCCATCGAACCCCATCTTCTTCAGCCTGACTTTGACTTCATGCCTGCTCCTGTCCCTGGCCATCAGAATGCCAACTGCCCGTTCCCTTGCGCTCTGGACCAGGACGGTCTGCCTGATATGGGCTGCCTCCTCCTCGGTCAGTTCATCCTTTTCATAGAGATGATTCGCCATATATACACTCGTGGGTATACTAAAGGCATACCGCCCATCCAGGTATATCCTTACCATACGTCCATTCTTCGATTTTATCCGTGCTGTGACTTTCATCGGAACACCTGCCTTTCCTGGATTCTACCGATAATAATAGCATAAATCATGTACACAGGACATGGGGTTTTATATCAGCAAGAGGACGCTCCATTCGCGCTTTCTTTTGCCGAAGCGCCAAACAGAGCGTCCTCTCATTGCAAACCTCAGAATTATCAGGTTTCCACATCGGCAGCATGGGGTTCCATGCTGCTCAGAAAAGCCTTCTCGTACTCGGCTTTGATCTTTTCCTCTATCTCCTTCATGATTTCCGGGTTGTCGCGCAGGAACCTTTTCACGTTCTCCCTACCCTGGCCAATCCTCTGATCGCCATAGGAGAACCAGGCGCCGCTTTTCTTTACGATATCCAAAGATGTTCCCACATCAAGGACACATCCCTCCTTGGAGATTCCCTGTCCATAGATGATATCAAACTCGGCTTCCTTGAAGGGGGGCGCTACCTTATTCTTCACAACCTTTACCCTGGTCCTGTTCCCTATGGGTTCACCGTTGTCCTTCAATGTTTCAATCCTTCTGACATCCAGGCGCACCGACGAGTAAAACTTCAGGGCGCGGCCTCCGGGCGTAGTTTCCGGGTTTCCGAACATGATACCGACCTTTTCACGGAGCTGATTGATGAAGATGGCAACGGTCTTGGATTTGCTGACCACTCCCGACAGCTTTCTCATGGCCTGCGACATCAGGCGTGCCTGAAGCCCCACGAATTGGTCTCCCATCTCTCCGTCGATTTCAGCCTTTGGAACCAGCGCGGCAACCGAGTCAATGACGATTACATCAATGGCACCGCTTCTTACCAGCGCCTCGGTGATCTCCAGTGCCTGCTCGCCTGTATCGGGCTGGGATACGATCAGATTATCGATGTCCACACCCAAATTCCTGGCATAAACAGGATCCAAAGCATGCTCGGCATCGATGAAGGCGGCTTCCCCTCCTGCTTTCTGTGCCTCCGCCACCGCATGAAGCGCCACGGTTGTTTTACCCGACGACTCGGGTCCAAAGATCTCGATGATCCTTCCTCTGGGGAGCCCGCCAACCCCAAGGGCTATATCCAGTGACAGCGCCCCGGTGGGTATGGCATCGGTGTTTACATGTGAAACCTCTCCCAGTTTCATGATGGCACCCTTGCCAAACTGCCTTTCTATCTGGTTCATTACGAGTTCTAACGCCTTTTTTTTCTCATCCATGGATCCTGCCTCCTTTGCCGAACATTTGTTCTCATTATATGCTATTGAAACGTACAAGTCAATACCTAATTGTCACATTTTTAAACTGAAATATCAATATATGGCATCAGCCGTTTTTATTCCTGGCAACCATGGATTTCACCCGGTTAAGACCCGACAGAACCAGCTTGTTCACCGTGTCTATTTCCGGGATCCTGATCTTCATGCAAAGATACCAGAAAATGAAGAGGCCTGCCGCCAGGGGTAACGCAAGGCATACGATCTGGCTCAGTTTTGACCCGATATCGGGTCTTATCAGCAGGGACAGCAGAAATACCGCAAGCCCTGAAGGAACGGCGGCAAATAATGAGCGCAGGACGTAACGTCCATTGTCATAGATGATATGTATGCCTGTCTTCCTGTAGAAGGCAAATACCAAAATGCCCGTATTAACCACCGATGCCAGGGAATAGGACAGGGCCGTACCAGCCACATCTATTGTGGTATAGTTCCTGAAAAACCAGTTGAACGCAAAGTTGGCAGCTATCCCTATAATGCCGCCGATAAGCGGGGTTTTGCTGTCCTGGATGGAATAAAAAGCCCGGTTTAATAGAGCGGTCATGGAAGCAAAGATCAGGGCTGCCGCATAGGCCAGAAGACACGCTCCGCCAAAAATCACGTCACTTTCTGAAAGGCTCCCCCACTTAAATAGAACCCTCATGATATCCTGGCTTAAAACCATCATGAAGAGCGCTGTAGGTAGCGAAAGCAGGAAAACGACACGGATCCCTTTATTCAGGACCTTCCCGTACTCGCTGCCGTTATTTGTCGCATAATGCTCGGACAGGGTGGGCAACATCGCTATCCCGATGCTTTGGGCAAATATCCCCAAAGGAAGCTGCCAGGTCCGGTTGGCATTGTTCAGCAAGGTGAGCATGCCTTTATCAAAAAATGTGGCATATCCTTTGGATATAATAAGATTCAGTTCCAGGATCAGGGATGACAGAAGCGAAGGAATAGCCAGGTGCAGCAGTTTCCTGAAGGCTTTGCTGTTTAAAAACAAACGCGGCTGGTAAAGGCTGAAATGCCTGACGGTGGCCATCATCTGAATGCCAAAGAACAATGCGGCGCTTATCACCACGCCCCACGCGGTGAGCTGCGGGCTCACTGAGCCGAATATCGCGATGCTAATAATGGTGCAGATATTGTAGACAACCGGGCCAAAGGCTGCGACTGTAAACCTTTTGTAAGAGTTTAGTATGCCGTTGCATTGCCCGGCCAGCATCATGAACGGCGCCGATAGCAGAAGAATTCTGGTAAGGCTGACCAAAAGCGCCTTATCACCGCTGCTTCCCTCATTGTACCCGGCCGCGAGCACGCTCAGCAGTTCGTCGGTCCAGATAAAGAATATGATCTCAAGAACCACCATCAATATAATGGTTAAGTTCATGAAGGTGCTTACGGCCCTCCACCCGATATGTTCCTTTCCTTTGGTGATATAAGCGGAAAAGACCGGTATCAGGGCAGCGGCAATGGCTCCCCCTGCCAAAAGGTCATAAACGATGTCAGGGAGGGTGAAGGCCATGAGAAATTCATCGGAATAGCCTCCGGGCCGCATCTTGGTATAGATTAGAAGCGTCCGTAAAAAACCGGTTACCCGGCTTATGAAGGTGGCAACCATGACGATTGCCGTGGCGCCCGTCAGCCTTCTGTTTCTCTCCAACTGATCCATAAGTGTCTCCCGGTGTTTTCACAGGTAAATGAAAACTGAATTATGCTGGTCTTTATCCACTATACCATTTTTATACCATACCGAAAAGCATTTTTCTCAACAGGTCAAGGGCATGGAGGCATGAAACCGAACGTATCCTTTGCCGGTCACCGCGCAGGTTCAGTTTCAGGGATTCCATCCTTCGGTTGAGGAAGGCGGCGACGTATACAAGACCTACAGGTTTTTCGGGTGTTCCGCCGTCCGGCCCGGCTATCCCGGTAATGGCAAGAGCCGCCGTGGTTCTTGTCCTTTCCGCCAGCCCTTTTGCCATCTCTTCGGCTGTTTCCCTGCTGACAGCGCCACATGTATCCAAAGTTTCCCGGTTTACCCCCAATTCCTGGATTTTAGACTCGTTGGAATAGGTCACAAATCCGCGGTCAAATACCCGTGACGCGCCCGGGATACTGATAAGCCTTGAGGCCAGCATGCCGCCGGTGCAGGATTCGGCCGTGGAAAGCATCCATCCCCTTTCGGCCAAAAGCTTGAGTACAACCTCCTCCATGGTTTCTCCCGCATCGGAATACACATGCGGGTGCAGCCTTTCCCGGATCTTTTCAACCACAGGGGCAATCAATGATTCGATCTCGTCCCGGTCATGGCCCCTGGCTGTTACCCGCAGGCTGATCTCTCCCATATCCGCATATGGGGCAATGGTGGGGTTGGACTGCCGCTCCACCAGGTCCATGATCCTCGTTTCCATCTCGGATTCGCCGATACCGAAAACTTTAAGCATCCTTGATCCTATAATCTGATGGGTCTTGCCCTCGAAATACGGGAAAACCATATCTTCAAACATGGGGATCAACTCTTTGGGAGGACCGGGAAGCATTACCACAGTCTTCTTTTCCCGCTCGATGATACAGCCCGGCGCGGTACCGTTACGGTTGGGGATAACCATGCACCCGGCCGGGAGGTAGGCCTGCTTGACATTGTTCTCGCACATGCGGCGGCTCAGCCTCTCGAAAAAGTCCCTGATGTAATCCAGGGATTCCTGGTGGAGGACCAGAGGCAATCCCAAAGCCCCGGCTATGGTCTCCTTTGTCAGGTCATCCTTTGTGGGGCCAAGCCCGCCTGTGGTAATCACTATATCCGATCTTTCCAGCGCTTGTTTGAGGCAGGCCCTTAAGCGTCCGGGGTTATCCCCTACAACGCTGTGGAAATATACATTGATGCCCAGATCAGCGAGGCGCGCTGACAGGTACTGGGCGTTGGTATTGGCGATCTGCCCCATTAAGAGTTCGGTTCCGACTGCTATAATTTCCGCGTTCATCCAGATCCCTCTGCCTTCCGGTAAGGAATATAAAAAATGAAGAGCCAGGCTGGCTTACGACCACAGTGCTTCTTCGATCTTCTGCCACAGAGCCTCAACCCCTGTCTTCTTAAGCGCTGAAAAAGGGAGAATCTCGGTGCCTTCGTCCAGGTCCAGCGCTGTTCTGATGAGGTCAATTCGCTCTTTCATCCCGGATCTTCCGATCTTGTCCGCCTTGTTGGCAACTACTATGAGTTTTCTGCCCAATCTCCTGATATACCCGACCATGATCTGATCGTCCGGAGTGGGCTCATGCCTGATATCAACCAGCATTATGATGGCTTTAAGCTGTTTCCTGGTCTTCAGATAGGTTTCGCAAAGTATTCCCCAGCTTTCCCTCTCAGCCTTTGAAACCCTTGCATAGCCATAACCCGGCAGGTCCGAGACCATAATGGAATCATTGATATTGTAAAAGTTTATGACTCGGGTCTTCCCGGGTGTGTTCCCAACCCGGGCAAGATTTTTCCGGTTAACCAGAGCATTTACAAGGGATGATTTTCCCACATTGGACCGGCCAGCCAACGCAATCTCCGGAAACATGGTGTTGGGGTACTGGGACGGCTGTACAGCGCTGATAACATGTTCCGCCTTCTTTATGATCATCTGATAATCCTCTTTTTCCCTTTTTATTGTTGCAGTTTAAGCAATTCCCGCGCCAATTTTTTCGACGTATCGGTGGCATGCTCACCTGAAAGCAGCCTTGATATCTCGTCCTCCCTTTCCTGCCCTTTGAGCTGACGAACCATGGTGACGGTTTTCTCGCCCTTAATATCCTTGGCAATGAGGATATGATGATGGGCAAGGCTTGCTATCTGGGCATGGTGCGTGACGCAAAGCACCTGGTGCTTCCCGGCCAGCGCCCTGAGCTTCTCTCCTACGCTGGAGGCGGCTTTTCCGCTGACACCCGAATCAATCTCGTCAAAGATCAGGGTAGGGATGCTGTCCATGTCAGCCAGCATTACCTTAACAGCAAGCATGACCCTGGACATCTCCCCTCCCGAGGCAATCCTGGAAAGGGGCTTCAGGGGTTCGCCAGGGTTAGGCGAGATCAGGAACTCCACCTGGTCTGTTCCATCGGTTGTATATCCAAGCTCGGGCACGCTGTTGACGGCGACCTTGAAAATGGTTTTTGGCATTTCCAGCTCGGCAAGCTCTTTCATGATGCCTTTGGCAAGCCGTTCAGCAGCCTGGACTCTCAGGCCGTTCATCTCACGGCTTTTTTCGTTCAGGCTGGCCTCAATGTCTTTAATCCTGGCTTTGAGGGATTCAATCAGTTCTTCATTATGCTCAAGCTCATCAAGCCTTTTTGCGGCGTCTTCCGCATAACGCAGTATCTCGGGTATGGTTTCGCCATACTTCCTCTTAAGCCCCTGTATCAGGCTGATCCTTTCCTCGGTAGCCTTGTGGAGCGCAGGGTCATACTCAGTATTGTCCCTGATACGGCGTATATCCCACGAAATGTCACCCAGCCTCTCGCTGATATCCTCAAGGGCGGAACAGATGGCGGCATATGACTTATCTACGCTTTCAACCCGTCTTAAGGGTTCCAGCGCCGATTGCACCATGTCCAGGGCTCCGGCTTTATGGTCGTCCTCTCCTCTTATGGCCTCATATGCCATGCTGAAAGCGTTAATGATATCCTCCGCATGGGCCAGGATTTTGCTCTGCCTTTCCAGTTCCTCGTCCTCACCATCATACAGGGCGGCCTGGCTGATCTCCTCCACCTGGTATCTCAGGGAATCCATAAGCCGTTCACGCTCCCTGCCCTCGCCCATGAGAGCCCTGAGCCTTGCCTGGTGCGCCTTTAAGTCCTCAAGTTCCTTCTGATACGCGGATTTCACGGCAAAGAGCCTGTCGCCGGCAAAGAGATCCAGAAGCCGGATATGGGTATCGACCCTCAAGAGGGATTGGTTGTCATGCTGCCCATGGATATCGATGAGGCGCTGTCCGATTTCTTTTAGCATAGCCACGGTGGCGAGGGTTCCGTTGATCCTGCATATGTTCTTCCCGGAATCGGTTATAGTACGGGAAATGAGCAGGGTATCGTCATCTCCGGTTTCAAAGCCGTATTCCCTCAGGATGGGGTCGAGTCCGGGAGGTTTAGAAAAAAGCCCCTGGACGGTGGCTTTTTCTGCGCCGGAACGGATGAGTTCCCTTGACACCCTGGAACCCAGAAGGGCGTTGATGGCATCAATTAAAATGGATTTACCGGCGCCGGTTTCTCCTGTAAGAACATTGAAGCCGGGCTCCAACGCAATGTTCAGGCACTCGATAATGGCAATGTTTTCAATCTCCAGCTGGAGCAGCATGGTTTACTACACTCCCCTCACCATGCGCGTGAATTTCTCCATCAGGTCCTCGGCTATCTTTTCTGCGCGGCATACGATCATCAGGGTATTATCACCGGCTATGGTGCCCACCACATCTTCCCAGCCCAGGGAATCAACGATCTCGCCCACTGCCTGGGCCATCCCCGGAAGCGTCTTGACTACCAGGATGTTGTTGGCATAATCGCATGACACAAAGGCTTCTTTCAGAATAACCATCAGCCTTTCGCCGGTGTTGGACGATTCACGGTTCATGGATGAGTATCGGTACTTGCCGCTTGAAGATAGGACCTTAACCAGACGAAGTTCCTTGATATCGCGCGATATAGTTGCCTGGGTCACATCCATACCGATTTCCCTGAGCTTCTCAGCGAGTTCGTCCTGTGTTTCAATCTCGTATTTATCGATAATGTCGAGGATCTTTGCATGCCTGTTATACTTCACCTTAAATATCCTCCCCTACTATAAAAATGGCTGGCATCCATGTATTTTTGCCCGAAGCACGTCGTAAAAATTGACATTGCTGACAGACGCAAAAAAAGCATCCTGGGCCGCCGCCCTAACCTCCACAAGGTCTCCCGGGTATAGTTCCGAGTGCGTTTGGCCATCCATGGTAAGCATGGCCTGAGTTACACCGTTATCATCCAGGGTGATGCGAACAACCCTGTCCTCGGCCGTTATGAACGACCTGGAATACAGGATGTGCGGACATATGGGCGTAATGACCATAAGACGCATGTCAGGCTGCGCTATGGGACCTCCCGCTGAAAGCGAGTATGCCGTGGAGCCGGTAGGCGTGGACACTATGATGCCGTCGCCGGGAAATGAATCCACATATTTCTCATCCAGGTTCACCCTTAGCCTCAATATCCGTGAAACCGCAACTCGCGAAACGACCGCATCGTTGATGGCTATATCCCTGAAGATTACATCTCCATCCCTTATAACGCGGGCATCCAGTACCATCCGGGATTGGATCCTGACTTCCCCTTGGGCCATCTTTTCAACAGCCCGATGGATGTCTCGGGTTTCAACCTCGGCAAGGAAGCCCACAGAACCCCTGTTGATTCCCAGGACCGGTATCCGGTAATCATAGGCCGCTCGGGCAGTGTTTAAGAATGTACCATCACCGCCAACGCAGATTATGAAGTCAGCATCCTCATAAATGGTGTTGGAGGCAACCGCGTGAGGTCCGGCATATTGGCTGACCTCCGGAGACACGATGGGTGTAAATCCTTTTTTATAAAGAGCCTCAACAATGGTTTTAGTGTGGTTATAACCGAGATCCCTCTCCCTGTTAACCACAACTCCCACTTTTTTCAACATCAATCACATCCAAGGTTTATTATACAGTTGAAAAGCCTGCCAATACAACATTAAAAAAGTGCCCATAAATTTACTTATGGCTTTTCAGGCAGTACGTCATCCAGAAGGGTTGTGCTGAAATCCCGGGCCAGGGCTTCCATAAAGACTTCATCATAATACTTTCCATTCACGCAATATGCCTGAGAGCGCCGGCCAAAAACCCGGAACCCCGCTTTCTCATATGATCTTATCGCCCGTTGGTTGAATGAGAATACCTTGAGCATAACGTTGTTAAGATTCAGAATCTTAAAGCCATAGGCCAGCAGCAACAGCATGGCCTCTGTGCCATAACCCTTCCCCCTGTACTTTTCATCGCCGATAAATATGCCCGTTTCGGCTGTCCGATGAATATGATTGATATTGAAGAGCGAACAGTTTCCGATCAGCGTTTCATTTGTTTTAAGCACAATAGCGTAGTTATGTCCTTCTTTGATCAGCTTATCCAGGAATTCCTTTTCAGCGGCCAGGCTAATAGCGGCCTGCGCCTGGCCAAGATTCATGGTCATGGAAAGATCGTTCATCCAGACCGTGTATTGTTCCAAATCATCCATGCTTATAGGTGAGAGAAACACTCGTTCCCCCTCAATCTTGCTGAAATACTTCACTAATTACCTCCCCCGTTCACCGCTCCGTTGACTGCTTAATCAATATTCTACCAATATACGGCTGTTCTGCAAAGGGAATGTTTGCTTTATGGATGTAATAAGTTGGAGGTTAAAGTTATGCGATTTCCCCGCCCGGCTTTGCCCGGGCTCGCAGTGACAGTTAATAGGGATCACAATGACAGTTGTGATGGTTTACAAATATTATTACACATCGTATAATACTGCCAATACCAAAAGGCCATGAAAGGGAGAGTAGGTATTGGAAATACCCTTGGGGATGGCATCATCCCCAGTCAGAGAGTCCGGTTGGTGAGAAAGGACGGGGAAAGCCTTTACCGAACATGGCCCTGGAGCTGCGCACCGAACGCTGATCAAGCCTTAGGCTGCGACGGATGCACCCGTTATCGTGCCGGAGTATAAGCATGATTCTTTCATGCCGTACTCGCCGAGGCCATTTCCCCCGAGGGAAAGGGTAAACAGGGGTGGTACCACGAAGCATCAAGCTCTCGTCCCCGAGTATGATACTTGAGGGTGGAGAGCTTTTTTGTTGCGATGATAACGGTTTGTCGACCGCGGATTATTGTATCAGCCGATACCGACCGGCCGGGATAATGCTTTCCGGCAGGTGGCGCCTTGCTCCTGCTTCATGGTGCCAACAACCCAATAACAAGGAAAGGAAGGATTCTTATGAAGATATTAATAGGATGCGCGTGGCCTTATGCCAACGGATCGCTTCATATCGGACATCTCTCCTCCCTGATCGGCGGAGATGTACTGGCAAGATATCACAGGCTCAAGGGTGATACGGTATGCTATGTTTCAGGCAGTGACTGCCATGGCACGCCTATTAAAATCAAGGCGAGAACCGAAGGGGTGCACCCGTCTGCCATTGCGGACCATTATCACAGGGAATTCGAGGATTCATTCAGGAAGCTGGGTTTTACCTACGACAGCTACGGGAGAACCACCTCCCCATACCATAAGGCATTTGTCCGAGAGTTTTTCTCAACCCTTTACAAAAAAGGTTTTCTTTACGAGAAAGACGTCGAACAGGTCTTTTGTGGCCGCTGCGACCAGTTCCTCCCCGACCGCTTTGTGGTTGGGAAATGCCCCGGATGCGGGAAGGGTGCCAAGGGCGACCAGTGCGACCATTGCGGAAGCCTTTTGGACCCCTTCCAGCTGGAAGAGAGAAGATGCGGGATCTGCGGCAGCGAACCCGATTTCAAGACTTCCACCCATTTGTTTATACCGCTGGGCAGGTTTGAAAAGGACATCCGGGATTACCTGGACAGGGCAGAGTATTGGCGGGCGAACGCCATCGGAATGACTGGAAGGTACCTGGATGAAGGGCTCCGGGACCGGGCTGCCACCCGTGACATTGACTGGGGCATCGATGTGCCGCTTCCGGGTTTTGAGAATAAGAAGATTTACGTTTGGCTGGAGGCTGTTTTGGGGTATCTTTCAGGATGCAGGCAGTGGTGCGAAAAGACCGGGAACAGCTTTGAAGCATTCTGGGATCCGGAAAGCGGCGATGTACGCCACTATTATGTCCACGGAAAGGACAACATCCCTTTTCATACGGTTATCCTGCCCGCCCTGCTGCTGGCCCATGGCGGCCTGAGGCTTCCCGACAGGATTGTGTCGGCTGAGTATGAAACGCTGGAGGGCAGAAAGATATCCACCAGCAGCAACTGGGCAGTATGGATTCCTTACCTGTTGGAACGTTACCAGCCCGACTCCATCCGTTATTTCTTCATCGCCAACGGACCCGAAAAGAAGGACTCAGACTTCTCCTGGCAGGAGTTTGTCAGCACACATAATGCGGATCTGGCAGGGCAGTTTGGCAACCTGGTCAACAGGACCCTCGTATTCATAAGGAAAAACTATGGATCAAGGGTGCCCGCGGGTTACCTTGAGGACCGTATCAGGACTTCCATCGAAGAAGCCTTCAGCCTTTGTGGAAAGCACATTGAGGAAGGGGCATTCCGGGACGCGCTGCAGGACGCCTTTTCACTGGTCCGGTCCGCCAATAAATACTTTGATGATAAAAAAGCCTGGATCACAATCCATGAGAACCCCGAAGACTGCGCGAAAACCATGTTCAACCTGGTTCAGATTATTGCCTGTCTCAGCATTCTTATGGAGCCGTTCGTACCGTTCTCCTGCGAACAGATCAGGAATATGCTTGGTGTGATTGATAAGCACCAGTGGAAGCCTGTATCCATTGAATCCGGGCGCAGGCTGGGCGAGCCCGTGATACTGTTTCAGCGTCTCGACAGGAAGGCGGCGGAAGAGGAAGTACAAAGACTGAAGGGCATTTCCTGATACCATTGTGAGCAGGCCCTGGTGTCATTGCGAATGAAACACAGTGGGCGCGAGATTGCTTCGTCGGCTCCGCCTCCTCGCAATGACACTAATAATACATATAAAGGTCCGCATGGGCTTACAGGGAGACGTGCTGTTCAGCCTCGACTGACTCCGCATGCTTTCTATTTACGAGGACTGAAGGAAAGCCTGAACAGCACGGCTATAACACGCAATAACTGGCGAATCACAGCAGAGATTGCCTTGCTTCGTTTACGCTCAGCTCGCAATGACAGTCCGGGGAATGCCACGCTTGCAATGACATGTATAATGCCTGGCAAAATGACAACATTATTACCTTTAATAATAATAACCGGACTGACTCCCATAAAAAGAATCTGATATAATCCGGCCATACTGAAGCAATTCATGAATTCCATTATTATTTGTGGAGGTATCGTTATGAGAAAACTGATGGCGCTGGCAATGGTATTTATACTTGCCGTGACTGCGGTTGGCTGCGGCAGAGAGGCAGACGACGACAGGGATGATCGCGCAGGCCGGCGGGAGGACTCCGGGGAAAAAACCGATGATGGTCTTTTCGACCTCCTGGATGATCCTGAATTCGAGGAAGATCCCGAAGCGTTTTGGGGAGAATCCTGGGATTATGGTGAAGGCGGGGAAGAAGACCGGCCCGGAAAAAGAACGAGCGGCGGGGATTTTTACGATCTTGGCTTAATTGCTAACTTAGACATGATGTCCATTTTTAAAGAAGTGGCATTTACCTCTGTGCATGTTTCCGGTTCAGAAATAGGCCTGTCTTACAGGTTTATCGGTGATGAGACGGTTGACGGGCAAAATACGAAGCGCTTCGCATGTACATATTATGAACGTCACCCCGATTATCCAGAATATAATAAGGACTGTGAGTTCGAGGTATGGATAAATGAAGACCTTGAGATCATCCAGGCTCAGGAGAATGGCGAGTTGTTCAGCAATCCCTATGACTGCTCTGCGATTTACCTGGAAGAAGCGCTGTATGAATTTGACAACGGTTACTTTTCCATACGTCACGAGGATGAAATACCCGACACAATAAAAATGGGAAGATGGGAGCTTGAAGATAAAAAGCAGGAAACCAAGGATTTTGGCTTCGGCAATGTTACTGTCACCTGTTACACACTGTCCAGGCCTGTAGAGTATGTTACCACGGGGATCCAAACAGAGTATATGGACTGGGAATATGCAAAAATTGGCTCAAAATTCCTGCGTACAAGGGAAAAGTATTATGAAAAATCCGCACCGTCATACGAAGAGATAATTGTGGAGAAGGCAATACCTTTCTGACCGGGATCACTTGCGAGCCTGGCAAGGCCGGGCAGGCAGACCGCTGCAATCCGGGTTCTGCCTGCCCGGTTTTTTCTTGACAGTATTTGCATATGCGGGGTATAATAAGTGTACTATCTGTTATAGTACACTTATTATACTTAGTACACTCTTAAGGCTTTACACGCCTGCCGTGAGCGGAAGGAGGGATTAACATTATCATCATTGATTTAAGGAGCCCAAAACCCTTATACGAACAGATAAAGGACAATATAAAGCAACTCATCGTCACCGGGGCCCTTTCCGAGGATGAAAAGCTGCCCTCGGTCCGGGAACTGGCACAAACCACCTCCATCAATCCCAACACCATTCAAAAGGCGTACAAGGACCTGGAGTCCGACGGATTTATCTACTCGGTGCCGGGAAGGGGCAGTTTTGTTGCCGCTCCGCCGGAAAAGAAGGACCCTGAGCGTATAGAATCGCTCATATCCTCCATAAAATCCGAGGTAAGGGAGTTGAGTTACCTTGGCATGACCAGGCATGAGATCCTAAAGTTGATCGATAAATCCATAATAGCTGATGAGGAGGGTAAAACCCATGATTGAAGTAAGAGGACTCAGAAAATCATTCGATGGTTTCTGGGCTTTGAACGGCGTGGACATCACGGTCAGCAGGGGGTCTGTCTACGGGCTGGTTGGTCCCAACGGAGCAGGAAAGACTACCCTGATCAAGCACCTGGCCGGAGTATTCATCCCCGACAGCGGAACCATAAAAATAGACGGGCAGCCCAGCTTTGAAAACATTGCGGTAAAGGCCAGAACCGCCTATATTCCCGATGATATATATTTCTTCCCCCAGGCAAACCTTCTGGACATGAAGAAATTCTACCAATCGGTCTATCCGGTCTTTGACGAAGAGCGTTTCAACAAGCTCTACGAGGTGTTTCCGTTCGATCCGAGGAAGAGTTTAAGGAGACTGTCCAGGGGCATGAAAAAACAGGCGGCTTTCTGGCTGGGCATATGCCTGAAACCCGACCTTATGCTCCTGGATGAGCCGGTGGACGGGCTTGATCCGGTTATGCGCAGGAAGGTCTGGAGCGTCCTTCTGCAGGATGTTGCCGAAAGGAATATGACAGTATTCGTTTCATCCCATAACCTTCGGGAACTGGAGGATGTCTGCGACCATGTGGGAATAATGCATGAGGGCAGGATAATCCTTGAAAGAAACCTGTCGGAGATCCAGAACAATATCATGAAGCTCCAGGTGGCCTTTGACGGACCGCTGCCTGAGGAAATGAATGAACTTAATATTCTTAACAGGCAGTCCAGCGGACGCGTTTGGGTCCTGATTGTCCGCGGGGACAGGGACGAAATACTCAGCCACGTCAGCAAGCTCCGGCCGATCATTATTGATGCCCTTCCCCTTTCCCTGGAAGAAATCTTTATTTACGAGCTGGGAGGTATGAATTATGCGGTTAAAAACATCATCCTTTAATAAGGGTATATATTTCTTTAACCTTAAGCGTTTCTGGCTTACAGCGTTTTCATTTGCCTTCCTGCTAACCTTGAACATACTTAACTTTCTGCGCTATGTATCTGCCAATACCTTTGGGAGCTATTCGGTCTTTGAGCCGGGTGAGGTCGCCCTGGAGATCTTCAGGTACAGCGATATCCTGGTAACCTTTCTGTTCCCCTTTTTCAGCCTGATATCGGCACTGGCGGTCTTTTCCCATATCCATTTTCAGAAAAACACTGCCATGATCCATGCGCTGCCCATAGACAGGAAAGGCCTATTTACAACCCATTACCTGTCAGGCCTGACCCTTGTCCTGCTGCCGCTGGCAGTATCCGGGGCCATTCTCATCGTGGGTGAACTTCTGATGGGCATCACCCATATCGCAGGGTCTCTGTTGTGGATGCTCGTTTCAGCCGTTATTCTGTTCCTTCTGTATTCCTTTGCTGTATTTGTGGGTATGTTCACCGGGCATCTGGCGGCCCATGCCCTGTTCTTCTTCATATTCAACTTCCTTGCAGTGTTTTTGAAAGATGTTATAAGAACGGTTTTAATGTCGCTGCTCTATGGCTATGCCAGCTCGAGCTACAGTCTGGTTGATCCCTTCTCGCCCATCGTCTATCTTGAGGAGTTTTTCTCGGGCTTCTCGATTGGCAAGGGAAACTACCTGGTTCTTGTCTGCTACCTGGCTGCCGGGTTGGCTTTCGTCCTGGGGGCACGTGCTGTCTACAGGAAACGTCACATGGAAACAGCCGGCGATGTCATCAGCCTTAAGGTCATGAAGCCTGTATTTAAATACAGCGTGGCATTCTGTTCCTCTGCGCTTTTGGGCAGCATTATAGTAAGCTTAATGAATTTCGGAAGGGATTTCCCGGTATTTTTGATCAGCTACCTCATCGGCGGATTTATCGGCTACTTTGCCGCCGAAATGCTGCTTAAAAAAACCTTCGGTGTTTTCAGGCACATAAAGGGATTCCTAATCTTCGCCCTGGTCATCGTGTTTCTCCTGTCATCAATAAATTTTGATTTCTTCGGATATGAAACCTATGTCCCCGATGCTTCGGACGTGGAGATCATGTATGTGGGAAACTACCCGGATGAATATGCAAAAATCGCTCTTGATCCTGACACCTATGACCCCGACAGGCACAGATACCTTTTATGGGACAGCGATTACAGGGACCATCCCCCTGCCAGGCTGGACGAAAACATGATCCGGTTGCTCAGGCAAAGGCGCGGCGTGCTGGAAAACCCCGAAACCATAGAAAGAGCCGTGGCCTTCCACAGGGTTATTGCAGCGAATGCCTCATCCCTGAGCAGACCTGGTTTTGGATCTGAACCGTATTACTATGAGAGCCCCGTCGTGCGTTATTTCAACCTTACCTTTACCTACCGGCTTAAAAACGGCAGAACCGTGCAAAGGGCCTATTTCCTTCCCTATAAGGTTATAAACGGTGGGGAACTGGAAACCGCTTTTCATGAACTTTTAACATCTGCGGAGTTTATGGAAAAGTCCAGCCCCTTGCTGACCGTTAAGGCTGAAGACCTGAATATCATCCAGGTTCTGTTCCATGACGAGAACAACACTGCTTTAAACCTTGCGGCACCTGAGGAAAAGGCAGGGTTTCTGGAGGCATTAAGGCAGGATATCCTGAATACCGACCCGTTTAACCTGTTCATAAATTACAAGGAGGGCAACACCACCAGCATCGAGATCACCTTCTACTTTAAGGCGGACAAAGCCCTCGTTTTCCAGGATGGCGGAACCCTCCACATATCAGGAAGGACCCTGACCATCCGGCTCTGGTCCGATTACGAGAATACCCTCCTGTACTTGGAGTCGCAATTGGACATGGATACCGAATTGTGGCAAAAGATAGCGGTTGACTGGTAATTCTGTGTATCCTTGAACCCTTTTATATGCGCCGGACTGCCTGTGAGGGGCAGTCCCCTTTTTCTTGCCACGAAAAACACAATATTATATATTTAATATTAACGCCGGAGGCGTTTCAGCCATTGGAGAGGTTTTATGAAGAAGAAACCGGATATAATCCTGTTGAAAATTGAAAACGCTGTTGTGAATAGGGAATATGACAAAGCCCTTACCCTGATTGAAGAAAACGCGGCAGTCCTTTTCTCTTACCGGGATGTCAAGCCTGTTATTGCGCTAATAGGAGATATCCCGGAAGACCGGTTCAAAACCCCGCTCCAGAAGCTGATACTTTGTTGGACCTGTTTTCTGTGCGCGGACAGCGGGCGCATGAACAGGATACTGGCCGGGCTGGTACCCGAACGTTTTGGTCCCGCCGTGGAAAAATCCATATTCTACTCGCTTAAAGCTGTTTCAACATTCATGTGCAATCGGGAGGAAGCCCTTGGCTGCGCACGGCTTTCGGTTGAACTCATGGAAAAGGAGCCGAACAGTTTCTACGCGGCCAGTGCCAGGCTGACCTACGGCCAACTCCTTTCCAGCGTTGGGGACCACCGGAAGGCAGCTCACGAGTTCTTCGCCGCATACCGCATTTTCAAGAAGCATAAAAGCTACCTGCCAGCCGTGGCATCCCTGGTCAATTACGGTATAAAGAAACACGCGCTGGGCGAGATAGCCGATGTGGTTACCCTGTTAAGAAATGAACTGACCGCCTGCAGCCGTTATGACAGCGCGTTCCAGCTGCTGAAACTGCCCCTGGGCATCGCGTACTTTGAGATGAACAGGCAGAATATGGCCGTTAAATACCTGGAAAGCGTCAAGGAGTTAATGTATCAAATGGATTTTGTCCATATGTATGGCGTACTTGAAATGTACCTGGTATATGCCTATGGCATCAGCGGACTATACAGACGGGCATATGCCCTGATAGACGAACTGTCGGGCAGGCTTTCAAGGCTGAACTTTGAAAACATCAGCACATTCTGTGCCGCCCTGCGTGCCCATATCAACCTTCTTGAAGGCGTACCCGTTTCAAACTCCGATAAACGGCTTCTGGAGGCTGATTACCTGACCGGTGGGAAAAGCACCCCCATCGGTACCTTGCTGATTCTTGCCAGGTTAATGCTGAACGGGGATATGGACAGCTTCAGCATGAACGATCTGATAGCATGGCAGGAGACGCCCGATACGGTAAAAAATGTTCCCTTTGCCCAGACAGCGGCCATTCTTACTGCCGAATACTATTATAGAATGAGGGAGATGACCTATTGCCGGGAATACCTGGAGAAGGCGGTCGCCATATATACCAACTTCAGGCTTTCGGCACGTTTTTTAACTGAGAAGGCCGAATGCCTGAACCTTCTCAAGGAAATCAACAGGGACTTGTACAACATGGTGAAATCCAGGCAGGATCTTAAGCCGACCTCGGTTGTATTGACCCCCAAAGAGCAGGAAATCCTGTCCCTTATGGCGCAGGGTCTGTCCGACAGGCAGATAGCAGACCGACTGGGTGTCGGGATTGGGACCACCAAATGTCATGTCAGCAGCATCTTAAGCAAACTACATGTCAGTAGGCGCGCCAAGGCCATTGCCCAGGCAAAAAAGCTGGGGCTGTTATAGTAATCATGGTTGTTTGAAATCCCTCGGTCTTCCTGTTATACTATGCTGAGGAAATAATAATTTAAGGAGTATGCCTATGGATTGCGGCAACCGCAACACATGCACATGTACATATCCTTGCTCAAGACATGGGAAATGCTGCGAATGTGTGGCTTACCACAGGAGACACGGCGAGATTCCCGGCTGCTTCTTCTCCAAAGAAGGCGAAAGGACCTATGACCGGTCGGTTGAGAATCTCTACAGGGATTATACGCGCAGCAGATGACCAGGCTGAACAGGCTGAACACTATGCCTTGTTTAGCCTGACAAAATGCTTTTTCCCAGCCTGGATCACATCCCCGTCCCTGACAGGTATCCTGAATCGATCCACCCTTTCAGAGTTCAGCCTTACGCCGTCCTGAAGGATAAGGCGTCTTGCCTCGCTGGAACTGGACGTGAATCCAGCTTGCACAAGAACCCTTACCAGGTCGGTATTCCCCTGGTCATCGGTGAACGGGGCTGTATCCAGACTCATCATATCCCTGGGATATTGCCTGTCGCGGAAGACGGTATTGAAATGGTCCATGGCGCTGTCAGCAGCATCCCCGCCATGGTACAGCCTTACGATCTCATGGGCGAGGCAAGCCTTTATATCCCTCGGGTTTTCTCCCCTATCCAGCCTCTCCCTGTATTGATCCACTTCATCCGGATGAAGATCGGTACACAGTTGGAAATACCGTATGATCAAATTATCCGGGATGGTCATGACCTTTTCAAACATGGTATTTGGCTCCTCATCGATGCCGATGCTGTTTCCAAGGCTTTTGCTCATCTTCTCAACACCGTCTGTTCCCTCCAGGATGGGCATGAACAGCGCAACCTGGCTCTCCAGACCGTAATGCTTCTGGATATCCCGTCCCATCAGTATATTAAACCTCTGGTCGGTTCCGCCTATCTCGATATCAGCCCTGATTGCCACTGAATCATAAGCCTGCATGAGCGGATAAAAGAGTTCGTGCAGCCCTATGGTCAGGTTTGAATCAAGTCTTGACTTGAAGTCATCGCGCTCCAGGATCCTTGCGACGGTTGTTTTTCCGGCAAGCTCCAACAATGAGGCAAGGTCCATTTTGGAAAGCCATTGGCTGTTAAAGCGTATCTCGGTCCTCTCGGGCATCAGTATCCTGAAAAGCTGGTCCTTATATGTTGCGGCGTTTTCCAGGGTCTCCCCGTGGGTCAGAGGTTTCCTGGTTTTCGATCTCCCCGACGGGTCACCGATCATGGCTGTGAAATCACCCAGGATGATAACTGCCCGATGGCCCAGTTCCTGTATCTGCCTGATCTTTCTTAACACCACCGCATGGCCCAGGTGGAGGTCGGGGGCGGTAGGATCAAGGCCAAGCTTTACTATAAGTGGCTTCCCCTTATCTTTGGAAACGAGCAGCTTCTTCTTAAGCTCTTCCGGATCGATAATCTCTGCCGCTCCCTTGGCTATGATCTGTATTTGTTCATCAACAGGCAACATTTCAAACAACTCCTTGCTACATTAATCCCACACAGAATGCCTGTAAAAAGGCTTTAACAAGCGCCCGGCCAACAGGACAGTCCGCCCGAACATGGTAGTCAGGCAAATTGCGAAATAAAAAAGGCCATCATCCTTCCATGAGGACGAAAGCCTTCAACTTCGCGTTACCACCCCAGTTCACCCTTTCCCTCGCGGGAAAAGGCCTCAGCGAGTACGGCATGGTAAATCCATGCTTATACTCCGGCACGCTAACGGGTGCATCCGGCGCAGCCTACTGGCCAAACCAGGCGTTTGGTGCGCGGCTCAAAGTTGTATTCGGATGCCCGTTTCCTGCCCCTCTCACCAGCCGGGAACTCTCTTTAGGAACCCTGGACGCATCCTACTCCTTCTTGTCATAGCCTTTATTTACAGTATTCGGTAGGGTTTGTGAAAGATTATACTTCCCGGGCACCTGTTTGTCAAGCCGAAATACTGTTTGTGCAGCCGCTTAAAACCGCCCGCTATTACTGTGCCGCCTTTATGCGCATATCCCCGTAAGCCACATCCGGGCTTGACAGCACCTGGATCCTGCAAGAATGCAACTCGCCGATTCTCTCCAGGTTCTCTTTTTCCTGCCCTGTCAGCACTCTGTGGACATCGGGATGGACAAGTATTTCCAGGGAACCAGCCTGGCTTTGGGTGATATAGCTTATGATTCTCTTTTCAACTCTCCTGGCAGCTGTCTCCGGGGACAGGCGCCTGCCTGAGCCGCCGCAGTATTTGCAATCAACCGTCATGTAACTGGCAAGGGGCTGTCTTACCTTTTTCCGGGTCATCTCCACAAGCCCGAGATTGGTCATGCCTACCACGACAGTTTGGGTCCTGTCCCTTCTTACAGCCTCCCTCAGGGCGGCCACTACTTCTTCCCGATGGGACTCATTCCGCATATCAATAAAGTCAATGATGATAATTCCGCCAATATCCCTGAGCCGCACCTGCCTGGCAATCATCTCCGCCGCTTCCATGTTAATTTTCAGGGCCGTTTCTTCAAGGCTGCTGCGACCTGTATACCTGCCGCTGTTGACATCGATGACCGTAAGGGCCTCAGTCATGTCAAAGATAAGATAGCCACCGCTTTTCAAAAAAACCTTACGGGAAAGGGCCTGGCTTACGGCGCTCTCCACATGGTAATACTCAAACAGGTCATAGTCCTTGTCAAAGAATTCCACCCTCGGGCGAAAGCCCGGAGAAGCCGAATCCAGGAGTCGGTTGATCCTTTCCCATATATCCCTGTCGTTGACGATGAACCGGTTAAGATCAGGCGTAAGATGCTCCCTAACCATATGGCTTACAAAATCGGGCTCACTGTACAGGCAGCGGGGAACAGGCCCTCCCGCCTGCTGCTTCAGTATCATCTCCCACTTTTCGGTCAGTTCTTTTATCTCATCCCTCAGCCATTCGGCGGGAACATTCCTGGCAGCAGTCCTGATGATAATCCCGAAACCCTCAGGTTTCAGTGATCGGGCCAGTTCCTTCAGCCGTTTCCTTTCCTCGCTGTCCTCCATGCGCCTGGATATTCCTGCCGTATTCCGACCAGGAAGCAGCACTGTAAACCGCCCGGGCAGCGATATGCGGGTGGTAACCCGCGGCCCCTTTTGCCCGGACATCTCCTTAATAACCTGGACAGTTAGCTCCTGTCCCGCTTTCAGAAGATTCCCGATTTGCTGGTGCCCATCGGACCGACGCGCCAAAGCATGATTATCTTTATATCCTTCAGGCAATAAATCCTTGATATGTAGAAACGCGTTTTTTGAAATTCCTATATCGATGAATGCAGACTGCATTCCCGGCAGCACCCTTTCAACCCTGCCACGGTAGATGTTGCCCAGCGAAATTTCATCATCACCCTTCTCGATGTAGAATTCCGCCAGTTCCCCATTTTGCAGTACTGCCAGCCGGATTTCTCCCAGACCTGCGTCCATCAGAACATCCTTAGTCATCATTGGCCACCTCGAAGGGGTCCTTCCATTCATTGAAGGCGGACGTGTACATTGCCTTGCGGTGAATGGATCCTACGGCAAGATCAAGGCCTGTTATAAGGTTTAATGCCTTCATAAGCAAATCCGGCCTCAAATTGTTCTTTGCCCCGGCGCTCAGGAAAGCGTCCAGGATATAGCCATCATTATCCGGTTTCCGGACCGAAAGGGAATAAATCAGCGGCCTGATATTGACGGGTTTTGAACCCTTCTTGCCTTTCTTCATCACCGTGATGTCTTCATTGCCCAGAAAGTCGATCACGATGCCGTTTATTTCATCATAATCCATATGTCGCGGCACAGCGAATTCTATTTCGTATTTGGCAGATGTAATCTGGCTCATGATGCTGCCCTTTTTCAATAATGGCATGGCATCCAGCACCTTAATACCATCGGGCAGGACCTGGTTAAGGCGGGATATGAATGCTTCAGGGGCCAAATCCCCGGCAAACTCAATGTCGGCGTATTCTGCAGAGCTGGTAAGGCCCACTGCCATGGGAAGACCGAAGACAATTTTCTGGCGGGGGTTGAATCCCTGGGTATAGGCTACGGGCAGCCCGGAGCGCTTCAGGGCGCGCTCAAACAGCCGCAGTACATCCAGATGCGCAAGATATTTCAGCCTTTCATCCCTGAAGAACCTGAACCTCAGTGCCCTGGCCATTTGTCAACCTCCTGGCTGTTGTTCTTTTCTTTTGCGAGGCATATCCCGGTCTTATACACCGAAGCGCCGCAATTTGAGCAGCCGTTGGCGCAATTACGGGTCAAATCCCCTTCGTAGGCCTTTTTGCATTCCCGTACCAGGAATCCCTTGCTCACCCCAATATCGATATGGTCCCATGGCATAACCTCCGAGAAGTCGCGCTTCCTATTGGCGTAAAAAGCCGGGTCAAGGCCGTTCTCCTCAAAGGCCCGCCGCCAGCGCTCGAAGGAGAAATGCTCGTCCCATCCGTCAAACCTGGCCCCCAGTTTCCATGCTGTGTGGATTACCTTGCCCAGCCTCCTGTCGCCCCTGGACAACACCGCCTCCATATGACTGATCTTGGGGTCATGGTATTGGTACCTGATCCTGCGCGTCCTTTTTCGGATGAGATCCTTAAGATGGTACTGCTTTTCTGTAAGGACCGATATATGGTCCATGGGTTCCCATTGGAAGGGCGTAAATGGCTTGGGTACGAAGTTAGACGTACTCAAGGTGATATTGAGCCCCCTGCCCCCATGCCTGTCGGCAATGCCCCTGCATGATTCGATCAGGCTGAACCCCAAATCGGCGATTCCTTCCACATCCTCCATGGTTTCTGTGGGAAGGCCAATCATGAAATAAAGCTTTACAGAATTCCATCCGCCCGCAACAGCCAGCTGTACCGATGCTTTCAGGTCCTCGTCGGTTATGCCTTTGTTGATGACATCCCTGAGCCTTTGAGTCCCTGCTTCCGGCGCAAAGGTAAGTCCGCTTTTGCGGACTTTGGAAGCCCGTTCCATAAGACCCAGGGAGAAATTGTCCACCCTTAGGGACGGCAGGGACAGGTTTACACGCTCTTTCTCGGAAAACTCGAGTAATTTCTCGCAGAATTCGGGCAGGGCTGAGTAATCGCTGGAACTCAGCGAAACCAGTGATATCTCATCATAGCCCGTTTTCCTGACCGAACTTCTGGCCAGCTCATTGAGCTTTTCCGGAGACCTTTCCCTGACAGGCCTGTAGATAAAACCGGCCTGGCAAAACCTGCAGCCCCGGATGCAGCCGCGGAACAGTTCCAGCATAATCCTGTCGTGAACGGTTTCGACGTAGGGAACAATGATATCATCCGGGAAACTCGCCTTGTCCAGGTCGGCGACAATGCGCCTTCTAACTGTGTCAGGAACATTCCCGGATTTCGGCATGATGTCCATGATGGTTCCATCCTCATAGTATAAGACTTCATACAAGGAAGGAACATATACCCCTTCTATGGCGGCGACACGTTCCAGAAATGCGGTCCTGTCCTGCCCTGAGGCTTTCCAGGCCTTGTACCCGTCAATGATCTCCTGGATCACTTCTTCACCTTCGCCTATGACAAAGAAATCAATAAAATCGGCAAGGGGTTCGGGATTGACCGCGCATGGTCCGCCCGCGCAGACAAACGGGTGGCTTTTCTCCCTGTCCTTTGCCAGAACCGGAACCCCGCCCAGGTCCAGCATGTTGAGGATATTTGTATAGCTCATTTCGTACTGCAGGGTAAAGCCTATAATATCAAACTCGGAAATGGGAGTGTAGGTTTCAAGGGTATAAAGGGGCAGGCCTTTTCCCCGCATGAGTCGCTCCATATCGACCCACGGCGCGAAAACCCTTTCGCAGTAGGTGTCCTCCCTTTTGTTGAGGATGTGATAGAGGATTTTCATACCCATATGGGACATGCCGATCTCATAATCATCAGGAAAGGCAAAAGCAAAACGAACCGCCACGCTTTCGGGGTTCTTTTTTACCATATTCCATTCGTTGCCTATATATTTGGCAGGTTTTTCAACCTGCAAAAGCAGTGCGTCGTCAAGTTTAACCCTCATCATTTATAAAGGATGCGGCTACGCATCCCCTTCCTCCGAATAATTTACCATTTATTGTTTCCGCAGAACACTTTTATGATACAGTATCTTACCGAAAAAGGCAAGGCACAGGACAATGTCGCACAAATCCATTATACGCCTTGTCTGGGGCTCCCAATGAATATTATAATGGAATTGCGGCAATAAATTCAGAAAACGGCGTCAAGGCCTGTTAAACATTTCTTTGTTTCGCATCCTTGCCTGAATGCCTGGACTTGCATGGGAACAATACACCAGGCGGTATTGCTCCCGGTTCGGCAGAAGCTGCAACCACCAACAGAAATGGGGAGTATGATAGAATGATCAATGACAGGCTGCTTGCAAAAAAGGTACTTGAGGGTGAAACCGAGGCCTTCAGAGAACTTATAACATCTTACTATCCCGGGCTTTACGGGTTCCTGATAAAAATGGGAATTCCCGCTTCCCAGTCCCGGGATCTTGCACATGAGATCTTTCTTAATGTATACCGCAGCCTGTACCGGTACAATGACCGGTGGGCATTTTCCACCTGGTTCTATAAGGTGGCAACCGGTATGGCTCTGAGCCATAAGCGCAGGCATCCCCAGCCTGTTGCTTTCCATCCTGATATCCCGGAGTTTCTGCTTCCGGACAGAGAACCTGAGGAGGATGAATCCTTAAACTCCCTTCTCGATCCCATCCATGATGAAGCTCGATCCATGTTCATCCTGCATTATCACAACGGCTTACATCTCCGGGAAATAGGTCGTATATTCGGACTTTCAGTGAGCTCTGTCAGGATGAGGATGGTCAGGGCACGGAAATACATTATTGAGCATGTTTTTGGGGCAAGCCTGCCGCCCGGGGCTGCCGGTCGGCTTGCAGGCAAAATAAAAAAGGAGGTCTCCTGCGGCCTGGTGCCTGTTGACTCCATTATGAGCCTGATTGAGAGTAATGGCTGCCCCGCTCCTGGCTTTTGGAAGCTGCTTATCAGCCCCAACTCACTGCGGAGAATATGGCCCACCGCAGCCTCCATTGCCCTAGGGATAATCCTTCTGTGCTTATTGATTATCCCGAGTATTTCAAAACCCTTTTGGGATTCAGTTATGACCATCTTCGACAAAGAAGAACAGCCGGCCAGCGCAGACATTCCCTCTGCTGAAAACACCGGTACTTCCATTACATTCACGGCCGCTGGCGGCCTTTTATCGGGCGATGAGCTTGTTGCCAGGCTCAATGAAATGGGTGACGCTTCCTGGCAGGTGGTTCATGCCAATGGAAACAGGATTGTAATGCGGAACAGCCACATCGCAGCCTGCTGGAGTAACGGCGAATTTTACCAGTTGATTGACCTGGACAGTTTTGGCCTGGGAGGGGGCGGTGAATCCCCTGAAGCACAGTTCAGCTTTTCACCGACAGGAGAGTTCCTGGTCGCCGGCATTTCCGCCAGGGAGGATGGAACATCCGAAGGCCAGGGAGTTTACCTTTTCAACGTATCGGACCGAAGTTTCTACCGTTTGTCCGAGCTGGGCATGGATCAGGTGGTTCATGCCTGGGCGCCTGGCGGCAATTACCTGGTGTATGCCGCCAGGAACAAAGCAGGCACCATATTTCTGCTAGATATGCAGACCCTGAGGCTGGAGGAGATGGAATCAAATGCCCCTGTAAGAAGCCTTTACGTCACCGGCAACGGCGGAGTAGGAGTCTTCACGGGGGATATGGTGATGACAGCCTATGCGGGCGACAACGCATGGAAGTCTGAAACTGTCCGGCACGAACCCTTTTATATCAATCCCGATTCGAGTACGGTCTGGTATGTCTTAAATGGCGTGATTATGAAACATGTTATCGGAAGTGACCAGGATGTCGCCATTGATCCCGGCTTCGCGGCCGGAAACGGGGGGCTCCTGGACACATATATCACCGATTACCGCCTTGTGGGCAGCCATCTTGTGTTCAGGATGAGGAACGGATATTCCGGGACAATGAACATGCGGACCGCAAACCTCAAAGTCTTTAACACAAGCAGAGAAATGAAGACCGATCTGCTTCCCTGGTGCATGACCACGCCTTCGGGCGCGCGGGTCATGTTCGATAATGACCGATCTTTCCTAATAGTTTCAGAGGGCAGCGTGACCACGCCCCACATACCTGGATACAGCACGCTGGCGCCCCGTCATACGAGCTGGGTTGACGAAGAGAATATCGCTTTTGTCCGCATGGTTGACGAAGAAGAGCCCCAGGCTGGTGAATTGTCGATCTATACCATAAATGTCCTGACTGGCGAGGTAAAGGAGATCTATCGCTCTGTCGATAAAGAGCCTGTCCTTAACACCGATGAACCAGGCTCGTCAAGCTCCATCCCGCCTGTCCAGAGGCCTCCCCAGGACAATGGGAAAGAGACAATATATGAAACCGACAAGGCCACCGGAAGCAAGGTGGAGTCCTATGTGAAAACCGCCTGCAAGGTAAAGAACGGCCCCGGGGACAACTATACCGATATAGGTGAGATTAAGGAGAATGAGATCATAATCTATAATACCAGGGTGGTTAACGGCTGGTGCCTGGCCCAGAAAGTATCGGGCATGGTCAGCTATTACGATACGCGCAATTCCTTCTGGATACGCGCCGAGAACATACATTTTTATGACCGTTACAGCCTGCCCGCAGGTATTATAACCGCCGACAAGGTCAGGCTGTCCAAGATATCCCTGGACAAGGGGAACCTGATCCGCGTCATTATTAAGGGAGAAGACAAGAGTTATGTCATTCCCGACACCACTGACAGCAACTTCGGAATTACGGGCTGGATCAGTAATAACAGCTATACAACCGACTTTGACCGAGTCTATTTCAACCAGGCTTATTTAAAGAGCAGGAGTACCGTTTACAGCGAACCGGATCCGAATTCCAGCCACGTATCGGATTTCACCGACTATATGGCCAGAACCGGAACCGACGCCTTCGTAAACCTGACGGGGGAAGCTGAGAACGGGTTCCTTCATGTCGCGCTTTTAAGCGGCATGTCCGGCTGGGTCAGGGAACAGGATATATACCTTCCCGGCAGCGGAACAGCAGTATCTCCTCCTGAAGAAGCGGGCAATCTTGATATCAATGGTGACGGTATCCAGGACAGGATAAGTTTTACCACCGATGGCAGCAGATACACCCTGACCGTGAACCAAAGCAAGGCTGATGGCCATGGATTTGGAGTACAGTCCCAGTACAAGCTGGTAGATATAGACCTGTTGGATTCCTATTATGAAATAGTTATTGAGGAACATGGTAACAGCGGCGGCTTTATGAGCACATTCTACTATTATGACGGTGAAAAGCTCGTCCTCATGGGCAAGGTACAGGGTCTGTGCGGGAACACCGATGCCGTGAGGGGCGATGGCTCCGTACGCTCCCTGACCCGGGGAGATATTTTTGAGACCTGGTTCTTTACCAGGGAATACCGCCTGAACATGCAGCATAAGCTGGTTGAGGTACCCAGCGCGTTTTATGAGAAAATCGGGTACAGGGATGCGGGCCCGCTGAAGCTGAAAATTGAATCCCTGCCGTTTACCGTATCGCCCGGCAGCAGTGATGTTTCCTTTGTGCTGAACCAGGGAGAAAGCGTCTATTTTGTGGGCAGTGACAACCAGAGATGGTGCCTGTTCCAGACACCCGATGGCCGCAATGGCTGGCTGGAGGTATACGACTACATGTTCATCGGGGGCACCGGGCTGCAGGCCCGGGATGTATTCGACGGCTTGAACTTTGCTGATTAACAGATTGCCGCGCCCCGCTTTGTTCCGCTCCCAATGAAAAAAACAAACCAAATGATGGCATTACCGTCTAATATATATGAGGTATATCCCAACAGTTTTTACAGGAGGTGGAGAATCATGCGGAACAAACTGGCAGCCGTGATCCTGATCCTGGCAATAAGCGTTTCAGTGTTATGGGTTTCCAACCCATGGGGAAGTGTTGAGGCCAGGGCGGATATCTATAAGGGTGGCTTTTCGATAACAGCGTCGAAATACGACGATTCAGGAATTGCCCTGGACACCGAGTTTTACCTCACATCCCAGAACCCCGTTTCACTGGATTATTTAAAGGAAAACCTTTGTATACGGGGACACGCGGCACCCGAAATATCCGAACTGCCTGATGGAAGGTTCCTGATCAAGCCCGCGGAAAAACTGGAAAAAGGCAGGCTTTATGTAATTGATATAAAGACGCCTGACCGATCAACTGTGAGCTTTGCCTTCCAGACAGCGAGGGAGTTCGCGGTTGTCGGCAGCCTTCCGCAGGACATGTCGTCCAGTGTTCCTGTCGATACGGGAATAGAGATCTATTTCACATATAACGACGTGGAGGATATCGAGAAATACTTCGAGATATCCCCCAAAGTTGAAGGCAGGTTTGAGGAACACGGATACGCCCGTTGTTTTGTCCCCAAAAAGCTGGAACCGGGGACCATCTATACGGTTACGGTCAAAAAAGGGCTCAGAGCGGCAAAAGGTGCCCTTGCCCTTGAGGAGGACTATACATTTTCATTTGAAACCAGCTCTGACAGCTCTTTGACGGCAGACCCCTCCCCCGGCAGTCTTGGGATTTCTGATATCTGGTTCGATTTTTCAACCCGGGAACAGCCCGTCATACCATTCTATATCTATCTTACCGGCATGAGGGGACAGAAGGACGTGCCGGTGAAGGCATCTGTCTACCGCTTCCCAAACGAGGATGCCCTGATTAATGCCATAAGGGAAAGGGATAGGGTGCCGTCCTGGGCCTGGTATTCCTACAGCAGGCTGAAAACTGATGTTTCCTCCCTGGAGAAGGTGATGGAGTTCACCCAATACTACAACCTGGATTCCTGGGACTCCAGGTACATTATGCTTCCCGAAAGCCTTCCCCACGGATTCTATATCATAGAGCTGACTTGTGAAGACCTGTCGGCACAGGCCTTCATCCAATCGTCAGATACAGCGGCATTCTTCATGGAAGACAGTTCAGGAGGCCTGTTCTGGGTAAATAACCTGGTTACCGGAGAGCCTTCTGTATCGGCCGTTATTAAAGACACCGAAACAGGCAGGACAGCAAGAACCGACCGAAAAGGACTTGCCAGGCTTGAGGGAACTTCGGCGGGCAAGGATTTGACCAGGATGGATTTCTACAAGATCACCACCTCCGATGGCAGGGTCTCCCTTCTGAACGCAGGCTATCTCTATGTGCTCTACCAAAATGAGTATGACAGCCAGGGCCTTAACTGGCACTATCTTCAGACCGACCGCAACCTCTACAAGCCTGACGACCTGGTTCAGTTCTGGGGCTTTGTAAAAAGCAGGATAGATGACACCTCTCCGGACAAGGTCACAATAGAGCTTTCGGAAGGCGGATATTTCAGTCCCATGTACGACAGCTTCGTCCGGAGCTTTCTTCCTTTCGTAATGGGTAAGCCCATGGCAACTCTCGCCCTGGATGTTAAGGACGGCTTTTTCAGCGGCGAGCTTCAGCTTCCCATACTGGATCCCGGCTCATACAGCCTGGTTGTCAGGTCCGGCAGTAAAATCCTGGCTTCCACGTATGTACAGGTGGATAACTATGTAAAGCCTCAATATCAACTGGCCATCAACTCCGATAAAAAGGCGGTGTTTGCCGGCGAGAAGATCAGTTTCACAGTAAGCGCCACTTTCTTCGACGGCACTCCTGTTTCCAATGTTCCCATAAGGTACAGTATCAACGGGTACATGAACCATAAAGCCGGGGAGGGTGTAACTGATCAGAACGGCATTCTGACAGTGGAATACATCCCTGAGTATCACGCGGGAATGCAGGGGGCCAACTATTTCAGCTTCAGCGTTTCCACCACGCTCCCTGAGATCGGGGAAATATATCAGTACCACAATTTCCGGGTATTCGCAAATCATACCGAACTGGTTGCCAGTGGTGAAATCAAGGACGGGAACGCCACCGTGTCGGTTATTGCCCACCAGGTGGAACTCGATACATTGAACGATGAAGACCCGTCCAATGATAAGCATCTGGGCCGGGTGGTTCCCGGGCACAGCGCCGAAGTAAGGGTTTACAGGATTACCTGGGATAAGATAGAGATCGGTGAGGATTATGATTTTATAAATAAAGTTGTCCGCAAGCGTTACGAATACCGGGAGAGGAAGACAGCGGTCACCAACAGTACGCTGATCACCGACGCCGACGGCCGCGCAAGCTTTGCATTCCCTGTGGATAAGGATTTGGAAGGCTATTATATAGCCGAAATAACTTCCCGGGACCAAAAGGACAGAGGGCTAAAGTACAATATAAACCTCTATGACCGTTCAACGCCCTATTACCCTTCAACCAGCGATAATTACTATTATCTGAAATCCGAAAAGGAACGCTACATTTCAGGGGAACTGGTGAACCTTGAATTCTACAAGGGTGAGGAGCCTGTATCCGGTTACAGGACCCTCTTTGTAGAAGCCAGAAACGGCATCCTGGGAGCCGAGGTAAAGGATCAGCCTGTATACAGCAAACCTTTTGACGCTGCCTTATCTCCCAACTACTATGTGGACGGGGTCATGTTTACCGGTACCGCCTACATCCGCTCAGGTTGTACTGTCGCCTATGATTACGAGGAAAAGAAACTCACGATAAAAGTTGAAACCGACAAGGAGAGCTATAAACCCGGCGAATCCTGCACAGTTACCATCACGGCATCGGATCTCAATGGCAATCCGGTTGAGGCCATGGTGAACATCTCCCTTATAGATGAAGCCCTTCTTAAGCTCTCGGAGCAGTATATAGATCCCCTAAAGCAGCTTTACTCCTGGATAGGAAGCGGTATCACCCGGTACAGCACCAGCCGCAGAAACAACCCCATATACCCTGCCAGAGCAGAGGAGGGTTTCGGTGTGGTAGGTGAAGCTGCCGATACGGCGGTGCAAAAGGCAGACGCAGCGCCGGTGCCGGCACCGTCGGCCGCTCCTGAAGCCTATATGGACGGAAGTATTTCTGACGGAGTTGCCCTTCGCTCAGACTTCAGGGACACGGCCTGTTTTGAAACTGTCCGGCTGGATGAGAACGGAAAGGGGAAACTGACCTTCACCCTTCCCGACAGCGTTACCTCTTTCAAGTTGACAGCCGCTGCTATTTCCAACGATTTGCACGCGGGATCGGAAATCGCCTCAACCAGGGTGTCCATGCCATTCTTCATCAACGATGCCATGAGCCTTACCTATCTTTCTGGCGATAAGCCCTATATCGGGCTGACAGCATACGGACAGGAGCTTGAGGAAGGCGAAGACGTACATTTTGAAATCCGCTGCAAAGAACTTGACAACTATGTACTGACCGCCTCGGCAAAAGCCTTCCAGCGGGTGAATGTTCCGCTTCCCAGGCTGCCGGAAGGCACTTACGACCTGGAGATCTACGCCAGGAGCAAAAGCGGCTTTGCCGACGGTATCAAAAGGACAATACGGGTTTACGACACCTATCGCATTATGGAAGCATCGTCTAGCAAGGAACTGGTGCCGGGCGTTAAGGTGGATGCCGGCGACAGCGGTCTGACCACGATTATCATCACGGATAAGGGACGCGGCAGGCTCATCGCCGGGCTCCACGGTCTGGCTTGGGGTTACGGCCACAGGCTGGACCAGAAGCTCACGGCATATCATGCCCGGAAGCTTCTGAACGAGCTCCTGGACGACCAGGATTTCCTTTATGAATCCTTCGATCCCGATGCCCCGAGCTACAGGAACCCGGACGGAGGATACGGTATCCTGCCCTACTCCACGAGTGATATCAGGATGTCGGCCCTTCTGACACCCTGGCTTGCCGAAGTGACTGACACAACTTCACTTAAGTTATATTTCTATAACGCTCTTCTTACCGATGAAACCATTAACGCGCCGGCTCTTTACGGCCTTGTGGCCCTGGGTGAACCTGTACTTGCCGAACTGGAAACAGCGCTGAATACCGAGAACCTTTCACTGACCGATTACATGTTCGTGGGCATGGCTTACCGTATGCTGGGCGAAACAGGCATAGCCATGGAGATATATAACACCCGTATCAAGGGCCACCTTGAGATCGTGGATCCCTACATCCGCGTACGGGTGAAGAATGGGGATACCGACACCAGCCTGGAACAGACCGCACTGCTGGCCGCCTTCACCGCCGGGCTGGGTCTTGAAGAATCCGACAAGATGCACGCTTATGTCACCAGCAGGTATTCCAAAAATGTATATACAGGCGTTGAGCAGCTGATCTACCTGTCGGAGAGGCTTAAAGCGGCTGCCGGTGACTCGGTGGAATTTGATTTTACCTACGACGGCAGAAGTTTCCAGGTGAAGCTTGAGAATGGAGGGTGCGAACTTATCAGGATTCCTTCGGTTAAGGCCGGAGAATTCAAGGTAACCCGGGTCCAGGGCAACGCTTCCATTATGTCCATTTATAAGGCGCCGCTGGGCCGGATCGCGGAAAGCGACAGCAATGTGACAATAACAAGGAGGTACTTCAACGCCATCACAGGTGAGGAGACCACCACTTTCAAGCCCAATGACATCGTGAAGGTCCAGATAGATTACACCATCAAAGACGCGGCCATCGATAACATATATGAGATTTCGGATTATGCGCCCTCCGGACTGAAGCCCATTTCAAATCCCTGGTCTTATGGCATTACAAGGGATTTCGGATGGTTCTACAGGAATATCGACGGCCAGAAGGTAACCTTTGTGGTAGGCAAGTGGTATGATAAGACTCACAATTACAAGCCGCTGACATACTACGCAAGGGTTGCCGCGCCCGGTGAATACACGGCCGAAGGCACAGTGGCGCAGGGTTCCATAGTAAAATCCAGCCTGACTGTCAACGATAGCACCGTGATAAGAATTCTGCCCTGATGTCTAACCTGATTCCCTTTCGGATGAGCCGGCTCTGCCGGCTCTTTTTACTGCATTGCGGCGAAGAGCTACAGTTTAACAAGACGGGATATTAAAAAGGCTCCAGGGATGAGAGCCGGGCGGGGGCGCGGTGAAAACCATCTTCTCTTTCTTAACCGGATGCTCAACCTCCATACGCCACGACCAGAGCGCCAGGTCGTTCCTGTTCCTCTCCCCCAGGCCGCGGTATTTGACATCCCCATAAAGCGGGGTACCCAATTCCGCCATCTGGACACGGACCTGATGCGATCTTCCCGTTTCAAGCTCCACTTTCACCAGGCTCAGGCCTTCCCGGCTTTCCAGGACCTCATAATCCAGCACGGCCTCTCTGGATCCAGGCGTATCCGCGTCTACGACCGAAACCCTGTTGTTTTTCCTGTCCTTGATAAGATAATGGACCAGGTGTCCCTGCTTGTTATCCGGGCAGCCATGAACAACGGCCAGGTAGGTCTTCTCGGCAAGGCGCCGCCTGACCTGGTCCGATAGCCGGGATGCGGCTTTAGAGGTCCTGGCAAAGACCATGACGCCCCCCGCGTTCCTGTCGAGCCTGTGGACCAGGCCAAGATAGACGTTTCCGGGCTTATTGTATTTCTTCTTTATGTAGTCCTTGAGGTAATTGAGCAAATCACCGGCGCCGCTTGAGTCGGCCTGAACCGGGACTCCCGGTGGCTTAACAGCCACGAGCAAATGGTTATCCTCATAAAGCATTTTGATCTCCATGCGGTACCTCCTCCGCCCCGGACCCAGCGGCCAAATCCCGGATTCTTCAGGCAGATGATGAAAGCGAGCCAAAAGAATCATCATATGTTCTTCCTTTATATAGTAACCAATCCGGGTGTTTATCTCAAGACAGATAAAACTTGAGTAAAACCAGAGGGACGGTCCCTGTGGTGTTGACTGTAGTGACCGTCCCCGTGGTATTCCCCCAGTGGCATCCCTAAAACAGCCTTGAAATCAGTTCCGCCAGTCTAAGCCTGGAATTCTGGACCCATTCCACAATTCGGAATTTGACCTGGACCTCCTTATTATTGGCGTCGCTTACGTCGGTTATAAGCCTGTAGCCTTCCTCTCCCAGGGTTTCCTTTAGCTGCTCCCGGGATTCTTCTGACATCCGCATGGTATTGTCATCGGCTATACAAAGCGGTGGGAACATGACACACCACCAGTTTTGGCCCTTGGCGTTTCCCAACTCAACCCGCACAGACTTGTAGACACCCGCGGGCAACGTGATATTCCCATACGCCCTGGTGGGGAACGGGAATTCGCCATACCGTACCGTTGCCTCTGAACTTGAACCATTATCCCTCAGTACATCCTCGGTGATCCTCCGGATCTCGCCAAGGCTGTTTTGAAGGTATTTTTCGACATCATCCCGGGACGCGTCTCCGGGGTACTTCTCTTGCATATGGGCAATAATAGCATCCCTGACCTTGAACTTCAGGTCCTGGTCTGCCTCATTGTCGCTGTTGGCAATGATATGGAGCCTTACAATATTATCGGCTATTTTCTTATGGGTAAAGCCGCCATAAGCTATACAGAACATAAGTATAACAGCCGCGATGCGTACCGCGTGCGGCAATAAACGCTGTATAAATCCTGTCCTTTTTATTATCTGATCGGTTTCCGGTTTCATGCAACCACCGCCTGTTATCCTTTTGTTTTAATTATTCTCATAATCCGAATTTTCAATTCAGCCGGCCGGATTTCCCATGGCAAGCATTATCGATGATTTATCGCATAAGCCTGGTCATGCGTTTCGCCGTAATAAACACTTCCTTTTCGAGGCGTAAAAATCTGCATGGGTAAGGAAAATGCAAGAAGCGCGTCACAAAAACCGCAGGGACCGTCCCGTGGCGAGGGAGTTGACAGCCGTGGCCTTTTTTCCGATATAATAAAGAGAAGAATGTCGAATGGCTCGGAAGAAAAAATGGTTTGCGGGTATTGGAAATGAAGGTATCGGATATTCTGGCACAAAAGATAGCCGAAATTGAAAGCAGGCTGCCTGTCCGCTTTAAAAAGTCTTCCCAAAGCTCCTTCCAGTCGCTCCTGGAAAGCTCCCTGGGCTCTGAGGCGGCCAAAACCGCGCCGCTCATCGATGCCGCCCAGCTGGAGAGCCCGCAAAAAACTTCAGGCACAAAATACCCGCTGGTGTCAGGATCGTATGAATCGGTATATCCCCGGCTGTCACAGGCTGAAATCCAGGAATTGATGCCCAGGATCGATGCCGCCATCGAGAAATACTCGGAGCAATTCAGTGTTGATCCCGTGCTCATCCGGGCCGTAATGAAGGTGGAATCCAGCTTCCAGCCCTTTGCCCTGTCCACTTCGGGAGCCATGGGTTTAATGCAGCTAATGCCGTTTACAGCCGAAGGATTGGGAGTTTCGGACCCGTACAATATCGAGGAAAACATCCGCGGTGGGGTGCAGTATTTACACTATCAATTAAAGGAGTTTGATGATGACTGGAAACTCGCCCTTGCCGCCTATAACGCCGGCCCCAACGCTGTAAAAAAATACGGGGGCATCCCGCCATATGAACAAACCCAGAAGTATGTGGAACTTGTACTCAAGTATTACGACATGTATAAAGCGCTGAAATAACAGCGCTTTAATTATGCGTTTTTATGTACGTATATTTATACACGCCAAGACCCGCTCAGCAAGCCCTTTTCCACAATATCCACAGGGTTATCCACAGGCAGGACGGGCAATACAGGCCTTTTTTATGACTATTTCCACAGAATTCACAGGTTGAAACCTGTTGAAATCTGGCCACCGTTCAGCCGGATTCTCCGATCTTCAAGGACGGGATGGCATTCAACCGCCAGTCTGCAGTGCGCCCGTTTCTAAAAGAATAGTAGCCCGCGCTGGCAATCATGGCGGCATTATCGGTGCATAGTATCATACTGGGATACAGAACCCGAATATTCATTTCCGAAGCTCTTTCGGTCATGCTCTCCCGCAGCAGAGAATTTGCGGCTACGCCGCCCGCTATGCAGATTGTGTCGGTCTTTATCTCTCTTGCCGCAGATACGGTATGATCCACAAGGACATCGGTTACAGCCTTCTGGAAAGAGGCGCTGATATCCTCCACCGGGAGCGGCTCCCCTTTTATCCTCAGCTGGTGCACCGTATTGATCACCGCTGTTTTAAGGCCGCTGAAACTGAAATCATAAGGGACATCGGAAAAATTAACCCTCGGGAAATCGAAGGCTTCCTGGTTTCCCGCCTTTGCCGCCTTCTCTATGGCCGGTCCGCCGGGATATCCCAGCCCCAATACCCTGGCGATCTTGTCGAAGGCCTCCCCCGCAGCGTCATCGCGGGTTCTTCCCATGATCCTGAATTCGGTGTAGGATTCCACATGCACAATATGGCTGTGTCCGCCCGATACCACCAGGCATAGATACCCAGGTTCCAGGTCGGGATGGGATATGTAGTTTGCCGCGATATGACCTTCAATATGGTTTACGCTCACCAGCGGCTTGCCCAGTGAAAAAGCAATTGCCTTTGCGGCGGAGACGCCCACCAGGAGAGCTCCCACCAGCCCGGGGCCGTGGGTCACGGCAATGGCGTCCACCTGGTCAAGGGTCACTCCAGCTTCTTTCAAAGCATTGTCGATAACGGGCAGGATCAACTCCACATGCCTGCGGGAAGCGATCTCGGGAACCACCCCCCCGTATTCGGCGTGGAGATCCACCTGGGAAGAGATGATATTGGAAAGCACCTTCCTGCCGTTTGCCACCACCGAAGCCGCCGTTTCATCGCAGCTTGTCTCTATTCCTAAAATCAGTATATCCTTCATGCCGCCACCACCCTAACCCAGCCACGGAAACTGCTCTCTGAAGAAGATCCGGGCTGTGATAACCAGTATCCCCAAGACCAGAACATACCAGGCAAAATACCTGAGCTTCATCTTCCTGACCGCCGACAGCATTACCTTGATTGCCAGAAAGCCCGTGGCCGCGGCAGCCGCTACCCCCGCAACAAGCTGGATTATCCCGATGCTTTCTATGGCGACGGTTTCGCCCTTCAGCACATCTAGCACATCCAGGAAGGCTCCTCCCAGTATTGCCGGGATGCTCAGCAAGAATGCATAATCCGCCGCAAATCCTCTTTCTAGCCCAAGGGCAAGGCCCGAGGAAATCGTCGTGCCCGAGCGAGAAATGCCGGGCAGCAGCGCCAGGCCCTGGCCCGTTCCAATGAGCAGCGCGTCGGTGGGCTTCATTTCCTTTATATCCTTTCTGCCATTCCCGATCCTTTCAGCGCCCAGGAGCACCAGGCCTGTGAAAATAAATCCGGGTCCCAAAAGGGATCCGCTGGCATAATAACCTTCAATGGCATCCTTGAACAGGAACCCGATTATGGCAGTGGGGACGGTCCCCAGGACGAGGTATAGGGGCAGCCTGGACAAGGGATGCTTTATCATATCCCAGACCTTTATCCAATAGACCGCAAAAACGGCCAGCAATGTCCCCACATGCAGGGCCACATCGAAGGTAAGGGCCATTTCGCCGCCTATTCCGAACAGCTTCTGGAACAGGACAAGATGGCCCGAACTGCTCACCGGAAGGAATTCGGTAAGTCCCTGGATGATGCCCAGCACGACAGCCTCAAATATGGTCATGAGTCATAATCCTCCAAAAAAATGTTTCGGGGGATATCCCCCCATGGAAAATCCTATGAAGATTATACAGCATGGATGACCCGTGAACAAACATTGCTTATTCGTTACTCGGGCAGAAAGGCCTCTTCCACGTATTCATTGCGGGAGTTCCAGAATATCCACTCATCGTAGCCCGCGTCATACACCGCCTGGATCTGGGCGCGGTATTCCTCCACCCCATACTTCATGTAATACCCCGACGGCAGGTACGAGGCCGTGAAGCCCTGGATATAGGGACGCACCTTAAGGTTGTAGCCCTCAACACTGGTGATCCGGTTCTTCCCGACGATCAGGGTGTTGTAGACCACCTCGTAGGGTTTCAGATCGGGATGGGTGAACCTGATGCCGTTGATGGTTTGCCCGACACCGTTTCCCATGGTGCCTTTCGAGCTGTTGGCGTAATGGGATGGGTATACCATGGGGCAGATATAGTCCAGGCTCCAGCCGATGGACTCCAGGGTCTGGCCTATCTCGCCGTAATCTCTGGAACTTATAAGGGGCATGCCGAAGATGTCGGCGCTGATAACGGTATCATAAGGAAGATTGTGGCGTATATAACGGATGAATTCCTCTATGACCTCATGTCGCCCCCTGCCTTCTTCCAGGTCGATCACATAGTTTTTATACAGGGTGGTTTCGGGGAAGCGGATATAATCGAACTGGATCTCGTCAAAACCGAATTCAACCGCTTCCTGGACGATGCTGAGGATATAGTCCCAGGTTTCCCTGTTGGTGGGATCAAGCCAGTGCGATCTGAAGCCGCCGGATTCGGGGGTCTCCAGTATTCCGCCGTCTACTGTCTTTATGGCAAGTTCCGGCTTGTATTTTGTGATGGTTGTGTCCTTGAAGGTAACCAGCCTGGCGATGGCTATGATACCATTGTCGTGGAGCTTTTTTGTGACCTCCCGGATATCAAAGTCGGGGGTATCCCCATTGGCGGCGTTCACAAGGGGTATGTCCGAATCGTAGGATATGATCCCCTCATCCCTCTTAATGTCTATGACAAAGGCGTTGATCTCGGTCCTGTTGGCCAGGTCTATATAATGGTCCAGGTCGCTCCTGACGCTTTTGGGGTTGAGGTATAGAGCCTTGACCTTGATATCGCTCTTCCGGGTGCTCCTCATATCCTGATTTGGGTCCGGTGTGGACTCAGGGGTCGGCTCAGGTGTGGGTGTGGGTTCAGGTGTTCCCGTCTGGGTAGGTTCGGGAGCGGGTGTACCTGTTTCAGTCTGGGCCGGTTGGGTCGGGCTGGGAGAAGGGGTCTGCTCTGCTCCCGGCTTGTTTTTTCCCTGGATATAGAAAAAGGCAAGGGCAACACCGACAACCAATGTCAGAACGGCCAGAAGAATCGCTGCCCGCCTGTATCTCACGTCCTGCCTGTTTTTTCTGTTTGACCTCTTTTGTCTCTCGTTCATTTAAAGTCCCCCTGTTCAGTCTGATCACTTAAGTTTTGGCTTGGATACGATGGCCATAATGTAACCAAAGGTTATGGCTGAGCTTATCCCCGCAGACGCGGCCTTGACACCACCCGTCAGAACGCCTGCAAGCCCGGTTTCATTCACCGCTTTTATAACGCCTTTTGCCAGGGTGTTGCCAAAACCCGTAAGGGGGATGGTCGCCCCGGCGCCGCCAAATTCCACGATTGCCGGGTAGATCCCCAGGATCCCTAGGACAACCCCTGTCACAACAAACAGCACCATTATCCTGGCAGGCGTTATGCCGGTATAATCGGTTAAAAGCTGCGCTATAACGCATATTATCCCGCCGGTTATGAATGCTTTAACTATATCGGTCATTTATGGCCTCCTTATAATATACACAAGTAACGGTCGGCTGTCATGGGGTATTTTCCAGGCTGACCGCATGGGCTATGCTTGGTATGCTGTCCCCCTGCTGGATCCATGTAGGGCTCAGGAGGGCTCCTGTGGCAACAAACAGGACCTTGTTGAGCTTCCTTTGGTTCATGAGTTCCAGGACATAGGTTGACAGCACCGCAGCGCTGCAACCGCATCCGCTGCCGCCGCATACCACATCCTGCCTTTCCAGGTCGAAAATCATGCAGCCGCAGTCATTATACCTGTCGCCGGGATCAACCCCGTTGTCCCTCAGAAGCTTTACCAGCATGGAGCGTCCGAAGCTGCCCAGGTCACCGGTGAGGACGAGATCATAGTAATCCAGGCTTCTTCCTGTGTCCTCCAGGTGCCTGAGGATGGTGTCACAGGCCGCCGGCGCCATTGCGCCTCCCATGTTGTTGGCATCCTTTATTCCCATGTCAATAACGGTTCCGCATGTCAGGTGGGTTATCCCGGGACCGTTCCCCTGCTTTTCCAGGAGGATGCAGCCTGCCCCTGTAACAGTCCACTGGGCGGTGGGGGTCCTTTGGGAACCGAACTCCAGCGGATAACGGAACTGCTTTTCGGCTGAGCAAAAGTGGCTGGATGTAATGCATGCAGTCATCTCGGCGGCGCCGGCATCGATGAGGACCGCGCCTATGGCAAGGGATTCAGCCATGGTGGAACATGCGCCGTAGATCCCCAAAAAGGGGACCTGGACATCGCGGAAGGCATAGCTTGCCGCCGTGCACTGGTTCTGAAGGTCGCCTGAAATTATGAAATGGACATTGCTGGCTGATTTCCCGCATTTCTCAAGGGTTTTTACCAGGGTGTCCCGAAGGAGCCTGCTCTCTGCCTTCTCAAAGCTTTTCTCACCGAAGTATTCATCATCGATGATCTGGTCAAAAAACCTGGCCAGCGGTCCATCCCCTTCCTTTTTCCCTACGATGGCCGCACCACCGATAACAACGGGAGGACTCCCAAGTACAATTGTCTGTTTTCCTGTTCTCGTGCTCATGGAGCCGCATCAGTCCTTTTCAGAGTTTTTATGGGGCCAACACCTTGTCCGGATCAACAAACGACAGAACATGGCCCGGGTCTATAAACGACAGCACGGTGCCCCTTACATTACCTGGGTCCATACATAGTAGATCAACCCTGCCACTACCGAGGCGAAGATACCATAGACCAGGACCGGCCCGGCGATCAGGAACATTTTTGCCCCCACGCCCATCACATACCCCTCTCTTTTGTACTCCATGGCCGGGGACACTATGGAATTGGAAAAGCCGGTCACCGGTATGGACGCTCCAGCGCCTCCGAACTTACCTATCTTGTCGTAGATGTTCAGGCCTGTCAGCACAGCGCCCAGGAATATCATGATCACGGTGGTCAGCATAAAAGCGGTTTCCTCATCAACACCCATACTTTTCAGGCCCATGAAGAAGACCTGGGCCACGGCGCATATCAGTCCGCCTGTGACAAAGGCAGCCAGGACATTGCGCAGCACCCTGGATGAAGGCATGGTTTTTTCCACCAGATGCCGGTATTCGTGTGGTGTGATCTTTTTGCTCATGCGCCCTTCACCTCGTTATGCCCGACTAGGACATAGGTACCCCTGTTTGGCTCCCTGCCTCTTCCTGACCCTATGAGGAACCAGATGCCGACCGCCAGGGCGGCAGCCAGAAGAAGGACAAGTACTATGAACAATACGTTTATCCTGGGCTTTCTCGCTGTTCTTTCCATAAAAAACACCCCGCGCTCTGAAATCTGGTTTTATGATTTCATAAGCGCGGGGTTTTTATTCGGTCTTGATGAATTGTAAGCAATGAACCGTCGTTGCGCGGGCCGATCTATGCCTTTTCCGGCAGGCTGGAAACTGAGAACCTGACTTTGTTGCCGTCCATTGAGACCTCAATTCCGCTGCCTTCCCCGATCCTGCCCGCCAGGAACATTTCGGCCATTTCGTCCTCAATATGGCGCTGGATGGTTTTCCTTAACGGACGGGCTCCATACTTGGGATCAAAGCCTTTATCGATCAGGAACTCCTTCACCTCGTCGCTGAAGGTTATGTGCATGCCCTTATCGCGTACATCCTTCTCCACTTCCCTGAGCATGATATCCGCGATCTGCCTGAGCTGGTCCCTGGTTAACCTTTCAAACACCACTATTTCATCCACGCGGTTCAAGAACTCGGGTCTGAAGGTTTCCTTGACCGCCTTATCAACCCTTTCTTTGAGGACGTCATATCCCTCCTGGTTAAAGCCGATGCTCCCGGCCTTAAAACCGGTGCCTGCGTTGGAGGTCATTATCAGCAGGGTATTCTCAAAGTTCACGGTCCTGCCCATGCTATCGGTCAGGCGACCGTCCTCCATGATCTGGAGGAGTATGTTGAATACGTCGGGATGGGCTTTTTCAATCTCATCCAGAAGCAGCACCGAGTAGGGCTTCCTGCGGACCTTTTCGGTCAGCTGGCCGCCCTGGTCGTACCCCACATACCCGGGAGGCGCGCCGATCAGTTTGGAAACCGTGTGCTTCTCCATATACTCCGACATATCCAGCCTGATCATGGCGTCGTCGCTTCCAAAGAGCTCGTTTGCAAGGGTCTTGGCCAACTCGGTCTTTCCCACTCCGGTCGGCCCGACGAAGATAAAGCTGGTTGGCTTCTTCTTGCTCCTGAAATCCGACCGGGTTCTCCTGATGGCGCGGGCAAGGCTGGATACCGCCTCATCCTGTCCTACCACACGCTGATGCAGGCGTTCCTCAAGTTTCAGCAGCTTTTGCGCCTCACCCTCGGTTATGCGCTGCACAGGGATACCCGTCCATGACTCGATGACATGGGCGATATCATCCATGGTCACATCCAAAGTGCCTGCCTCGCGCTCGGCCTCTTTGATGCGTTCGATAAGCCGGCATTCCTCCACCTTGTAGCTAGCCGCGAGCTGGTAGTCATCATGGAGAGCCGCCTGTTCCTTTTTCTCCTGGATGGACTTAAGCTGGGCCCGCAGATTATCCAGTTCAAGGGCCCCTTCATTCTTAAGGTTGACCCGAGAACCGGCCTCGTCTATAACATCAATGGCTTTATCGGGCAGGAACCTGTCATGTATATAGCGTGCAGACATCCTGACCGCGAATTCAATCACCTCATCGGGATATCTTACCTGATGGAAGTCTTCATAGTACTCCCTCACCCCTTTTAGGATCTCGATGGACTCCTCCGTGGAGGGCTCTTCCACAATAATGGGCTGAAACCTTCTTTCCAGCGCGCTGTCTTTCTCTATGTGCTTCCTGTAGTCCTCCAGCGTTGTGGCGCCGATAATCTGTATATCGCCGCGGGCCAGGGCGGGTTTCAGGATGTTGGCGGCATTCATGGCGCCCCCTTCGGCCTCTCCCGCCCCAACGATATTATGGATCTCATCTATTACGAGTATCACATTCTGCTGTTCCCTGGCCTCATCAAGGATGGCCTTCATCCTTGCTTCGAACTGGCCTCTGAACTGGGTTCCGGCAACTATGCCCGCAAGATCCAACAGATAGATCTCCTTATCGGCAAGCTTTCTGGGCACCCTGTTTTCAACGATCCGCAGGGCAAGCCCCTCGGCTATGGCTGTCTTGCCCACGCCGGGCTCGCCGAGAATGACCGGGTTATTCTTGGTTCTGCGGTTCAGGATCTGGATAGTCCTTTCAATCTCCTTTTCCCGGCCGACAATCCTGTCGATGGTACCCGACCTCGCCCTTTCATTGAGATTGGTGCCGAAGGTATTCAGGTTCTTCCTCGGGTTTTTCACAGGTTTCTGCTGCGGAGGCCTGGCGGTTTTTTCAGAAACCGGGTCGCGTTTCCCCGGCTTGCCCGAATCCTTGGGGTTCCCGGGACCAAACCCGGGAAATACAGTGTTCATGAAACGGAGCATGGAATTCTTGTTTTCATCGTCGGAATCCTGCCTGTCGTCCGCGCTGGCCGGAAGGGATTGTATGAACTCATCTATATTCATATCACCTAAAAAAGCGGTCATTTGCTCATTAAGGTTCTCGAGATCCTCCTGGGTCATTCCGGTTTGGCTTATCATCTGCTGCAGCGGGGCAAAACCCTGTTTCTGCGCACAGGATATACATAAACCCATGGGTTCGGCTTTTCCATCTATAACTCGCGTGATAAATACCACAGCGACATTTTCTCTGCAAATAGAGCATTTCATCATCTTTTATACCAACTCCTCGCCTTCATTGTACCACAAAACCCGGGGCATGAACAGATCCGGGTTTGTCCTTCCCTTACCTTCGTCCGAAATATAAAAGGCTGGAAAGAAACAAGGAACGGTCCTCCAGCTCCCTGGAGGCCAAAGAACCGTCCCTTCGCTTCAGAAAGTTATTTCAGTGAGAATCCAACCACATTCTGACCGTTATGGCATTGCCCACGGGGTTGAACTGTATGTCATCGCAAAGGCTCTGAACGATGTATAATCCTCTGCCTGACTCATCCATGGCCAAGGCATCGCAACCGGATTTTTCCCTGCATTCTATGATGCGCTTTACATCAAAGCCCTGTCCCTGGTCGGTCACACATATGGATAGAATACGGCTGTCATCATGATACCAGACATCAATGAGCACCTTTTTATTGCTGTCATTGGCGTTTCCGTGCCTGATGGCGTTCTGAAGAAGTTCGCTCAGAATCACCCTTATATCAAACTGCTGATCCGCATCGATGCCTGGAACCCTCTCAAGCCTGCCCAGTATAACCTTAACCTGCCGGCATACCTCAAAGGCATCGCTGCTTATCATTTCGCTATATATTTTTATACCTTCTTTTTGCTTGACACTCATACCTAAATATTCCTCCGCTCGGGGAGCAAACAGGATTACACTCTGAATCTGAAAACTCTCTAATATATTTACCCACTTTTCACTTCTTTAAAATATAGCGGAATTTTTCGAGAGTTCTTTTCTCCAGGCGCGATATGTACATCTGGGATACATTGAAGTGTTTCGCGATATCCTTTTGTGTTTTATTCTCAAAGAACCGAAGCTTTATAAAAAGTTTCTCAGCCTGGTTGAAATTCTCCATGGCCTTTTCAAGAAAATCGCGGTTATTGATCCTTTCAAAGGTTTCATCGTCCTGCCCCACAGTCTCATGCAGTTCCAGGTCGTCCTCTTCAAAAACTGTCTGGTCAAAGGACTGGATATTATAGACATTCCAGGACTCAATGATCTCAAGGATAGTTTCTTCCTTCATTTTAAGATAGTCGGCGATCTCATCTATCCTGGGCGCCCGTTTAAGCCTCTGCATCAGGTATTCGCGGGCCTGGTTCACTTTCTGGTAGACCTCATATATGCGCCGGGGTATGCGTATGACCGAGGCCTTATCCCGGAAATACCGCTTGATTTCACCAATGATGGTGGGCGTGGCAAAGCTGACAAACTTCACTTCGGCGTCGGGATCGAAACGTTCAACAGCATTGATCAGCGCCACGCAGGCAACCTGATAGATATCATCACTATCAACACCCCTGTTGGCGAATTTCTTGGTGATGATATCGGCAAGATACATGTATCGGGAGATAATCTCATTTCGGGTGGCCAAATCACGGTTTTCGCGGTAGGCCTCAAACAGCTCTTTTTCTGTACGCTCGATGTTTTCAGAGGATTCCTGTTTTTTGCTCATCTCAGACAGCCCTTTCAAGCCTTTTTGTCATGGATAACAGCACATGGTCATCCGGGTTCAGTATCACCTCATCCATTAAGGCACGGATAATTTCAAAAGCAAAGCCATCTCTTTCGCTTTCAAAAATATCCTTGGGTGAACTGCCTGAAAGCCTGAAGTCAATCCTGATAACATCGCTGTACAGATGGAAATCAATTTTGATACCATCCGGAGAGGTACCTTTGTCTATCATCCTGTTGATGGCTTCCGAGATGGATACCTTGATATCTTCTATATCGTCTATATCGAATCCCATCCTGCTGGCTACGCCGGAGGCGGTCAGCCGGACAATACTGACGTACTCGGCCTTTGGAGGGATAAGGACTGATACCGTATCCGATGGTTTCATTTCAATTCCTCCACAATGAAAACTTTATCAAGCCCCGTGATCCTGAACAGTTTTTTTACATTGGGTTTGGGATTCCTGATCCTTATATTGCGGTCATTCTGCCTTGCGCGCTTCAAGGCGGCTACCATAATACCAAGCCCCATACTGTCTATGTAGCTTAACTCGGAGCAATCCAGAACAATATCCTCACTGCAATCCCCCATTGCCTGAAACAGGCTATCCTTGAAGTCCGGAGCTGAATAGATGTCAATTTCACCGCGAAGCAGTATTACCTTTCCGCTGTCCTCACTGCTGCCCACAACCAATTCAAACATAAGTCCCCCTCCTCATAAAGTACTAGTGGACAGATTCCACCAGTGTTTTTATATATTCAACAGCTTTTTCGGAATGTTTTTGGTTTACCGGCATCACAGCGATCATTCTGTCTCCGATAATGCCCTGCTCCGCCAGTATACGGCTTCCGGTCACATCCACACCATACAGCCTGGGCGGATAACTCACTTCATCCTCTCTCTGAACCGCGACAACCAGGCTTTCGTCATAGGGCGCGCCTCCCAGTTCATCCAGCCTGTCATCCAAAGGCACAAAGACGCCGATAGACGCCAGCCTGTTGTACAGGGCCATGTCAAGGATAAAGACGTCATTTTCCCCGACCATGATTTCCAGCGAAAGTTTCTGCTCGTAAGCTGGCAGGGCCGTGGGATCCATCCTGTCACTGATGAGAACGTGCTGGGCCTGGGGCTCTTCAGTGCTGATCACGGTACTGAGGGCACTTTCAAAAGCCTCTATATCCTCAACATAAATTTCACCGGCGATGACCAGTTTGAAATCCGGATCAACACGGTTGGCTAAGCTTGAGGCTATCCAGATTACAAACGCCAGGACAAGGGCACCGATTATAATCGTCCATTTATAATAATATATAAAATTAGACAGCTTGTCATGGTCGATGCCAAGAGCCTTGAGAACCGGATTGGGCTTTTGCTGCCGGGCCTTTTTTCTCCTCTCTTCTACCGGATCCCGGTACTCAAATCCCATCAGCAGCCTGTAGGCTTCATCAAGCTCTTCACGGGTGTATCCCAGGTCACTGGTATCAGTATACCTGAATTTCTTGAACAGTACATTGTATCTTTTTACAATAATCTCTTCAGTCGCGTCTTCACGCAGACCCAGGATTTCCAATGCCCTCTTCCTGTCCATATGAAAATCATCATTCCTTCGGTTTCATAGTCGGGAAAAGCAGCACATCCCTTATGGAGTAGGAGTCGGTCAGGAGCATGACCAGCCTGTCAATCCCTATTCCAAGGCCGGCTGTGGGCGGGAGGCCGTGTTCCAGGGCAGTGAGGAAGTCTTCGTCCATCATTACGGCTTCCTCATCCCCTGCTTCCCTCTTCCTGAGCTGTTCCATAAACCGCTCTCTCTGATCCAGCGGATCATTCAGCTCTGAGTAGGCATTTCCGAACTCCCTTCCTGTGATGAATATTTCAAACCTTTCGGTCAGTGCTGGGTTATCGGGTTTTCTTTTGGCCAGCGAAGATATTTCCACCGGATAGTCTATGACAAAGGTGGGCTGGATCAGATTAGGCTCCGCGAACTCTTCGAACAGAAGGCTCATTACCTCTCCCCTGGTCGGGCTGCCCTCCAGCTGGATCCCCTTCTCCCTGGCGACGGCGCGCACTTCCCCGTCGTCGGCAATCTTGCTGAAATCCACACCCGCGTACATCAGCACCGCTTCCTGCATGGTTATCCTCTTCCATGGCGGGGTCAGGTCTATCTCCTGTCCCTGGTAAACCACCTTCATGGTGCCTGTAACTTCACGGGCCACGGTGGAGATCAGATCCTCCGCCAATTCCATCATACCATGATAATCGGTATATGCCTGATAGACTTCCATCATGGTGAATTCGGGATTGTGCTTGACACCCATTCCCTCGTTTCTGAACATGCGCCCCAGCTCATAAACCCTTTCAAGACCTCCTACGATAAGCCTCTTGAGAAACAGTTCCGGCGCTATCCGCAAGTACAAGTCGATATCCAGGGTGTTGTGATGGGTGATGAACGGCCGCGCGGCGGCACCTCCCGCAATGGTGTTCAGGATAGGGGTTTCCACTTCAAGAAAACCATGGTCGTCCATATACCTTCTTATAGCCGAAATTATCCTGCTCCGTGTTATGAAGGTCTTCTTTACTTCAGGGTTCACGATGAGGTCCAGGCATCGCTGCCTGTACCTTGTATCAGTATCCCTGAGACCATGGAACTTCTCGGGCAGTGGCCTTAAGGATTTAGCCAGCAGCACATAGTCATCCAGCTTGATGGAAACCTCGCCCATGCGCGTCTTAAAAACCGTTCCTGTTACACCTAAAAGATCCCCGATATCCAGCTTCTTGAAGCTGGCATATTTTTCTTCCCCCAGTTCATTGATACGCGCATATAACTGTATCCTGCCATCCCTGTCCTGAATATCGCAGAAAGATGACTTACCCATATCCCTCTTGCTCATAAGGCGGCCGGCGACCGAAACCCTTTTCCCTTCATGGGCTTCGAACCGGGAAACTATGTCGGTTGTCCTGTGGGTAACATCGTATCTGACTATTCGGAAAGGGTCCGCGCCTGACGCCTGAAGCTCAATGAGCTTCTCTCTCCTGACTCTCATTATTTCGTTGATATCCTGCATCTCAGCAGCGTTTTCAATAATATCAGACATATGGTTCCTCCTGGATGTGCATATTCAGCAGCGATAGCCTTAGCTGCGCAGCCTCGTCTTCTTATCCCGCGGATTCGGTAATCGGAGACTCAAAGAAGGCCATAAAAGAAAACAGCTTACATTTATTATGTAAACTGTGCTTCGTATCAAAGTAATATTATACATGATTACAACATGACAAACAATAGGCTTTAGGCTTTCTTACTTATGGATGTCAATAATCTTGTATTTTAGCTTTCCTCCAGGCACATCCACCTCAACGGTATCTCCCGCCTTGTGCCCCAAAAGCGCCCTGCCCACAGGAGATTCGTTGGATATCTTGAATGAGATGGGATCGGCTTCGGCCGAACCCACGATGTGATACACAAACTCCTGCTTCGATTTGGCCTCCATAATTCTAACGCGGGTACCGAGGTTGACGGTCTGGGTGTCCACCTCATCCTCGTCGATGACGGTTGCCTGCTTCAGCAGTGTTTCCAGTTCAACTATGCGTGCCTCGTTCATCGCCTGTTCATTCTTCGCTTCATCGTACTCCGAGTTCTCGTTTATATCTCCAAAGCTCAGTGCCGCTTTAATTCTCTCAGCAATCTCCTTGCGCTTTTCCCCCTTAAGATATTCGAGTTCCTCCTCAAGTTTTTTCAGACCTTCATAGGTAAGAAGGACTTCTTTACGATCCATCTTTTTCTCCCCTTTTTGGTATTGCATGGCCCCACTTTCTTATATACCCTTTTGGCATTACGTTTCATTATAGAGTACGCCGCAACCAGTGTCAAGGCTTAAGATACAGCCGCATATTCAGCCTGATGGAAGCTTCGGCGGCGCTTTCACCCCAGGCATTGGCACAGTTTGCCGCGATGAAGCCGGGAAGCCTTCTGTATCTCAACTGGTCGGGCAATGGCCCCGCTTCACCCAGCAAGTCTTCAGGAAGCTCCAGGCATATATCGTAAATCCTTTTTGCCCTGGTGTCAATAACCTTGAGGGCCCCCAAATCAACAATTCTGCCATGATAGACAGCGGGCAGGCTGTCAAAGCTTTCCGGATCGTTGGGAAACCGTATCCACAAAGGGGTCCTTCTCAAAACCTCCGGATCGGTGGTGATGTGGACAGGAATCCCGGTCTCGTCGAAGGCCTCCTCAGCCTTGCCGGGTTCCTGGAACCCATCCGGGATAAGCACATTGATGGTTTTAACCAAGGGTACCAATCGCGTGATGGCATATTCCAGGCAGCGCTGGCTGCCTGTGATGGTTACTTCAATGCGGCCCAGGCCCGTTCCCCGATACGCCATGCCTAAAAGCTCAGTAAAGCGCGAAACGGCAATATCAATCAGGCAGGATTCATATCTGGCCTTATGGGAACCATACAGGTTTTTAACAGCCGGATGCTCAATGACCGAGAGGACTCCCTCCTCGGCCAGTATCCTGTCCAGCCTTCGTTTCAGCCTTCTGCCTGGCCTTTCATGCCCCCCGGCGCAGCCGCAGGGGTATGGAATGCTGCAGACAACAAGGCTGATACCGGGGTGCAGCTGAATCCTTTTAATGCCGATGTACAGGGGTGTAATTGACATGGCAGGCAGTATACGGCGCGTCACTTTTCCGGTTTCTCCCCCCGGGTTGTTTTCCCGGGGCAGAATCATGCCAAGAATCATTGGTCCGGCTCGCAGAAAAAGATTCTACCCTATCATACTGCGACATGCCTCGAATAATAACCTGTTCCTTCTTATCGGAGCCTTTCCTTTATGACAGCGGCAAGCTTAGGGCCAATCCCCTTAACCGCGCTTATATCCTCAATGCTCGCCTCCCTGATCCTCTTCACTGAACCAAAAGCCCGCAACAGGGCTTTCTTTTTGACCTCCCCGATCCCCGGGATTTGATCCAGCGCTGATTGCTGATGGCGCTTTCTTCGCAGATACCTGTTATACTCAATGGCATACCTGTGGGCCTCGTTCTGAATGGAAGCGATAAGCCTCAGCATCCCGCGGTCACTGCGAAGATCTATATCGGTCTGTCCGTCCACCAGCCGGTGGGATCGGTGCCTGTCGTCCTTTGCCATCCCCCACACAGGCACCTCAATCTCCAGGTCGGCCAGAACCTCCCTGGCCGCGTTCACATGGGCGGCTCCCCCATCCACCAGCAGCAGATCGGGAAGTGTCCCAAACGTTTCGTCATCTGAACCGCCCAGGTATCGGCCGAACCTCCTCAGCAGGGTTTCCTGCATACTGGCATAATCATTCTGCGAGGTGATAGCCTTCATCTTAAAACGCCTGTAAAGGCTGCGTTCAGCGCGGCCTTCCCTGAAAACCACCATGGAAGCCACAATCTCGGTATCTCCTGTGTTGGAGACGTCATAGGCCTCGATCACCGATGGGACTCTTGGGAGCCCAAGTGCTGTCTTCAGCCTCACCAGTGCCTCCTGTGACCGGGCGTTTCCGGCCAGCACCATCTTCTTATACAGTTCCAGCTCTTCCCTGGCATTCTGCTCGGCCATATTCACCAACTCAGCCTTAACACCCCTTTTGGGCACCAGTATGGTCACTTTCCCGCCGCGCTTTTTTGACAGGATCTCCGCCAGGAGTTCGGCGGATTCGGGTTGGTACTGCAGGGCAATTTCTCTTGGTATCTCCGGGTTGGCATCATAATACTGCAGGACGAACGAATCCATTACCGATCCCCTCGTGGATGCTCCCATCCCCTCCAGTACAAAGGAACGCTTGCCAATAAGCCGGCCCGATCTGATGGATAATACGCTGGCCGCGCAGTTCCAATCATCAAAGAACAGCCCGATGACATCCCTCTCCTCGGCTTTGGTGGAATAGACCACCTGTTTTTTCAGAATCTCGTTCACGCTTTTCAGGCGGTCGCGTATGGCCGCGGCCTTTTCGAACTTCAGCTCGTCGGCATAACGGCGCATCTCTTCCTCAAGCTTTCTGACAACTTCATCCTGCCTGCCCTCCAGAAAGGCGCAGATATTCTGCACCAAAACATCATAATCCTGCTTTGAGATGTTGCCGCTGCAGGGAGCGGAACACAACCCGATATGGAAGTAAAGGCATGGCCTCTGCTTTTTCCCGGGGGATATGTTCCTTTTGCAGGTCCTGATGGGAAAGAGCCTCCTTAAAAGATCCAGGCTCTCCCTGACAGCACCCGCGCTCACATAGGTTCCAAAGTACCTGGCACCGTCCTTCTGGATCTTCCTGACAACATCTATACGGGGATAATCCTCCTGGACGCTGATGCGGATAAGCGGATAGGATTTGTCGTCCTTGAGCATGATATTGTATTTCGGCCTGTATTTCTTGATCAGCGTGTTTTCAAGGATAAAGGCCTCTTCCTCGGTATGGGTTACTATATACTCCAGAAACTTAACATTGGACACCAATGCCGCGGTTTTCGCGTCCATGTCCTGACTGTTCCGGAAATAGAACCTTACCCTGTTCTTCAGGGCCTTGGCTTTCCCCACATAGATGACCTTATTGTCATTATCCCGCATGATATAGACTCCCGGTGAATCGGGAAGGTTTCTCAGTGTTTCCTTAATAGTTGGTTTCATTCGCCGCCTCATTTCCTGATCTGTGTTCCTGTTTAACAAAACCGCCGGCCGTAAGCCGACGGTTTTGTTATTTTCTATTCGGTCATTCCATTTTTCGCGAATGCCTCCAAATCATTGAGGGCCTTTTCCTCGTCCCGGCCATCGGTTATGATGGTTATTCTGTCTCCGGGACTGATTCCCAGGGAAAGAAGTCCCAGCAGGCTTTTTGCGTTGGCCTTTCGTTCATTTTTCTGGATCCATATGTTTGACTCGTATTCAGATGCTTTTTGTATCAACTTGGCTGCCATCTTGGACTCGAGACCGGTTTTGCTCGATATAGTGACTTCTCTTTCTACCATGGTATATACTTCCTCCCGCCTGTTTCCAAGTAAACTGCAATACTTATTATATAATAGGACACCAAAAAATAAAAGTCCATATATGGCCTTCAGCCCGACTGGCGTGCCGCTCTTCCTCTCAGTATCAAAAGGAGAAAGACTACTGTTGTCAGTGCCGTGCCAGCCATGAAGAAAGGAAATATCCTGGGGAGGTTGGCCATGGTATTGCCAAGTAACCTGATAAACACGCCGGGATCAATCCCTATGGAGCTTAAGAAGTTATAAAACAAGACCGACAGCGATTGAAAAAGGCGGGAAACCATACCGGAGAGCAGGGGCCGCAGGTACGGGCGGAAGATACTGTAAAGTGCAGCCATAAAGACCATGGCAGCCGCCAGAAAACGCCTTGAGCCGCCGGCTGGCTGAGCGGGAAGGATCCTTTCGCCGTCAATACGGGACATAACCTTTTTCTTAAAACCGTCAGGCATGGCTATACCAGATGCGCTGCCGAGCATATCCTTTAATTCCTTCCATGATTCCATCTCCCGGGCGCATTTTTCGCAATCCCTGCAGTGGGCTTCGAGCCTTGAAAGGAATCGCGGGTCCGGCATATCTTCAAGAATCCGGTTATAGCCCCTGGGGGTTATGCATTTCTTCATGGCATCAATCCTCCATTGCCTCCCTCAGCATTTTTCTTGCCCTGTATATCCGGTTTTTTACTATGCTCATAGGGACTTTCAAATATTCCGCTATCTCGTCATATTTCATTCCTGATATATGGTAAAGCATCAGCGGCTGTTTATACTTGGGGCTAAGGCCGTCTATGAGGGTTTCAAGCCTTTTTTTGGTCTCCCTGGTTATCACATGCTGCTCGGGCGTGCCTTCAGGATCGGTCGCTTCGGGGGCACTGTCAACAGGGTAAAAACCCTTTCTTTTTCTCAAGAGATCAGTGCAGGTATTTGCTGTTATACGGGCAATCCAGGTTGAGAACTTATATTCCGGATTATAAGAAGCAAGATGCCTGTAAGCTTTCACGAAGGCTTCCTGGGCAGCATCCTCGGCAAGATACGGGTCCTTCAGTCTGGTCATGGCCAACGAATAAACAAGCTTCTGGTACCGGTCGACCAATCTCTCAAAGAATTCTGTCCTGCCCTGGAGGCAGAGCCTGACAATCTCATAATCCTGCATAGCTTTTCCCCTAACCTTATTATATACGGGAATTCCGGGGCGATTGTCTGATAGCATTCCCATTATACCAAAACCTGGCCGGAACGGGGATTCCACAAAGCCTTGCCTGACGGGCCAAGCACGGCCAAAACAGCAAGAGGCCGACAGCCTTAAACCGGCTGACAGCCTCGTGATATCAAGCCCATCCCGCATAGCGGTATCAACTGCTGACCTTAATCAGCCCGGGCAGCATTGGGTTCACCCTGTAAGTTCATCCTGCGGCTCATACGGCAGACGTTCGTGCATGGCGTCATGAATGCAGGACTGGGGACACACCTCGGCACATTTGCCGCAATTGACGCACTTTGTATAATCTATCTCAGCAAGATATTCCTTAACCTTTATAGCATCATTCGGGCAGACCTTCTGGCACTTCATGCAGCCAATGCAGGAAACCTTGCAGTTCCTCTTGGCAATGCCGCCCTTCTCATGATTGGCGCACAGGACGGTATACCCTGTAAGCACAGGAACCAGCTTGATAATACCCTTGGGGCACTGGGCTACACAAATTCCACAGCCCGTGCATTTGTCGGGATTAACCTTTGCCAGCCCGTTTATCACTTCTATGGCGCCGAAGGGACATGCATGCTGGCATGAACCCAGGCCTATGCAGCCGTAAAAGCACTGGGACATACCTCCGGCCAACTGATTTGCCGCATGGCAGTCCTGGATGCCCTGGTACTCATACTTCTTGCCGGCGTTTCTCCAGGTACCCTGGCAGATGACCCGGGCAACCATCTGGGATACCTCCCCCTCGTCGATGCCTAAAAATTCCGCGATGGCATTAGTGCCTTCCTTGCTGTTTACGGGACATTTGCTGGGGGAAATCCCATCCTTCACGATAGCTTCGGCAAGTCCATCACAACCTGTGTATCCGCATGCGCCGCAATTGGCTCCCGGGAGCAGTTCCTTTACTTTCTCCATTTTTTCATCGGTTTTCACGGCAAAAACCTTTGAGGCATAAGCAAGTCCTATACCAAAAAACAAACCAAGGCCCGATATCACGGCAACCGGTATGATTATATCCATAATCCTTAAGACCTCCTTCCCGCTAAATCACCAATCCCGCAAAACCAACAAAAGCGACCGAAACAAGGGATGCAGCTATCAGCGCTATGGGCATGCCCTTGAAGGATTCCGGGATATCGCTTGTTTCCAGCCTTTCCCTGATGCCTGAAAACAGGACCAGGGCCATGGAAAAGCCGAGCGCGGCGGAGAACCCGAAGAAAACGGCTTCCAGGAGGCTGTAATCCCTTGCGGGATCCACATTGATCAGGGCTGATCCCAATATCGCGCAGTTGGTGGTGATCAGCGGCAGATATATGCCAAGGGCCTTGTAGAGCGGCGGAACAAGCTTTTTCAGCACAATCTCCACAAACTGTACCAACGCGGCGATGACCAGGATGAAGGCGATGGTTTGCAGATACTCCAGACCATTGGGCTTCAGCAGAAGATCATTGACCAGGTAGGTGACCAGCGAAGCCAATGTATTGACGAAAACCACCGCTCCGCTCATTCCCAGGGCTGTGCTTGTCTTCTGGGATACGCCCAGGAAGGGACAGATCCCCAAAAACTTGGACAGCACAAAGTTTTCTATCAACATTGCCCCTATCAATATGGCAAAAAGCTCTTTCATAATCAACCATTCCTTTCTGCAGCGTCCCTAATGGCTCAAGTAGCTTTTTCACATCCGGGACAGCCCACGGCGCATCCCCCTGCCGCCTCTTCGCTCCTGGCCTTTTCCTTCTTCCTGGAAAGCCTGTTAACAAGGGCAATGAGAGTACCCATGACCATAAATCCGCCAGGAGGCAGGATCATAATGGTGGCCGGGTCGAAGAGATCGGCAGTCAGTGTCATTCCCATCCAGGTACCGGAACCCAGAATTTCCCGGACCGACCCGATAATAAACAGGGCGCAGGTAAATCCAATACCCATTCCAAGGCCGTCAAGGGCGGAGAGAAGGGGGCCGTTCCTGCTGGCAAACATCTCTGCCCTGGCCAGGATGATGCAGTTCACAACGATGAGCGGAATAAAGATTCCCAACTGCTTGTTCAGATCGGGGAAATAGGCCTCCATCAGCATCTTGACAATAGTCACAAAACCTGCGATGACTGTTATGAAAACCGGTATACGCACCTTGTCGGGAACGATTTTTCTTATCAAAGATATAACCACATTGGAGCCGATGAGCACTACCGTTGCGGCAACACCCATACCAATACCGTTCACGGCCAGGGTTGTAACCGCAAGGGACGGGCACATGCCCAAAAGCAGCCTCAAGGTCGGGTTTTCCTTGAGAAATCCGTTGGTTAATACGCTCAATGCCTTTGGTTTCCCTGCCATTTTATTCTTCCCCCCTTATATAATCGCGGACCAGATCAGCCGCCTCGGAAATACCGTTCGCTATGGCCCGGCTGGTTATGGTCGCGCTTGCCAGGGCCTCAATGTCGCCGTCCCGTGCTGGTTTGGTCTTTACAACACGGTACAGGTTCTCGGGAATCCTCCCGAGGTACCGTTCCATATATTCGCCGTCGGCCTTGGAACCAAGCCCCGGTGTTTCATTGTGGGATAATATGGCCACACCGGTTATTGAAAGGCTTTTATCGATGCCGACGAGCATTACTATATTACCTCCATACCCTTTCGAAGCCACTTCCACGACACATCCAACTATTTCGCCGCCATTGGTGGAAGTGTAGAGGTTTTTGATCCTCTCGCCCGGCTGATATCCCTGGTCGGTCAGCGAATCACGGTCCATAGCCTCGGAGAACTGACCGGCTCCTGGCAGGACAACCGATAGGGATTCCCGGAGCGCGGCTTCCTGGCCTTCATCGATAATGGGCTTGGTAATCCCGTTGACGAAAGCCAGCGCGCCTGTGATAATGGCACATACCAAAAACAGGACGACGGCCGGTTTTACTATCTCCTTAAGCATTGGCACCACCTCCGAAACGTTTCGGCACCGTGTGCCGGTCGATGAGCGGAACCGCCGTGTTCATCAGCAGTATGGCATAGGATACGCCTTCGGGCATATTGGTATACAATCTGAACAATACCGTCAGAAGCCCGCATCCGAAGGCAAAGATGATCGCGCCTTTTCTCGTCATGGGGCTTGTGGTATAGTCGGTTGCCATGAAGATGGCGCCGATCATCAACCCTCCTGCCAGTATATGGAACAGGGGATCGCCGGTAAATATGCCTTCCGGCCCCAGCACCCATGACAGAAGGGCTACCGTGCCTATGTATATAACCGGGATCTCCCAGGTTATGACCTTACGGACCAGGAGGTAGATTCCGCCGATAATCAACGCAAGGGCCGAGGTTTCACCCAGGGAACCACCGATATTGCCCAGGAACATACCCAGGTAGCCGGGAAGCTCCCCGCCCTCTTTCAGGATACCCAGTGGGGTAGCCGCGGTAACAGCGTCGGCCCCGTTAAATCCGCGGGGCGCCGTCCACTGTGTCATCCTTGTGCCGTATGCCACCAGCAGGATTACCCGGGCGCCAAGGGCAGGATTGATGAAGTTCTGCCCGATACCCCCGAAGAGCTGTTTTATGACAACTATGGCGAAGAAACAGCCCACAATAGCCATCCATTTTGGAAGAGCCGGCGGAAGGTTAAGCGCGAGAAGCAGCCCGGTCACAGCAGCGCTGAGATCTGAAATGGTGTTGCCGCGCTTAAATAAAAACTTCCTCGACAAATACTCGAATAAAACGCATGAAACAATGCATATTATTATGGTCAGGGCCGCATGAAGCCCGAAAAAGTACACTCCGGCCAGCGAAGCCGGCACCAGGGCAATCAGTACATCCAGCATGATCCTGGAAGTGGAGACATCACCCCTGATATGCGGCGACGAACTCATTGACAACCTGTTTTCCAATTCATCCCCACCCCTTTACTTCTTTGCGTTCCTTCGCAGGTAATCCTTGCCGATACGTATGGACTGGACCATCAGCCGCTTCGCCGGACAGGCATAGACACAGCAGCCGCATTCAACGCAGTCCAGGATATGGAGCTTCTGCGCTTCCTCGAACTTTTTAGCGTTCACCAGCCTGTCAAGCTCATAGGGAAGAAGGCCCATGGGACATGCGCGAACACAGCTTGCACAGCGAATGCAGGCCGTTTCCCCGGGAATCCTGCTTTCATCCTCATCAAAAGCCAGCAGGGCATTGTTGAGCTTAAGCACCGGAAGATCCAGAGAAAACAGGGAAACTCCCATCATGGGACCTCCCATAATCACTTTTTTAGGTTCGGATTTGAAACCGCCGCAGAAATCAAATACTTCCTTAATCGGCGTTCCGATCAGCACTTCAACATTCCCTGGGTTTTGCACGGCCGACCCGTCGATGGTGACCCTCTTCTTTATCAGTGGCATGCCGGTTTTCAGGTAGGATGCCACAAAAGCGACCGAAACCACGTTCATGACAATACACCCAACATCGGCGGGCAGCTTTCCGGAAGGAACCTGTCTTCCCGTCAGGGCATAGATCAGGGTTTTCTCAGCTCCCTGCGGGTACCGGGTCGGAAGGGAATGAACCGTTATGGATGGTATACCGGAAACAGCCTGAGACAATACTTTTACCGCCTCAGGCTTGTTGTTTTCGATACCGATCATCGCTTTTTCTATACCTGTCCATTTCAGGACTTGAAGGATGCCTTCAATAATACCATGGGTGTTCTCTATGCACTCCCGGTAATCAGAGGTTATGTAAGGTTCGCATTCCGCGGCATTGATGACCAGGGTGTCCACCTTGGCATCCTTGGGCGGGTTGAGCTTGACATGGGCAGGGAAACCCGCCCCTCCAAGCCCGGTGAGCCCGGAAGCCCGGATCGCGGCAAGGAAGCTCTCCCTGCTGTCCACCACGGGAGGTTTTACTCCCTCAAATACCTCCTGCAGCCCGTCAGGCTTGATCTCAACACACATAACCGGTTTGCCGCCAGTCAATACCAAGGGTTCGGCCTTGGTCACCGTACCCGAAACGCTGGAATGGATAGGGGCCGAAACGTAGGCATCGGAATCCCCGATGGGCTGGCCTACCTTAACGGTATCTCCCCTTTTAACCTTAGGCTGGCAAGGTGCGCCCAGGTGCTGGACCATAGGTATGATGACCACAGATGGGACCCCCATAGCCACGGTTGCCATCTCGGCGGTGTTTTTCCGCTGAGGAGGATGCACGCCTCCTTTGAAAAGTTTCATATCTATCACTCCAATAACAGTCATGACTGATGTCTTATGCAGCCACCACGGTAAAGCCCGGACCCGCATGGAACAATGGCGGACCACAGGCCTTTTTTTAACAGGGCATGCATGATTAGGTGCTCCCAATTTATTAATGATAGCATAGCCTGCCTGAAAAAGATACATAAAAAAGCTTTGATCCAGGCTTAAAAACGGCTTTGCCCATACCACTGAAAACTGATTTCTTCAGGCGGCAAATGTCTATTATATACATTATACATTATACTAAAAGTATATTAATTTTTCATATATCAGTATTTGTAAATTTTTATACTCCAGGACAGCGAAAAGCGGTGGGCAATGAAGGATAAAAATGTTATACTATTCAGGAATGAACCACCGGGCTTATGCCAGGGCATGCAAACCGGAGAGCGAATTAACTGACCTGAGACTATTTGGTCTGTCTGCGAACCCTTGAATTCATCGCTTTATTTTAGTTGTCAGGAGTGATACATGAATGAAAAAGAAGTTGGGCATACAGGATGTTTTAAGCCTGGCAAAGGATAGCAAAGTCGAATTCGTCCGACTGCAGTTTACCGATCTTTTTGGCATGACAAAAAACGTGGCTATTACCGTGAACCATCTGCAAGACGCCCTGGAGAACAGGTTCATGTTTGATGGCTCTTCTATTGACGGATTTGCCCGGATCGAGGAATCCGACATGTTCCTTTATCCCGATCCGGATACCTTTAAAGTCTTCCCCTGGCATTTCAACGGCAGCCGGGAAGCCAGACTGATATGTGACGTATACTGCCCGGACCGGACGCCTTTCGAGGGAGACCCAAGGTATATCCTGAAGCGCGCCCTCAAACAGGCGGCTGATATGGGTTACACTTTCAACATAGGTCCGGAATGCGAATTCTTTTTGTTCCATACCGATGAAACCGGAAAACCCACCACTATGACCCACGACAAGGGAGGGTATTTCGACTTAAGCCCGATGGACCTGGGCGAGGACGCCAGACGGGATATATGCCTCACCCTTGAGAAAATGGATTTTGACGTGCATGCCTCGCACCATGAAACCGCAAACGGTCAGCACGAGGTTGATTTCAGGTATGATGAGGCCTTAAGGTCGGCCGATAACCTGATGACATTCAAGATAATAGTCAAAAAGGTGGTCAAGAGCCATGGCCTCCATGCCACCTTTATGCCGAAGCCCTTCACCGACATGGCCGGAAGCGGCATGCATATCAACATGTCCCTTTCAAGGAACGGGGAAAACGTGTTCTGGGACGGCAATGACGAGCGCGGCCTTTCACGGGAGGCTTACTGCTTCATGGCGGGCATTATGGAGCATATCAAGGCCATAACAGCCATTTCCAACCCCGTTGTCAATTCATACAAACGCCTGGTGCCGGGGTACGAGGCACCGGTGTATATTACCTGGGCAACCAGGAACCGCAGTCCCCTGATCCGCATCCCCACCGCCCAGGGCGAAGCGACCAGGATTGAGCTCAGAAGTCCGGATCCATCATGCAACCCTTATCTTACCTTTGCCGTCATCCTGGCCGCAGGACTGGATGGAATAAGGAGAGGCCTTACCCCACCGCCCCCGATAGAGAGAAATATCTACCAGTTGTCGGAAGAGGAACGCCGGACGGCAGGAATAGGAACCCTGCCCGAAAACCTGTACGACGCCCTGACAGCCCTCCAGGAAGACAGGCTTATCACCGATACCCTGGGACAGCATGCCACCTCACGGTTTATCCAGGCGAAACTGGATGAATGGGATGAATACAAGAACGAGGTGCATCCATGGGAGATTCGGAAGTATCTGGCAAATTATTGAGCCGTATCTATGAAGGATGCGGGAACAGAACTTGCATAACGGGGTCTTGATGGTATATAATCTTGAAATAAACATCGGTGCGGCAGGCGTGTCTTCATGCGCATGCCGCCTGACTTTCCAATAAACATGAACTCTCCCGGAACCGAAAGGAAATGATGAATATGCGTTTTTCCAAAATGCATGGCATAGGTAATGACTATGTTTATGTCAACGGTTTTACCGAAAGGATGGATGATCCTGCCTCGGTTGCCGTAAAGATAAGCGACAGGCACTTCGGGATCGGCAGTGATGGCCTTATCCTCATCCTTCCCTCCCAGACCGCCGATTTTCGCATGAGGATGTTCAATGCCGACGGCTCCGAGGGGAAGATGTGCGGAAACGGCATCCGCTGCGTAGGGAAATACGTGTACGACATGGGCCTGACAGATAAAACTGAAGTAACAGTGGAGACCCTGGCGGGAATCCGCAAACTGGTGCTTTATCCGGGAAAGGACAACAAAATTGAAAAGGTTCGGGTGTGGATGGGTGTCCCGCGTTTTTCTGACTGGGACGATATCCCCGATCTTCCGGAAAAGAGGTTCCCTGTAACGCTGGCTGTCCATGACAGGAGCTTTGACTTCTATTGCGTGTCTATGGGGAACCCACATGCGGTAACCATCGTGGATGATACCGACAGCTTCCCGGTGGAATACTATGGAACTGAGGTCCAGAAGAATTCCATATTCCCCGAATCGGTAAATGTGGAATTCGTACAGCTTGTATCCAGGACATCCATCAAGATGCGGGTCTATGAACGCGGAAGCGGTGAAACCCTGGCCTGCGGAACCGGGGCTTGCGCTTCGGCGGCGGCCCTGATGCGTCTTGGTATGATAGACAGGAAAGCCGAGGTCCGGCTTTTGGGCGGAACCCTGGAGGTAGACTGGCAGGAGGACGGCCTGTATATGACAGGCCCAGCCGCCCATGTATTTGACGGTGAAATCGATATTTGAACATGGAGGTTTATGGTCGTGTTAATCAACAGCAATTTCGGAAATGTCAAGGAAACATATTTATTTGTAGAAATTGCCAGGAGGGTCAATGATTACAAGGCTGCCAACCCGTCTGCCGATATCATACGGCTTGGCATAGGCGATGTCACACAGCCCCTCCCTCAGGCGGCGATCCGTGCCCTTCACGAGGCCGTTGATGAAATGGCCAGGGCCGAAACATTCAGGGGATACGGACCGGAACAGGGATACGACTTTTTGAGGGAGGCCATAGCCGAGCATGATTACAGGGCCCGCGGCTGTGATATTGAACCGGATGAAATCTTCGTCAGTGATGGCGCCAAGAGCGACACCGCAAACTTCACAGACCTGTTCGGGGAAGGTAATATAATAGGCATTTCCAATCCCGTTTACCCGGTTTATCTTGACAGCAATGTTCTGGCAGGGCATTCGGGCAGGCCTTCGGGCGATGGCTATGAGAATATCCGCTACCTGGACTGCCTTGAGGAAAATGATTTCAAACCCCAAATCCCCGACGAGTCCCTGGACATAGTGTACCTTTGCCTGCCCAACAACCCGTCGGGCGTAGTACTGACCAGGGATGAACTGAAGAAGTGGGTGGATTACGCCCTGGAAAACAAGGCCCTTATCCTTTTTGATGCCGCCTATGAGCGTTTCATCCGGGATGACGGCATCCCCCACAGCATCTACGAAATCCCTGACGCGAGAAAGGTTGCTGTCGAGTTCAGGAGCTTTTCAAAGACAGCCGGTTTCACGGGCTTGAGGTGTGCTTATACCGTGGTGCCCAAAACACTTGAAGTGACCGTTTCCACCGGTGATAAACCCCTGAAACTTCACTCCATGTGGCTCAGGCGCCAGACAACAAAGTTCAACGGTGTACCCTACATTGTACAGAAGGCGGCAGCAGCCCTTTATACACCCGAAGGGCAGGAACAGATCAACAGGATCATAGATATCTACCTTGAAAACGCAAAGACCATCCGCAAGGTATTTGAAGAAAAAGGCTTCAGGGTATGGGGCGGGGAAAACTCCCCCTATGTCTGGCTCAAGGTTCCCGGCGGGATGACCTCCTGGGAGTTTTTCGATCACCTTCTTGACCGTTACCATATAGTCGGAACCCCGGGTTCAGGCTTTGGTAACATGGGTGAGGGGTATTTCAGGCTGACCGGTTTCGGAAGCCCTGAAAAGACTGCGGAGGCTGCAGAAAGGCTGCGCAGGGGCTGAGTTAAGAAAAAATCGGCAAACAAGAACAGTTAGAATGGATGAATCCATTTTAACTGTTTTTTAATTCGCTTATAAGGAATCTCACAGGTAATTGTAAATCTCAGAGCATATAATGGAAGCGCATAAGGAACACAAGGAGGTCCAGGCATATGCTAAACACCCTGGTGGAGTTTAAAAACACTGTTGTAAAGAAGTTCGGCCCCGTCCTCGGGTACGCCATTCTCGTCGTGGGAGGCCTCGCCGTTCTCAGCGTCTTGGGGTTTCTCTTAAAATCATTGATCAAGCTTGCCATCGCGCTTGCCATAGGAGCCATATTAGTGTTTGGAGCAATTAAGCTCTATGAGATCCTGGGCTCAAAAAACACGGCCTGAGCTGCAGCGATCCCTCCAATTCCCTAAAACAGCGCGGCACCATCACGGCTGCCGCGCTGTCGGTCTTTTCAGGAAGCATCAATTACTGGGCCGGGTTTTCGACCTTACCCAGGAAAAAGACCGCACCGGTCTGGTTGTCCATAATGGCAAACACAAAGGGCTTATCCAGGTAGAAGTCCATGATTTCCTCAGGTTCGGTCATGGCGCTCACGCCGGTCTTTTCTATAACTGTTGCGGCAGCAGCGATGGTACCTTCCTCATCCAGCTCTATCCTGCATTCATGAAGCACGCGGTTTACCCGGGCTTCAGTGTCTTCCACCATCCCGCTGAAGTCGGCCGAACCGCTAAAGGCATCAACCATCCCCAGCTTTTTCAGGTATCCGCTCATTTCGTCCCTGAAACCGTAGCTTAATTTGGGCACCTTGAGATTGGTTTTGAAGGGTTTGAGCCTGTCGTTTATATCAAGGAGCATATCCGCCGAAAGACTTTCCACAAGCTCATTGACATCGCCTTCCGGACGCAGGAGGAGCATGGATACTCCGCCCTCGTAGTGGAGTTTTGCGGCCTTGAAGTCCCCCGCGTTATAATAGGGAACCCTGAACTGGCCGTTCATCATGTCAGCCTGCACGGTCTCTCCCGTGCCCAGAGTAAAGTCCTCCTTTTCGGTGCATTCTTTGTTGAATTCATCGATCCAGGCCCCCTTGAAGTACAAGGTATTGACTATGAGCATTATGGTATCGGGGTCTATACCGCTGACGGGATTTGTGATAAAATCCTTTGTCTTGTCTGATATCCACTTGTTGACCTGGTTTACCGCCGAAGGGGACTTGACGTTGAGGGAAAACACTTCTGCATCGTACCAGGCCCTGGCAAGTTCAATGAAGCTCTCCTTAACACGATATTCCTTGTTCACCCACAGGGAGTTGGCCGGGAGTATCGTAACGTCTTTCCTGTTGTAGAAGCTGCTGATAAGGTCCCTGTATTTGCCGTTGCACCCGTCCTGGGTAACTCCCCGGGTGTTGATCAGGCCGTTGATCTCATCGCGTGTGGTGCCGGCGGCGCCGTTGTTCAGGATAGAAAGCGCGGTTGAAAGGCTTACGGGGGATATGATCATGTTCCTGCCTTCGGTATCGTCCTCATTGATAAGCCTTAAGGTGTTAAGACCCAGATCGTTGATATCCATGATGATGGAGTCATCCAACGGGATATGGGTCACATCTGATGGTAAAAAAGCATATGCGCTTCTTCCCGTCGCGCATCCCGCAAGAAGGAATGCCATGATAAGGACAGCGGCCAGAACCATTTTTGCGCCTTTTTTACGGCGGTCTCCAAGTATTGATCCATAACATATTCCTCCTATACATTTCCAGTATTCTCTCATAAAGGTTAGACGTGCTGCGGCCTCACAGGTTCATTTCCTGCTGTCAAGGCGGGCGATGCGGAGCGCGGCAATCCTGGCAAAGCCCTTCATAATGGAGTTTGGGCTCTCTCCTCACTCTTTAAGGCGCCGGAGCAAAAGTTCGCGGACTTGTACCGGGTCGGCCCTGCCCTTGAGGGCGGCCATGGCCTTCCCCATAAGGAAGCTGAAGGATTTCTCCTTCCCGGCCCTGTAATCGGCCGCGGCCTTTGGGTTTTGCGCTATGACTTCTTCCACTGCCCGGGCAATCAGGTTCTGGTCTCTCTGTACCCTCATACCCTTCTTCTCAGTGATGGCATCCGGATCCCCGCCCTCCCGTGCAAGGATGTCCAGTATTTCCTTTGCCGAATTCGGCGTTATCTCGCCCTTGTCCAAAAGGAGCATGACCCTGCCGAGGTTCTGGCCGTCAAGGCCTGACGCGGCCAGAAAATCCTTATCTTCGTTTATGCGCCGCAGAATATCGGTCATTATCCAGTTGCTCACCAGCTTCGGGTTGCCACAGGCGGCAGCGGCGGTTTCAAACATATCTGCCAGAAACCTTGACTGTGTTATCAGATGGGCATCATACCGGGGAATACCAAGGTCGTCGATATAACGTTTGACCCTTGACAGCGCCAGTTCGGGAATGCTCCTTCTTATCTCTTCAAGCCATTCCTGCCCGATCACCAAGGGAACAAGGTCGGGTTCGGGCATAAAGCGGTAATCCATGGCTTCTTCCTTGCTCCTCAAGGGAAAGCTCTCTTTGCGGGCGTCATCCCACCTCCTGGTCTCCTGGATGACGCGGCCTCCGCTCCTTATGACGGCGGCCTGCCTCTTGGCCTCAGCCTGGGCAGCGCGCTGCACCGCATGGAGCGAGTTGATATTCTTCATCTCGGTGCGCGTTCCCATGGGTTCTCCGGGCCTTCTGACCGAGAGGTTTACATCAGCCCGGAGTGACCCTTCCTGCATCTTGCAGTCTGAAACCCCGGTATATTCCAGTATTGTCTTAACAGTTTCCAGGAAGATCCTCGCATCTTCGGGTGAGCTTATATCCGGGCGGCTGACGATCTCAATCAGGGGTACACCGCAGCGATTATAATCCACCAATGATCCATGGTCTATGGCGTCATGGATCAGCTTCCCCGCGTCTTCCTCCAGATGGATCCGCTCTATGCCGATCCTTTTGTACTTCCCGTTCACATCTATTTCCACATGTCCGTCGGTACACAGGGGAAGATCATATTGCGATATCTGGTATGCCTTGGGAAGGTCGGGATAGAAATAGTTCTTCCTGTCCATCTTGCTGAAGGAGGATATTTTGCAGTTCATGGCAAGCCCTGCCCGTACGGCATATTCCACCGCGGCCATGTTCATTACCGGGAGAGCTCCGGGCATGCCCAGGCATACCGGGCAAACCAGGGTATTGGGCTTTGCCCCGAATTCATTTTTACATCCGCAGAACATTTTGGTTGCGGTCTTCAGTTCCGCATGTATCTCAAGCCCGATCACTACCTCATATTCCATAAAAGGTCATCCCCCTTCCGAGCTTTCTTCCCCTGCCCGGGGCGGCCTCAGCCTGCCAACCCTCTTCTCAATGGCATAGCCCGCGCGCAGCAGGAGTTTTTCAGAAAAGGGCTTCCCGATAAGCTGGATCCCGATGGGAAGGCCCCTGCGGTCAAGGCCGCAGGGCACGACCAGGGCCGGAAGTCCTGCCAGGTTGGCCCCTACGTTATATATATCACCCAGGTACATCTTAAGCGGGTTCCCTGTCTTCTCTCCCATCCTGAAGGCCGTTTCGGGATAGGCGGGCGCCACGATAACATCGAATGACTCAAAGGCTTCTGAAAAATCCCGGGCGATCATTCTCCTGATCCTTAAGGCCTTGTTGTAGAGTTTATCCCTGTAAACCGCGCTTAAGGCATGGGTTCCAAATAGTATCCTTCGCTTGACCTCCCGGCCGAACCCCTCACTTCGGGACAACTGGTACAGCTCCTCCAGATCTTTTGCCCCGGTTTTCCTATAGCCAAACCGTATGCCGTCATACCGGCCAAGGCTTGTGCTGGCCTCAGCTGAAGAAATCAGGTAAAAGGCCGATATCGCGTGCTCGGTGGACGGGAACGAAACTTCTCCTGTACTTGATCCCGCCTCTTCCAGCATGGAAACAGCCTTGAATACAGCGTTTTTTACGTCTTTATTCAGCTCCGGGCCAAAATACTCCCTGGGCAGTCCCACCCTTATCGGCAGTTTATCCCGATTAAGCCCCTGGGAATAATCCTCCCCTTCCCTGTTTGCCGAGGTTGGGTCCCTGGGATCATGTCCGGCTATAGCGTCCAGCACAAGGGCGCAGTCGGTCACATCACTGGTGATGGGACCGATCTGGTCCAGCGATGGGGCATAGGCCACAAGACCGTACCGGGATATGAGGCCATGGGTAGGCTTTAGCCCCACTACCCCGCAGAAGGAAGCGGGCTGGCGTATGGAACCGCCAGTATCTGAGCCCAGGGCAAAGCAGCAGAGGCCGGAGGCTACCGCAGCCGCCGGGCCCCCGCTGGACCCGCCGGCCACGCGCCCGGTGTCCCATGGGTTTTTAACACTTCCGAAGATGGAAAACTCCGAGGAACTACCCATGCCAAACTCGTCCATGTTGAGTTTCCCCAGCAGAACCGACCCGCTTGCCAAAAGGCTTTCAACTGCTGTGGCGTTATATGGCGGGACGAACTGTTCCAGCATCCTTGAGGCACAGGTGGTCCTCACACCCCTGGTGCAGATGCTGTCCTTGATACCCATGGGCACGCCGCAAAGGGGTGATGCCCCATCCCCGCCTGCAAGCCGTTTATCCGCGGCGTCGGCCTGGCTCAGGGCCAAATCGTCACAGACCGTTATAAAGGCATTGATCCTGCCGTTCTCCCGTCGGATCCTATCCAGTGCTGATTCGGTAAGCTCCCTGGAGCTGACTTTTCTGCGCCTTAAAAGCTCACTGGCTTCCTTAATGGTCAAATCCTGTATACTCATAAGTCATCCACCACGCTGGGGACAACATAGCAGTCGTCCCTGACATCGGCCGCGCATCCAATTAAACCATTCCTATCGCCGAACCCTTCCGGGATGTCCTGCCGAAGCACGTTAATCAAAGGGACTACATGCTCCATGGGTTCAAAGCCATCTGTATTGGTTTCTGCCAGCCTGTTCATATAACCCATAATAATGTTCAGGTCCCTGGCAAACTCGGCCTCTTCCTCGCCGCTAAGCCCTAGCATGGCCAAAGCCGCAATTTTTCTGACTAGTTTCCTGTCCGCTTCCATCCGGATAACCTCCCGTTTATCTGAATTGGCCCTGTCTTTCGCATATGGCTTACAGGCCTGGCACCTTCCGCGCTTTTACAGCCGTATGCCGGCTTTAGCGCACCGTGCTGTGCCAGCCCACACCATTTTACCATAATATCCATTAATATCGCACAAACGTGATCATGTTCCATGGGGCTCCGGCCATAAGGCAAATTATCCCCGTCCGGGAAAAGGACTATGATTTTACCCGCATAAATAACTGTCATAATACAAGCCGTCTTCCTGATATGATTTATGGGTGGTGTATATGATCATTATCAGCATCAGCAAAAGAAAACTGAAATTTTTCGCGGCAGCCGTACTGGCAGTGTTCCTCGTTTCCTTTGGCATTTATCAGATTTTTGGAAACCAGGATACCGAGAATTACTTTGAACTGGTTAACATGCTGCGCTGCAGGGATGTGGCCGCGTCAGGCGAGATCCTGGAAGAAACTGCCCCCGCTTCTGAAAGCAGCGATGAGGTACAGATCTTTGACATAGGCAAGGGGAAGGTGGTCAAGAGGATGAAGGCCACACCGATGATACAGGAACAGGCCAGAAAGATCATCGGCAGCATCACAGGAATGTATGCCAAGATCCAGCCGTTTCCCGACAAAGGTTATATCGTAAAGATCCCGGTAAACCCCGCCCTGAAGGTACAGAGCCAGTATATCAACGCCTCGGTCGACAGAATATACGTTATATTCACCGATAAAGAGCCGCCCATTGTCCTGATACTGGACAGCTCCGATAAACCCTTTGTTTATAACTTCGGCTGGAAGACCGACGAATTGGAAAAACAACTGGGCTTCAAATTCGTTTATTAGAACATGGCGGCCTAAGGATGAATCAGCCGTGAGCATCCCTGTGCCTTGATATTTCAAACATGATCAGGGCTGCCGCGACACCGGCGTTCAGGGATGATATGTTTCCCTTCATGGGGATCTTCACCAAAAAGTCGCATTCCTCCCTGATGACCCGGCTGATTCCCTCCCCTTCGCTTCCGATGACAAGGCCTATGGAGCCTTTCAGCCCGGCTTCATAATAGGCCTTTTCCCCGTCGGGGTCGGCTCCGGCTATCCATATGCCCTTCTTCTTCAGCTCGCGGACAACCTGGGCAAGGTTTGTCACCCTGGCGATGGCCATAAATTCCTGCGCGCCGGCGGCAACTTTCGCCACCGTGGCGTTAAGGGTCGCCGAGCGCCGTTTCGGGATGATGATGCCATGGGCCCCGGCGCACTCTGCGCTTCTTATGATGGAACCGAAATTATTCGTGTCGGTGATGCCGTCCAATATGACGATGAACGGGTCTTCCCCGCGCTCGGATGCGATTTTTAGGATATCATCGACCAGGACATATTCCTTGATTGCAGCGTCAAGGATAACTCCCTGATGGATCCTGGCAGAAGACATCATGTCCAGCTTCTTTCTATCCACATACTGAACGGGAATGTCTTTTCCCCTGGCTAAGGACGCGATCCGGGCAAGGATAGGGTCCGGGTTGTCTTTTTCGATAAAGACCTTGTTGACTGGGCGGCCCGATCTTAAAGCCTCCAGAGCGGGGTTTTTCCCTTCAATCCTGTCCTCCCTGTCCTGGCCGGCTTCCTCCGCCGCAACTCGATACGAATCCCTGGTAGGGTACGGTCTTTTGGCGAAAGCCTGCGCATTCTTCGGGGCAGGCCCTTTGTCGGGTTTCTTTTTCCTTTTACTCATGGATGATTCTCCGTTTCACCGCTTTCTATGATGGAAGCCGCACGTTCCAGAATACTTTCCAGCCTTTCCCTCTGGTTGGTCAGGTATAGGTAGCCCATAACAGCTTCAAGACCGGTGGCGTAATGATAGTCGTGCAAATCGGCATTCTTGGGGACGGTTGTGGATTTTGCGTTCCGTCCCCTCCTGAAGATAAAGGCCTCATCCTCGTTGAAATCCTTCTGGATCTCCCTGGCTATCCTGGACTGGGAGGCCGCCTTGACATACATAGTGGCGTCAATATGGAGCCTGTGGGAGGATGCGCGTTTATTTCTCACAAGCCTTTCCCTGACAAAAAGATTGAATACGGCATCCCCGACGAAAGCCAGCACGGCAGGCTGCAGCAACCTTATCTCATCGGTGTTTTCATTAAGCAAACTATCACCACGCATTTTTATTTATATACCGGCATGTTACGCAAATCCGCCCGGCATCAACGGCAGGGCGGATCAGGTTCTTGCAAACTCCGTCAGAAGATATTTTTATGATTGGCAGCACTATTTAACCACGATATTGATGAGCCTGCCCTTAACCACGATTACCTTCACTATGCTCCTTCCGCCAATATATCCCGGGGCCCTTTCATCGGCCAGCGCGGCCTCCTCAACCTGCTTGTCGTCGGCATCCCGGGGTACATTGATCCTGAATTTCACCTGGCCGTTTATCTGGACAGCCATCTCTATCTCATCCCGGACCAGGGCCTTTTCGTCATGGATCGGCCAGGACTGATTGAATATTGAATAGTCGTATCCCAGGGTCTGCCACATCTCTTCGGCAAAATGCGGAGCGAACGGGGATATCAGCAGGATGGCGTCCTTTAGCGCGTCTTCCATCAGCTTCATGTTCCGGTTTTCCAGCGCGCCGTATTTATAGAGGGCATTGATCAGCTCCATTATGCGTGCTATGGCCGTATTGAACTGGAAGACCTCGGTGTCTTCTGTGGCGCACTTGATGGCATAATGCCTGACATAATTAAGTTCCTTCTCATCCGGGCCGAACCGGTCGCTTCCCGGGGTTCCCTTTTCCCGGGCGAAATTGGTGACCAGCCTCTCGACCCTGGCGACAAACCGGTCCATGGCCTTGATCCCTTCATCACTCCATGGTCCGCCTTCCACATAGTTGAATCCGAAGGCCAGGTACATGCGGAACACGTCCGAGCCGTACCTTTCAATGTATTCGTCGGGTGAGACAGTGTTGCCCCTGGACTTGGACATCTTCTGCCCATCAGCGCCCAGTATTACTCCCTGGTGGACCAGGGACAGGAAGGGTTCGTCAAAGTCCAGGCAGCCCATGTCCCTGAGCGCCTTGGTAAAGAACCGCGCGTACAACAGGTGCATGGCGGCATGCTCGGCTCCGCCCACGTACTTGTCCACGGGCAGCATTTTGTTAATCAGTTCGCGGTTGAAGGGTTCCCTGTCGTTTTTGTTGTCCGGATACCTCAAGAAGTACCAGGATGAGCATACAAAGGTGTCAAGGGTATCCGAATCCCTTTTTGCGGGACCGCCGCAGTCCGGGCATGTAGTATTGATGAATTCCTCGCACTTGGCAAGCGGGGATTCCCCGTCGGGTGTGAAAACCACATTGTAGGGAAGCTCTACCGGAAGCTGGTCCTCGGGAACAGGCACTGTGCCGCATTTATCGCAATAGATAATGGGAATTGGCGTTCCCCAGTAACGCTGCCTGGAAACCAGCCAGTCACGGAGCCGGTATGTAACCTTCGGCTCGCCCGCGTTGACACTCTCCAGATTCTTTACGATGGCAGCCCTGGCTTCCTCGGAAGAAAGACCGTCAAATTCCATACTCCCGGTAAGGAAACCGTCTTCAACGAAAGGAAGGGCATCGTCAACACCCTCCGCTCCCTTTATGACACGCCTGATCTCCAGGCTGTATTTCTGAGCAAACTCATAATCCCGCTCGTCATGGGCCGGTACTGCCATAACACAGCCTGTACCGTACCCGGCAAGGACATAATCAGCAATCCAGATCTGTACCTTTTCCCCGGTGAGGGGATGGACAGCGTAAGCCCCGGTGAAAACCCCGGTCTTCTCCCTCACCGTGGACATACGGTCGATCTCCGAAACCTTCGCTACAGCCTTTTTGTACTCCTCAACGGCCTGGCGGCAGTCTTCGGTGGTTATTTTGTCCACAAGCTCGTGTTCGGGGGCCAGGACCACATAGGTCACGCCATAAAGGGTGTCGGCCCTGGTGGTAAACACCCTGAAGGACAGGTCGCTGCCAGCTACCTTAAACTCAATCTCGGCGCCCTCGGATCGTCCGATCCAGTTGGTCTGGATCTTTTTCGTCTTCTCGGGCCAGTCCAGGTCCGGCAGGCAGTCTAAAAGTTCCTGGGCATATTTCGTGATTCTGAAAAACCATTGGGTCAGGTTCTTCCTGGTTACTTCGGAACTGCAGCGCTCGCAGCAGCCATCCACAACCTGCTCGTTTGCCAGGACGGTCTTGCAGCTCGGGCACCAGTTCACAGGCGCGTTCTTCCTGTATGCCAGGCCATGCTTATAAAGCTGGAGGAAAATCCACTGTGTCCATCTATAGTACTCGGGCAGACAGGTGACTACTTCATAATCCCAGTCGAAGGTAGCGCCCATCTGTCTTAGCTGTTCTTCCATGGTGGCTATGTTCTTCAGGGTGGAATCTTTCGGGTGTATACCGGTCTTAATGGCATAGTTTTCAGCCGGAAGCCCGAAAGCATCGAAGCCTTGGGGATGGAATACGTTATACCCCTGCATCCGCTTAATCCGGGCCCACGAATCGGTAAGGCCGAAATTGTACCAATGACCGGCATGGAGCTTGGCACCCGAGGGATAGGAAAACATCTCGAGACAGTATAGCTTCTTTTCAAGATTTTTCTTATCAAAGCGGTAAATGCGTGTTTCTTCCCATTTTTTCTGCCATTTTCTATCTATGTCTACTGAGTATGCCATTGAATAAGCCTCCCAAGCTTAAAATTTTCATTGCTCTCCGGGATTCCTTCTGAATCGCGGGGCTCCCGCTGATAATGATATAAGGGTTCTGGCTTTTTCAGGCCTTGGCCTCCTGGATTTCATCCAGGGGAACGGGCCTTCCATCCTGCCAGAGCCGCTCAAGTCCGTAGAATTCCCTGTCTTCTTCAAGAAAGATGTGAACTACGATATCGCCGTAGTCCATCAGAATCCAGCGGGCGCTGTTATAGCCCTCCCGGCGCAGGCATCGCGCGTTCCTTTCACCCAGTTTATCCTCTACATGGTCAGCAAGCGTCTTGATATGTGTAGTGGATGTACCGCTGCAAACGATGAAATACTCCGCTATAGTAGTCAGTTCGCTGATGTCAATGGCCTTCACATCCTGGGCCTTCTTCTCATGCAATGCCTCAATCACCAGTTTAATAATAGTCTCACTATCCATTAATCCGTTATCTTCCCTCCGTTCCGAGTATATGGCCAAAGCCTTGTGAATAAGTTTTCATGATATTATACCATATAATACGGGTTTTCTTCTATTACTTCTTTAGCCCATGCCTGCCCCCGGCGAACGTTCCGCAGGAAAGCTCCAAGCTTGCGCCGTCTATGGAAACCCTTTATCACCGCAGGTTACAGAGCCTCCATACCTTGATTTTTACAGCCAGTTCCAGAAGGTTGGCGGACACCTGTGAAGAAAACCCGGTGGTATATGAACTCAGAAGAAAGAACATCGGCTTATTTCGCCCTCAATTCCGATTGCATCTATTATTGCCGCTGATCAGCCAGGTTAAACCCGTCTCCTTCCGTAAACCCGGGAATTCCTGTCACAATCCCAGAAAGCGGAGGATTTGGGGTCCTGCCGGGTTCTTAAGCAACTCAAGTCCTATAGCCGTGTACACCATCAAGACCAAAGCCACGCCGGGAATGCCCAGAAGCAGTCCTCTGCCAGCCTTCTCATCCCGCACTGGCAGTTCCACCCTATTCCTGGTGACCGAACGTACCACAAGAAGGAGGCCAAATATGACCACCAGGCATACAACAAAGATTATGGCAATCGGTATAATCATGCTGTTCAGGAGCTCTGACAGCGACATGCCGTACCGCTCTGCCAGCTTCAAAAATTCAGGGCTTGAGAACGGATCAACCGACGGCTGGGGCATAGGATTCGGTTGTTGAATGCCGGACGTGCTCGAATGCACCAGCAGGGTGATCAGGCCGTTGTTAAGGAAGTGAAGTATCATGCCGTTGATGATTGAACCGGTACGGTAAACCAGGTAAGCGGCGATAACGCCGATGAGCGTCTGGGCGGCAAACCTCTGAAAATCGAAATGGAACAGGCCAAAGAGAAGACCGCTCAGAAAGATGGACCACCCGGCTCCCATCCTCTCAAGGCCTCTCTGGATCAATCCCCGGAAAAGCAGTTCCTCACAAACCGCCGGAACAACAGCTATGAGGAACAACGACCATAGAACGCCTCCGCCGCTCATTACCGATGTTACCCCGGTGTTAAGCTGAAGCGATCCAAAGGTATTCTTTATGGTGATAAGGGCAATTAAGCCCGCGCAGGCACCCGCAATGATCATCACCGGGCTGATCATGACTGTAAGGAGAATCTCGACAGCCCTGGGCTTTTTGAGGCAAAAGGTGGGGACTATGCTAAGACGCTTCATCCTCGCCAGCACAATGGGGGGAAGCGCGATTATCAGGACCTCGGACACGATGATATACAGGCCCGTTGGCATGCCCAGCCTGGCAAGGCGGCTGCCGACAAAGACAAACAGGATTGCGGCTATGGTATACATAAGCCCGGAATCCCTGGTATCGGGCAGTTTTTGTTCAAGTCCTTCCATCTCTTCCCTTTCCATTCTGTTACCTCACACCTGTTAACCATTTACCAATCATTATAACACTTAATTTTCCTGATGGGAAAGCCTGTTATCCCATAATCGCTTGCAACATACCCGGAAGTTTGGTAGCATACTATTTAAGGAAGGACAAGTCAGCGCGGCGCGATGGCTTTACCTCCGATTCTTATTATTCAAGGAGATGGAAAAGATGCCCGACCCATTGCCTGAAAGGCAGGATCTGGACGATTATTTAAGATGCGACGACATTATCGATCATGATGACACGCTTATTGAGGAAACAGCCGAGCAAATCACAGAAGGACTCCGGGACAATATTTCCAGGGCGCAGGCAATTTACGAATTTGTAAGGGATCACATATTTCATTCTTTTCAGATCAACGCAACAAGTATCACAATTAAGGCATCCGAAGTACTGGAAAAAGGACACGGCATATGCTACGCACAGGCTCACCTGCTTGCTGCACTCATGCGTGCCGCGGGGATTCCCTGCGGGCTGTGCTACCAGGTCAGAAAGGATAAGGATGACCCTGACGGCCGCCTGGTGGTTCATGGGTACAACGCGGTTTACATCGAGGAAATCCATAAATGGGTGCGCCTTGATGCCAGCAAGGGTATCGATGAATACAGCCCTCCTTTTGATTTCGAAAAGGAGGCGTCAGACCTGGAAGTCAACACAAATGCCGGTGAATTTGATGATCCCGTTATCTACATAAACCCCAGCAGAATTATTGTAAAGTCCCTGAAAAAATACGAAACTATCGAAGACCTGAAAAAAAACATGCCGGACAAATATTAGTTTTGGTAAAACAAGCCCGCCAATCCAACAGCCAACTGTGGCGGGATGAGCATAACGTGCTTGAAGTGCCGATCATACGGCTTTTTTTATGCGCCGCCGCTGGATAATAAAGACAGGAAATAGGTTTGTTTTTCCAGTAATAATTGTTGTATTATAGATGACAGACGTTCTTGCTGCACGGGAGGAGAACCATGATTGAACTGATCGGGCTTACTAAGAAGTTCGGGAATGTCACAGCCGTCAATAATCTGTCCTTCACGGTCCGGAAAGGGGAGATATTCGGCCTTCTTGGAGAGAACGGCGCCGGCAAGACCACTACCCTGAGGATGCTTGCAACCATGCTCAAACCTACTTCGGGAACAGCCCGGCTTGCAGGGATCGATATAATTGAATCACCGGAAGAGGTAAGAGGCAGGGTAGGCATCCTCTTCGGCGGTGAAAGCGGCCTGTACGACCGGCTCACCGTTTATGAAAACATACAGTACTTTGGGGAACTGAACGATATGCCTGTCAAGGAGATAAAAAAACGCATCCAGAAGCTTGCGGACGCATTCGGGATGAATGACTTTCTGAACAAAAGGGCAGGGAAACTGTCCAAGGGTATGCGCCAGAAAGCCTCTTTTGCCAGGGCTATCGTCCACAACCCCGATGTGCTCCTCCTGGATGAACCCACCTCAGGCCTGGACGTGGGGGCTATGCGGGAAGTCCAGACCTTCCTGATGAATCAGAAGGAAGAAGGAAAAACCATACTCTTTTCCAGCCATACCATGAGTGAAGTTGAAAAGCTCTGTGACAGGATTGCCGTAATCCATAAGGGCGTCCTGGCGGATACAGGTACAACAAACCAGCTTTTTCAGAAGTACCGAACTCAAAGCCTGGAAGAGTTGTTTGTAAGGTTGGCAGGTGATGGCAGATGAAATGGAAGCATATCATGACTGTTTTTAAAAAGGAACTGAAGGATATCGTGCGCGACCGCAAAACGCTGTTTTCCAGCATTGTTGTCCCCATATTCCTTATGCCTGTCATATTCCTCCTTGTAGGAGGCGGTACGGCGAGGATGAGCGAGGAAATGACAACCAATATTACGGTGGCCCTTTCAGAGGACAGTTATAGTCCTGCCGCCCAGAATTTTCTGAAAGAGAGCCTGGAAGCGCAGGATGATGAGATCACAGTTGTTGATCCGGTGGAAGATCCCTGGGAGGCCATCAACAGCAAAAAGGCCAAGCTGGTGGTATCCCTGGACAGGGATTTTGAGGATAAATTGGAAAACTCCGAGCCATTTACGCTGAAAATCTACTATGACAATTCACTGTCCCGTTCGGGCGGCGCGGTAGGCGCCCTGAGATCGGCCATAAACAAGCTGAATGGTATAATCGCAGAACAGCGCCTTGAAGCCTTGGGCATCAATCCGGAACTACTGACCCCGGTCGTGGTGGAAACAGAGAATATTTCAAAAACCGGGGATGGAAATATGATGCTGATGATGCTGCTTCCCATGATCATCGCCATGCTGGTGGCAGTGGGAGGAATACCGGCAGCGACAGACCTTGTCGCGGGAGAGAAGGAGCGCATGACCTTTGAACCGCTGCTGACCACCCGTCCCAGCAGGATGTCCATCCTTATCGGGAAATACCTGACAATCAATGTTTTCAGCTTCGCCAGCGTTATTTCGACCCTGGCAGGGATACTTCTTGCCTTCCTGATCAATCCCAGATCCATTACCATGGGCATGGGGCAGATCGGCGGTTTCAGCCTGGACTACGGCTCGGCGGTCTTGTGCGTTATAGTGACCCTCCTTCTTGGAATGACTTTTTCCGGACTGCAGCTGGCCATCAGCACCTACGCCAGGTCCTTTAAGGAAGGGCAGACCTACCTGTCCCTTCTGATGTTCGTGGTGATCATCCCGGCCTATTCCACCATGATGATCATGCCCAACGATATCCAACTGTATATGTACCTGATCCCTGTACTTAACACCATCTCGGCCTTCAAGCTGGTGTTGGGCGGACTGACCAATTATACCGGGCTCATCCTGGCGGTGGTAACCTCGCTGGTATATGTGGCCTTGTCCCTTTTGGCAGCCGCCTCCATGTTCAGGAACGAGAAGTACCTGTTCCGCAGCTGATAATCTAAGGCAGGGGACGGCAGACTGTGCGGAAATATGGAATCAAAGTGTTTGCAGGAATCCCGTAAAGCCCGGCCGCTGTGCTGCACGGCTGCGAAGCATCAACCACTCGAATGAGGGTCGGCTGAACTCGCTTCGCTCCTCGCAATGACACCAATAGCATGTAAAAGGTACGCAAAGACTTATGTAAAGACGTGCTGTTTCTGTCTCGAATGACTCCGCAGGAGCAGTTGAAGTTGTATGCGAAATGCGCAGAATCGAGCGGGGAAAAACAACCGGATGTTGTTTTTAGCCGGCAGTCGCAAGGACGCGACGTTGCCGGCGGCCCTGCGAGATCAAGCATGAGCATGTACAACTTCCTGCGACGAGGACTGAAGGAGAGACTGAACAGCACGGCTACAAGACGCATTAACTCACGAAACGTAATAGAGATTGCCGCGCTCGTTGTCACTTGCCCGCAATGACAAGATAGGAATTTGCTCGGTTCGCAATGACACATAATTACAGCAGTAAGGTGTTTATGTCAGTCCAGTTCTTTATGCGCGGCGGCGACGGTTTCCTTGATGTTGATCTCCGGTTCATTGCGGGTTTGACTGTTGGACAGGTAAAGCAGGTATTCGATATTGCCTTCGGGACCTTTGACCGGGGACCAGGACAAGTCTTCTGCCGTAAATCCCATAGACCTGGCTGAAGCGATGATCCCGGCTATGACCTCTTCATGGACCGCAGGGTCCCTGACCACGCCCTTCTTCCCCACCTTCTCACGGCCAGCCTCAAATTGGGGCTTGATGAGACAAACGGTCCAGGCGCCCTCTTTCAGAACGGCCTTAAGAGGAGGCAGAATAAGCCTCAAAGAGATGAAGGAAACGTCTGCCGCTCCAAAATCCACAGGTTCACCGATATCTTCGGGTTTTACATAACGAAAATTGGTCCTTTCCATGCAGACAACCCTCGGGTCATTGCGAAGGGACCAGGCAAGCTGCCCGTAGCCTACGTCCACGGCGTATACCTTCCTGGCTCCGTTTTTAAGCATTACATCGGTAAACCCGCCTGTAGACGCGCCCACATCCACACAGACAAGGCCGTCCAGGCTTATGTTAAAAACCCTGAGGGCTTTGTCCAGCTTCAGCCCGCCCCTGCTCACATAGGGAACGGGATCATTCTTTACTGTTATTGATGAGTCCGGATCGCACAGGAAACCGGCCTTGTCGACACGCTCACCGTCCACAAAAACCATTCCGGCCATAATGGCGCGCCTGGCTTTTTCCCTGCTCTCAAACAACCTCTTTTTCACCAGGATCAAATCGAGGCGTTCCTTGCCCATGACCGGCCCCCCTTTTTGCCGGATACGCCGATAAAACCCAGTATCCGGTTTTTGATGGAATGAGGATCCAGCCCGTATTTCCTGTAGATCAGTTCCCTGGATCCGTGGGGTATCACCTCGTCAGGAAGTCCAAGAAGCAGGGTTCGGGCAGGGATGCTCTCCTGGCTTATGAGTTCCAGGACACTGCTGCCGAAACCGCCGCTTACGATGCCATCCTCCATAACCACAACCCGTCCGGTTTTGCCTATGGACTGCTTGAGAAGCTTTACGTCCATGGGTTTTATAAACCGGGGATTGATAACCTCGCAGCTTACTCCTTCGGCCTCAAGAAGGGCCGCGGTCTTAAGCGCCCTGCCAAGAAAGCTGCCAACGGCAATTATGGTAACATCTGTTCCTGGTCTGGCGATTAATCCCTTTCCATACTCTATGGGCTGCCGCAGGGCATCTATCTCGCTGCCTGCCCCGCGGGGATACCGGACCGCAATGGGACCCCTGTGCTCCAAGACCGCATATTCCAGCATCATTTCCAGTTCCCTGGGGGATGCCGGCGCCATAAAAGTGAAGTTTGGCATGGTCTTGATATAGGCAATATCATATATGCCCTGGTGGGTCTCGCCATCTTCCCCGACCACTCCGGCCCGGTCTATGGCAAATACTACATGGAGGTTCTGCAGGGCGACATCATGGAGCATCTGGTCATACGCGCGCTGGAGAAAGGTGGAGTATACTGCCACAACAGGCCTTACGCCTCCCTTGGCCAGGCCGGCGGCAAAAGTTACCGCATGCTGCTCGGCAATCCCCACGTCAAAGAAACGTTTGGGGAAGGATTCCATGAACTGGTTAAGCCCGGTCCCGTCGGGCATGGCGGCGGTAATAGCCGCGATATCCGGATTGTTTTGGGCAAGCTCACATATCTTTCTGCCAAAGACCTCTGAATAGCTTTCGCCGCCGTTGGTCCTCAACTCGCCTGTTTCGACCTCGAAAGGCGCGATACCGTGAAAGACGTTGGGCTTTTCCTCCGCGTATTTATATCCCTTCCCCTTCAGGGTGCATACATGGACCAGGACAGGCCCCTTCATGGTCCTGGCATGCTCGAGGACCGTGATCAACTCCCGGAGATTATGCCCGTCGATGGGGCCGAAATACCTGAAGCCCAGGTCCTCAAAGAACATGGAGGGTACCAGGATACTCTTCATGGCGGCCTTGATGCGGTGGAGAAACCTGCGCACATGCTTGCCGGACTTGGGGAGTTTACGGTCGATCAGCGATTGGATGGATTCCCTTGTTTTGTAGTAGAGGGGCCTCGTGCGAAGCCGGCTCAGGTAGCGGGAAAGCCCGCCCACATTACGGGCTATGGACATGCCGTTGTCGTTGAGGATGATCAAAAGATTGGTTCTGGCATTTCCAGCGTCGTTAAGAGCTTCGAAGGCCATGCCCCCCGTTAGCGCGCCATCACCTATAACGGCTGCCACATAGTAATCCTCGCCCACCAGGTCTCGGGCCCTGGCCATGCCAAGGGCAGCCGATATGGAGGTGGAACTGTGACCCGTGTTGAAGGCATCGAATTCGCTCTCTTCTGACTTTGGGAATCCCGAAAGGCCGCCCATCTGCCTGAGGGTATTAAGCCTTTCCTTCCTTCCTGTCAGGATCTTATGGACATAGGTCTGGTGCCCCACATCCCATATGATCCTGTCCCTGGGAGTATCAAAAACACGGTGAAGAGCCAGGGTCAGTTCCACGACACCGAGATTGGAGGCTATGTGCCCTCCGGTGTTTGAAACGGTACTGATTAGACATTCCCGGATTTCACCGCCCAGGGCGTCCAGTTCCCGGATGCTAAGTCCCTTCAGATCTTCAGGCCCGGAAATTCTGCTCAATATATCAATGGTATGATGATTCCGGCTCAACCAGAACACCTCTGACCTTTTTTTCTCTTTCCAAAACTAAAGCACGACAGTATTCTGCCCACCCAGTAAACGATATAGTTTGCATTGTTAATGCCGATATTCTTCGCAAACGCCTTCCCGCCCACTGTAACCGCGGCTATCAATGCTCCCGTTACGGTTTCTATAAGCGAGATATAGCCGCTGGCGGTAAATATCCTGTAAACGATGGAAGCCGCCGCTACCCCGCTTACCACACCGCATATGTCGCCTATCACATCATTGCAGAAGCTGGATACCCGCGGGGCATTGCGCAACAGGATCAGGGATTGCCTGGCTCCCCTTATTCTCTTGGATGCCATGGAATGAAAAGGAGTTTCATCTGCTGCCGTAACCGCAATGCCGATGACATCAAACACAACTCCCGCGGTGATTATCACCAGCACCACAATAAAGGCAAAGGCCGGCCGGACCGCTTCCAAAAGACTGGTTGACGCGAAGAGGACCAGCATGGACAATACAAAAGAAACGCAGGTAATAAAAATCCCCCATAGAACATGCCTTTTTTCAAATCCGGCCTTCCTTTTGACGGGAATGTTCTGCCTGGAGGTCTTCTTATATTTATCCAGCTTTTTCATATATTTCTTTTCAGTATCTGTTTTGCCCAATAAAATCCTGCTTTCGGACAATAATCAACAGGAAAGAGAAACGATGCTACGTTTCCCTTGCCGGTAACAATCAATAAAAATCAGGATGGCAGTACTCCGAGTAAATTTTGCGTCTTAGGTCAGGCAGGTTTTCCCCAGAGGGTACCAAAACGTCGCCGTTCTGGCGGTTTCCCTTTACTCCCGCTGTTGAGCGGTTACCCATCTCAAAGCCTGATTGCCACTGAGTACACACTGCAATCCCCGGAATACCTGAAATAACAGCCTAGGGGTTTTCCCCGGGAGTCTTACCTGATTCTAGCCTCTTTTGCACAGAAGGTTTCAAGCAGCGATAATGCTCATGTGCCGGCCAGCACATAAACATCTGATCCACTATCCTCCAAACTGCACTCAAGGCAGGCTACACTGCCCACAGCATCAAAAGTGATACCGCAAAACAGGTTCCATCCCCCATCGTAGTCAAGATTTTTTCTGCTGAAGCAGTCAATCTGTCTCCCACAACTGAGGGTCTCCGCGGTAGAGGGGTCACACACCCGCATGCCATTGCGGGCTGCCCCTGAACCTTAACTCCCAGCACCGACCCATCACTGGGCGTAACAAGCCGGCACAAGGAACTTCATCGATATGCCCTTTAACGGATTTTTAGGCCCGTCTTCGGATCAGGCAGTACTGACTAGGATACTGCGCCATCCTGATGATCTCTATGATTATTATACAACAAATCGAGGTGTTATGCAAAGACCAACGCCACCAGGATGCCCAGCGCGGCTCCTGCCAATACTTCCACCGGTGTATGCCCTATAAGCTCCTTCAGGTCTTTTTCAGCCCTGAATTCCCTGGTGGAATTGGCCAGCTTGTTGAGCAGGGCCGCCTGTTTGCCCGCGGCTCTTCTCACTCCGGCGGCATCGGACATGACAACCAGGGCAAATACAGCCGAAAGGGCAAAAACACCTGATCCAAAGCCATACTGGATCCCCATGACGGCGGCCAGGCACACCGAAATGGCGCTGTGTGAACTGGGCATTCCCCCCGAACTTACAAACTTCATAAAGTCAATTTTCCTGTTTACCACAAGGCATTGCAGGAATTTATAAAACTGGGCCAAAAACCATGACAGAACAGGAAGTGTTAAGGCCTTGTTGCTGATGATCTCCTTAATAAATGTCACTTGCATCTCTCCTGAAATCTAACCGCCGTTATTTTGAAGGAACAGCATTATCCTTCCCTTTCGGCTATATAAGCTGCAGTCCTGGCTAAAAAACCGGCGTTCTGCAGGTTATCAAGGGCTTTGACTGCCTCTTGCACGGTTTCTTCAAGCAGTTCCTTCGCCCTTTTTGCTCCCAGCACAGTTACAAATGTTGATTTTTGGTTCTTTTCGTCGCTGCCGGTGCTCTTTCCTGTTACCGCGGCGTCTCCCTCCAAATCCAGAAGGTCGTCCTTTATCTGAAAGGCCATACCAATGTGCTGTCCATAGCGATCCAGCGCCTCCCAAGTCCTTTCATCAGCCCGACATAACCTGGCTGATGAAAGGATGCTGGCCCGGATCAACGCGCCCGTTTTCAGTCTGTGCATACGGCAAAGGACATCCAGGGAAACAGGCGCGTCCTCGGACTCCAGGTCTATTACCTGGCCGGCAACCATGCCCGAGGCTCCCGCTGCTTCCATGATTATACGCGCCGCAGCAGCTTTATTGAGGGGCTCATCCCTGTCATCAAGCACCGCGTCCAGCATGAGCTCACAGGCTGTGTTGAGAAGCGCGTCACCGGCAAGAATGGCTTTGGCTTCGCCAAAAACCTTGTGATTAGTGGGCTTCCCCCTCCTGAAATCATCGTTGTCCATACAGGGCAGATCATCATGTATCAAAGAATAGGTATGTATCAGCTCTATGGCGCAGGCAAAGGGCATGACACCTTCCATGTCGCCTCCAAGCATGTCACAGACCGCCAGCGACAGGACAGGGCGCAGCCTCTTTCCTCCTGCCGTGAGGCTGTATCTCATGGCTTCGAAAAGGCTTTTTTCAGGGAGGTCGGGGACCTTAACGCGATTTTTGATCCATTCCTCAACCAGGTTCCTGTACCGGTTGTATTCCTGAATATAGTTCATTATCCGCCGTCAGGCTCAAACTCGGTTTCCCTGACTCCATCCTTTCCCTCAACCAGCATGGTAATCTTCTTTTCAACCTCATCAAGCTTCATATTGCACAGGCGCACCAGCCCTATGGCCTTTTCAAAGACCTGTATGGACTGCTCCAGGGATAGATCCCCCTTTTCAAGCAGGGCAATCGCTTTTTCCAACTCATTTGCGGCCTCTTCATATGTGAGTTCCTTCTTTTCCTGTCCACTTAGCATCTCTGCCATTCACCATACCTCATTTCTCATATCATTGCCCCATCCTGTCGGGGAAAGCCTCCAGCGCCTCCTCGAACAGCGCTCCGAACCGGCCGTCCGCCACCCTGACCGTTATCCTGTCGCCCGGTTTCATCACCCTGATGGACTTGACAACGCTGCCGTCCTCTTTCTGGACAATGGCATACCCGCGGGACAATACCGTAAGAGGGCTCAGCGCATCCAGCCTTCCCGCCAGGCTGCCCAGGGCGGACCGGTGCCGTTCCAGCTGCGACCTTCCTATCAGGGCCAGTCCCCGAAGTTTGCCGTCCAGCTGCTGCCTTAGTGTGTCCACCCTCTCAAAAGGCCTGGTAAGGCTCCTTGCCGATGACAGGCCCGCTATCCTCTCCCTTTCCCGCTTCAGCTTCAACAGAAGACTGCTTGTCAGGCTCTTTTCATACATCATCAGCCGCTCTTTCAGGACTGTCTTTTCGGGAACCACAAGCTCGGCAGCAGCGGAAGGTGTGGGCGCCCTAAGGTCGGCTACGAAATCCGATATGGAAAAATCGGTCTCATGGCCCACGGCGGAGATGACCGGTACGCTTGACTCATAGATGGCCCGGGCCAGCCCTTCATCGTTAAAAGGCCACAAATCCTCGATGGATCCTCCGCCCCTGCCGATTATGATGACATCTACATTCTTTGCCTCGTTGAAATACCTGATCCCCCTGATAAGCTGCGCCGGGGCCTCTATTCCCTGGACGGCCGAAGGGTAAATGACCACCCGGATATTGGGATACCTTCTTTGCAGGATATTCAGCATGTCACGGATTACGGCTCCGGTGGGAGAGGTGACAATTCCGATGGCGCGGGGCAACCGGGGAATTGGCTTCTTCCTTTCCTGGGCGAACCAACCGAGCGCCTCCAGCTTTTGTTTCAGCTGCTCAAAGGCCAGGTAAAGGCTCCCTGTCCCGTCAGGCTGCATGTCTTCCGCATAAAGCTGGTAAGTGCCGCCTGGGGCATACACCGAAACATATCCTCTTACTATGACCTTCATACCCTCTTCGGGCATGAATCTCATACGGGCATTGTATGTCCTGAACATGACACACCTTATGACTGCATCCTGGTCCTTTAAGGAAAAATACATATGGCCTGAACTGTGATGCTTGAAGTTCGATATTTCCCCGGTGACACACAGGTTTGAAAGCAGCATGTCGCTGTCGACGAGCTGCTTAATATACGCTGTAAGCTCTCTTACCGTAAGGCTATTCATGTTCATTGGGCTCCTTGGCTTCCTGGGAGAGTTCATTCCATACCTTTCCCAAAACACCGTTCACAAAGGTTTTGGATTGCTCCCCACTGTATTTTTTCGCCAGTTCCACAGCCTCGTTAATGGATACGTTAACGGGAATGTCCCTCCGGTAGCGTAACTCGTATATACAAAGACGCATTATGGCCAGATCCACCTTGGGCATCCTGGAAATGGACCAGCCCTTTGCATGCCGCGAGATGATGCTGTCTATCTCATCCTGCTTTTCAACTGCGCCCCGGACAACATCCTCGATGTATTCGCGTTCCGGCGATTCCGGGATCATCTCTTCTTCCATATAGGTCTGCACCTGGTCATCAAGGTCGTCCTTCCGGATCTGTGCCTGATAAAGCAATTTCATAGCGTGTTCTCGTGCTAGTCGTCTTCCCAATACTGTTTCCTCCAACACCCATATTATTTCCTAATATGAAGTGATCCGGGCCGCGGCTCCCCCGCGGAAAACCTCAGGGATATTATAGCATATCATGCCTGTTTGTAAGGAGATTCTTTCCTGGCCACATAAAAAATTCTCTCCTCGTTAGAGGACGGGGGATCGAAGCTCAGATGGCCGAACCTGCCGAGGAGTTTCATATCTGCCCTGTTAAGGGCATAGGTAATCTCTTCGTCGGACCAGGCGCGCTCAATATGCGTTTCATCAAACCGCGCGTACAAACCATTATGGGTCTTCCGGAAGAAGGTCAGTTCAAAGACGCAGAGCTTGCTGGACGGGTCATATGTATTGTGCCATATCCATGATATGGCATCATCAAGTTCGAAAAATGTGTTCTCTGCCAAAAAGCACGACAGCTTATACTCACTGTTGATATCAAAGATAAACAGCCCGTCCGGGTTCAGATACATGCTGACAAGCCGAAAAACGCGTTCCAGGTCCGATTTCTCGGTGATATAATTGATTGAATCCAGCATGCACACCACAGCGTCAACAGTACCGTAAAGCTCAAGGCTGCGCATGTCCTGGTTGATGAAAAGGATGTCAAGCCCGTACCCCAAGGACTTTTCTTTCGCCCTGGACAGCATATCGCAGGATATATCCAGCCCGATCATCTCGTATCCCCTTTTGGCCATTTCTATGGACAGGCTGCCTGTACCACAGGCCAGCTCCAGAACCAACCGGGGTTTATTCCCGAATTTAAGAAAGGCTGATTCCAGATAATCAGCCCATTTCCCGTAATCAATATCCCGCGTCAGCCTGTCGTATACCTCAGCCAATTCCTGGTACATCATATCACCCTGCCTGCGTCGATCTCTTCTTTCTGGACAATATGCCTCCGATACGGCCTGTTTCTTTCGGGCTCAGGCTTTTCCATCCATGTTCCCTGATCTTGTCGTACAAGCCCAGCTCCTTCGCTATCTCAAGTTTGAGCTGCTCGTCTTTCTTTGTCATTTCTATCACCCCATGGGGTATTATGGCCTGCCATACCCAAGGGTATTCAAACCCGTCACCCAATATATGCAGGATTCATTGCGTCTTCTTCCTGACCTCGGAAATGGCGGCCTGAAGCTGGTTGTCCTTTTCGATGGGGATATCGTCTATGGATGTGTTTCTGAATTCCGCGTCCAGCATGATCTCTATATCCGGTTCAACGCCCACATCCTGGATACTCAGGCCGGAGGGGGTTAAATACTTGGCAATGGTATATTTTAATCCCGCGCCATTGGGGAATCGCACGTCAATTTGCTGGACCAGGCCCTTACCAAAGGTTTTTGTCCCCACAAGGACTGCCTTTTGGTAGTCCTTCAGCGCCGCCGACATAATCTCGGAAGCGCTGGCGCTGTAACCGTTTATCAGGACGCTCATGGGAATATCGACAAAATTGCTGTCTGAAAACTCTTCCCGCCTGTTGCCGTACCTGTCCTCCACATAGACGATCAGCCCGCTGGGGAGCAGCATGTCGCAGATCTTCACAACCTCATTGTAATCCCCCCCGGGATTATCCCGGAGATCGATGACCAGGCCTTTCATTCCCTCGGCCAGCAGGCTGTTCAGATGGTTTCGGAAATCCTGGGAAATGTCATTATCAAACTGCTTGATGCGGATGTATCCGATATTGTCATCCAGCATCCTGCTGGAGATATAGGAAACATTGATGGTCTGCCTGGTTAAGTCAAAATCTATATAATCCTTTATTTCCTCACGGAAAACCGTGATTTTCACCATGGTTCCGGGAGGCCCCTTTATCTTTTTGACTATGTCGTCAGGATCCCTGATGGATGTGACATCCTCCTGATCAACCTTAACGATCTTGTCTCCCTTTTTGATGCCCGCTTCCTTTGCGGGGGTTTCCGGGAAAACCTCTGCCACGGTCAAAAGGTAATTCTCATCCATGCTCACAAGAACACCTATACCTTCGTAATTGCCCGAAGACTCCTCCATGAACTTCTTCATTTCCTCGGGATTATAATAAACGGTATAGGGATCTTCCACTCCTTCGGCGAGGCCTTTTACGGCGCCTTCCAACAGGGCGTTTATATCAACCGGCTTGTAATACCTGCTTAACAGCAGATCCTTTACCCGGTTGAAGGCCTCAATATTCACAATATCAACTTCGTCCTCATTGAAGAACAGGGCGTACTGCTGCTTGAACCAGCCGGTAATGGGACGTGTCATAACATTTTTCCAGGAAACCAGGGTTCCCACAGAAACAAAATAGCCGGCGAAAAAGGACAGCGTCGAACATAACAGAATAATTACCGTTATTTTTATAATCAATGCCTTGTTTCTCATGCCGCATTCCTTTCTGGATCTAATATACTGACGCTTGTCTTCCGTGTTTTAGGACCTTCCATTTTACATCCTATGTATTCCGGGCATGATTCATTCAACTAAAAAGGATACCCAAACGGATATCCTTGTAATCAACTCAGGAATTTCCTCGCTTATTTGGGCGAAACGTACTTTAGTGGGTCCACGCTCTCTCCGTTCACTTTTACCGTAAAGTGCAGGTGGGGACCCGTTGACAATCCGGTGCTCCCAACCTTTGCGATGACATCACCTGCCGCCACCACCTGGCCTTCCTTAACCAGGAGGCCGCCTTGCATGATGTGAAGATACAGGGTGGCTATTCCACCGCCGTGGTCAATGATTATGGTATTCCCGCCACCACCGCTGCGCCATCCTGACCATATGACCTTTCCGCTGGCAGCGGCATGGATATATGTACCCTGGGGAGCGCCTATATCAATTCCGCTGTGGAACCTGTACACCTTAAGGATCGGGTGCAGCCTGTTCCCGAAGTATGAGGATATCTTCGTATAGCCGGGAAGAGGCCACTGCATGGGGCCACCGGTATATTTCCCGGTGGACATCAGCTTCTTGATGAGTTCCCCTAATTCCTTGTCTTCCTTCTCAAGCTGGTCTTCCTGTTTTGCTATCCTTGCCAGCGTCTGCTCGTCGGTCTTAATCCTTTCCTCTGCCTGGGAACGGGACACCTCAAGTTCATGGAGCTCTTGCAGGCTTCTTTCCAACTGTTCCTGCGCGTTCTGCTCCTCCTGCTCCTTGAGTGCCTTGAGTTCCTCTATTTCCTGCTTTTTTTTCATGATGCTGTCCATCAGGTCCTGGTCAGCTTTCGCAATGACGTCCATGGTATGCAGGCAACGGAAGAAATCTTCAATATCTTTGCACTGGGCGAGTTCACTTTCGTCCGCGCCTATCCTGGAACGTATGTACAGCACTACGAACCTGTCCTGGAACAGCTTCAGCTGCCGGTCATATTCAGCCTGTGCATCCCGGATGGCCTGCTCCAGGGTCTGGATGGCACTCTCGATTTCCCTGATCTTTTCCTCAATCTGTGCCTTTTCGTATCCCTTGGCTTCAAGATCGGCGATTATACTGTCACGAACCTGCTTGTTGTTGATCAGGTTTTGGGATACCTGTTTTTTTTGCTGCTCAAGCGATTTCTTTTCATTCTGGAGCCTTTTCTGTTCTGCTTTGGCTTCATCCAGAGTGCTGGCCCCCCTGGCTGTCAGTCCAAATGCTGCTGTAAGACAAATTGCCAGGACAAAAGCCAGTATTCTTTTCGTCATATGTATCCGCCTCCGCTTGAAAGTTGGTATCAGCGATACGATTATGCAAAATTATGTAACCCGCATTTTAAAATATATCATTTTTTTGGCATTATGACAACGTTTTAATGTCATTTTGATGAATAAAAAGGCATCTGGAAACCAATACGGCAGTTTTATACGTCCAGGTGCTTCTTCACCGACATAAAGCTTCCAATAACTCCAATAGTCATTCCGAATATTATATTTACCACCAAAATCCGGATCGCAAACTGGTCAAACTCCATCAGTTGCAGGTCCGTAATCTTGATGCTGCTGAACAGGGCAGTCAATCCATTCTTGATCCAGACGTAGGCCTGTGATGTCAGAAGGAAGGAAAGCAGCGCTCCCAAAAGCCCGATGATCATGCCTTCAATAATAAAGGGGAAACGAATGAACCAGTCATTGGCCCCCACATATTTCATGATCTCTATCTCCTTCCTCCTTGCAAAAACTGTAAGGCGGATGGTATTGGAGATCAGAAGGACGGAAATGATCATCAGAACCGCAAGAACAAACACAGCCACGTAATTGAAAACGCCGACAATCGCTGAAATCCTTTCCAGTTCCTGTTTGGGATAGGTTATCCATTGTGTGTCCACACCGCTCAGCAGCTTCAGCTTTGCGATAAACTGGTCGCTGTCGTTGGGGTTGGCAAGGGTGACAAAGTACCCTTCGGCAAAGTTTTCGGGTGTCAGCCCCTCCATAAGGGATTCGTGCTTCAGATCTTTTTTTGCGTTTTCATAAGCCTGTTCCCTGGATTCATACTCGTATGCGGTAACCACGCCCGTAGCCCTGCAGTTTTCAATGAATATGGCCACCTCTTCCTGTTCCAGTCGAGTGGCTTCGACTCTTAAGTAAAACCTGACCTGTAAATTCCGTTTTTGGGCTTCCAGTTTTGTGATTACGTTAACTATAATCAAAAGGACCAGCCCAAGGATAAAAAGGGTGGTTGTTATGGTTACCATGGATGCGGCAGACATGAGTTTATTCTTGTAAACATTTGCCGCGCCTTCTTTTGCAAGCAGTCTCAGTGTCCTAATCTTCATCGGTATACAGACCTTTCTTTACATCGCTGACAAGCTCGCCTTTGTCCAGAGTGATGACACGTTTTTTCATGGAGTCAACTATATTCTTTTCATGGGTGGCAACTATGACCGTGGTACCCCGTTGATTGATCTCATCCAATAGCTCCATTATTTCCATGGATGTTTTTGGATCAAGATTACCGGTAGGCTCGTCCGCAATCAGGACAGCCGGGTTATTGACCAAAGCTCGTGCCAGGACGACCCTTTGCTGCTCGCCGCCGGACAGCTGGCCGGGATAGGCCCTTGCTTTCTTGCTTAAGCCCACGAGCCCGAGAGCCAGCGGAACCTGCCTTCTTATCTCACGGGGCAGGGCTTCGACTATCTGCATGGCAAAAGCTACATTTTCATAGGCTGTCTTGTTGGGGAGCAGACGGAAATCCTGGAAGACAACGCCCAGGCTGCGCCTGAGATATGGAACCTCCGACCTGGGCATATTATGTATGCTATATCCGTTTACATACACTTCCCCCTCGGTTGGAGCTTCTTCGTGCATGATAAGTTTCAGAAATGTTGATTTGCCCGATCCGCTGGGACCTATGACAAAAACAAATTCTCCCTTTTCGATGTTTAAGGTGACGTTTTTAACACCAACAACACCGTTTGAGTAAATCTTTGTAGTGTCGACAAACCTTATCAAAAGGATCCCCCCACGGTCTGGGATGGTATTTATCTGGATACTTCATCAAGATAGCGCTTGACCATCATGGCCACCTTGAAATAGATGGCGTCATCAAACTTTCTTAAATCCATCCCGGTTATTTTCTGAATCTTGTCTAGGCGATAGACCAGGGTATTCCTATGTATGAAAAGCTGACGCGAGGTTTCGCTCACATTGAGATTGTTCTCAAAGAATTTCTGGATGGTCATCATGGTTTCGGAGTCGATGGTTTCCAGGACTCCCTCCTTGAAGACCTCATTGAGAAACAGGCGGCAGAGCGTGGTAGGCAGCTGGTAGATCAGGCGGCCTATGCCCAGGTTATTGTAGTCAACAATATTCTTCTCGGCCTCAAAAATCTGGCCGATTTTCAGGGCTGTCTGGGCATCCTTGTAGGACCGCGCCACATCCTTGAGGGACTCGGCCACGGTTCCAATGCCAATACTGGCCTTTATCATGAGCTCGCTGCTTAAGGTATCAATGATGATCCGCGCCTTCTTATGGATTTCCTCGCTATCCTCACGTTCTTTGAGCTCTTTGATCAGAACCGTGTTCTGGTCATCCAAAAGGATGATATAATCCCTCGTATTGTTTGGGAAAAGGCTTTGAATAATGTTGTAGGCATAGAGTTCACGGGTTTTCTCTGTCCGTATCAGGTAGACTATTCTCCTGGACTCGGTCTTTATCCTCAGTTCCTTCGCCCGGATGGTGATGTCGCCCGGCAGGATATTGCCCAGCAGGATATTCTTCATGAAATTGCTGCGGTCATACTTTTCATTATAGTAAAGCTTTGCGTTCTCAAGGCTTATGGAGATCAGTTCGGCATGCTTCTTCCTGTCGGGGTGATCGCTCACAAGGTACAGCACAAAGTCCAGCCGGCCGTTGATCTCAACCTTCTTCATCACCAGGCCGGGCTTTTCAATGTACATGGCGTTTGAAGCAAGAAAATCGGAGCATTGATCGTGGATCATGCCGATTTCTTCTTCAATGGTGCTCGCGATGACAGTACCATTTCCATCAGTAATTCCAAAATCGTTACCCATGGTTTCACGAATTTTTGATATAACAGATTGAAACACTTTGAATGCCAACTGGATTACCCCGCTTACCTCAAAGATTCATGTTACATTATACAACAAATTATTCTTTGTATACAACGTTTTCATGCCAATTTGCCGCTTCCGGTGCGACAAACAGGGCAAAAACTCAGTCATTCACCAGGACGCACTCGGAGAATACCGTTTTTATGGTATTTAATAATTCCTTGTTTTTAAATTTATCGGCATTATGGATAAAAATCCTGATGGGGGCGCAGGTAAGCAGGAACCCGATCATAAAATCATCGTCATGGATGACCGGCTGGCCTTTCTCGATACCATAGCTTTTTGTGATGTCATCCGGTATCTCAAATGGTCCTGTGCCCTCGACCCGGTAGGAACCATCATTCTGGGCAAATACATGCAGTTCGGGAACCTTCGGACACTGCATCCGGATGAAAGTGGTCAGAAGATTTATATATTCTTCATATTGCTTTTCAACAAAGTACTGCCTTATAGCCCGGTCCACCTCAGCTTCAAGCTTCTTTACATAATCACCCAGCCTGAAAGTAATAAAGCCATCCAGCGTCAGGCTGCGGGAGGTTTTCAGATACTCTGAAATCTTGTCGGAAATGAGCTTGCGCCTGTCGTTTATATGTTTTTCAGCGGTGTTCTCGGGATAGAGGATTTTGCAGGCAATGCGGCTGATCTCATCCAGATCGCTTTTCGGCAGCCCGTCACAGATACGGGTTATGATCCTTGACAGGATATCCTTCTCATGGGACTTGAGAATATAATCGGCAATGGAATCCGAAAGATGGCGGATCATGCAGGAGTATCTCCTGCCGTTTCTTCTTAAGTATCCGCCGATGATTACGAGCATGCTGTTGTCCTCATGGCGGACCCGGACGCCCTGAAGGGCCCTCACCGCCATTTTTTTCTCAACGTAATAGGCTAATCCTTTAATGTCCTTCATGTAGTCAACCCTGAAGGATGGCATCCTCTCACATCCTTTCAGGTGTAGTATATGTAGCCCTTATTGTCCGTTATACGGTACATAAAGGTATAAGGCTGCCCAGATCCCGGACGGGGCCCGTACCCAGCATTACCGGCGTTATGCCATGTTTTTGCAAAAAAGAAAGGATGGGTCCGGCGCTCTCAAGAGTATTCATATCCCCGCAAAATGCCAGCCTGTTCCCTGAAACAAGGCCGGTTGAGCCGCCAATGAAACCATATTCGTACCCCGGGATTGATATGGTTTTCTGCGGCGGAATCAGCAGTACGTCTATATTATTTGCGCGGGCAGCGCGATAGATTCCCGCGTCGGATGTTATGACGGCATCTTCATTCAGGATACAGACAGAACACTTTGCATAGCCCTGGTTCACATGGGATATGGTCTTACCAGTTTTTTTCAGCCACCCGAGAACAACAGGGTCCGTGTATCGCGTATTTAGAAAAGCATGTCGGCCTACGACAGCCACGTTATATGGGATATCCCCGGGATAGTTTCCCGCTGGCGGCTTCTCGCCGGGCACCAAAACATATCCCAGGCCTTTGAGGCGTTCTGCCGTCTGAGGATTGAGAGCAGGGGAATGAACAATAATCCCTTCGCAAGGGATAACCAATTGCATGTCCGGGTGGCTCCTTACCGGAGCAGGAAGCCCGGCCAGATCCATGACCGTGACAACAACCGGCACCAATTCCCGAAGGGCGCTCAGCATGCCTTCGGGTATGTCATGGGACACGAGTATGGCGGTAACTGTACTGTCAGGAATATATGGACTGTTAAGCGGTTTCACCCAATGGCACCTCTTGCCGCTTTACCTTCCGGGATCCCCGGCGGGGCAGAAGGGCTGTTTTCACATTTATAAAGTTCCATGCATATTTTATTACATCCGCACCTTCTCTTTGCCTGCCGGCAGCCTGTGCGGTTCTGATATACCGCGCCCGCCGGATTCTCCGGTGGGCGCGGTTGAAGCACTATTCCAGGTTATCCAGTATATTCCTGAGCTCGCCTACAAACTCAAAGGGAATGGCAAGCCCTTTCTGGCTTGGACGGAATTCATCACTCTGGCCGTCATACCAGAAGGTCCGAATATCAACATACTCCCTGCCGTTCTTGCTGACACGCTTGATGTGGATCTCCTCACGGCTGTTTTTTACGAACTTGCCCAATAAAACCTCTTGATCCCAGAAACCTGCCATAGCTTTTGCCTCCCTTTCTTTTACAGCACATTTGAAAACTGAATTAGTTAAAAGCGCTAATATTATACCACATAAAACACCGCTCTTCGCAAGACCTTGCAAAAATATGCCGGCAATTCCTCAATTTCCCGCCGGATACATCGGAAACAGGCAATGAAGTCCCCGTTATGATTTACAAGTATTGCAGCGCATTAATTTCTTTTAAACTGTACAGAATAATTGAATGAAGGCGTAGAACGCGCCCGAAATAATTGCAAAGGAGTCGGGAGTATGAGAACACCAATTGACAGAATAGCGCTCTTACTGGTCATCATAGGTGCTCTTAACTGGCTGCTGGTAGGCCTTTTTCAATACGACCTGGTAGCGGGCATATTTGGAACGGCGACCCTGGGAAGCAGGATAGTATACTCTCTTGTGGGAGTTGCGGGGCTTTATTCCATCAGTCTGCTCTTCAGAGACGCACCTGTCACTGAATGACCTTTACACAATCAATTGTAGGGCATGGCTGCCTTGCGGGCCATGGCCGGATCAGCATGCTGTCCCTTCAGGGACAGCTTTGTTTTTCGATTTTTTGGTTTCAGACAGGCCCTGGACAGATAGCTCTAATATCACTGAAAAATCAACGCTTGAATCAAATCTAATGTTGGATACAGATAACCCGTATGCTGTGAGGGCATCATTAACATCCTTCATCATACGGGTTTTGGCAATCTCGCTTACAATGGTATCCATAGATCTCTCCCAAACCAAGATTTCATGGATACCATTATAATATATTTCCCGGTCTTATTTCATTATCATTATCTCAATACGCCTGTTCCGCTGGCGTCCTTCGGCAGTGCTGTTATCGGCCAGGGGACGGTGCTCCCCGTTGCCGGTGGCTGTAAACTTCACCGGGTCCAGCCCAAGCGTTTCGGTAAAATACCTGACCACTGTGGTGGCGCGGGCTGTCGAGAGTTCCCAGTTGGACTTGAAAAGCGGTGTATTTATGGGAACATTATCGGTATGCCCGGAAACCAGAATCTCATTGTCTATGTTTCTCAGAACTTCGGCCAGCTGGTCGAGCACGGGATATCCCTCAGGCCTGATATCGGCCCTGCCTGAATCAAAAAAAAGCTCGGACTCAAGGCGTACAATAATAAAGTCTTTCTCCTCGATGATTTCTACCTTGTCCCCTATGCCTTGAGCCACGGCAGCCTGGCGTATTTCCTCCTTGGCGATATCCATCTCCATTTCGTAAATCTGCCTCTGGGCATCAATAACCATTTCCTCGGCACTCTCTATGTATTTCTCATTCTGCTGGGGCAGGTTCTTGTCGCTGGGGTTTACAAAATCAACCGTGATGATGCTCTTCCCGCTGGAATCCAGAATGGATTCTCCGGTACTCAGATTCAACAGTGAATTGGAAAGTGATCTGGCGACGTCGGTGAATCTTGCCTTATCGACAGTCGACATGGCAAAGAGCATGATAAAAAAGGTCAGTAACAGCGTGACCATATCGCTGTAGGTGGTCATCCATTCCGGGGCGCCCGAGGATTCCTCCTGTTTTTTCCTGTCTCTAGCCAATGATCATTTCACCCCAATCCTTTAGAACAAGTCTGACTCTCATACATCATGCACTTACGCACCTGCCTCCAGGCTTTGCAGAAACGGGCTTTAGCCACATTACTCCTGGGCTGATCCCAACTCCCTTTCAGCGCCTCTTTCCCTTTCCTTTATAACCATGCTTTCATACTGCAGCTTCTGGCCGGGAGAAAGGAAGGTCTTCAGTTTATGCTCCATCAAACGCGGGTTCTCGCCTGACTGGATGGACAGGATACCCTCCATGATCATTTCCCTCATCCTGATTTCCTCTGCGCTGCTTCCCTGAAGTTTGGTGGCAATCGGGTTGCAGATATAGTTTGCCAGGACGCTCCCGTAAAAGGTGGTAATGATCGCGAGGGACATGGCAGGTCCTATATTTGACGGATCGTCCATGTTCTTGAGCAGGTTTACAAGTCCCATCAGCGTTCCGATCATACCCCAGGCCGGGAACTGTGCTGCCAGTGTTTTGAAATATGCCTGGACGGTGCTGTGCCGAACCACCATACTGTCTATCTCAAATTGCATGGATGTCTTGACCATTTCAGCCTCGATACCGTCAACCACCAGTTCCAGGGCTTTTTTCAGGTAATCGTCCTTTATATCGTCCTGTGCGGACTCCAGTGCCAGTAAGCCTTCCCTGCGCGCTTTCTGGGAAAGCTCAACTAATAGCTGAATGGTTTGAAAAGGATCGAACCTGGGTGGTTTGAAGGCAAGAGGTATGGCCTTAAACGCCTTTATGGTGTCTGAAAGAGGGAAGGACATGATGGTGCATGCCAATCCTCCCCCCACTGTAACAGCTATGGAGCCTGCGTGTACGAAGGAAGACAGCTGACCCCCGTCAAAAATGCCATAAATTATACATCCGATGCCCAGAAACAAACCCAATATTGTTGCGATATCCATTATCTCACCAGCTTTAGCAATTTATCTTAGGTACAACAAACAGGATTTCAAATTATTAATCGGCATTTTTACGTTTAATTCTTAACGGGAACGGTTCTTCGACATACTATTTCTCAGCCCGGCCAGGCAGTCTGAAAGCGCGTCAACAGAATCGACTCCCTGACAGCGCAATACCGCGCCCCTTGGCAGCCCGGCAGGAAACAGTGGCGGCAGGGTAAAAAAATATAGTTGCATTTTTATACATTTGAATGTATAATAATACAATTGGGAGCCCTGAGACATATATGCGCAGGCTGGAATTAACCGGTTTACCCCGGAAAGACTCCCAGCGTTATACCGAAAGGAATGGTAGACAATGGTAAAACATCTTCTGTGCTTAGCCGACTGGACCAGTGAAGAGATCCTGGAAACACTGTCCCTGGCCGAAAAATTAAAATACGAAAACAAAAACGGTATCAGACATAATCATCTTCTGAAGGGCAAAACCCTGGGCCTGATCTTTTCCAAAGCCTCAACACGCACCAGGGTATCCTTTGAAGTGGGCATGTATCAACTGGGAGGGTATTCCTTCTTCCTCAGCGCCAATGATATCCAGCTGGGGCGGGGCGAAACCATGGCCGATACGGCAAAAACCCTGTCCCGCTATATAGATGGCATCATGATCAGAACATACAGGCAGAGCGATGTGGAGACCCTCGCTGAATGCGGCACCATTCCCGTTATCAACGGCCTGACCGACAGCTATCATCCCTGCCAGGTACTGGCCGACCTCCAAACTGTCAAGGAGAAGAAGGGAAGCTTCAAGGGCCTTAAGCTGGCGTACCTCGGTGACGGAAATAATGTGGCCAATTCCCTTCTCATCGGCTGCGCCAAGGTTGGCATGGACATAACCGCGGCAGCCCCGGAAGGTTATTCCTGCGATTCGGTCGCAATTAAGAGGGCACAGGAGGCCGCCCTTGAGTCCGGCGCGCAGGTAGTGATCACGTCCGATCCCATTGAGGCTGTAAAGGATGCGGATATCGTCTATACCGACACCTGGGTCAGCATGGGTATGGAGGAAGAGAAGGAAAAGCGCATGCGGGTATTCATGACCTACCAGGTGAACGACGAACTGTTTTCCAAAGCCCAGCCGGATGCCCTGTTTATGCACTGCCTTCCCGCTTACAGGGGATATGAGGTGACCGGTCCTGTCATCGATGGCAGCCGCTCGATTGTGTTTGACCAGGCAGAGAACAGGCTCCATGCGCAAAAAGCGGTCCTGGTTAAGCTGATGGGCTGACTCGGGCATAAGGAGGCACGAGCCTATGTTTTACTCATTTGTAATCAGGCGGGCCGTGGAATCTGACGCGGCCCATGTCTTTTCCATTTTGCAGCAGGCTTTTCAGGAATATGGCAGGACCATTGGGCAGACCCACCTTGACGCCCTCCGGGAAACCATTGATGACATCAGGCGGGCAATTGCCGAAAAAACAGTTTTAATCGCCATTATAGATAATGAGGTTGTCGGAACCTTAAGGCTCGAAATCCGCAATAGTACGGCTTATCTGAGCCGTTTTGCGGTATGCGGCAACAGGCGCGGTGTTGGAATCGGCGAAGCCCTGATGAACACCGCGGACAAGTACCTGATCTCGCAAGGTGTGCGGGAAGTCACCCTGCACACCGCATCCAGGCATACTGCCCTCATGCGTTTTTACTATTGCCAGGGATTCTTTGTTGAAGCCATCGAAACCGACAGGGGATATCACAGGGCAAGACTTAAAAAAGAATTGGCATAGGGACAGTTCTTTCGGTTCTTCTGATACACTTTTTGCCTGTCCGCCCCGGCACGGCCTGCCAGTCTGACAATTTGTCAAAAGGACCTTCCCTACAGAATCATCACAAACGTACCGATTGTGATGAATATGCCACCCAGGATTGTCTTTGCATTTGGCGCTTCGTTCAGTATTAAAAAAGCGAGTACCATCGTGATGACAACACTGAATTTATCCACCGGAACCACCTTTGATGCTTCCCCAATCTGCAGCGCTTTGTAATAGCAAAGCCAGGACAAACCTGTGGCAATACCCGACAGGGCTAAAAATATCCAGCTTTTTTTACTGATATCAGCAACCTGGTTCTGGACTCCCGTAACAAAAACTATAATCCATGCCATCACCAGCACAACCGCTGTACGTATTGCAGTTGCCAGGTTGGAATTAATCCCCTCTATCCCTATCTTGGCAAGTATGGATGTAAGAGCGGCAAATACCGCCGACAACAGCGCATATAAAAACCACATGCCAATTCCTCCCTAGTTTTGAAAGCATATGGTAATACCCGACGAGCATGCAGGCTACTTCTGCCATACCAGCAAATATCTCCAAAAGAGTTTTCGGCTGATTCTCGCCGTTGGTGTATATTTACCCGCCAATTCCCTTATTTCATCCATCGTCATATATGTATCATGCCTGCCATGCCTTATTTTTCATCAGAGTGCAGCGGTTCAAACCCTTCTCCCAGCACTTCCCGTACATCGCTCAATAAAACGAAGGCGTTGGGATCGCACTGCTTCACGATCTCCTTAACCTTGAGCATTTCCTGCTTTTTAACAACACATAACAGGACTGTTTTATCCGCCCTGCTGTACATGCCAGTCCCTTTAAGGCCGGTTACGCCCCTGTCCACATCTTCCATAAGGCGCCCTGCTATTGCTTCGGGATGCTCGGATATGATCATGAGGCTTTTTGCGAAGTGGAAGCCCTCGATATACGCATCTATGGTCTTGGTGGTGATATAGAGGCTTATGGAGGCATAGAGGCCGAGCTTTACGCTCCTGAAAACGACTGTCGCGAAAAGGATAACAAAACCGTCCAGTATCAGCAACAGTTCGCCGAGTGACCTGTGCGGAAAAACCTTTCTTAAGACCGAAGCTGCCAGATCGGTTCCGCCCGTGGTGGCCCCTTCCTTATGGACCATTCCAAGGCCCAGGCCCATGACAAGGCCTCCCACCAGGGCATTCAGAAGCAGATCAGGAGCGGCCATGGCACTGTCAAACCTGACCAGATAATCGTTGACCAGCGTTTCGGCAAACGGGGCTGTGACGTCAACCATAATGGAAAGAAGAACAGCCCCGAAAAGGGAACGTATGACGAATCTTTTCCCTTTGCTCTTATATCCCCCAAGGAACAGCGGGATATTGAACACAAGCATCATGACACCCACCGGGACACCCTTGTTAAAGACATAGTACAGCACGGTTGACAAACCGGAAATGCCTCCCGGAGCCAGCTTGAATGGTATCAGAAACACATTCATGGCAAATGTAACCACAAGGCATCCCAGCGCGATGATGAGCCAGGACTTGGTTTTTTCAGCTGAAAACCTGCTCATATGCCATTCTCCTTACCGATACTATCATTTCACTGAAACAGTCGTTGCATACAAAGATTTTCAGGAGGGCTGTTCAGCCGTCCTGCCGCGCGCACAAAAAAACCGGGTTTATACCCGGTTTTCTATTTGATTCCGTATTTTTTCTTGAACTTATCTACACGTCCACCGGTATCTACAAGCTTCTGCTTCCCTGTGAAAAAGGGATGGCACTGGGAACAGATTTCAACACGCAGCTCCGGCTTAGTGGAACCTGTTTCAAAGGTTTCGCCGCATGCACATCGGACAGTTGCCTTTGTATACTTAGGATGGATACCTTCCCGCATGGTCTTTCACCTCGCTCATATCTTGCTTCTTTATTGAAACCGTTATCGTTGCGACCCTTAAAAAGCGCCGGATGATATTTTACCATATCATCCGGGGGATTGCAAGAAGCCGTATGGTCAACTATAGGTAGTTGTTATTCTCCTTTTGCAGCAGTGCGGTATTTATTCCGTTTACAAATTCTTCGTTGGTCTTGGTCTTCAGAAGCCTGCTGATGATGAGCTCGGTGATCTCGGCTGTGCCAAGGTTGCTCATTGCCTTCCTGATGGTCCAGATTCCATCCAGCTCGCGCTGCGAGAGCAGAAGCTCTTCACGCCTGGTTCCCGAACGGTAGATATCGATGGCCGGGAAGATTCTTTTCTCTGAAAGCTTTCTGTCAAGATGGAGCTCCAGGTTGCCGGTTCCCTTGAACTCTTCGTAGATGACATCGTCCATGCGGCTGCCCGTATCTATGAGCGCTGTGGCTATAATGGTCAGGCTGCCTCCATTTTCAATATTCCTGGCAGACCCGAAAAAGCGCTTGGGTTTATGCAGTGCCCCGGGATCCAATCCGCCGGACAGGGTCCGTCCCGTAGGGGGTATGGTCAGGTTATAAGCCCTGGCAAGCCGCGTGATACTGTCAAGAAGGATAACTACATCCCGATTATGCTCTACCAGCCTCTGGGCTCTCTCCAGCACCATCTCGGCCACCTTGATATGATGCTCGGGCAGCTCGTCGAAGGTGGAATAAATCACATCACCCTTGATGGAACGCTGCATATCGGTCACTTCTTCCGGACGCTCATCAATCAGGAGAACTATAACCTCTATCTCCGGATGTTTGAGGGTAATGGCGTTCGCTATCTTTTTCAGCAATATGGTTTTACCTGCCTTTGGGGGAGAGACGATAAGCCCGCGCTGGCCTTTTCCGATGGGAGCGATCAGGTCGATCAGACGGGTTGAGAGCTCCTTGGAGTCGGACTCCAGGGTTATTCTTTCGTCGGGATAAATGGGGGTAAGCTGGTCGAATGGCCTTCTTTTCAGGGCGGCTTCGGGAGGATCGTCATTGACCGATGTAACGTACAATAAAGCCTGAAACTTTTCTCCGTCCTTCTGGATGCGGCCCTTGCCGACTATTTTATCCCCGGTTTTCAGATTAAAACGCCTGATCTGGGAAGGTGAAACATAGATATCCTTAGGTCCGGACAAATAATTATGGCCCCTTAAAAAACCATAACCGTCCGGGAGCACTTCGAGAATTCCCGAGACCGGGTTATCGCTTTCCAGCTTGGAGAGGTCTCTGGTCTTGCTTATTCTTACATAACGGGTTTCTTTGGCAGCTTCGCCTTCAATGGCTCCTTCTTCCCTGCCTTTTTCGATCTCCGGGATTTCCCCCGCGGATCCCATAGCAGCTTTTTCGGTTGTATCCCCATAGGCCAGAGAATCGGACATGCCAGAAGAAAACCCTTCGACATAAGGCTCGGGCGCCTGTGAAACATCCGGACCTGAATCTGCCTTTCCGATGTCCTCTACTCTCTTTATATGGATCCTGGAAGGCCGTTTGGGTATCTGTTCTTCGATATCCTGGGTGGATACTTCTGTTTTTTCAGGAGAAATGGAAGGGGCAATGGATACTTCAGATTGATAACCGGTTTCTGTACCTGCCTGGACTGTTGCCGGCGCAGGCGCCTCAGATTGTATGGGCTGGGCAGCCGCGCCTCTTGTTTCCTCATCGGTCTTGACTTTTCTGGGCCTGCCGCGGCGTTTTACCGGGGTTTCCGCTATAGGTTCAGACTTTTCTGAAACCTTCTCATCGACGTCGGTCTGTGCATCTCCGGCTGCCTTCTTTCTGGAAGTCTTCTTTTTTTCTTTCTGAGGATCTTTTTCGTCATCCTTCGCTGAATTGACGATGTAATCGATGAGCTCGTTCTTGCGGTACTTGTAGATGCTTTTCAAGCCCAGCATTTTGGCAATATAACGCAAGTCCTCAAGGGACTTCTTCTCGAGAATGGCTCTGTCTTCCATAAAACACCGCCTTGTAAAATATACAAAATACTATATATATGCATTTATAAAATGGATTGCATTTCAAACAGGCTCAAACATATCAAAGATAAGCAGACAATTGTTATTATCCTATTCATACATGGCAGCGCACATTCATATCCGGGAAATACCTCAGAGCTGAGCACACTTAATATATCAGCACCAAACATGTTTTGTCAAGTATCAGAATGCCATTATACTGCATTTTATATATCCCCGGACCGAAAAACATGAGTCAACCCTTCACTTGTTCAAACTCCATACAACAGCATTTACGGTTATCATTCCTTGATGTCCAGCTTCAGGCCGTTATCCATCGCGAACCTTTTCACTTTCTCCAGGACGGGATCAGTTCCCGACTCATCCTGTGCAGCCAGCCCCATCTCCGCCTCGTCCCTTACCTTTACCTTCAAGGATATGCCTGTAACTTTATTGAGCGCCTCCTTTACAGCCTCAATGCTCTCTCTCCTGCACAGGATGTTTTTCTTCAGCTGTTCATCGCAGCCAACAACCACTATGGCCGTAGAATCATCCACCAGATAGCAGCGGGTGCCTATAAGATAAGCATAGACCTTCATCTTGCCTGACGACTGCAGGTATTCAAGAACCCGGGGCCACTCTTCCAACTCATTATGGATAGATGCGCCAACCTGTTCTTTTTTACCCGGATCTGGCCTTTTAACAGGCTTTACGGAAACAGGCGGCTCCTTTTCAGCCGTCCCGCTGTCCGGCACGCCTTTATGGACAGGCTCCCCGGCAGCCGCGGGCTTTTGCGCCGGAACACATGCCGTGATCTCCATAAGCTTCCTCTCCAGGTCGCCCAGCCTTGATTCCAGAAGTTTCATCCTTTCAGGCATGTTTGCGCTCCCGAGGTTTCTGGCGCAAACCCTCACCGCGGTAACCTCCATCAGTATGCGCTGGTTCTCCGACCACTTCAGCCTGCTTTCAGCTTCGGAAAGCTCCCTTATTATGGCGATGGTTTCCTCATAGCTCATCCTTTCCGCAGTTTTCTTCAGGCGTTCAAGACTCGCTTCATCCGCATCGACTAGCTTTAACGCATCCCCGCCAATTTGGAACAGCATCAGGTTGCGAAACCATCCAACAAGCTGACCGCAAAGGGGCGCAAGATCCTTTCCGGCTGACAGCGCTTCATCGATCAGTGCCAACGCGCCCTGTACGTCCCGGTCGGCCAGGGCTTCTGCCAGCGCGTCAATCATCTCCAGCGCAGCCAGCCCCGAAACTGCAATTACAACATCCCTGGTGATTTTATCAGTACCCGTGGCTATGCACTGGTCCAGAATACTGATGGCATCCCTGAGCCCGCCCTGGGCAAGCCGGGCGATCATGGTAAGCGCAGACGGCTCATAATCGACCTCCACGGCTTTCGCGATGGTTTCCAGTCTGCTGATGATCCCCGCTATGGTTATCCTTTTAAAATCGAATCGCTGGCAACGGGACAGGATGGTTGCCGGAAGCTTATGGGACTCAGTGGTGGCCAGGATGAAAATAACGCTTTGAGGCGGCTCCTCAAGGGTTTTCAGAAGGGCATTGAACGCTCCCGCAGACAGCATGTGGACCTCGTCAATAATGTAGACCTTAAAGCGGGTAACGGCCGGCACGTACATGGCAGCTTCCCTGATCTGACGGACGTCATCCACGCCGTTGTTGGACGCGGCGTCTATCTCGATAACATCTATTATGGACCCATCAAGGATCCCCTTGCATATGTCGCACCGGTTGCACGGATTTCCGCCGACTGGCTCCATGCAGTTGACAGCACGGGACAGTATCTTGGCCAGGGTGGTTTTCCCTGTGCCGCGTGTTCCGCAGAAGAGATATGCGTGACTTACAGAATTGTTCCTTACGCTGTTTTTAAGTGTTTCAACAATATGGCGCTGTTCCACAACGTCATCAAAAGAAAGTGGTCTCCATTTTCTATAAAGTGCCAAGTGTGCCATAGATCCACCATCCGCTCCCATTCTGGATGCTGCTGTCCCTACCATTATAACACAGGAACGACCCGGGGATGTCAAGGGCATGCATCAATATAAACAAAAACGAAGCCATAGGGCTTCGCATACCTTAATATAAACCGTGCACCTGCCTTTGACAGTGCAAATACAAGCGTACCATGGGCGTCATACTCGGACCAGGCTGGCTTGCGGCACATCCGGTTGACTGCTTACCGCTGCTTCCTCCCGGACCTGACGGGGTTCACGGCTCCGAATTGCGCAAGACCCAATCTTCATTGTACTCAACCGCATAACAGACCTTACATTTGCATGCCGGGGGCAGGAATTCAACTCCGCTATAGCGGATTGCGGATACAGGGCACCGCTACCTCCCCGTCTAGCACGGCAAAGATCATTATATAGCATTTTAATGCTGCCCGCAAGGCTCAGTTATTGACACCGCGTTCGGTATCCCGCTTCCGTATTTCAGTACGGCGGATCTTTCCGCTGATGGTCTTGGGCAATTCTTCAATAAACTCAATAATCCGCGGATACTTGTAGGGAGCGGTGTTTTTCTTGACATAATCCTGGATCTCTTTTGCCAGTGAGTCCGAAGGCTGGTATCCCCTGGCCAGCACGATGGTCGCCTTGACCACCTGGCCCCTCAGGGCATCGGGGACGCCCGTTACTGCGCACTCGAGAACTGCGGGGTGTTCCATGATAACGCTCTCCACCTCGAAGGGTCCGATCCTGTAACCCGATGATTTGATGATGTCATCGGTCCTTCCCACATAGTAATAATAGCCGTCCTCGTCCCTCCACGCGGTATCCCCGGTATGGTAGAGCCCGTCGCGGATAGCCTGGGCTGTCAACTCCGGACTGCGGTAATACTCTATCATAAGTCCCGTGGGTTTTTCTGGTTCCACCTTCAGGACAATCTCACCTACCTCGCCCGGGCTTACGCTGTTTCCGTTTTCATCAACGAGATCCACCGGGTATTGGGGGGATGGCCTGCCCATTGATCCGGGCTTTGGCTCCATCCATGTGGTGGTAGCAATAACCAACGTGGTTTCTGTTTGTCCGAAGCCTTCCTTGATCTCTATCCCAGTCTGTTCCTTAAACCGCTTGAACACCTCGGGATTAAGAGCTTCCCCGGCAGTGGTGCAGTATTCCAGGGATGACAGGTCGTACCTGGAGAGGTCCTCCTTGATCAGGAAACGATAGATGGTAGGCGGCGCGCATAAAGTTGTCACCCTGTATTTGCTTATCCTCTTTAGCATCTCATCGGCATTGAATCTTTCAAAATCAAAGGTGAATATGGCCGCCTCCGCGATCCACTGGCCATATAACTTTCCCCAGACCGCTTTTCCCCAGCCGGTTTCAGACACGGTAAAGTGCAGGCCGTCCGGGTTTACATTGTGCCAGTAAACCGCGGTAGGGATATGGGCCAGCGCATAATAGTGGTTATGGGCCACCATTTTAGGCAAACCCGTGGTTCCCGATGAGAAATACATCAGCATGATCTCTTCAGCCTCGGGACGTTCATCACCCACGGGCGGGGTAAACGGCGGCGCCTGGCTTACGCCCTCTTCATAGCTCAGCCAGCCCTCTCTCTTTCCCCTGACAAGTATCTTTATCTCCAGGGTCTCGGTTTCATTCTGGGCTTCGTCCACCAGCGAGGCAATATGCCCGTCCGGGGTACATACAACAGCTTTCACGCTTGCCGCGTTTACGCGGTATACGATATCCTTTGTCATAAGCTGGTTGGTCGCCGGTATGGCGATAGCGCCCAGCTTATGTAAAGCCAAAATACAATACCAGAATTCATAATGCCTTCTTAAGATCAGCATAACGGCATCGCCTTTCCTGATGCCGAGACTTCGGAAATATGACGCGGTCCGGTCGCTTTCCTCCTTCATTTCCCTGAAGGTGATAAACCTTTCCTCACCCGCCTCATTGCACCAGACCATAGCCAGCTTGTCGGGATTCTCCCTGGCTATCCTGTCTATGATATCATAACCGAAATTAAAGTACCGATCCTTCCTGAAGCTGACATGGGCTACGTTTCCTCCGGCGTCTAATGTTTCAATTACATACTCCTTATATAACCTTCCCATCAATCCATCCTCCCGTAGAAATCCTTAATAACAACCGCCAAGAAGGTGCAGTCGCGGCCTCCGGTGGCCACCATGCCGTGCTTGTTGGAACTGTCATAGTAGACAGCATCCCCTTCATTCATGATGAACTCATGGTCATTGATCCTCACCCGCAGTGAGCCGGAGAGTATGTAGTCAAATTCCTGCCCCTTGTGGGTGCTGAGAAGTATCTCGCCCTTCTCCGCCTTTTCGTCATAGGGAGCCTCTACCAGAAAAGGCTCGGCATGGCGGTTCTTGAAGAGATAGGCCAGGCTGTGGTATTTAAAGCCCTTGCGCCTCTCGATGGGAAGCCCGCGGCCCTTTTTGACATGGGTATAAACCGTAAGCCTGGGACTGGTACCGGTAATAAGGTCGCTGATATCCAGGCCGAAGCGGGAAGCGGTCTTATAGAGGAACGTAAAGGGAAAATCCCGCTTTCCATCCTCATATTCCAGGTATTCCGACTCTGTAATTTCAAGCAGTTCGGCCATTTCTGCGGCTGATATGTCCAGATCCTCGCGCATGCCCCGTATTCGCTGTGCAATATCCAGTATTTTGTCATCCATAGCTTTTTCCCTCCTCGTTTTGGGCCCATGTTCCCCGGGGGTTGGGCGTTTAATACAAGCATATATGAATGCCTAAAGATTGGCAATTGCAAAAATTCGGGTCAGCCGCCATATTTCACGCGTTTTATAACCTTAAGACGGCTGAACTCTTCCCTGTCCTTCTCTTCAAGCACATTCACAATATTTTTAACGGCCTCTTCGTATCCGGGAATCATGATATTTTTCAGGGCATTTGTCCTCTTCTGAGTCCTTCGGATATTTGCGGCCAGGCGGTATACCGCGTTTTCAACCTCAGCCAGTTCAGCGGCAAGATACTTTGCCTTTGAGAATTCCTGCCGGGCCGTGTCCAATGTGGAATTGGTCATGCGGAAACCGTACCGGGGCTGCAAATCGGCTTCTCCCAGCTTCACAGTGGGAATTTCCACTCCCATGATGCTCTGCTCCCTGATCTCTGTGCGGTTGTCTTCAGGAACCGCGTATCCGATTTGCTCCACCACTGATATGCCCAGGGTGACATTAGCCAGCTGAAGGGCGCGATAAGCTTTCTGAAACGTCTTCTGCATCTCATCCCGGATCTCCCTGGCCTTATCCACCAGGCTCATCATTTCCCGGATAAGTATGTTCCGTTTTTTGTCCAGCAGCTCATAACCCTGGCGGCAAAGGGCCAGGGTGTTCTTGGCCAGTATCAGGTTGCCCTTGGTGGGAAAAAGCTTTACATCCATCTTCTAAACCTGCTTTCGCTCTCTTCAGGATCTGTATAGTACTTATCGACCAGTTCAGGGGAAAGCCTGTCAAGCTCCTCCCGGGGCAGCAGGCTCAAAAGGAGCCATCCCAGGTCCAGCGTCTCCATAATATCCCTCTCCTCGCCAAATTCCTGGGATATGAACTGGGATTCAAAAGCCCGGCCAAAGCCCATGTATTTCTTGTCCAGATCGCTCAATTCGTCTTCGCCGATAACCGAGGCCAGCGCCCGGACATCCTGTACCCTGGCATAGGCGGCAAAGAGCTGGTTCGCCAGCCCCGGATGGTCTTCACGGGTATACCCTTCGCCGATACCGTCCTTCATCAGGCGCGACAATGACGGCAGCACGCTGATGGGAGGATACACGCCCCTTGACGCAAGACCACGGTCCAGTACTATCTGTCCCTCTGTTATATAACCTGTCAGGTCCGGGATGGGATGGGTGATGTCATCGTTGGGCATGGTGAGGATCGGGATCTGGGTGATGGATCCCTTTCTTCCCTTGATCATGCCTGCCCGCTCATAAATTGAGGCCAGGTCGCTGTAAAGGTATCCCGGGTAGCCCTTTCTGGAGGGTATCTCACCCTTCGACGACGAAATCTCACGCAGGGCTTCAGCGTAGGATGACATGTCGGTAAGGATAACCAGGACGTGCATTTCCTTTTCAAAAGCGAGATACTCCGCGGCAGTCAGGGCGCATCTTGGCGTAACTATACGCTCGACAACAGGATCGTTGGCCAGGTTCAGGAACATGACCACACGGTCAAGCACACCGCTGCTCCTGAAGCTGTTCCTGAAGTAATCGGCCACATCATGTTTGACACCCATGGCGGCGAAAACGATGGCGAAATTGTCATTGCTTTCGTCCGCGATTTTTGCCTGCTTCACTATCTGGACTGCCAGCTGGTTATGGGGAAGGCCGTTGCCTGAAAATACAGGGAGTTTCTGGCCGCGGATCAGGGTGGTAAGACAGTCGATGGTGGAAATGCCAGTTTGTATATAGTTCCTCGGGTATTCCCTCTCCACCGGGTTTATGGGCTGTCCGTTAACATCCCGGTACTTTTCGGGATAGATCTCGCCAAACCCGTCCAGCGGGCGCCCCACCCCGTCGAGCACCCTGCCAAAGATCTCTTTGGACAGAGGAATTTTCAGGGGTTTCCCCAGGAGCTTTGTCCGTGTATTGGCCAGGGAGATGCCGGAGGTACCCTCAAATACCTGAACCACGCAGATGTCTCCGTTTATTTCAATGATACGCCCCAAGAGTTTCTCATTACCTATGGTGATCTCAACCATTTCTTCAAAAGAGGGGTCCTTAACACCCTCAAGCACCACCAGGGGACCGGATATCTCCTTAAGACCCACATACTCCAGATTCATGCATGCCTCCTCCTTTCGGTGCCCCTGTAGCCTTCTTCTATACCGGCAAGTATGGAATCAATCCCTGAATCCAGCGTTTCAAACGCCTCCATGTCGTCGCTGGAGGTTGTATACTTGGCCTTGATAACCTCCTCAAACACGCCGGTCCTCTTTATTACAGACACGGGTATCCCTTTTGCCACCAGCTTCGCGGCCCGGTCATGTAGATTGAGCACGCTCTTCATCATATGGTACTGTTTTATTATGGGAACATAGGTATCCTGCTCATGATAAGCGTTCTGCTGCAGGAAGCCCTGCCTTATGACCCTTGCCGACTCTAAAACCAGCTTCTGCTCATTGGGAAGGATATCGCTTCCTATCAGCTTGACGATCTCAAGAAGCTTGCTCTCCTCCTGGAGGATCCGGCTTATTCTTTCGCGCTTCTCCATAAAATCGGGCGCGGCGTTTTGGATATACCAATCCTTTAGCTCTTCGGTATATTCGCTGTAGCTGTCCATCCAGTTGATGGCAGGATAGTGGCGCGTATAGGCCAGGGACTTATCCAGCGCCCAGAAACATCGGATAAACCTCTTGGTGTTCTGGGTGACAGGTTCGGAAAAATCGCCTCCCTGGGGCGAAACGGCACCGATGATGGATATTGAGCCGGTGGAATCATTCAGGGTCTCGACCATTCCCGCCCTTTCATAGAACTCAGAAAGCCGGGACGGCAGATAGGCCGGGAATCCTTCTTCCGCCGGCATCTCCTCGAGCCTCCCTGAAATCTCCCTTAGCGCCTCTGCCCACCTGGAGGTAGAATCGGCCATTACTGCCACATGGTATCCCATATCCCTGTAATACTCGGCCAGGGTAATGCCCGTGTAGATGGAAGCCTCCCGCGCAGCCACCGGCATGTTGGACGTATTGGCAATTATCACGGTCCTTTCCATCAAGGGCCTGTTGTTTCTGGGATCTATCAGGTTAGGGAAGTCCTCCAGGACTTGAGTTATCTCATTGCCGCGCTCACCGCAGCCCACATAGACTATAATGTCTGCATTGGACCACTTCGCCAACTGGTGCTGGGTGAGCGTCTTTCCGGTCCCGAAGCCTCCGGGTATGGCTGCGGTGCCCCCCTTGGCGATCGGAAACAGGCTGTCTATTACACGCTGTCCTGTAATCAGCGGCTCATTCATGGACAGCCTTCTTTTATAAGGCCTGGGTGTACGGACTGGCCATTCCTGTACCATGGCCAGGTCATGGATCACCTTCCCGTTCCTGATCCTGACAATGGCCTGCGTAATGGGATAACTGCCGTCTTTAACCACCTCATCCACCACGCCGCCAATACCCGGCGGTACCATGACACGGTGGACCACCGACGGCGTTTCCCGCACCTCGGCAATAACCGTTCCGGGCTTCAATTCATACCCGGAGCGCACAAGGACCTTCACGTCCCAGAGCTTTTCGGCGTCAAGGTTTTCCATAACCGTACCACGGCCGATAAAGGGCCCGGTTTTTTCGGCGATGGATGTAAGCGGCCTTTCGATACCGTCAAAGATATTACCGATTATGCCGGGGCCCAGTTTTACTGTCAGCGGCCTTCCCGTGGAGATAACCGGCTCCCCGGGTTTAAGGCCGGTAGTATTCTCGTAGACCTGGACGATGGTTTCATCCTCCAGTACGCGGATAACCTCTCCTATAAGCCTTTCATTCCCCACCAGGACCATTTCCATCATCTGAAAGGGATGGTTCCCACGTACCCTGACAACAGGCCCGTTTATCCCATAAATGGTTCCCTGTGATGTTACTCCCATTCATTCCACCCTCTAAACTGGCATTTTATCTGTTTTCCCTGCTGTTTCCCATGACTTTCGCCGCCCTTCCGGCTTTGTAACCTTTCATTTCCTTTCATTGCAGGTATCTTTGCAAAAAGCATATGCGATACGCAAAAAGAATCTTCTACTCGATGCTTAAACGAACTCTTTCAAGAAAGGATGACCTTTCATTCATCAGCCTGCTTAAGTAGGAATGGTTCCAGACCAAACCCCTGTCCCTGTTCATGACCAGGAAACCGCCAATGATGTCCTCGCCGCTCTCCTGGATATCGAAGTCCGCCCCCAGCCTTTCCCTTATCCTGCTGAAAAGCTCTATATCCTTCTCGCCCGCGGTAACCACTATCTTTCCTTCCCCGGCTTCTATGAGGGCAGATTCCAATTCCTTCTCCATCAGCGCGGCATAGTCACTGCCGTTGGAAAACTCCTCAAGGCGCTTTCTCACGCCGGCAAAGATCGAGGATATAATCTCATCGCGCCTGCTGAACAAGGCCTCCTTGCTTTCCACGATGGCCTTTGAAATCTCCTCGTTATGCTCCCTGTCAAACCTTCTTACCGCTTCCTGTATCTTTTCATACGCCTTCTGCAGGTATTGGATCTCCGATGAGGCGATGATCTCCTTTTTTTCCAGCTCGGCCTGCCTGACCCGTTCCTTCTTTATCCGGTAGGCTTCCTGCATGACCATCCCGGAGAACCTTCCGAGCTTTTCAAGCGCTTTCTCCATATAAACACCCCAAGTTCTGCTCAATGGCCGACAATGTCCTGCAGGCGGTTTACCGCCTTCTAAACCTTCATGCCCACGGCTTCGTTGACGTACCGCATGATGTAGTCGGCTGGGCGCCTGGTGCCGTGCCTGTCCGGTATCTCAACGATCAGGGGCTTCGTACGGTTCAGTTTATATTCCCTTATAAGGTCGTCAGCCCGCTGCGCCAGAAGTTCGGTAATCAGGATGATTCCAATGCTCTCATCCAGGACCGCCGTCCTTAGCGCGTCCTCTATCTCTTCGCGCTGGTGGACCACAACCCCTTCAACTCCGGCAAGCCTCATGCCTGTCTTTGTATCAACATTGTCGCTGATAAGAAAAATCTTCATACTATAACACCATACCTTGCTGGACGCGTATGCCTTAAAATCCGCCCGCCGAAAAAATCAGGCGTTGAGGATCATGATGGAGATTATCAGTCCATAGATGGCAATACCCTCCGCAAGCCCTACGAATACCAGCGCCTTGCCCAGTATCTTGGGGTCCTCGCTCAATGCGCCCAGGGCAGCCGAACCTGTCGCAGATACGGCAATACCGGCGCCTATGCCTGCCAGGCCTGTGGACAGGGCTGCCGCAATGTATCTTAGCCCTTCCGATGAGGCGGAAGCAGCGGCCGCGGCATTAGCCGACGCTGCATTTGCCGTGACACCGCCTAAAAAAATGAATATGATGGCGCCCGCAACAAGGCTGAACAGCGTACCGACATGAAATCTCAAAACTCTTCTCACACTTTCTCCCTTTATCCCTTTTTTGATGCATTTTACGCCAAGACCTACCATACTGAGGCAAAGCACTGCGGCTGATACAACAAAGAATTCCATATCAACAACCTCCACTGTTATTTATCCTGTTATATTGATTTATGAAAACTGCCCTTATGGCAGCAATATCCCTGCATACCCACGGCTTCCGGGAGCCTATTCCCCGGTTACCCTGACAGGCTTGAATTCACGGCCTTCGCCGCCATAGAAGCGGCCGAACATTTCATAGTACTCAAGGCGCAAGCATTGGATCCCTACAATCAGACCCTCCAGAACGATGGTGAGGAGGTTTCCTATGATCACCACAATAATCCCGCCAAAGCCCTTCATCATCCCGGCAAGGGACCAAACCGCCAGGGAAAGCCCGGCGTGGTTCAGGGCAAAAGCGCCTACACGCAGGAAGGACATGGTTCCGCTGAAGAAGCTCAACAGCGTTTCAAATACTTCAAAGGAGGATTCTGCAAAGTACATGCCTTTTTCACGCGGCATGATGTTTTCCCTGCGCTTTATCAGGTTCTCCAGCGGTTCCCTGAATATAAGCATCAGCATGGGGATGATCACAACAACCACCGCCGCCGCTGCCGTAAACACAATCCGTCCGGCCATGAGCGAGGTTATCACGCAGACTATGATCCCGCCGTAAAAGAGCAGCCCCGCAATGCCGTTCTTGTCAAAAAGCATGCGTCCCCAGTCCCTGGCACGAAAACTGTTGATAATATTGGCGCCGATGGAGACGAGTATGACAAAGGCACCGTAGACAGCCGATATGATTAATATGTTCATAATGCTGTCCTTGTCACGCAGCGGGCTTATCAAAAGGGGGCTGATGATCTCCTCACTGCCGAAGACGCTGCCGTACAGAAAGCCGAATATAGCCGAGGAAGCCCCGAGCCACATAAGGATGCCGGCAAATGCCATCTTCCTAGCGAAATACGCATATACACCCGCAATGGCTATCACCAGGCCCTGCCCCACGTCCCCGAACATGAAACCGAACATGAGGATATAGGTGAGGGTAAGAAGCTTGGTGGGATCCACTTCCCTTGCCGAGGGAAGCCCGTAGAGGGTTACGAAGGATTCAAAGTGCTTGAATATCCCCCTATTCTTAATCAGGGTGGGCGGTGTGGATGTCATTACATATTGAGGGTCCTCGCTGGACAGGACGATTTCCCCGATGGATGCCATTTTCTTTTCAAAAGCCGCATAATCTTTGCGAGGCAGCCACCCGACAAGCACGAAGGTATCCCCGATAGAGGCGGCAAGCGACCTTATCTCGTTTATCTTCGCCCGGTAGAGCACTTTTGAATAGAGCTTTGAAAAGCGCGGACGCTCCCTTTCAATGAAGCTCTTCAACTCGCTTTCCTCGAGCTCCATCTTCCGCTTCAGTTCAATAACCTCATCCGACAGCTTTTTCAGCGCGATACGGGGCACACCATGAACCTGGTCCGAGATCCTGACCCTTTCAAAACCGAGGGCGGAAAAGACATTGTCGATGACCGGGGCAACCTGGGTGGGCATAAAAAAGGAAAGCCATACGATGTCGTCCTCCTCGGACACTGGCACATAGATCACATCCAGTTGATCAAGGTAATCCTTCTTTTTTTCAAGGTTCTCCCTGGGCATGGAACCGAAGCGGAATTTCATGAAGCTGAAATGGAACATCTCATGTATGTCCACTTCAAGCTCTGAAATAGGCTGGATCTGCCTGATGATCTGCTCCCTCTCCCGGATCTCGGTCTTTAAGCCCGCCATGGCCGATTTGTGCTCATCGAACCTTTTTTCCAGGGTTTCTATGAAAGAGAGGGTTTCATCAGGGTCAAAATCATCAATGATCTCCCTCACAAGGCTGTCCTGGCCAAATGTTTCCACTTTGGCCCCCATTCTGTCGTTGAGAATGCGCATACGCTTCTTCAGATGTTCATAGGTTAGGTCATCCTCGAAAGGGACAAGCCCATGGGTGCGAATAGTCTTATAGGCAGAATCTATCTGGATGTTTTTATTTATAATATGCTCCAGAACAAACCTTTCAAACATCTGAACAGGTCCCATGATATTGATGTATTTCATTTGCACAACAGCCATAAAGCTTTACACTTCCCTTCCTCAGGAGTCTGACCTGATGCCCGTGATAAACTTACCGATCTCTTCCGGCGGGAAACTGTACCTGATTCCCTCTATGATGGAGACAATATTGTTAAGTTCGAATTCCTTCAGTTTAAGGTACGATATAATGCACGCAACCGAGAAGGGCTGCTGGATAAACCGTTTTCTGTGGATCTCATACAGAAAATCATTATAGCGCCGCTCGAAAGCCCCCGGTTCCTCGTCGGCGAAAAACCCGGCATAGGGCGTCCTGGCAAGCACCCGGCAAAACTCATCGGTGTCTTTGGCAGAAATCAGCCCATCTATGTCAGCGCGCTTGATCCTGTACCAGTAAGGAATTATATAGGTATATATCAGTTCCTTGTCGAAACTGTAATACCTTTTAATCCTGTAAATCCAGAAGATATTGAATACATCGATCTCTATGCCGTTCAATTCCATGGCGATCTGCCTGTCGCTTCCGCGCAGGAGGCCGGTGGACATGTCCAGAACCTTACGCAAATAGTAGAGGTCCAGGGCCATTTCCAAGTGAAAGAGCCGGGTGTCCTGGTCCATGGAAACATAAGGGCGCATTGCCTCGGCATAATCGGTTCCGCTGAGCCCGGCGATGAACTCCTCAAGGTTCCTGGATAATGCAAGTTTTTGTATATCCAGATCAACATACCGTGTTAGAAATGGCAAGGACTCCTCCAGCAGGGACGGATGGGCATTCCCGGCTTCAAATATCCTTAAAAGCAGCTTTATGCTTTCAATCTCCATCTTAAGGTAGAGCAGGCTGATAAAATCCTTTTGGCTGCCGCTGGAAAAGCGCATGAGTTTTTCATAATCATTGATATATTGAAGCTTGAGGATGTTTTCCAATTCTCCTCTGCGGATTTCGGCTTCGTTGATATCAGCCAGGACCGCGGAATAACCGGTATTATACTTTAGGTAGGCCGCAACTTCGCTCACGCTCTTCTTCTGCACGATTCCCTGATAATCGCTCGGCTTGAGGAACTTTCCAGCCATAGCCCGTGTTTTTCCGGACACAGCGCCGTACTTAATAGCCGAAAACAGCATTATTCACCCCTGATGATACGGTGGAAGATTTCATCTTCCCACTTTTTTCGGTTTTGTTCAGCGTTCTCTTCCATCAAGCGCATTTTCAGGGCAGTATCCTCATAGATGCGTATGATCCTGTCCTCTTTATCCCTGTTTCCCTTTGCCTGAATCTGTTGTATCTTGTTTTCAGCCATTTCCATGATACTGGCTTCCATCTTCCGACACTCTTCCAGGGCGGACTGACCGATCCCTTGGGCCTCATCTTCACCCAGCCTGATCTGGTTCCTGGCGCTATGCTCCAGCTCAATAATGCGCTTGACGATGTTTTCCATACTGCCGTTCATGTTTCAGCCCTCATTTATATCATAGTTACCCTTAAGACCCATATTATGATCTGATAAAACAAATCTCACCTGCCCGTCAATTATATCATATACACAAATCATCTTTAATATTGTTAAATATACAATATGGAGGCTTTTTTGACGGCTTTGTATGTCATAAAGTACAGTATTGCATATTTATGCACAATAGTGTATATTTATTAATCAAGGAGGTGTCGCCCATGCGACTGAACGAAATCGTTGAAATGGACAGGAAGTATTACATGAACACCTTTAACCGGGCTCCGGTGTGCTTTGAGAGAGGAGAAGGGATGTATCTGTGGGATATAGACGGAAAGAGATACACCGACCTCCTTGCGGGAATAGCGGTCAGTGTGCTGGGGCATTCACATTCCGCCCTGGTCCATGCTATCACCGACCAGGCATCAAAACTTATACATTGCTCCAACCTGTATTATATTGAGAGCCAGGCAAAGCTGGCACGTCTCATCGCGGAGAATTCTTGCGCCGACAAGGTATTTTTCGCCAATTCGGGCGCTGAGGCCAATGAGGGTGCCATAAAGCTGGCACGTCTCTATTTCAGAAAAAAGGGTTATCCGGAGAAGTATGAGATCATCACTCTGGAAAAATCGTTCCATGGCAGGACTCTTGCAACCCTCGCGGCTACGGGGCAGGAGAAGTACCATAAGGATTACTGCCCCCTGACCCCAAAGTTCCTCAGCGTTCCAATAAACGACCTTGATGCTCTCGAAAAGGCTATAAATCCGCACACCTGCGCGGTTATGCTTGAACCGATCCAGGGGGAAAGCGGCGTGAACCCCACCACACACGAGTACATTCGCGGAGTTCGCGAACTATGCGACCGGAAGGATATACTCCTGATCTTCGACGAAGTGCAGTGCGGCCTGGGCAGGACCGGGAAGCTTTTTGGCTACCAGCACTATGGCGTTGAGCCCGATATCTTTACCCTGGCCAAGGGCCTGGCCGGCGGATTCCCCATCGGCGCGCTCTGCGCCAAGGATTCTGTGGCCAGCGCCTTTGAACCCGGAGACCACGGGTCCACTTTCGGCGGAAATCCCCTGGCATGCCGGGCAGGTTATGCCGTCCTTTCCACCATTCTCAACGAAAAACTCTGCGAAAACTCGGAGCGTATGGGGCAGTACCTGGTGGATTCGCTCAACAGGCTGAAAAAAGAAAATCCCTTGATCAAAGAGGTACGCGGAAAAGGACTGATGATCGGGATAGAACTGACAAAGCCGGCGGCAAAGGCTGTTAACGCAAAATGCCTTGAACAGGGGTTCCTGGCGGGCATTGTGGGAGACAGCATTATCCGCCTGCTTCCGCCGCTCATAATCACAAAACAGGATATTGATGAATTCATACCAGTATTCGGGAGTATTCTGGCCCGGGAAGGGCTTCACTCCTGATAACCGCGTAATGCCGCATTAGAACCGGGCTTATGATACAGCCCGGTTTCTTTTTGCAACAAACGGGGTCTAATCGCATACAATTGAATACAGAGACTGTTCGGCAGGTGAATGCCAATGCCAGGTGGTAGCTATAGCTTGTTTGACAAGATCGATGGAAGGATCGCAAGAAAAAAACTCGAGAAGGTCCTGGAGATGCTGCGGACCGAGAGCCCGCAGGAGCTGAGGAAAAGACTCGGCAATATAGACAGGGATGAGATCCTGGCAAAAATGGAAGAGTACAATCCGGCCAGGCTGAGACAAATGGGCATCAGCATAGATGAGTTAAAGGGAAGCATTACCGAAAGGGACCTGCAGAAGCTGATCCAGGTGCTGGGACCGGACGGGGCGGTCATCGCGCAGCGGATCAAGCAGATGCTGAAATAGCTGTGGGAGGCGATATTCATGGCAGATGATCTGGATAAGGCAATCAGGCAGATCGCCCAGATGTTTGGAGCTTCGCAGAATGCTCCCGATCCCGGTGATAGCGCACAGGAAAGCGCCCAACCCCATCAACCCGATCCGGGTTCTTCTTTGGCACAAACCTATAACCCTGACACAATGCGGGATAACCTCGGCATCCTGTCAAAGGCACGGGAAATGATCGACTCATTCAACAATGTTTCAGATTCGAGAATAAACCTTCTTTATTCCATACAGCCGTTTCTCAGCCCGGCGAGGCAATCCAGCTGCGCATCGTGTATACAGCTTCTTAAAATAGTGGCTGTCATCAGCGCTATCACACCACAGAATCAATCCGGACCGAGGGGTGAGTGAATAGTGGAAACAAAGGGTCTAAAGGCCATCCCCTTCCCGAATGTTCCTGAAAACCTCCCAAAACATGGCTCGGCAGACCTTCACCGGCACTCATCGGCGCCTTCATTTTTGAAAAACCTAAAGCAGGACGATATCATTCTCCTGGTCATTATCGTCCTGCTGCTTACAGACAACTCCTGCAACGATAAGCTGTTGCTCGGAATCCTGATACTGATATTCATAAGCGGCCTCGACCTGAACCTCTTCGGCCGCTGACAGGCCCATGCATATTTTTTTGTCTTTTGCAGATGCTTTGATCATGAATACTTGAGTCGGGAGGTGCTCATGAAAAAGCATGTGGTCTACGCATGGGTCTGTTTTGTTTTATTCATAGTCCTCATCGCCGGACTTACCGGCTCCACGCGGGCTATGGAAATCCAGGAATACCACAGGGCTGCCCTTTCCTATTACGGTTCCAGCGGGCAGGAAGTCATCCAGATCCAGAGGAAACTGAAAAATTGGGGGTATTATAAAGGTGCGGTAGACGGCAAATATGGCTACCAGACATACAGGGCCGTCCGTTGGTTCCAGGCGAAAAACGGCCTCAAGGTAGACGGAATTGCCGGAAAACAAACACTGGCAGCCATGGGTATATTCCCTGCCGCCAGTACGCCTGCAGATAAAAACCTGGACCTTCTTGCCCATGTCATCCATGCGGAAGCCCGGGGAGAGCCCTATGAGGGCATGGTGGCCGTTGGGGCGGTAGTATTGAACAGGGTTAAGGACAGCCGTTTTCCCAACAGCATTCCCGGTGTTGTATACCAGCCCGGGGCGTTTGATTGCGTAAGGGACGGGCAGATAAACCTGGAGCCCAGCGCCAGCGCAATAAAGGCGGCGCGGGATGCCATGAATGGCTGGGACCCCACCTATGGCTGCATTTACTATTACAATCCGGTAACGGCGACCAGCAAGTGGATATGGAGCAGACCCATTGTCACCAGGATCGGAAAGCACAACTTCGCAAAATAAGGAAAACAAACCGGCGTGTTATTTCGGACTTTTCTGCAGCGGGCTGTCGCCCACTTCCACCAGCCGGCTGACGGGATCGTACCTGTCGGTATACAGTGTTTCCCTGTCGTTGCCAATAATGCGCTCCACCTGGATGGTAAAGCCTTCTTGCCCTTCGGATACAACCCTGGTTTCGCCTTTATTGAGCTCACTGCTCACCGAGTAGATGACGGGAGGTTCCACAACATCCTTTTTATGCGCTATAAGAACACCACCAGGTATGTTCCCGGGTGAAACCACATAGCAGCAAAGGGACTTATCCTTTATCTCGCAAAGGAGCATGAGGGATTGTCCCGTTGCGTTTTCAAGTACCAGGTCGCCGTTCTCTCCGCAAATTACCGTCTCAAGACCCGGTTCCGAGTAGGGCAGAACTATCTCTGAAGGCCTCCTGTTTATCGGCGTTATACCCTTTATGGGCAGGAAAGCCTGGTATACCGCTGTTGCTGCCCGGTTGACCAGGTCCTGCCTGCCTTCCAGCGCCAGGCCGCTCAGATCAAGCATTTTGGACAGTTGTACCATCTCTCCCGGCGGGATAATACTCCCGTTGAGCCCCTCCAAAATCTCTTCCTCGGTATTCCTGTCGGTCTCACCAAGCCTTATTCTGGAGCTGGAAACAACAAACCTGTACACTTCATCTTTTTCTTTGGGGTCGGAGGTAACAGCGGCAAATACTTCAGGATCATCCTGCCGGATTTCCACCGCTTCCTGGCTCAGAGAGTTAATATGCGCGCCTATTCTTTCCACCAGGGCCGCGTAATCTACCCTGACGCCGCTTATTTCGGGAGAGTATACAAGTTCGCCGTCCTCAATCCTGTATGAATCGGGAACCGGCTCCCGGTTATATTGGCTGAAAAACTTCTCGATTTCGGCTGAAAGCTTACCTGTATTAAAGGAAGCGACGGGTTCATGAACCGTTTCGGCACTCCCGCCCGTAACAAGGGTATTTACTGCGTTGCCCGACAATTCGCCGAAGATCCTGTCCAGGGTTTTTTCCACGTCAATGCGGGCATCGATCTGATCATAGGAAATGATATGGCGGTCCTGGCCAACCAGTATCTCCACCCTGCCTTTGTCCATGAGAAAACTATTATAATCCTCAAGACGGGCTTTCGCTTCCTGGAAATCCAGACCGCCGATATTGATACCTTTTGCGTATGTGTCATCCGGCAATGTGTTAACCCGGTATCCTGACAAAGCAAAAATACCTGTGCATGATCCCAGAAGAGCCTGAAGCAGAACAAAAAGAATCCATGCCGGTTTTTTTGTTTGTTTCCGCATTTGTATCACTCCACCCGAGGTTCTGGAATGGGCGCCACACAGGGAAACTATAAATGGCCCCGCATGGAACACCCGTCAGTCCAAAAAACCGGATCAGGCAATCCTGACCCGGTTCGTCGCGTTATCCTTCGTAGTTCATGACCAGTTCAATCAGTTTACCTTCCTGTTTCACCGTATCTATCATGCTCTCGGTAATGATCTCGCCGGCCTCAGCGATGATGCCTCCGGAACTGCTGTAAATGGTTTTTGTAACCTTCTTGCCAAGTAAATACTGTTTCTGCCTGTATTCGAAAAGCTCCGCAGCGGTCATTTCGGCCTCATTAGGCTGATCCTCGGCCTGGACGGCATTGGAGGCCGTTGGCTCGGCCTGGCCCGGGATAGTCTCTTCAGTGCCGTTATCCAGCTTGAAAAGATCATCCTGCTGTTCCCCGGCAGGAACCTCCGCGGCATCCTGCCCGATATTTTCAGGCTCGGAGGTCTCCACGGAAGCCGAATCATTCAGAAAAAAATCCATTCCCCCTGTTTCCCCGGGCGCGTATTCCACAGCTGCCTCAACGCCTCCCTGCTGGTCGGCCAGGGAATCGATATCATGTGGAGCTTCCAGCATCATATCCATTACATCGTCATTAACAACCAGAAGGTTTTTCCCGAACGTGATAATACTGCTTCTCGGGATGATGCCACTCTTCATATCGGGTTTTCCGGGGATAAATTCAACACCGATTATCGCGTAGCTCTCATCATCCTCATTGATGTAGATGTCTCCGGTTTCGCCCAAAAGGCTTCCCTTCTTTGTAAGAACCCGTGTCCCCTTAACTGTGATATTCTTCTGGATCAGTTCTATTGCTGCGGGTATCTTCACGATATCGCTGATGTCGTCTGGCTCCTGAATCGTCAGGGCATATTCCCCTATACCAAGAACCCTTCCGGCTGGAATAACACCTCCCGCCAGGGACCTCACCCCGCTGTCGATAACAAAGAAATCCACAGTCCCCTTAGCGGCATTGATTATGACATTTTTAACCATGCCAATTTCATTTCCGTCCGAAATACTAATGACGGGTAGTCCAACAATTTGCTGAGTGGTTTTCATCCCCAGCTACCCCCTAACGCGGTTATGCAATTTATTGCTGTCCCGTTCCAACAGCGGGATCAGATAAGTTATCATTATTAATAATAACAATAATAACCGGCGAGTTCAATGAAAAATAATACAATTGTCAAATATTGTTCAAGATTTCGTCTGCGATTCCAGAATCCAGCATTTTTCCCTTCTCGGAATCCAAAATCTCTCGAATCATGGAATCATCTTTCAAAATCTTCGCCAAACCGCATAAATCTATAACTACCCAGGTCAAGAGCGCTTTGTCCTGTATGTATTCCAAGGCCCTGCGGTAGCAAGAAACCGCTTGGGGATAATTGCCGTCCATCTTAAACTTCATGGCGGCATCCAGCAAATCATCGGCATTATCCTGCGCAGAGATAAATTCATCATCTCCAATTTTATCAATAATCTGCACCGTGTCAACCATTTCTGCCCCGGTCTCTGGCGCTTCAGGCAGTATCTGAGGATCCTCCCGGGGTGTTTCCGGCAGATCCTGCACGTCCTCCCGGGATGTTTCAGGCTGTATCCGCAGGTCTTCATGAGGCATTTCAGCCAGATAGGATTCTTCGGTCAGTATCTCCTTGTCATCATAAGTCGCTTCAGGCGGTGCCTGTAAGTTCTCACGGGATACCGCCGATTCTTTCGCGGCATCTCCGGCGGACTCCATGTAACCTGATGCCTTTTCCTTTTCTTGTTGCCTATCGGTTATTATGATATTTGCAAGAAACAGGACAATGCCTGCCGCTATGGCAAGAGATAAGAAAGCCGCTGCCAGCGAAGCAAAAACTGAGAGTCCTGCCCGTTGATAGAGCAGCCTTGCCGTAACAGGCATAAGCAATGCTATGAGGATGGCAATAGCTGTGCCGTAAAACAATATCCTGGTCCTTGCCCTCTCTGCTTGTCCCCTCAATTTGAGGTACAGCCAAGCCGCCAATCCTGTAACCAGTATTGTGGGCACAGCGTATAGGCTGTATTCATAATACATATCAACACGCTCCATCCTTTGTGGAATCCTTTGTGGAATAATGCCCGTACAACAGCACCACACTTATTATATCGTTAATTCAAGCCATATCGTCAAGTGGTGGCCGGCAAACAGCCGTTGAACGACCGATCTATTCGGCAAAGTATTGGCCTATTCCCTTTTTCAGCGCTTTTGCGATTTTTTCCTGGTAGTCCGTCGTCCTGAGCAGCGCCTCCTCCTGGGAATTGGACAGGAAACCGCATTCCACAAGAGCTGTGGGTACCACCAAATCCCTGAGGATGACGATGCGTTCCTTCTTTACAAGCGCCTTACGGTTGTTGGCAGGATCCACATGCTCCCTGAGGGCATTCTGTACACAAACGGCCAGACGTTCGCTATCCGGTGAGCCGGGAGGATAAAAGGCCTGCGCCCCATAGTATTGCGGATCCTCAAACTTGTTAAGATGGATGCTTACAACGATGTCCGCCCCTGAGCTGTCAATAAGCTTTCTCCTGCCTGTCAGGTCCTGTCTCCTTTTATCGGTGATGTTCTTAGTCCCAGGCTTGTAATTGAGGACATCTTCCTGGCGTGTCATAATGACGCGGTAATTATCCTCCTCCAGAATTTCCCTGAGCAGCAGTGCTATCCTGAGGTTGATGTCCTTTTCCGCAATACCGGAATAATTGCTTACCGCCCCTGGATCTTCGCCTCCATGCCCCGGATCCAGCACCACCGTGGCCTTATACTGCTTGTTTGCCGCCAGCGCTAGCTGGTCGTCTGATCCTTCAAGACTGAATATGGCAATGGAGAGAACAAGTATCAGCAGGATCAGCGCAGCGTTTCTTCTCTTTATCAGTAATATCATCAATACCCCGTCCCTGTTTCCTGTTCGTATTATCAATATTCAGGGACAGGTTGGACATATCACAAAACCTGCATGTCCTGCCTACGCTTTTTTATCCTTTTTTGTACCCAGCGTCTCCCTCAGCCATGTGGTGATATAAAACCTGTGATGTCCCGCAAAGTACCCCAAAAAGGCCATGATGATAATGGAAACAACAGCCAGAAAATAGTGCTGGGTTTCATTGCCAAGAAGTCTGGCAAGCCAGTACAGCGGTCCTGATACCAGCTGGAATATACGCCTTTTAAAAACCTCAAAGTGTTCGGAAACCCTGATGACAAAAACAATTAACTGGACAAGCAGTACGGGTATAACTCCCAGGGTGCCGTAAAGCAGTCCTTTGAATTTTGAGGGGTTAAGGTTATATTGGGGTCTGCTTTCCTTTAGACCCAGGCTGTGCATTTCGGTATAAACCCCATAGAAAAGTATCAGGAACGTGAAAAAGGAAAGCCAGGGCATGGCTTGCGGGGTATTCTCACGCATCAGTCCAAAAACGCTCGCCGAAAGCACACAGACAAGGATAAACGCCGTGATATAGCTGGCAGTTATCCTGAGTGACCTTTTTATGATCGAAGAAATCTTGTTGTCCATCTCTCGCCCCTGTTTGATATGGGTATGTCACTAAATCAAACATACCAGATGGCGTTCCATTTGTACAGGGCATAAGGGCATAAAACAGCCCGACGCTATTCCTCAATTATGCCCAATTCCTCAGCCTCAGCCTGCTGGTTGGCCGCCTTCAGCATGGAAAACAGCGTTTTCAGGATCGCTCCGGTACCCAAAAGCCAGATCGCGGCCTTGACCAGGAAGCCCGTAACGCTGAAAACAGAGCCGATGGTTGGAATGCCTCCCAAAAGGCTTAGAACCAGTTTGACAGCGTTGATTAAAACCAATCCCGCTGCCAGCCTGGCAGGAACGCTGTCGGTTTTCCCGGCTATTATATCCCCAAGCCATAAAGAAACCGGAATATCCGCAAACACAACCGTAACCAGCCCGAAGAAGAGCAGCGCCAGGCTGGTGAACCCGAAAACTGAAAAATCAAGGATGGCCATTACCAGCAGGGTGATGATCAGCAGCAGGAGTAAAGCGCCCACAAAGGTCCCCAGGGTGGCGATACCGATCCCGGCAGCCGCCAAAGGCTTTTGGGATATGAATCTTCCCGACCGGACAAAAAACCTGGGGAAAAACCTGAACAGAAGGAGCGCAAACAGATAATAAACCGCCAGCGTGGTGATTCTTTTCACGATGCTCATCACACTGAACCTTCGCGCCAATCCTGCGGGGCTGACTTTGATGAATTCATAGTCCTGTACCTGTGCATAACTCGGCAGATGGAATTCGTTTTTACCTTTATAAGTCAGTTTCCCGTTGACCACTGTCCCGGGCAGTATGTTTAAACTGCCGTTTTCAGAAATCCGGACATTCACGTCGCCGTTGTAGATACCGCCCAGGGTAACATGGGTACCATAGATACTTGTTTTACCCTCTACTACTCCAAGGCTTTTTACCTCATCACCAAACAGGTAGGCATTCCTGGCGATAAAAGAACCATCGTCAAGTATGCAGGTGCTACCTGCCAGCATGACATTCCTGGAGATCCGGGACGATACGCTGATGCTGGTGCCCGCGACTCTTACGCTTCCTCCCACTTCCCCGTCGATATAAGTATCCTGGGCAAAGGCTATGATATCTCCTTCGACTTCGCCTCTCACCGACAGCCTTTGTGAAAACGACATCAAGTCTCCCTTAATGGTTCCGTCGTTGGTAACCAAATAGCCCTCTGCGATAAAGTCATTATCATGTATTTCTCCGGTATTAACCGACAGCTTGTCGTTGGCGGCCAATACGATAACAGAACCGGCAAGCAGCAAAGTCAGCAGGATTATGGCAACTACACAGATATGCTTTTTTTTCATTTTACTGCCCTCCAGTATACCTCGCTATTACCCTTTTTTCTTAATCCCATGAAGACGAAGACAATGACGCCTGCCAGCAGCGCAAACCCCGTTATCACCAGGATTTCACTTATATATGGCGTGTTGAAGAGAATACTTGAAACTGCGTCCATAGACTCGTATACTTTATAGAAAAACGTCAGGGCACGCGCGGCCTTATCAATCATGATCATCGGACCGGCCATACAGAACTTATACAGAAGGAAGGCCAGTATTCCCGTTAAAAGTGCCGCGGGAAGAACAATATAAGGCAGAAGCGCGGCCGTTTCTTTGCGCCGGGCGCCGCGGATCCTCCCCATCACCTTCTGTTCTATGGTTCCTGGGGCGGCAGGCTTTAACTGTTCCAATTCAAGAAGGGCAGCTTGAAGTGAAGCACTCTGCCTTCGGCACTCGGGGCAAATCCTCAGATGATTCTCCAGAATCATGGATTCACGTCGCCCAATCCCGCCGTCCAGCCGGCTCATCATCAGCTTCCATGCTTTTTCACAGCCCATGAGGTTTCCTCCTCCCCGGCTCCTTCGTAATATCCTCTCAGCCTTTCGCACAGCATTTTCCTTGCCCGGTACAGTCGGTTCTTGACAATGCTTAACGGGTAGTCGGTTACCTGGCATATCTCATCATAGGACAGGGATTGCTGATGAAACAGGATAACCATCAGCCTGTACATCTCGGGCAGGGATTCAACCGCCTGTTTTACCCTGTCCTGTTCTTCCCTGTAAAGAAGCTCTTCCTCCGGAAGCCCGCTGTTGGCCGGAATACGGAAGACAGCATCTTCATCCCAGGCGGCCGCCGAACGCCGGTTTTTCTGGCTTACATTTATGCTGTGGTTCACTGCAATCCTGGCGATCCATGCTTTAAAGCTGTATTCCGGGTTATAACGCCCCAGGTTTGCCCAGGCCTTCAGGAAGACCTCCTGGGTAGCGTCAGCCGCTTCATCCCTGTTATGCAGGATATTCAGCGCTATCCCGTAAACAAGGTTTTTATACTTGGATACCAGAGGCTCGAATGCCTCCTTCTCACCAGCCAGACATCTGCGTATCCGGACAAGATCGTCCATGGCATACCTCCCGTTATATCTATCCTATACAGAATTCAGGCATAAAAGTCTGACTGAACCGGCTCAAATCCCAAACAGGCTGACCTGTCCGTCCTCCTTGTCCTTGTCCCTCAAATAGCACCCGATGGCCGGTATTTTGGCCCTGTAATAGTCGGGCTCTGTAAGGCCAAGCTCACTCAGCGGCCTGAAACCAACCAGGGCGCTCCCTTTCTTGGACCTGAGCACCTGCACTCCCTGGGAATCCCTTGTGGACTTGGGATTGATCTCGGACGTGTTGAACACAAGCAACTTATCGATACTGCTCAGTGCCGCGAAATCCTGGTCCTCGGCTGTATGACGCATGGCTACCAGCGGAGAAAGCCGGCTGTAGGCCTTGGTCAGCTTTTTCCGGTTCAATTTTGTAGCATAACTTGACAGCGTTATTTTCGCCACCTTTCCGTTCTCGAAAGCAAAGAGCATATATCCCGAGAAATCATCGGTGGCATGCATAGAGATGATCCTTTCATCGGGCTCCAGGCCGAGGATATTCGGCAGGTAATCCCCCAGCATGCTGGCCTTGCTGTCGGGAAGTTCATGAACCTTCATCTTGTACACAGCGGACTTGTTTGAAAAAAGGAGCAGCTCGGCCTTGTTACGGGTTTCCTGTTCCATCATGATGGCATCCTCTTCCTTCAGCTTCTGGTCACCGGAGGAACGCAGGGAAACCAGCGGTATTTTCTTAATATAACCATCGCGGGTCAAAAACAGCCGAACATTATAGTCTTCAATGAGCTTTTCTTCGGTAACCTGCTCCACCTCATCCTCGCCTATGATTTCGCTCCTCCTGTCGGTGCCGTAGGTTTCCGAGATCTCGCGAAGCTCCTTGCAGATAATATCCAGCACCCTCTCTTCACGGGCGATGATATCCTTCAGATCCTCTATCTCGTTCTTTAGCCTTTCAATATCGGAGGTCTGTTTAAGGATGTACTCCTTGTTGAGATTCCTAAGCTTGATCTCGGCTATGAACTCTGCCTGTTCCCTGTCGATCAGGAACCCCTCCATCAGGTTGGGGATTACCTCGGCGTCCTTTTCAGTTTTACGGATGATAGCTATGGCCTTGTCAATATCAAGCAGGATTTTTGAAAGGCCTGTCAAAAGATGAAGCCGCTGGCTTTTCTTTCGGATATCAAACTGGGATCTGCGCCTGATGCAGCTCATCCTGAACTGTATCCAATGGTCCAGTATCCCGTATACGCCAAGGACCATGGGCTTCTGGTCCACAAGCACGTTGAAGTTGCAGCTGAAGCTGTCCTGCAACGTGGTAAGCCTGAAAAGCTTGTTCATGATCTCGTCGGGGTCGGCACTGCGCCTGATGTCGACGGCTATGGTCAGCCCGTCCAGATCGGTTTCATCGCGGACATCGGTAATATCCTTGACCCTGCCGTTCTTGATGATCCCGGCTATGCTTTCTATGATGGCTTCGGATGTTGTTGTGTAAGGTATCTCATAGATTTCAATGCAGCTGTTTTTCTTGTCGAAACGGTAGCGGGCGCGGATCTTGAAAGAACCCCTGCCCGTTTCATATATTTTTGAAAGCTCCGCGCGGTTAACCAGGATCTGTCCGCCGGTGGGGAAATCCGGCGCTTTCAGGTAGTCCATCAAATCCACGTTATCGTTCTGTATATAGGCTATGGCTGCTTCGCACACCTCCCGCAGGTTGAAACTGCATATATTGCTGGCCATTCCGACGGCAATGCCCTGGTTGGGGTTCACAAGGATATTGGGAAAGACTGCGGGCAGAAGGACGGGCTCCTTCATGGTACCGTCATAATTGTCCGCAAAATCGACGGTATCCTTGTCGATATCCCTGAACAGCGCTTCGGATATATCAGCCAGTTTTACTTCGGTGTACCGGGGAGCTGCATACTTCATATCGCGTGAATAGACGCGCCCGAAATTGCCCTTTGACTCCACGAGAGGATGCAGCAGGGCCATGTTCCCCGTGGTCATACGGACAAGAGTCTCATATATGGCCTGATCCCCATGGGGGTTGAGTTTCATGGTCTGCCCCACCACGTTGGCGGATTTGGTCTTGCCGCCCCTGAGCAAGCCCATCCTGTACATGGTGTACAATAGTTTCCTGTGGGACGGTTTCAGCCCGTCAATCTCGGGTATGGCACGGGAAACTATGACGCTCATGGCATAGGGCATGTAATTGATTTTCAGCGTATCGATAATAGGCTGTTCGGTGTAGTTGCTCATATCTTAAGCTCCTGCTCCTAATTCTCACTGTATGTCATTATAGGATTAGCGTGGCAATCTTTGATGTGTATCATGTGTAAATGCTTATTAAAGCCGTGCTGTTCACTCTCTCCTTCAGTCCTCGTCGCAGGATATGACACCCCAGGATTGTCATTGCAAGGGAAGCGTTCAATCTCTTCGTGAGCAACGCTGATGAGATTGCTTCGTCGGCTTTGCCTCCCCGCAATGACAGGATAAAAGTAAGATGTTGGAAGTTGGAGTTTTAAGGCAATGCTTCAAAGCTATTCTAATGCACCAGAATCCTGCGTTCCACTTCTTACCCCTAACATCTAACCTCCGACCCCTATTAGCTAACATCTATGAAATCGGTATATTCATGTCCGTATTTTGCGATATAGTCCTTGCGGCCCGGGAGGTCATCCCCCAACAGAAGGTTGAAGTATCTCCTGGTTTCCCCGGTCTCATCGGGGGTCACCTTAATAAGACGCCTGGTTTCCGGGTTCATGGTAGTCTGCCACATCATTTCGGGGTCGTTCTCCCCAAGCCCCTTGGATCGGTGGATGACTGCATTCTGGCCTTTCAGCCGTTTCAGGATCTGCGCTTTTTCTTTATCGCAATAGGCAAACCAGGTGCCCTCTTTTGTGCTGATCTCAAAGAGTGGGGACTCGGCGATATAGACCTTTCCCGCCTCTATCAGCGAGGGAATAAGCCTGTATATCATGGCCAGAAGCAGCGTCCTGATCTGGAATCCATCAACGTCGGCATCGGTGCAGATGATGATCTTGCTCCACTTCAGGTTGTCCATATCGAAGGTATTCAAGTCTTTATTATGTCGGGTTTTTATCTCAACGCCGCATCCCAGAACCTTTATCAAATCCACGATGATTTCGTTCTTGAAGATATTGTCGTATTCCGCTTTCAGACAATTAAGTATCTTGCCCCGGACAGGCATTATGGCCTGAAATTCGCTGTCGCGAGCCATTTTGCATGATCCGAGGGCAGAATCGCCCTCCACGATATACAGCTCGCGCTTATTCACATCCCGGCTCCGGCAGTCCACGAACTTCTTAACCCTTGCGGACACGTCCAGGGTTTTCCCGAGCTTCTTTTTGATGTCTATCCTGGCCCTTTCGGCGGTTTCCCGGCTCCGCTTATTGACCAGGACCTGGGACGCGATCTTCTCGGCTTCTTCCTTGTTCTCAATCAGGTAAATCTCGAGCTGCTGCTTTAAAAAGTCGGTTACGGCCTCCTGGATAAACCGGTTGCTTATGGCCTTTTTAGTCTGGTTCTCATAGCTGGTCATGGTGGAAAAGGTATTGGTGACCAGGATCAGGCTGTCCTCAATATCCGAAAAGGTAATCCTGCCTTCGTTCTTATTGTACTTGCCATTGTTCTTCAGGTACTTGTCCAGCTCGCCCACAAAAGCGGCTTTTGCTGCCCTGTCTGGCGCGCCGCCGTATTCCAGCCAGCTGGAATTATGGTAATATTCAATGCGGTTAATCTCATTGTTAAAGCAAAAGGCCGCCTGCATCTTAACCTTGTATTCAGGCTTGTCCTCCCTGTCCCGGCCCCGCGCGAAGCCTTCGAAATACTGCACCGAAGTCAGGTTCTTTCCCTGCCCCAGCTCATTTACATAGTCAATAATGCCGTTCTCATACCAGAACCTCTCGGTGGTCCCGCTCTCTTCGTCAATGAGTTCGAAAACCAGCCCGGCATTGACCACAGCCTGCCTTTTCAGGATATCCCTGAAACGCTCGAGGGGTATCCTGATATCGGTGAAGACCTCCCGGTCCGGCTTCCATTTCTGTATGGTGCCGGTATGCTCATAACCGCACTTCTCTTTTTTCAGACCTCCTATATTGTTGCCCTTTTCAAAGTGCAGCTCGTATTTGTAACCGTCGCGAAATACTGTTACATCCATGTATTCCGAGCTGTACTGGGTAGCGCAGGCTCCGAGGCCGTTAAGCCCCAACGCGAACTCGTAGTTCTCGCCCGAGTTGTTCATGTATTTCCCCCCGGCATAGAGTTCGCAGTATACCAGTTCCCAGTTATATCGCTGTTCATTGGGGTTGAAATCCAGGGGGATCCCCCGGCCCTGATCCTCCACGGTTATGGAGTAATCCGCGTGCCTTGTGACCCTGATCAGGCTCCCGAAACCCTCCCGGGCTTCATCGATGGAGTTGGCCAGTATCTCAAAGAATGAATGCACACAGCCGTCCAGTCCGTCAGAGCCAAAGATGACCGAGGGCCGCAACCGGACGCGATCCGCTCCCTTGAGAGAAGTGATGCTTTCATTTCCGTAGATCTGCTTTTGTTTCTCTGGCATTATCCCGCTCCTCGTCAGTAATTGCTTCTCATTAGTATTTTCGGCTTTCCGACACTATTTTATCAAACATCTGTTTGATATGTAAAGGTTCACCGATACCCCGCCAGGCCTTTCGAGGTATCATTGCAAGCGAACGCGAGATCGCTTTGCCACTGCGTTTCTCGCAATGACAATTTGGGGCTTTTCCGGGTTTGTAATGACGGTGTAAGGATTCGCCGCGTCCGTAAATGACAATTTAAAAAGCCGCCTGGTTTCAGGCGGCTTCTATGCTCAGGAAGCTGAATCGATCTCGCTCCTCTTTTTCTTTTTCACGGCAGGCAGCGCTTTTTTCTGCTCCCCGTGAATCAACATGGGTCTTTCGTTATTGACCACAGTTTCCTTTGTTATGATGCATTTCTCCACATTGTCGATCGAAGGTATATCATACATCACATCCAGCATGATCTCTTCAAAGATGGCCCTAAGCCCCCTGGCGCCGATCTTGCGTTCAAGGGCCTTATCCGCTATGGCCTCAAGGGCTTCTTCATTCACTTCCAGTTCCACGCCATCCATTTCAAACAGCCTCTGGAACTGCTTAACCAGCGCATTTCTGGGTTTTGTGAGGATATCCACCAGGGCCGATTTGTCCAGCGGACTCAAGGCAACTGTCACAGGCAGCCTTCCCACAAATTCGGGTATTAGTCCGTATTTCAGCAAATCCTGAGGGTTTACTTTCTCAAGTATATCGCTGACTTCCCTGCTGGACCTGTTCTCCATCTCGGCGCCAAAGCCCAGTATCTTTTGGCCGATCCTGCTCTGTATGATCTTCTCCAAGCCATCGAAGGCCCCGCCGCAGATGAAGAGTATGTTGGTGGTGTCGATCTGGATGAACTCCTGGTGCGGATGCTTGCGGCCGCCCTGGGGCGGAACCGACGCAATAGTCCCCTCCAGGATCTTAAGCAAGGCCTGCTGGACGCCCTCGCCGCTGACATCCCTTGTAATTGAGGGATTGTCAGACTTCCTGGCGATCTTGTCCACCTCATCGATGTAGATGATGCCCCTTTCGGCCCGCTCAATGTCGTAATCCGCTGCCTGTATGAGCTTCAAAAGTATGTTCTCCACGTCTTCACCCACATACCCGGCTTCGGTCAGGGAGGTGGCATCGGCGATGGCAAAGGGTACATTCAGTATCTTGGCCAGTGTCTGGGCCAGGTAGGTCTTGCCGCAGCCGGTAGGTCCGATCAGCAGTATATTGCTTTTCTGGATCTCCACATCGCTGCGGCTGAACTCCGCGCGTATCCGCTTGTAATGGTTATAAACCGCAACGGCCAGGGTCCGCTTGGGTTTCTCCTGACCGATAACATATTCATCCAGGATCTTCTTGATCTCCTGGGGTTTTAGCACCTCGTCAAGCTGTTGCTCAACACGGGCATCCTCAAACTCCTCTTCGATGATCTCCGAGCACAGCTCGATACATTCATTGCAGATATAAACTCCGGGGCCGGCAACGATACGGTTTACCTGATCCTGGGTCTTTCCGCAAAAAGAGCATTTTACCTGTTTTTTATCATCATATCGTGCCATAATATCACCCCGTCACTCGTGGTTCCATCACCTGGTCTATCAAACCATATTCCTTTGCCTCCTGGGAACTCATAAAATAGTCCCTTTCCACATCTATCTCTATCTTTGAGAGAGGCTGGCCTGTCTTTTCGGCAAGCAGTTTGTTCAGCTTGTTCTTCATCCTGATGATCCATTCGGCGTGGATCTTGATGTCAGTAGCCTGACCCCTGGCGCCCCCTATGGGCTGGTGTATCATGATGGTGCTGTTGGGGAGCGCATAACGCTTGCCCTTGGCCCCCGAAGCCAAAAGAAATGCTCCCATGCTGGCGGCCATCCCTACGCAGATGGTAGAGACATCAGGCCGTACATGCTGCATGGTGTCGTAAATGGCCATGCCGGCCGTGATAGATCCCCCCGGGCTGTTGATATAGAGCTGAATATCCTTCTCAGGGTCTTCAGCTGCCAAAAACAGCATCTGCGCAACCACGAGGCTTGCCGTCACATCGTTGATCTCATCGCTCAAAAGGATGATTCTGTCCTTCAATAACCTGGAATATATGTCGTAGGATCTTTCACCTCTGCTGCTTTGCTCAACTACTATAGGTACCAGTGACATATAAACGCCTCCTTTGTCTGCACTTGATTATATAATTCCACCATAAATTCACTTTAAACCGATTTCCCGCGCTTACACCTTCGCGCTTTCCACAAGCATGGCAATGGTCTTCCTGGTGATGATAGAATTCTTAATATATTCTATATCGTCATTATGCAAATGTTTCTTCATTTCCTCCACCGGCTTTCGGTACTGTTCGGCCATCTTTTCAAGCTCCTGGTCATATTCTTCGTCAGTCGCTTCAATCCCTTCGGTCATGGCTATCTTTTCAAGCACAAGCTGGGTCTTGACATCCCTCAGTGCGGTTTCGCGATATTCGCCGCGGAATTTATCGGCATCCATGCCCATTATCCTCAGATATGACGGAATGTCCAGTCCCTGGTAGCGGAGGTATGTGTCAAACTGGCGAATCAATTCGTCAAGACGCCTTTCCACCATAACGTCTGGGATATCGCACGAGGCGTTGTCTGTGGCCTTGGCGACAACAGCATCCTCGAACTTCCTGTCGGCTGCTTCCTGGGCTTTTTTAGTAAGGTTCTTCATGATGTCCTGCTTGTATTCCTCAAGGGTTTCAAACTCGCTGACATCGCCTGCAAACTCATCGTTTATCTCAGGAAGCTGCCTGAACTTGATATCGTTGATCTTAACTTTGAACACGGCCTCTTTCCCGGCTACGTCCTTGCTGTGGTAATCCTCGGGAAACTTAACGCTGATTTCCTTCTCCTCATTCAGGTTCAGCCCGACCAGCTGTTCTTCAAAACCAGGAATGAAGGTTCCTGATCCCACCGCAAGATTATGGCCTTTGGCGGTGCCGCCTTCAAAGGCTTCGCCGTCTATGCTTCCCTCGTAGTCTATGTTCACGATATCGCCGTTCTGAACCGGCCTGTCCTCAACTGTAACGCGCTTCGCGTTCCGTTCGGCGACCCTGTTGAGCTCTGCAAGAACATCTTCCTCGGTGACCTTTACCTCTTCCTTCTCCACTTCAAGCTCTTTATACTGGCCCAGCTCAACCTCAGGCTTGACGGTTACGGTGGCGGTGAAAACCAGATCTTGCCCGCTGCCGATCTGGACAATATCTATCTCCGGCCTGTCAACAGGTTCCAGGCCATTATCATCTATGGCCTTGTTATAGGCATCTCCGCAGGCAAAATTGATGGCATCCTCATATAGAACCTGCTCGCCGTAATAGCGTTCCACTATGCCGCGTGGCGCCTTTCCCTTGCGGAAGCCGGGGATGCTGAACCTGTGTTTATTCTTGTTAAATGCCTTGTTCATGCATTCGTCAAATACCTGGCTGTCAACCGTGATCTCAAGTTTAACAACATTTTTTTCGGGCTTTTCAATCTTTACGTCCATTACGCCTGATATCCTCCTGTATTGTATTTCATGGATACTTGAAGAATAAACCATTATATTATAGCACAGGTACGGTCCGTGGGAAACCTTTTTTACCGTTCTTTGTCCAAAACGGCCGTCTTCTTTTTTCTTACAAAGCAACGCGCATGGGCATGAAGGACAAAAAATCGGCTGAGACCAACAAATACCGTATTCCATCCACTACCTCATCCCGCCAGCTATCTTCCCACCAGCCATGAATATGCCCGTATACGCACATTTCGGCATTGTACTCTTTCAACAGGGAGGCAAAATCATTGGCCCGATGACCGGAATCAAAAGGCGGATAGTGAAGCATGGCTATGATCCTGCCCCCAAGCCGCTTTCCCTGCTCCAGGGATAACCGGAGCCGCTCCATCTCTCTGGAGAATATCTCCCTATCCCCATCATCGAAACCCGGATCCCCCGGGTCGATCCAGCCCCTTGATCCGCAAATGGTATATCCTCCGACCCTGTAAGTATTGTTATGGAGCATGCTGATGGTTTTAAAACCGTTGGCGTCCAGGAAGGACTGGAACTTGCGACGGGTACTCCACCAATAATCATGGTTGCCCTTTGAGATGATCTTTATCCCTGAAAGCGATTCGATGAAACTGAAATCAGGCAGGGCTTCATCCAGGTTGATACCCCATGATATATCTCCTGGTATCAGGACAAAATCATCTTCTCCAACAACCTGGTTCCAGTTCTGCTCAAGTTTTTTCACATGGTCTTTCCATCTGTCCCCGAATACGTCCATGGGCTTGTCGGTTCCAAGTGACAGATGCAGGTCTGATATCGCATAGATGGCCATATGGATTCCATCCCGTCGCCGGCGGTACTGCCAGGCCTTTATTCAGGGGATACTATGGCGAATTTGAGCATCCCTTCGGCGGCAACCTGCCCATCCACAGTTGCCCTGGCACAGGCCTTACCCATGCCGCGCCTGAAGGCGGTGAATTCAACGGCAAGCTCCAGCACATCACCGGGAGTTACCTGTCTTCTGAACCTCATGTCGTCAATACCCGTGAAAAGCCCCAGTTTCCCATGATTGTCCTTCAGGATAAGGCCCCCGCAGCAGGCGCATTGGGCCAGGGCTTCCACAATCAGCACTCCGGGCATTATGGGATTTCCGGGAAAATGGCCCTGGAAAAAGGGTTCGTCGAAGGTTACATTCTTGATTCCCAGCACCTTCATCCCCGGCTCAATTTGCGTGGCATCCTCCCTGGGGAGCCGGATGTCAATGATCCTGTCCAACAGCAGAAAAGGGTAACGATGGGGCAGTATCTTTCGTATCTCGTTTGCGTCAAGGCGCAAACCACTTTTCACTTCTATCATATTTTCTCTCCTCAATCCTGTTCCCAGTTATGCCATATATTCTGAACATCATCATGGTCTTCAAGTTTCTCAAGAAGCTTTTCCACTTTCTCCGCGTCTTCCGGATCGTTCAGCTTGCTGTATGTCTGCGGGATCATGGCGATCTCCGCCGATTCAAACTCAACGCCGGCCGACTCCAGATTCTCCCGCACAACGGTAAAATCGCCGGGTTCGGTAAGTATCTCAAAGTATTCCTCCTCGGCCTGAAAATCCGAAGCTCCCGCCTCCAGCGCGATCATCATCATTTCATCCTCATCCCTGTCTTTCCTCTCAATGATTATCTGTCCCTTCTGGTCAAACATATAGCTGACACAGCCGGTGGCTCCCAGGTTGCCGCCATACTTGTCGAACAGGTGGCGGATATCGCCCGCTGTACGATTGCGGTTATCGGTCAGGGCTTCCACGATAACGGCGATACCGGCGGGGCCATAACCCTCATACCTGATGGCTTCGTAATTTGTCCCATCCCCTTCACCCGAAGCCCTTTTGATGCTTCTCATTATGGAATCGTTGGGCATGTTGTTTGCTTTTGCCTTGGCAATGGCGTCCCTTAGCCTGGAATTCGCGGCCGGATCGGGACCGCCGCTCTTGACGGCGATTGCTATTTCCTTTCCAATTTTCGTGAACAGCTTGCCCTTCAGGGCATCGGCCTTACTTTTCCTGTGCTTGATATTGGCCCATTTTGAATGTCCTGCCATGGTTTCACTCCTCGTCATGATTATGTGATCTGACAGATTTCCAGTATATTATCCGAGTCGTCGGTCTTGACCAGTCTTTCCCCGACATATTCAACGCGGGCTCCGCCGCTTGTGATGTCGTTAACCTTCTCTTCCAGTTTGGCTTTGTGTTTTTCCGGTAGCAATACGGTAAATGTAACCAGATGGGAATAATCGGTGCCAGCCAGTGAGAACCCTTCGGTAAGCAGCATATTCTGCAGCTTCCCGGATAAATGATATTCTACGTTAATACTCGCCTCAACACAAGCCCTCACCATGATCTCCCGGGCCTCAAGAACACCGCCGGCAGCGGCCTTTCCATAAGCCCGGACCAGTCCTCCGGCTCCCAGAAGTACGCCTCCGAAATAGCGGATTACAACTATGACTATATTGACCAGCTGCCTTTTCTTTATCACCTCAAGTATTGGCAGCCCTGCCGTGCCGGCAGGCTCCCGGTCATCGCTGTAGCGCTGGTACACGGCTTCGCCTTCAATATAATAGGCATAGCAGTGGTGGGTGGCATCCCTGCTTTCAGATCTGACCCGGTTGATAAACCCGATGGCCTCTTCCTCGCTTTGAACCGGAAGCACCCTGGCAATAAAGCGCGACCGCTTTTCCTCGTAGATATACTGTCCTTCCCGGAATACTGTCCTGTACTCTTTCAGCATGTTGCTCCCCTGGACTCGCTTTTTCCGCTTTAACCGGATGATGGGTTCCTGCCGTTATTCGGCTGCTCCCGCTCGAACAATAAAAAGGATGACTTAACGTCATCCTTGATTGTATCAGATTTTGCCGCCTTCTTACAAGTTCGCCGACCGGGAGGGCCTTTAATACTTGGGTTCCATCCCGGTTTTCCGGCAGTATTTCCTGTATGAGTTAACAAGCAGGGATTTATCCTGACTGTATGTAACCCTCTCAATAGCGTCAAGAATCGGAAAAAAGCCTGCTTCGGTGTACTTGTCGGTCTCGGCCACCTGGAATTCTTCCGAACCGGTCTTCATCACATACCAGGCAATCCTGTTGCATACAGGCATCTGCCTCGTTATTGAGTAAAACTCGTAGTAGGTCTGACCCGCATGCTCAATAATATCAGCTGTTATGCCTGTCTCTTCAAATATCCGGCGCAAGGCCGCATCCTGAGGATTCTCTCCGCTCTTTATAAGCCCCTTTGGCATGACCCATTCGTTTTTCTCATTCTTGAAGAGGAAAACATCCTCTTCATGGAACACCACGCCGCCGGCACAATCCCTCAAGTGCATAGTATTTCTCCTTCCGGCCAATAGCTGTTGCTATTGCCCACAAAAAAAGAGCACTGGACAATAGACTTATAAAATGATTCCAAAACTCGTGCCCCCAGCTCAGGTGACTGAACTAAACCAATATATATTATAGGAGGACAAGAACGTCGCATCTTAAAATATAAATACCAATTATTCAACGTTTTAAACAATGTTTTTTCAAAATCGGTCCGCTTTCCTGAAAGCCTTATTTGTCGCCTGTTATCACGATTTTTCAGCAGGTTCATGCGGGTTCTTCGGAATGCCGGTGCCTTTTGCCGGATCTTCCTCCTGCAATAAATCCGATTGGTTCTTTTTTGAATAGTTTTCCAATACCCTGATATCGCTTTCGGTTAATATCCCCTTCTTATATGCCAACGAAAACACCCCTCTCCATGATATATCCTATCATGGAGATAGCGAATATATACATTGTTTCCGCAAATAGCGGCCGCTTTATTCTTCAGGTTCTATGAGACCGTATTCTCCATCCTTTCTTTTATATACAACATTGACACTCTCTGTTTCGGCATTGGTAAAAACGAAGAAGGAATGCCCCAGCAGATTCATCTGCAGAATGGCTTCCTCAAGGGCCATGGGTTTTAAGGGGAAGCGTTTCGTCTTTACCACGTTGAACTCCTCATCCTCATCGATCTGCTCGCTAAGTTCGTAGTTTTCAGGGACCATGGCTTCCTGGCGTATCTTTTTACCCAGCCTGGTCTTGTGCTTTCGTATCTGCCTTTCCAGTTTTTCCACGGCCAGGTCAATGGAGGCGTACATGTCTTCCGAGCTTTCTTCCGCACGGATTATTGTTCCCTTGGAGTGGATGGTGACCTCAAATATGCAGCGTTCCTTTTCTATGCTAAACGTAAGATGGGCTTCGGTTTCAGGTCTGAAAAATTTATCGAACTTGCCGATCTTCTTTTTGGCCTTCTCAATCACTTTGTCCGAAACATGGGAATTTTTTCTGCTGACAATGAATTTCATAAGAACTCTCCTTCCTGTTATTTCATATTATAATTTTACCCTTGATGGTGCATATAAATCACTTTATTTTCCACCTGTTTCACACGGGTTTTCAACACCGTGGATAATATGTCGATAACATGTGGATAATGTGTAAAAGCTGTCAGCAGAACAGTTTTTGGCCCCAAAGGGAGTAAAAAGCAGGAACCTTCCGGTTCCTGCTTTTTGCCTAAATCACCTATTGGTCTTTATTGTTTTGAGTATTCCTGTTCCTGTTATTATTGGCTTTATTATTCTGCCTGTTTAACTCGTTGTCGCAATTGGTTTTTTGCTTGTCCTTACTCATCAATTCCACCTCCGAGGCTTATTCTGTCCTTAGGGATTTAAAATATTCATCGCGATTTTCTTTTCCAACCCCGGTTTTTCGGTTCAGGCAGCCGTGCCCCTTTCCTGCCCTGCTTTTTACGGCCTCACGGCGCCCCAAAACCACAGTCCCCCGCGTCTATTTTTTAATGAACATCTGCACAAATATATAGCCGTACTTGTTGCTCCTGGCTATGCCTATGCCCGTATAGTTATAGGAAGCGTTCATGATATTGGCCTTATGTCCCGATGATTTCATCCAGGCCGACACCGCCCCCTGTATTGTGGAGTTTCCGGCTATGTTTTCAGCCGCGGCCCTGAAGGCGATCCCGAACTGCCTCATCATGTCAAATGGCGAACCGTATGTGGGCGAATAATGGGAGAAGTAGTTGTTCTGCACCATATCATTTGCCTTTGTGCGCGCCACCCTCATCAGCTCCATGTCTGCCCGAAGCGGCGGAAGGCCGCCCTTGGCACGCTCATTGTTGATGAGGGTTAGAAGCTGCTGTTCCTCTGGGGATAACTCGACGGTTGTCTCAGGAACCGACGGGTCTGGCGCGGGCGTTGCCGCGGGAGGTTTTGGCGCAGCCTGGCCGCCGGACCCCACTTGCTTCTTAAAGGTTTCAGCGTCCATCAGGTATTGTTTGGCAACGCAGCCGACCTTGTCGGCATCAGGGTCATATACTACATACCAATCCCCTATCTTGGAAAGCACATTAACCCATTTGTTCTTCTTCAGCACTTGTATTATGGAATGCTTTGTTGATGGTCCTGTACGCATATTGAGCTCGTTGGCGATGACCACCCCGCTGATGAAATCCACTCTTTCAAAGGTCTGGGCAGCCTCGGCCTTAAGAACGCTTCCGCCCAACAAACTTATGACGGCCAGCGCAATAAACACTATCAGCGATGCAGCCAGAAAACGTCTTTTCATACTCTCCCTCCATTGTCTTTTATTGATTGCCTGGTTAGTATTCTCTTTTTTTAAACTAATTATTTGAGAAAAAAATATGGCAACAACCAGTTATTATTGTTGCCATAATCCTTCGGTTCTATAATCCCGCTGCCTGCAATGCCCGGGATTCCACAAGTCCGGATCTAAAGCATGCCCATGCTACTCCAGGCCCTTTATCAGTTCCTCAAATTCCTGAGGCGTAAAGGTATACCTGGTGTTGCAAAAATGGCAATGGATCTCGGCGCCTTTTCCCTCACGGGCTATTTCCAGCAGGTCCTTTTTGCCTATGCTTAAGAGATTTCTTTCCATCCTTTTCCGGGAACAGGTGCACCGGTAACTGACCTCGCAGGTTTCAAGGGTTTGTATGGGCTCCCCCCGAAATAGCAAATCAATGATCTCTTCCGGACTCAGCCCATCCGCTATCAGGGTTGTTACGGGCGGAAGGCTGTTGATCCTTTCCTCAACGAAAGAAACCATATCCTCCGGCGTGCCGGGCATAAGCTGCACAAGAAATCCACCCGCCGCCAGCACATGTCCTCCCTTTTCCATAAGGACACCAAGGTTCATGGCGGTGGGGATCTGCTCGGAAGAAGCGTAATAATAGGTAAGGTCCTCGGCTATCTCGCCCGATACCAGGTCCACATATCCGATATAAGGTTCCTTTAGCCCAAGGTCCTTGATCACGTTCAGATAGCCTTTGCCCACGGCGCCCGCTATATCAAGCTTTCCCTTTTCATTCATGGGGAGGTCGAAGAACGGATTATGCACATAACCCCGGACATTGGCGTGGGCATCAGTCACTGCCAAAATACCTCCTATCGGGCCATCCCCCTTTATCTGGATGGTTATGGTGTCTTTTTCGCCTTTCAGTGTCCGGGACATGAGGGCAGCACCTGTAAGGGTCCTGCCAAGGGCGACACAGGGGGTTGGGTTCATATGGTGGGTTTTCCTGGCCTTCTCCACTGTATTGGTGGTGGTACCGGCATATACGCTGACGGTGCCTGATACCAGGGCTCTTACAACATAGTCCCGCATGGTTCCTCCTGACATACCGTTATTTTCGCTCCGGCATTATAGTGGGCCGCTGCCTGCGATAAAACCCATCCGGAAAAGATTTGTGGGCAATGCCTTACTCTTCACAGGGCAATCCTGTGT
>ERZ773359.16-NODE-16-length-170825-cov-12.202770_pt1 | contig 170825 bp, 172 predicted proteins | sample MGYA00374955_ERZ773359 | MGnify/ENA primary metagenome ERZ773359 (study PRJEB29098, sample SAMN04486028) | biogas fermenter metagenome | study: EMG produced TPA metagenomics assembly of the Biogas fermentation microbial communities from Germany - Plant 4 DNA1... | reverse complement strand
CTTGGCCAAAGAGGTATTAAGTTGGAAAAGAGCAGTTCGGGAAAATAGCGGTTATCTTAATATAAGAATTAAACCTGGCGAGATTTACGGTTTTCTGGGTCCCAACGGAGCTGGAAAGTCAACGGTTATCAGGATGCTGTGCGGCATTCTGCAACCCAGCAGCGGGTCAGCCGTTATCCTGGGCTATGATCTCTTGCGGGAAGCGGAAAAAATTAAAGCCCGCATTGGTTATATGTCCCAAAAGTTCAGCCTTTACGATGACCTTTCCGTGTTGGAAAACTTGAATTTTTATGCCGGTATTTATAGCATTCCCAGAAAAATTCGGCAGCAGCATATTGAGGAGATGCTCAACCTGGCAGGACTGCTGGGCAGGGAGAAAGAACCTGCGGCAAACTTGAGCGGGGGCTGGAAGCAGCGATTGGCCCTTTGCTGCGCCATTATTGCCCGTCCGGACATCGTCTTTCTGGATGAACCCACCAGCGGAGTGAGCCCTACCAGCCGCAGGATGTTTTTCAATATTATTCAGGAATTAGCCGGCCAGGGGACGACAATTATGGTAACAACGCATTTTATGGATGAAGCAGAGCGCTGCCATAAAATTGCTTTCATTTCCGCAGGAAAGCTAATGGCCGTCAATTCTCCCGACTATCTGAAAAGGAAAACGCTCCAGGGCTTTCTGGTAGAGTTAACCATACCATGTGCAATGGAGAAAATCAGCGTTCTTGAAAAGCTGCCGTATGTGAAGGAATGCTCCATGCATGGCTTATCGCTTCATATTTTATTGACAGACGAAAAGCATGTGCAGGATTTGCATGAATTTAGCGGAGTAGAACCGAGACCCATAGTTCCGTCCCTGGAGGATGTCTTTATGGCTTTGGCCGCACGTCAAAGGGCAGGTGAAGGTAATGCATAGAATACTTGCGGTATTACATAAAGAGTTGTTACAAATGCGCCGGGATAAAATGACTCTGGCCATGGTTTTTTTACTTCCTCTGGTGCAGCTTTTACTTTTTGGCTTTGCCATCCAGACAGAGGTAAAACATATACCTACAGTGGTCTTTGACCAATCTTTAACGGCGGAAAGCAGGGCATTGCTGGATGCTTTCAGCGCTTCCGGTTATTTTGATATTGAGTATGTTGCCGGCAGCTTTGGGGATGTGAATAAAATGATAGACAGCGGGAAGGCCAAAGTGGGAATTGTTTTTCCCCCGGATTTTGCCGCCAGCCTCAACAGGGGTGTTCCGGCACAGGTGCAGGTGCTGGTAGATGCGAGCGACAACATGGTCGCCAACCAGGCTATTGCTATCGCCAATTCCATTGGGCTGATCAAGTCGCAGGAAATACTCGCCCAAAAAGTGAGGCTGTCGGGGCCGCCTTATGATATTAGAGTACGCCCCTGGTATAACCCCGATGGGATAACGGCATATTATATGGTCCCGGCCATCCTGGGTACCGTGGTAACAATGACCATGGTCCTTCTTACTTCCATGGGTATTGTGCGGGAAAGGGAACGGGGTACCCTGGAGCAATTGATGGTAACGCCGATCAAATCTATAGAATTGATGATCGGGAAAATAGTTCCGTATATTCTTCTCGGATATATACAAATTACCGTAGCCCTGATCATCGGTGTTACCGTTTTTCGCGTGCCCATCAGGGGCAGCCTCCTGGAGCTTTATATATTAACCCTTTTTTTCATTACAGCTTCCCCTGGGTCTTGGTATTCTCATTTCCAATGTGGCCAGAACCCAGATGCAGGCTATGCAGATGGGCTTTTTCGTCATGCTGCCGAGTATTCTGTTGTCGGGTTTTATGTTTCCCCGGGATGCCATGCCTCGCCTGATTTATTATATCAGCAATTTGATTCCTCTCACCTATTATCTGGATATCATCAGGGGTATTGTCTTAAAGGGGATTGGCTTTTCTTACCTGGTAGGGCAGGTTACGGCCCTGCTGGTTTTTACGGTGGTACTGTTGATAGTTAGTGCTCTGAAATTCAAAAAAAAGATAGCTTGAAGCAAAAGAACCGTCCCCGCGCTTCATAAGGAGGTTTAACTATCAGGGAGAGAATTCTTTCCGCTTTTCTTAAGCTTTCCAAAACCAGGGGGTTTTACCGGGTGACCATGGATGAACTGGCAGCTGAGGCCGGTGTCAGCAAACGCACCCTTTACCGTTATTTCCGCAGCAAGGAGGAAATGATCGAGGCTGTCCTGGAAGAGTTGATGGCAAATGTTGAGTCATTAATTGAGGAGTTTGTGGCCTCCCATCACAAACCGGATGAAATCGTAGCAAACATGCTGCGCATCCTACATCGGATTTCGCAGACTCTTTTTCATCCCTTGGTGCTCGGTGATCTGCAAAAGCATTATCCCCATTACTGGAAGAAAATCGATCAGTTTCGCGTCAAAAATGTTGAAAACATTGTTCAAGCAAAACTGTTTCTCGATGAAAAAAATAAGGGGCTTATCAGAAATCTTGATCCCCGCATCGTAACGGCAGCCATAACTGCTTCTATCCGGGCTGTAGCTAATCCCGATTTTATTATTACCAATGGCTTAACCGCCGAAGATACTCTGACTCAGTTAATGGAGTTTTTTTTATACGGGCTTCTGAAAAAAGAAAGTTTACCAGACTGAAAAGACGTCCATATTTCTTCATCCAATGATAAAATAATAAGGCGAGGGCGGTTAAACGTCCCCGCCTTAAAGCCTTATATTTTAATTGCCGTTCCGTAGACGTATATTTCTGCTATGCCGGTGGAGATTGATGCCGTAGAAAAGCGGATGCCCACGATGGCGTTGGCACCCAGCTTTTCTGCCTCCCGGATCATTTCTTCAAAGGCAGCATCCCTTGCATCGCTCATTAACTCGGAATATTCGGCGACTTCGCCGCCGATAATTTTTCTTATGAAGGCAAGTATGTCTTTGCCGAGGTGCACCGCTTTTGCTTTGCTGCCCCGGACAATACCCAGGACTTCATATTCAACCTTTAAATCAGTTGTGGTTAGCAGCATCTTTTTCAACCTCCTTAAAGCATGTGAACAAATTTCCTTTAAAATTCCTTCTTTTCAAAGAGTCTCAGGCCGGCAGCCAGCAGGACCACTGCCGCAGCACACATAATTGCTGTGGACACAACAGGAAAGGTGCCGCCGATGAAATATTGAGCTCCGTTCATATGGTAAAAAATATTTAAAAACCTCAGCGGCTCGATCCAGCCACAAAACACCAGCAGAAGAATAACGAGCAATGTTGCCCCTGCTGCTTTGACAGGTTCGTCAATGAGCGTGGAAAACAGCAGGGTTAAGGAAAACAGAACCAAAAGTCCTAGGGTGGTGATAACGGTCGTTAGGAGCAGGCGACCTGCATCAACGGTATATGGCGTGAAATGCGCGGTTATTACCATTACAATGGTGGAAAACCAGACCATGGATATTAGGATCAGCATGCCTGTCAGGGCTTTAGTTAAAAAGACGCTCCTGCGGGAGATGGGCCTGGTCAGCAGAAACCCGGCAGTTTGACCGCTTATCTCACCGGCAATTAGATTCATTCCCACTAAAACCGCCAGTATTGTCCCAATCTGAGCAAGATTTTTGGCATTCCACTGGCTCCAGAGATATAGCGAATAATCATTGAAAATGTTGGCAGGCATCATGCCGCCAAACCTCTCCAATTGTTCCGGCGGAATGGCGGAGATTAAATCTTTTAAGAAATTGAAGGAGAGGGGTAAAAATATGGCAGTTGCTGCCAGGACAGCAGTGCCCAGAACAAGTTTCCAGCGCGTTTCCCGCAGTTCTTTTCGCAATAGGGTGCCGTTCATTTTTTGTCCCCCTTTACTTTTTCTAAAAAAATTTCTTCCAGGTTTTGATCGATAATATCAAAAGTAAAATACGGATATTTTTTAAAATCAGCCAGGATATCCTGCAGGTTGTTTTCTACTGAAACCACGTAAGCGCTGCCTTCCCTGGTATAGCTTCGGATGCCCGGCCGGGAGAAAAGCTCAGCCGGCACTTCCTTTTGAAAGACCACCCTGATTTTTTTGACGGTAGTTTTTAGCTCATCGATACTGCGAATATCAATTAATTTTCCATGTTTGATAATAGCCACCAGGTCAGCTACTCGTTCCACATCATGGAGCAGGTGCGAGGAAAGAAAGACCGTTCTGCCCTGCAATGCAATTTCTTCCAAAATAATGCGCAAAAACTCCTGCCGGTTAATGGTGTCCAATCCCGATGTAGGTTCATCCAGAATCAGCAGTTCGGGTTCCGGTGCCATTGCCAGTATTAAAGCCAATTGGGTTTTCATACCCTTGGACAGGTTTTTAATCTTTTCTCCCCTTGGCAGTTGAAAAAATTCCAGGTATTTCTTTGCCAGCCGATCATTCCAACCAGTATAAAACGGCTTACAGAAACTGATGATCTCCTGCACCGTCATATATCTGTACATTTCCTGTATCTCAGCCACATAACCGGTTTTCCTGCGAATAGCTTCCGATTCTCGCACGATATCCCTGCCCAGCACGCGGCCTTGCCCTCCGTCAGGACGCATCAGACCCAGCATCATTTTAATCGTAGTTGTTTTTCCGGCACCGTTGGGACCCAGGAAGCCAAAAATGCAGCCCGCAGGTACCTGCAGTGACAAATTATCGACAGCCTTATTTTTCCCAAATTTTTTACTGAGGTTTTCCAATTCAATTGCCGGCTTCATTGTCCTTCTGCCCCTTTCTTTAACCTGTCTTTCCAAGCAGCCAGTTTTTCTGTAAAACGGGCATAGAGAGTATCCGCATCCACAGAGAGTTGGTAGGCTTCTACCATTAGTTTTTCCAGAGCATTGTCCAGGGAGGACTCCTGCTGCGGGCCAAAATCCTTGCGGCGCTTGGCTACGAAGCTGCCCAGGCCTCTTGCAGTTTGCAGCACTCCTTCCCTTTCCAGTTCCTGATAAACTTTAGCCACGGTATTGGGATTAATTGTAAGCTGGAGGGCAAGTTCGCGGACCGAAGGCATTTGTTGCCCCTCAGCCAGCAAGCCGGTGGCCACTGCTTTTTTTATCTGTTCCTTTAGCTGGACGTAAATTGGTATGCCGCTGTGCGGATCAACATAGTACCACATCATGGCCTCCGTATTACTGTCATATTGTACTATATAACTAATACACGTTTAATGTACCATATTGTTTATTTCCTGTCAAGGGTAGGAAAGCGGGTGTGTGTTTATTTTGTGATCATGCCACCCTCAAATACTCCAAGCGTCACTTTCCCTTATCTTTCTGAAAAAAAGCTAATCTCTGACAAAAAACAAGAAAAAGAAAAAAATATCGCCTTAAAATGATAAATTTGGACGTATTTACATATTAATACATATTGAAGACTTATAACAATTTTTTTATAATAATATATATTTGTAAAGGCAAAGAATTCTTACTAAGGAGAGGGTGTCCTTGACAATCAGGAAAAAGCTGCTGCTGGCTTTTAGTACTATTCTTGTTTTAATGATCGTAATGGGCGCGGTATCTTTTAACCGCCTGAACAGTATAGAATCAGCCAACAGGCAACTGGTGAAAAAAATGGAGCTTGCACACCATTTTGAGGAAAGAAGGACTGACCACTTAACCTGGCTCAATCAGCTTAGCAACGCGCTGCTGCACGGGACAAAATTTGAGGGGCAGCTTGATTACCATCTCTGCAATTTGGGCAAGTGGTATTACGAATATCTGGAATCAGCAGATTTTGAGGATTCCTCGGAAGAAATAAAACAAAAACTGCTTGCTCTGGAAGAGCCTCACAAGATGATGCACCAATCGGCAAGGAAAGTAAACGATCTGCTGGGTTCGGGAAGCGGGTTGTCCGGACAGCAGGCGCTCAGAGTATATGATGAGGAGGTTGTCCCCAATCTCAATAAACTGGGAAGTTTAATGGGGGAGCTTGAAGAATTGTATCACCATGAACAGGAAATTCTTCAAGCCGAAATAGAGGCACATGGTAACGCTGTGCGGCGTGTACTTGCAGCGGCTACTATTGCCGGTGTGCTGGCGGTTGCAGTCCTTTCATTCTTAATGTCAAATTCTATCGTAAAGCCGATTCAGTCCATGGTAGAGCAGGCGCAGGAGATTGCTACAGGCAACCTCGCAAATAAAATTGCTGTGGATTCCGGGGACGAAGTGGGAATGTTGGCTCGGGCCTTCAACCAGATGACCGATGATATCAGGGAATTGCTAGTACATATAAACAGTTCGGCGAAGATTGTGGAACAGCTTTCCGGTAATCTTTCCCAAACGACAGAAGCCTTGAGCAGCTCTATCCAGGAGGTAGCCTCTTCGACCAATCATGTGGCGGCTTCGGCAGATGAATTGAGCGGAAATTCCCAGGAAATGGCCCACGACTCCAATGAGGTTTCGGAAAGGGCTTCTCAGGGAGAAAAAGAGATGCGCAATGCTTTGGGAAAAATGCAGGAGATCGAAAGCAACATTTCCCTGTTGCGCGATGCTATCGAGCGGCTTGACAAGCGTTCTGCTGAAATAGACAACATTATCAATATGATTAACGGGATAGCAGAACAAACTAACCTGTTGGCTCTTAATGCAGCGATTGAGGCCGTCCGTGCGGGAGAGCAGGGCAGAGGTTTCTCCGTGGTGGCGGAAGAGGTTCGCAAGCTTGCGGAACAATCGGCACAGGCTACATCCGAGATTAGAGACCTAATCAAGGATACACAGCAGGATACGGCAGAAGCTGTTCAAAATATGGAAAGAAGTGTTGCTATTGTTGTTGAGGGGAGTGCAGTAATGGAAGCAACGGAAAAATCCTTCCAGCAGATTGTAAAGGCAGTTCAGCAATTGATGCATGGCATTGGAGAAATAGCTGCCGCAGCAGAGGAGCTCAGTGCCAGCAGCCAGCAGGTTGCTGCAGCTACTCAGGAGCAGTCGGCCGCTACCGAAGAGATTGCCGGCAGCAGTGACGAGCTAAGACGAGCGTCTGGCAGCCTCTTTGAGCAGATTAAAAAATTTAAGCTGGAATAGACGCAAACTTTAGAACAATCCGGGCGCTTTAGCCCGGTTTTTATTTCCGAGAAGAACTTGGAAGGAAAATATTGACGGACCCGGTTCAGGTATGCCGGAAACAGGCTTTGTAGAAACGTTCAAAATTAATTGTAATTTGAAGAAAACGTCTAGCAGGAATTTTATAATTTTCATGGAACTTGGTAAATAATATTAGATAAGGAGCTTTGCTAATTTTATTATTAAAAAAGGATGGGTTGGAGTGAAATTAAAACCTCGTCTCGCCGGGGTTGCATCTTTTGTTCCTTCCGGGTCAGTGGTTGCGGATATCGGAACGGATCATGCCTATCTCCCCGTTCACCTGGTTACCGAAAAGAATTGTCCCAAGGTTATTGCCGTAGAAAAATCCGTTAAAAATACAATCAAGGCAAAGGAAACAGTTTCATTATTTAATCTTGGATATAAAGTGGATGTCCGGACCGGAAACGGGCTTTTGGCACTTAATAAACAGGACGGGGTGGAAGTTGTGGTTCTTGCCGGGATGGGGGGAATTAATATTTGCAGGATATTGATGGCTGTGGGTAAAGAATTGCAGCGCTACAAGCGGATTATCCTGCAGCCAATGGGAGATCTTCCCCTGGTAAGGCGCTGGCTTTTTGCTCAAGGGTTTTCTTTCCGAGAAAAGCTGGCTGTGGAAAAGGGTCGTTTTTATGAAATTATTGCTGCGGAAAAAGGAAAAGAAATGGTTAGCGAACCGGCTTATCTTGAGCTTGGACCATCCCTTTTAAAGGGGGAAGATCCTTTGGTGATCCCCTGGCTTGAAGGCAAGATAAAGCACTATGAAGGGATATTGCAGGGGCTGAGCAAGGCCAGAAGCGGAAAAAAGGATTCCAAATGGAGATATTTCTATCATCGTTACCAAATTATTCGGGAGGTGCTTGAAAATATTTGCCAAGGGAAATGAACTGGTGTCTATTATTGAAGAATTTGCCCCTCCCGGAAGCGCTTTACCGGGTGATGTTACCGGTTTACAATGGGGAGACCTCCAGCGCGAAGTGCCGGCAGTTCTTTTGTCATTGGATTTTTCAGTAGAAGTTTTAGAAGAGGCGCTTGAAACAGAAGCGTCTTTTATCTTTACCCATCACCCTTTTCTCTATCAGCCGCTAAAAAAGCTTGATTTGCAAAATCCCCGGGAAAGCTTGATAGCCCGCGCTGTTTCAAAGGGTATTACACTGTACTCTGCACACACTAATTTAGATGTCGCTCCCGGTGGGGTTAACGATGTTCTTGCCGAATTGCTCGGGCTTACAAATTTGAAGGTCCTTGCTCCGACAGGCGGTGAGGAGCTGGAAAAATTGGTTACTTTTATTCCTGAGGGCTTTGAAGATCGCGTCCTGGACGCAGTTTGCAGCGCGGGGGCGGGATGGATAGGCAATTATTCTCATTGTACCTATCAGCTTCTGGGGACAGGAACGTTTATGCCGCGGGAAGGTACCTCTCCATTTATCGGGAAACAAGGGGCACTGGAAAAAGTAAGGGAGGTCCGGCTGGAAACCGTCCTTCCCAAAAAGCGCCGGAATGATGTCATTCAAGCTCTGCTGGCTGCCCACCCGTACGAAGAAGTAGCTTATGATCTGTATCCATTGAATATTAATGGACAAGTTTGGGGCCTGGGAAGGGTAGGTGAACTTAAAGAAGCGCTGTCACTGCAAGAATTGGCGGAACGTTGCCGGGCGCTTCTCAACCCTGATCATCTTAAGGTCCTGGGGAATTTAAAGTCAAAAATCCGCAAGGTGGCGGTTCTGGGAGGAAGCGGGGGCGACTATCTTGAAAGCGCCCTTAAGAGCGGCTCCGATGTTTTTTTAACCGGAGACGTAAAATTTCATCAGGCCCAGCAGGCTGAATTAAACGGATTAGCTCTTATTGACGCAGGACATGATGCCACGGAATGGCCGGTTATTTTTTCCATGGCTGCTTTCCTTAAAGAAAAAGTGTCGCAAAAGAATCTGCAAACCAAAATATTAGTCTCCCAAAAAAGAAAAAAGATGTGGCACGTTTTTGTCTAGACTGTGTGCTGTGTGCGCAACTTTTTGCACAGAAAAAAGGAGATAAAACGGATGGAACAGTTAAGACTTCTGTGGGAGTTGCAGGAAGCCGAGCAGGAAAAAAGCAAGAAAGAGCATGAATTGCAGAATATACAAAGTGTTTTACTCTACCGCGAGAAATGTAAAAGGGTAGAATGTCTGGAAAAAAAATTACAACAGAAAGAAGAAGAAATTGCAGCAGAAAAAAAAGCCCAGCGGCTTAAGGAAATGGATGTTATTAAAATTTCTGCGAAGCTGGAAGAGCTTAATCATAAATTGTATAATGGAAAAATTGGAAATGCCAAAGAACTGGAGAGTATGGAGAAAAAGGTTTTTTCCCTGGGCAGGGAGAAGGACCTTCAAGAGGATAAAATTATTGCTCATATGGAGACTGTAGAAAAACTGGAAAGTGAAATTGGCCATCTGCATGAACAGTTGAAGGAAGAAAAAGAATTATTGCGAAACTTAAAAAAGCAAGCCCGGAGGGATAAGCAAACCGTCCAAAGTGAGCTGGAAAGATTATCTATCCTTTGTAAGGATCTTTCCGGCAGGATTGAAGAAGGGTTATTGAAAAAATACAGGGAGCTGAAAAAGCGATCCGGAGGCAGATGTATTTCTTTAGTTCGAAACGGTTTTTGTGGGATATGTAATGTTTCACTTCCCTCGTCTTTTAAAGCGCGCCTTTTAACTCCGGGAGAGCTGGTTTATTGTGAAAATTGTTCGTCCTTGCTTGTACTGGACGAGTAACATTTTAACAGAATTGTTATTTTACAAGGCGGTCGGTTTCTATGCGTCAAAATAGCAGGGGGCAAAAAAAAGCTCGAAGAAAACAAGTTCTTTATATGACAGTCGCGCTTTTTCTGGTGCTGGGCCTGGTGCTGAGCGCAGTATTTGGCTTTGTTGATTTTTTAGCGGGTGGACAAAAAATCGCTGATGATCCATATCTTCTTGAGCTTGAAGCAAAAGCAGCCTCACTGAAAGAGGCTTTGGAGCAAACCCCCAAAGATGGTGCATTAGCCGCGGAGTTGGGAAATACATTTTATCAGATGGCCACATTCTTTTGGCAGCAAGGCCTCGAAGAGCAAGGGAACAAGTATGGAATGCAAAGCCGCAACTACCTGACACGTGCCGTTGAAAACGGAGAAATATCTCCGGAAATTACCCTAAGCATTGCTTTTTTGGCGTTGTCTCAGGATGATTATCAAGCTGCCGAGGAATATTTTCAAAAAACAATAGATCTTGATCAAGAAAATCCAGGGGCGCATCTTTATTATGGTTTATTTCTCTCCGGTCGTAAGCGCGATGAAGAAGCAAAAAAGCATTGGGAAAAAGTTCTCGAATACGCGCCTCAAGACTCCCCTGAAGCTCAAGCTGCCCAGTATTATCTTTCCGTCACGCAAGAAGCCCAACCATAACGCATTTTGCCAATAAAAAAGCTCCCGGATTTTTCGGGAGCGCACCGGTCAAATGTGAGTTATCTTCAGCCGGGGGTGGTGTCCCGGCCCCCGGGAGGCACCCCAGGCATTCTTGCAAAACAAAAAAGAAGATGCTACAATGAAAATCGGGTAAAACCTTAATATCGTATGCGGGGGTAGTTGGCGGCCTGGTGCTGTCCTCGGACTTCAAATCCGATGGTGGGCTGACGAAGTCCACGGTGGGTTCGATTCCCATCTACTCCCGCCATCTTCTTTTTGGGAGGAGTTAAAATGAGCGACGAATTTGAAGCCCAGGTGATTAACAGCCATGTAATCAAGTGCCCTGTCTGTGACGGAGAGCAGGGAGTTGTGCTCGTTTGGAACGACGGGGACGTCGATTTAATTTGTATTGGTTGCAAGCATAAAGAACGTTTTAGCATTGAATAATTTTCACGTTCATGCAGAAATTGCCGGGGAAAGAAGGGAGCATAAGAAGGATGATGAAGATTAAAAATACCCCAAAGCACCCAGCATAAGAACCGGACGTCTTGCCTTGAAAAAATGTTCGGAAATAACTCCTCAGAAAAGTCCTTCAATGATCATTCCCAGAGAGGTAAACATAAAAAGTAGTTGCTGCCCTTTCTTTGCTTAGATGAAATATTTCCTGTAGACTCCAAAGGCCAAAAACTAAAAATAACTCCATAAATTAGAAAAGCCCAGAGAGCAAAACGCCAGTACGCCTTGCGTTTCAGGAAGGAAAAATGCAAGGCAGGGTTTTGCTTTATTTCGTTTTCCGTGTTATCATTGAGTTTGTGGCCGGTAGGCGGTTTCTCGGTTTCTTTTTCAAGAGCGATTTTCAGGAAAGTTTTTTTTTGCAAAGCAGGAGAAATTTTCTAATAAAGTATAAAGCCAGTAGCGGTTTCGGATTAGAAGAAAGGGGGAACGTAATTGGCCGAAAACAGGCAACAGTATTTGCGCCTTCTTCCGGCAGTTGAGAAGGTTTTGCGTGAAAAGCCCTTACTGGAGATACTGGAGGCTGTGCCCCGGAAGATCGTGGTAGAAGCTGTTCAGGAAGTGATCGAGGCAAAAAGGGCTTTAATTCAAGGCGCGGTTTCAGAACAAGAGCTGCGGCAAATGGACTGCTCTTCCCAAAATCTGGCCGGGGAGGCGTTAGAAAAGATTCAACAAAAAATGAATCCCAGTTTACGGCCTGTCTTAAACGCTACGGGAGTCCTCTTGCACACCAACCTTGGCCGTGCGCCCCTTGCAGACGGTGCCATTGATGCTATCGCCCAGGTAGGAAGGAATTACAGCAATTTGGAGCTTTCTCTCGAATCAGGGAAAAGATCTTCCCGTTATGAGCATGTAGAAGAACTGCTTTGCCGGCTGACCGGGGCCGAGAGCGCCCTGGTGGTGAATAATAATGCCGGAGCGGTTTTCCTGGCACTTAATTCTCTTTCCTCAGGGAGAGAGGCTATCGTTTCCCGGGGCGAGCTGGTCGAGATCGGCGGCTCTTTTCGCCTTCCGGAAGTAATGGCCCAAAGCGGGACAACTTTAGTGGAAGTCGGGACAACGAATAAATGTTTTCTAAAGGATTACAGCAAAGCTATTAATGCAAACACCGCTCTGTTATTAAAAGTGCATACCAGCAATTATAAAATTGTTGGGTTTACTTCTGCCGTTCCCCTTTCTTCCCTGGTAAAACTGGCGAAAGAAAAACAAATCGCTGTCATGGAAGACCTAGGAAGCGGAGTTCTCTTCGATTTGTCAAAATTCGGCCTACCGTACGAGCCGCGGGTTCAGGATTCCGTTGCCGCGGGTGCAGACGTGGTTACTTTTAGTGGAGATAAGCTTCTGGGGGGCCCTCAGGCAGGGATAATCGTCGGGAAAAAGCAGTATATTGATCTAATGAAAAAAAATCAGTTTCTCAGGGCGCTGCGTGTAGATAAATTGACTCTGGCTGCTCTGGAAGCAACACTTCGTCTTTATCTTGACGAGGAGAAAGCTCTGCGCGAGATTCCCATACTCCGTATGCTGACGGTACCCGATGATTTGCTGGCGGCTAGGGCGGAAGCTATTGTGTCCAAAATTAAATCCAATGCTGACTATGCAATTGGTATTTCCCGGGAAAAAGCCAGGGTCGGCGGGGGCTCATTGCCCCTGGTTTTGCTCAGTAGTGTTCAGGTTTTTTTGGAACCGAAAAAAACAAGTATCGCAGCTGTCGTCAAAAGGCTCCGGCAAGCCAATCCACCGGTTTTGACCCGGGTAAAGAGAAACCGTATTTTATTTGATATGCGCTCCCTCCAGGAGGAGGAGGACGAACTACTGGTAAAAACCCTTCTTAAAGTACTGGCACAGTAAAAAAGCAGGTAAATGACGGTACGGGAGGTACGGGTAAGGAAATGATAATCGGAACTGCTGGGCATGTTGATCACGGTAAAACCGAATTGACCAAGGCACTTACAGGGGTCGATACCGACCGTTTTCGCGAGGAGAAAGACCGTGGCATCTCCATTGATATCGGTTTTGCTCCGCTGCGCTTATCCGGAGGCCGTATTGCAGGACTGATCGATGTTCCTGGCCATGAAAAATTTATTCATAATATGCTTGCCGGTGTGGGAGGTATTGATCTTGTTTTAATGGTTATCGATGCCGCTGAGGGAGTTATGCCTCAGACCAGGGAGCACCTCGATATTTTGGAACTTCTCCAGATCAAAAAAGGGATCGTTGTCATAACAAAAAAGGATTTGGTGGATGACGAATGGCTGGAAATGGTCGTCGAAGAGGTTGCGGACAGTTTGCAGGGTACTTTTCTTGCCGGTGCTCCCGTTCACCTAGTTTCTTCTCTTACCGGCGAAGGTATCCCTGAACTTAAATCGGCCATTGAGAAAATGTATGACGATTTTGCTGCCCGGGATAAAGACGCTCCGCTGCGCATTCCCCTCGACCGGTCCTTTATTATTTCCGGTTTCGGGACCGTTGTTACCGGAACCCTGCTTAGCGGGACAATAAGTACGGGTGATATTGTGGAAATACTGCCGCCGGGTAAAGAGTACCGGGTCAGGGGAATCCAGGTTTTTGGCGAAAGCGTTGAAAAAGCTTTTGCCGGACAGAGAGTTGCCGTTAATCTTGCAGGGCTGGAAAAAAAAGAGGTTCAACGGGGGAGCGTGCTTGCAACTCCCGGATATTTTCACTTGACCCGTTTTCTGGACGCCAGGCTAAAGCTTCTTCCATCTGCATCAAGGCCCTTGGTTAATATGGCTCCCGTGCATTTTTACCTCGGCACGGCAAAGCTCGTCGCCAGGTTGTTGTTGTTAGGGTGCGATGAACTGGAACCGGGTAAAGAAGGTCTGGTGCAGTGCCGTCTGGATAAGCCTCTGGTTGCCAGTAGGGGAGACCTTTTTATTATTCGTTCCTATTCCCCCATGGTTACCATTGGAGGCGGGATTGTCTTGGACGAGCGCCCTTCGCGGCATAAACGTTTTAAAAAAGAAGTCCTGGAAACGCTGCAGGAACTGAATAAGGAAGATCCCTTGACTTTCATCCTTCAGAAAATGAAAACCACAGGAGGGGTAACCCTCCAGGAGTTGTCCCGGCAGACAAAATTGGGTGCAGAGTCCCTTCGCCCCCTCCTGCAAAAAGCCATGGAAAGAAAAAAAATTGCTTTGATGGGTGATTTGTATGTAACATCCGAAATCTTGGGAAACTGGGTCAAAAAAGTTCTGGACGGCGTGGACAGTTATCATAAAGAAAAACCTCTTTCTCCCGGCATACCCAAAGCTCATCTGGGTGGGCTGTTGCCCCGGCAAATTACCAGCCGTGCCTTTGATTCCTTACTGGAACATTTAAAAGAAAAAGAACTAATCAGGGTTGAAGGAGAACTGATTTCCCGCTTTAATTTTTCCCCGAGACCGACAACGACACAGGAGCAGAAACTGGACCAAATAAAAGCAATCTTTCAGCAAGAGGGAATAAATTCCGTAAACCTTCGGGAGATGGGTGCGCGCCTTTCCCTGCCCGTGGAAGAAATGGAGGCCTTGCTGGATTATCTTGTTTATCAGGGCGCTATCGTAAAAATTGCGGAAGATTATTACCTGGACAGAAAAATATATGAAAAATGTCTGGAAACGTTGAAAGATTACTTTCGGAGCCATCAAACGATTACACTGGCACAATACAGGGATTTAATTAAAGGCTCGCGTAGATTTGCCCAGGCTTTGCTGGAACACTTTGACGGGCATAAATATACAAGAAGGATAGGGGATGAAAGGGTTAGTTGGAAAATGCCGCTGTAATTAAAATAAAAACAGCTGTTATACACTTTTTTTAAATACTTTCATGTACTGACAGATAAGCTTGTCCAATTCAATACTAAGGGCATATGTTTTTTCGCAAATTTTAAAATGATTGTTATATAAAACAGCATTTTGATTAAGCTGGTTCCTCAGGCTTTCTATACGGGAGGTTAGACATTTTTCTTGGTAAGTCATTTGGAAATTCACCCCGTTTAACAAAAAATGTTATCGTTATTTTAAACTTCGACATTAGAACTGGAAATCCCTTTTTTAACAAGAATAATTTGTAAAAAAAAGTTATATTTTATTTTTATTTTTAACAAAAATTATTATCTTTTGATAATAACAGAAGTATTTTTCTATTCTTTTAATTGGCAAAACTATAACAATATATTAATCTAAAAAAGAAGAAGGATTTTTTATTTTCGGCGTCGAAAAGAATTGACAGGTCCTATGATGATTTCCTGTGCTTTTCGGGGGACAAGAGCAATTTTGTTGTAAGGGAAAGGAGGGAAGAGGAATCTTAGGTATCGCTCAAGTTTTTGCTTTGCTTTATATTTAGAGCAGGTTTAAACAGGAAACCCGGGGTAGAGCTTCGGAACTCCCGGAACAGGTTCCGGGTGTGATGTTAATCCTGAAGTGAGGTATGAAGATGAATACAGATTTGAATACAGAAATGCAGAGCTTTATTCAGAAATATGACCTGCTTGGGTGTATCCAGTGCGGGAGATGTACCGGGGGGTGTCCGGTAACTGTTCGGACCAATTTAAATGTTCGCCGCATTGTTTATGATTCCCGCAATGAGGAAGTTTTGGAAGAATTAGCCAAGTTGCCGGAAATCTGGGATTGTACTGCCTGCAATACCTGTGCAGTAAGATGTCCCAAAGGTCTTAAACCCGTTGAAGTGCTCATCGGCCTGAGGAACATTCTTGTGGAGGAAGGCAGCGTCGAGCCAACGGTGAGAGACGCCCTGGAAAGTATTTTCCGGGAGGGCAACCCCTGGAATAAGTCGAGGGCGACCCGTTGCGACTGGATGGAGGGGTTGGATGTAAGAATTGTAGAGCCAGGGGAAAAAGTGGAGAACCTTATTTTTGTTTGTTGTACCATTGCCTACGATCCTAAGGTCCAGGGTATAGCCAAAAATTTGGTGAAAATTCTTAATAAAGCGGGAGTTGATTACGGTTTTATCGGGGAAAGCGAGTCCTGTTGTGCCAGTGAAGCGCACAATATGGGAGAAGAAGGTCTTTTCGAAATGGCAATCGAAGATAATACCGAGCTCCTGAACAGCTATGAAGCCAAGCGTCTGGTTGCCATTTCTCCACATTGTTATGCAGCTTTTAAGAATCAGTATCCTGATCTCAAAGCGGAGGTTATTCATTATACCCATCTGCTGAAGGAGCTTCTGGAGGAGAAGAAAATAACTATTACCAAAGAATGTGCGGAGAAAGTTATTTTTCATGATCCTTGCTTCCTCGGGAAGCAAAATAATGTATTTGATGAACCCCGCTTCATCCTTAAGCAGGTCGGCGGAGCGGAGCTGGTGGAATTTGACCGGAAACGGGAACGCAGCCTCTGCTGTGAAGGTGGCGGAGGAAAGATGTGGGTTGAAGGGTCGGCAACGAAAGCGGAGCGTCTTGCTGAAACTCGTGTTAAAGATGCTAGGGAACGGGAAGCCACCGTGCTGGCCGTTGCCTGTCCGTTTTGTGTCTTAACCCTCGATGACGCGCTGAAAGCCAGAGGTTTTGAAGAGGAGATGCGCGTCGCGGAAATTTTGGAATTTATAGGGCCGTTAGTTGAGTAACCGTCCATTGCTTGGCAAAAACTTGAGAAGAGCCTGATCCCCTGAATAGGTAATATATGGGAGACCCGGGTTATTCTTCGAAAAGTAGATTTGGAGTAGGAAGATTTATTTAATCCAACTGTAGGAGGTGGAAATTTAATGAATACTTTTGTTTGTATTAAGCGTGTTCCCGATACATCCGAAGCGGAAGTAAAAGTAGATGCAAGCGGCAAGGATGTGGATAGCAGCAAATTTTCCTTTGATATAAATGATGCCGACAACTATGCGGTGGAGGAAGCCATTCTTATTAAAGAAAAGGTAGGAGGAACCGTTAAAGTTGTCTGTATGGGTCCCAAGGACAGCGACGTGATGATCCGAATGGCATTGGCAAAAGGCGGCGATAGCGCCATCCGCATTGATGATCCCCGTATTAATGTAATCGATCCGCTTCAAGTAGCCAAAGTCCTGGCTGCTACAATAAAAGGGCAGGAGTTTGACCTGGTCTTAACGGGTTGTATGGCCAGTGATGATGGCAATATGGCAGTTGGTGTAGCTTTGGCCGAGGAGTTGGGTATTCCCCATGCTGCTATGGTGAAAAAGGTCGAGCTTGGAGAAGGAAAGGTAAAGGTTCACCGTGAGCTCGAAGGAGGCCTTTCAGAGGTTGTTGAAATGAACCTGCCGGCTGTCCTCACCATCCAGACAGGGATTAATGAGCCCCGTTACGCTCCGATCAAAGGTATCCGCATGGCTCAGAAAAAAGAGTTAAAGGTGCTCACACTGGATGATCTCGGACTGTCCGAGAATGACGTGAATGAAGCGGCTTCTCTGGTGGAGCTGAAAAATTTATATATTCCCGAGGTTGTCTCCCACGCGGAAATTATCGAGGGAGAGCCGGAACAAAAAGCAGAGATTTTGGCTGAGAAATTGGTGAAGGGAGGGTTATTGTAATTATGGGCAACGTATTTGTCGTAGCTGAACACCGTCAAGGTTTACTGCGGGATATCTCCCTGGAGATGCTTACCGTGGCTTCTCAGGTAACGCAGCAAAATGGAGGAGATGTGGTCGCCGTACTGCTGGGAAGCGGAGTAGATTCATTAGCCGACAAGCTTGCCGGTTACAGTGACAAAGTACTCTATGTGGATGATCCTCTTTTTGCGGATTTCAACGCGGAGAAATATCAACGGGTCTTGGTGGAGCTGATTAAGCAAAACAATCCTGAGCTTGTAATGATTGGTCATACAACCCAGGGGGTTGACATAGCTCCAGCGTTGGCCGTGGAGATGAAAATACCTTTTGTCACGGATGTTATCCAAATAGAATTCGCGGACGGCAAACTGCAGCCGGTACGCCAGTATTATCAGGGAAAAGTTAACGCCAATTTTGCTTTTAAAGGAGAGTCTCCCTATTTAATTACCCTCAGGGAAGCAACCCTCGAAGTTCCCGAGCCTTCCAAAAAGGGTGCCATAGAAAAGATTGATTCTCCCTTAAAAGAGGATATTGAATATCGCAGGTTTATCGAATACGTTGAGGCCGAAGTGGGCGATGTGGATATCACCCAATCGGAAATTTTAGTCGCAGTGGGGCGTGGGATTCGGGAAGAGAAAAATATGCCCATGATTGAGGAGCTGGCCAAGGCAATTAATGCTGATATTTGTGGTTCCCGGGCGGCCACGGATGCAGGTTGGCTCGATCATGACCGCCAGGTTGGCACTTCAGGCAAAACGGTAAAACCCAAGCTGTACATCGCTATCGGTATTTCCGGGGCTTTTCAACACCTTGCCGGGATGAAAGGGTCCAAAACCATCGTTGCCATTAACAAGGATCCGGATGCTCCCATTTTTTCCGTCGCAGATTTCGCCATTATTGACGACCTCTTTAAAGTAGTTCCCAAGTTAACGGAAAAGCTCAAGGAGTTGAAAGGGTAAATTAAAAGGGCCTTTTGATAGTGGATGCAGTTAATCTTTGTTGGAGGATGAAAGAGCGCAATGAACAACAAGCCAAAAATTGGTGTGTATGTCTGTCACTGCGGGATGAATATCGCCAAGACGGTAGATGTGGAAGCTGTTTCTGAATTTGCCTCCCGTTTGCCCTATGTCAAGGTGGCGCGCAACTATTCATATATGTGTTCCGACCCTGGACAGCAGTTAATTAAGGAAGATATAAAAAATGAAGGGCTAACCCGCGTTGTGGTAGCTTCCTGCTCTCCGCGCATGCACGAGAATACTTTTCGCAAGACATTGGCTGCAGCCGGACTTAATCCCTATTACCTGGAGATGGCTAATATCCGAGAACATTGCTCCTGGGTCCATGAAAACAGAGAAGAAGCCACGGCTAAAGCTAAAAAGCTGGTCTATGCTGCTGTAGCCAAGGTACGCCTCCTGGAACCTCTGGAGGAAAAAGAAGTTGAGGTAGAACCTTCCGCGCTGATAGTTGGCGGAGGGATCGCCGGAATCCAGGCGGCATTGGATATCGCGGCAGCTGGCTTTAAGGTCTACATGGTTGAAAAAACGCCTTCTGTGGGCGGAAAAATGTCACAGCTTGATAAAACTTTCCCCACTCTGGACTGTTCCGCATGTATCCTTACGCCGAAAATGGTTGACGTGGCCAGCCATCCCAATATTGAGTTGATGACATATTCTCAGGTGGAAGATATTACCGGGTATGTAGGCAACTTTAATGTGAAAGTGCGCAAAAAGGCCCGCTATGTGGATATAAATAAATGCACCGGTTGCGGAGCCTGTGCCCAGGAATGCCGTTTAGCCGGAACGATTCCCAGCGAATTTAATATGGGGCTGGGAAAAAGGGCGGCAATTTATCTTCCCTTCCCGCAGGCTGTACCGGCCAAATATACCATTGATAAGGAACGCTGTCTTTTCCTCACAAGAGGAAAATGCGGCAAAGGTCCCAAGTGTATAGAGGCCTGCGCAGCGGGAGCAATTAATTTTGAACAACAGGATGAAATTGTCGAGTTTAAAGTCGGAACAATAATTATTGCAACCGGCTATGAACTTTTTGATCCTGCCAAGAAGCCGGAATATGGCTACGCTGATTATGATAACGTCATTACCGGGCTGGAACTGGAACGGCTGGTTGCCGCTTCCGGACCCACGGGCGGAGAAATTGTTATCGGCAAAGGGGAGAAGGCAATTGTCCCCAAAGAAGTGGCCTTTATCAGTTGTGTCGGTTCCCGGGATGAAAGCGTGGGGAAACCTTACTGTTCCCGGGTTTGCTGCATGTATTCCGCCAAGCTCGCTCATCTGGTAACGGAAAAACTTCCCGATGCCAATGTAAGGATCTATTATATGGATGTCCGGGCTTTCGGTAAAGGTTACGAGGAGTTTTATGACCGTGTCCGCAGGGAGGGTGTCCGCTATATCCGGGGCAACCCGTCGGAAATTTTTAAGCGGGGAGATAAGCTGGTGATAAAGGCTGAAGATACTCTTGCAGGCAGAACGCTGGAGGATGAAGTGGATCTGGTTGTTCTGGCCACAGGTTTGGAGCCGCGCCAAGATGCCCGCGAAATTATCGATATTCTCAAGTTGTCCCAGTCCGCGGACGGTTTTTACCTGGAAGCGCACCCCAAGCTGGCACCTGTTGATACTGCTACTGATGGTGTTTATCTGGCCGGCTGTGCCCAGGGTCCCAAGGACATTCCCGATACCGTGGCCCAGGCTAAAGGTGCTGCTTCTTCGGCACTTATCCTTCTTTCCAGCGGAAAGGTAAAGGTACAGGCACAGATTTCCAATATTAACGAAGCAACCTGTCGCGGTTGCGGATACTGTGTCGAAATTTGTCCTTTTGGTGCTATCGATCTGGTAGAAGTTAATCGGATGGGCAATATTGTTCAAGTTGCCAGGGTGAACGAAGCCCTGTGCAAAGGTTGCGGCGCCTGCGCGGCGGGCTGTTTCTCCGGTTCTGCCCAGCAGAAATCATTTAAGGATCAGCAGATCCTGCCGCAGATTGCAGTATTGGGGGCTATGAAATGAGCGAACAATTCGAACCCAACTTGGTAGCTTTTGTGTGTAACTGGTGTACTTATGCCGGCGCGGACCTTGCCGGCACAAGCAGGATACAATATCCGCCCAACTTGAGCGTTATCAGGGTTATGTGTACCGGTAGAATTAACCCGCTGTTTGTGCTTAATGCATTACAGCAGGGAGCGGATGGCGTCCTGGTTTCCGGTTGTCACCCGGGGGATTGTCATTATATGGAAGGCAATTATTATGCCCGTCGCCGGTTTACCTTGATGAAAGACCTTCTGGAATATGTCGGGGTCGATCCCAAGAGATTCCATATGAGTTGGGTTTCAGCCTCAGAAGGTGCCAAATGGAAGGAAGTTGTGGAAACAACGGTCAACGAAGCAAAGGAAGTCGGGCCCTTTGAGCAATTCCAGAGGAACAAGATTAACTGGTGAGGAGAGGAGGAGAATTAGTTGGCAGATCTGGAAAAACTTAGAGCTGTAGCCAAAGAGACTGTCTCCCGGGACGATGTCAAATATCTAATCGGCTGGAGGCAGGGAACGTACGGCTTCAGAGTATCTCCGCACTTTATCACAGAACCGGAGGAAGCAGATAAGCTCATCTTCTCGCCTCTTTGCAGCAATAACCTGGCTACGTACCTGACCCTGGTTGAAAAGCTTCCCGTACCCCGGGGACAGGAGCCCGATACACGCAAAATCGCCCTAATGGTCAAGGGTTGTGATAGTCGTGCGGTGGTTCAACAACTGGTCGAGCAGGGAATTAAAAGGGAAAGCGTTATTATTATCGGTTGTCCCTGCCAAGGCGTTGTAGATTTAGCTAAAGTCGAAGAGAAGTTTCCTGCTGTGCTGGAGCAGGTGGAAGCGCGTTGGGATGACGGAAAGATCGTGTTTAAACTTTCCGAAGGTGAAAAGGCGGTTCCCCGTGAGGAGGTTTTGGCGGATAAGTGCTTAAGGTGCCGCTACCCGAATCCTGTTACGGCGGATACCCTTCTCTGGGAGAAAGTTGAAGCTGAAAGCAACGATGAATATGCTGATGTAGGCGAATTGGAAGGGAAGGCTCCCGAAGAGCGCTGGTCTTTCTGGGAAGCATATTTTTCCTCCTGTATACGCTGTTATTCTTGTAGAAATGTTTGCCCCATGTGTTATTGTGAAGATTGTATACTTGATAGGCTAAACCCCACATGGGTCAATCGTTCCAATAACATTTCCGAAAATACAGCCTTCCACCTTGCACGCGCTTTTCACCTGGCGGGACGTTGTATTGAATGCGGAGAATGCGAAAGGGTTTGTCCCGTCAATATTCCCCTTATGAAACTGAACAGGAAATTAACAAAAGAAGTCAGAGAAAAATTTGAATATGAACCGGGGACAGATCCTGATTCCAAGCCGCTTCAGGCCAGCTACCGTCCAAATGATCAGGAAAACTTCATTCTCTAGAGGTGGGTGCTATGGATAACATGAAATTAGCAAAGGAAAAGGTAGGAGATTTTCTTGCCAAACTGGGGAAGGAAAGGTTTCGTGTTCCTCAGGAAACAGGGGGAAGCAGCAGGTTTGCACCCCTTAATGGAGAGAGCAGCGTGGATTTTACCCTCTCCAATACTACGGTACCGCTGAAAAGTCTCTTTTATCCGCAGACGGAGACGTTGTACCGTTACGAGGTTGGGGAAACAGCCATGAAAGCTCCCGGTGAAGCAGATGAGATGATCATTATGGGGGTCCGTCCCTGTGACGCCAAGGCTTTAACTATCGTAGACAGGCTTTTTTCCTGGGATCCCAAAGATCCATATTATCTTGAAAGAAGAGAAAAGGCAACCATTATCGGGTTAGCCTGCCAGGAACCCCGTCTGAACTGCTTCTGTACTTCTCTGGGAGGCGGTCCGGCATCCACTGAAGGATTGGATATTTTGATGACGGATCTGGGAGAAAGCTTTTTATTCCAGCCTTTAACGGAAAAAGGAGAAAAGATCTGTCAGGAAGCCGGGGATGTACTTGTAAAATCTGAAGACAGCGATGTACAGGCAGCAGAAAAGGTTCACAAAGATGCTGCTTCCAAAATTGTCAGAAAAATTGACAGCGAGGGTATCCCTGAGAAGTTGCCGCAGCTCTGGGACAGCCAGATCTGGAAAAAAACTTCCGAACCATGCCTTGGCTGTGGAGCTTGCACTTTTCTCTGCCCTACTTGTCATTGCTTTGATATTCAAGATGAGATTGAAGGCCTTGAAGGACGAAGGTATCGGGTGTGGGATTCCTGTATGTTCAAAGAATATACGCTCCACACTTCCGGGCATAATCCCCGTCCAACTCGTCGGGAGAGGACCCGTAACAGGATAAATCACAAGTATTCTTACTTTGTTGACAAATTCGGAGTGATCGCCTGTGTTGGCTGTGGGCGGTGTATTAACCTGTGCCCGGTAAACGTTGATATTCTAAATATCTTATCGCAGGTTAAGGAGGCACTATGAAAGAGAATCCTTATCAACCGTATGTAGCCACTATTGAAGATACCTGGTATGAAACCGTGGGCGATCGCGCTGTCAAAACTTTCAAAGTGACCCTGGATGATCCTGAGGCACGAAAGAATTGGAGCCACAGGCCAGGACAGTGTGCCATGGTCGGCAGACTGGGTATTGGGGAAAGTATGTTCTGTATTTCCTGTTCCCCTACTGAGGGTGATTTTTTGCGCTTTTCCGTCATGCGTGCCGGTAAAAATACCCAGGGTCTCCACGAACAGGAGGTTGGTGATAAAATTACCGTGCGCGGTCCGTACGGCAACAGTTTTCCCTTGGAGGACTGGAAAGGAAAGCATATTCTTACCATCGGCGGCGGCATCGGGCAGGCTCCCCTGCGGCCTATTGTGGAATATGTCAAGGCCAATCTCGATCAGTATGCCGGCTTGACCATGATTTATGGTGCCCGCACATCAGGAGATCTCTGCTTCAGGAATGAGTTCGAGGAAATGATGAAACGCGACGATATTTCCTGCCATCTGACCATCGATATCGAAGAAGAGGGCTGGCCTTACAAGGTTGGTTTTGTGCCTTCTGTTCTGATGGAGGTTAATCCCTCTCCTGAGAATACGATTGCAATTACCTGCGGGCCTCCCATTATGATCAGATTTGTGCTGGAGAACCTGAAAAAACTGAATTTTGCCGATGAACAAATTTATACTACCCTGGAAAACAGGATGAAGTGCGGTTTCGGCAAATGTGGCCGCTGCAATGCGGGCAATCTGTATGTCTGCAAAGATGGACCGGTATTTTCTTATTCAACTTTAAAAAATGTACCGGAAGCGTTTGCGTAAAAATAGAATCTAAAATATATGTTTTTTCCGATTAGCTGGAGAGCGTCAGCGCTCTCCAGCTAAATTTGTACGGAATAATTTAAAGGTTATTTGGATAACCTTGATTTATGAACCATTTAACTCTATACTACTAGTAAACAATTTTTGAAGCGGGAAGGGGAGTCTTTCCTAGTGGAGCATATCATGGATCATTTCGGCAAGGTTGTTGAGTTGGCTGAAGACGATAAAGCACTGGTCAGGGTTCGCAAGAATTCCATCTGCGGAAATTGCGGCCGTTGCGGCGGGCTCTTCGGTGATCCGGAAAAAAGGCAGGAAATGCTTGTTGAAGTTAATAATCCTATTGGAGCCAAAGCAGGCCAGATGGTACGGCTAGAAGCCAGAGCCGGAGAAATGCTCCTGGCAGCTTTTTTGCTTTACTTTGTACCATTGGTAGGATTGTTGCTCGGGATTATTGCGGGCAGGAGCTGGGCTTTAAATTCTTTGCCGTCAGTAAATCCTGACCTTTTTGGCCTGGGTCTAGGGCTTGTCTTAATGGTGCTGGTTTTTCTTTTTTTGCGGCTCTCAGAAAAGCGTTTTACCCGCGGAAAACGTTTTAAGGCTGTTATTACAGCGGTTGTTAGCGAAGATGAAATTCCGGAATATGTTCTCCCGGAATAATTTTATACGGATATTTTTCCCAGCGGATAAGCATGTTATTTATTCCTGAGCAGTCATGTTGCAGAGCAATTTTATTTATGTTAAAATACAAAAGAAAAATAAATAATACCTCATCTCTTTTCCTGAGGTGAGGTAGAGGTGCGGTTGGAAATGAGTAGGCGCAGCGGAAAGCCGGGAATATGCTGTGCTGAAAGGGGCCACCGCCGAAGTTTTTAGTTTCTCCCGGGAAACTAAAAGCTGGTTTGCCAGTGAATAACTGGCAGACTGTCACCTGGTGAAAGCCCTTTTAGCCAGGTGGAGCGCTATCTCGCCAAGGGTACGGGAGGTTTGACTGTAAATTCGACTGATGGTTGAACCTGTTGGTCGTTTTTTATTTTTACCGGGGAGGAGAAAATGTGTTTTTAACAGGAACAATGCGCATTAATGATAAACAGCGGTTGGAAATCGGAGGCTGCGATACTGTTGAGCTGGCAGAAAAATTTGGTACACCTCTGTATGTTATGGACGAAGCCTTGATCAGGGAAAACTGCCGGCGTTACCGAAAGGCTCTCGCAGAATCATACCCCCTCGGTGAAATTTTTTATGCAGGTAAAGCATTTTTGGTTACAGCGATGGCCGCGCTTGTTAATGAAGAAGGCTTGGGATTGGATGTCGTTTCAGGCGGTGAACTCTTTACGGCAATCAAAGCGGGATTTCCGCCCGAGCAAATCTGTTTGCACGGCAATAATAAATCAAGGGAAGAAGTTCTTCAGGCCCTGCAATACGGCGTAGGCCGGATCGTGGTGGACAGCTTTTCAGAGTTGGAAGAACTGCTTTTTCTTTCCGGCAAAACGAGGAAAAGGCCGGTTATTTTGCTGCGTATCAGGCCCGGTATTGAAGCCCATACCCATAATTATATTCAGACGGGACAGGAAGATTCCAAATTTGGTTTTGGCTTGCAGGATGAAGATACCTGGAAGGCGATCAGGCTGGCGCTTCAGGAAAAGGAGAAAGTGGATTTGCGCGGCTTTCACTGTCATATTGGCTCCCAGATTTTTCATATTGCACCTTTTGAGCTGGCTGTTGATGTTATGTTTGGCTTTATGGCCGAAGTAAGGGAAAAAACAGGTTTTACTGCTTCACAGCTGGATCTGGGCGGAGGGTTGGGCATACGTTATACAAAAGAAGATATGCCACCTTCCATAGAAGATTTTGTAAATTTTATTTCCAGTGCAGTGAAAAGCGCGGCTGTAAAGAGAAATTTCCCCCTGCCACAACTGTTGCTGGAACCCGGCCGTTCAATTGTCGGAGAAGCTGGGGTGACCCTTTACCGTGTTGGAGTAATTAAAGATATCCCGGGGGTCCGCCGCTACGCGGCTGTAGATGGCGGAATGGCGGATAATATCCGCCCTGCTCTTTACCAGGCTGTTTATGAGGCGGTTCTGGCCAATAAGGCAGGGGAAGAACCTGTAGAAAAGGTGGCCATCGCCGGCAAGGCTTGTGAATCAGGTGATATTCTCATCCGGGAAGTCTTTTTACCACCGGTGAAAAAGGGCGATCTCCTGGCAGTTTTTGCTACAGGTGCTTATTGTTATGCCATGGCCGGTAATTATAACCGCAATCCCCGTCCGGCTGTCCTTTTTGTCCGTGACGGAAAGGCGAACGTTATTGTTAGAAGAGAGACTTACGAGGATCTCGTCCGTCTTGACCAGCCTGTCCAAGCGAGGGGCAAGAACTGAAGGCAGCAAGAAACATCCTCTGCAACATTGAGCTAGCTTTTAATGGTTATTATTTATTGCCCATATTCTGGAGAAGACGGGGGGCCCTTCCCCAAAGGCCTCGCAAGTTCTGGTTTAGAATTGTTGGCTGGTTTTTTAACAATTTTCTGTATGTGTAAATAACAATAATTATATTTAAATTTTTATAACCGCAGTAATGGAAGGCGCGGCGGAACACTGTTGTCCTGGAGCGAAGCCGCTTAAGTTCGGCAGCGCCGTTAGGATTACGTCAAAGGAAACCCAATAAAAGATAATAAACAAGGAGGATGGATTATGTCGGGGTATAATGTTGCAGTTGTTGGAGTTACGGGGATGGTTGGCCAGACTGTTATCCGGGTTCTCCAGGAGCGCGGTTTTCCTGTTAAAGGTTGGAAACTTTTGGCTTCCTCACGCTCTGTCGATAAGAAAATCAGCATCGGGGGAGTTGATTACCCTGTTGAGGAGGCAGTACCGGCTTCTTTTCAGGGGATCGATTTTGCTTTTTTCAGCGCGGGAGGCGAAATAAGCGAACAACTAGCCCCTGAAGCAGTTAAATGCGGGGCAGTTGTGGTTGATAACAGCAGCGCTTTTCGCATGGATCCTGAAGTTCCGCTGGTGGTTCCTGAAGTAAATCCAGAAGCTGCTTTAAATCATAAAGGTCTTATCGCCAATCCAAACTGTTCTACTATTCAGATGGTTGTCGCTCTGGAACCCCTGCACCGGGCTGCAGGTTTAAAAAGGGTTGTTGTTGCCACTTACCAGTCTGTCTCAGGTGCGGGCAAGGAAGCAGTCGATGAACTTATTGCCCAAAGCGAGGCCGTATTAAATAACAAAGAGCTTGTCAAGGGAAGGATACCTTACAAAGGGGCTAAAAAACATTACCAAATAGCTTTTAACATGGTCCCGCATATCGATGTTTTTGATGAAGATGATTATACAAAAGAAGAAATGAAGATGATACGTGAGACGTGCAAAATTATGGGAATACCCGATCTGCCCATCACGGCAACAACGGTCCGGGTCCCTTCGCTAAACGGTCATTCCGAAGCAATTAATGTTGAATTAAATTCTCCCCTTTCCCCTCAGGAAGCCCGTGAAGTACTTGCAGGCGCGCCTGGAATTGTTGTCATGGATGATCCGGAGGAACTGCTTTATCCCATGCCGATCCTTACAGAAGGAAAAGATGAAGTGTTCGTAGGCAGGATTCGTGTCGATCGCTCTGTGCCTTATGGGCTCAATATGTGGGTTGTCGCCGACAATATTCGTAAAGGTGCTGCTACTAACTCGATTCAGATTGCCGAATTGCTTATCTAAATTATTTAGGCCATGTGGGGTGATAAAGCGTGAAAATCGTTGTCCAAAAATATGGTGGGACTTCTGTTTCCACTCCTGAAAAAAGGGAAATGGTTGTGCGCAGGGTGGCTGAGGCCAGGGAGAGCGGTTATCAGGTCGCTGTCGTTGTTTCAGCAATGGGAAGAAACGGGGACCCTTATTCCACGGATACCCTAAAATCTCTTGTCCTGCAGGAACACAATGATGTTTCATTGCGTGAGCTGGATCTGATCATGTCCTGTGGAGAAATTATTTCCGCAACAATAGTGGCGGCAACCCTGGTGAAAAAAGGTATTATTTCCCGCGCTTTAACCGGATCACAGGCCGGCTTGCTAACGGATGGCTGTTATGGCGAAGCGGAGGTTGTGGATTGCCGGCCGGAAAAAGTCAAAGAGTCCCTGGCAAAGGGTGAGGTTCCGGTGATAGCCGGTTTCCAGGGAACGGATAGCAAAGGAGAGGTAAATACTCTGGGAAGGGGCGGGAGCGATACTACGGCCGTTATCCTGGGGGCAGCGCTGAAAGCAGAGAAAGTAGAGATTTACACGGATGTTGCCGGAATCATGACGGCTGATCCCGTCCTTTTAAAAGAAGCAAGAATTATCGAGCAAATTACGTATGGCGAGGTCTGCCAGCTGGCTTACGAAGGGGCCAAGGTCATTCATCCTCGTGCAGTAGAAGTTGCCATGCGCAATAATATCGCCGTAGTTGTTCGGAACCCGGACGATTCCTCCCGTGGGACGCTTATTACCGGAGAATCGTCATTGCTGCAAGGGAGTTACAGTACCCGAGGGCGAAGGGCTGTGACCGCTATCGCCCATGCGGTGAACCTGGTCCAGTTTCTCATCGAATTTAAAGATACCGATCCTTGGAAAGAACTGGAGATTTTTCAGCGAATTGGAGAAGCAGATGTAAATATTGATATGATCAGCGTTTTCCCCAGTGTAAAGGCTTTTACAGTGAAGGAAGAAGACAGCGGCAGAGTTGAAGATATTATTAGGAAGCTCGGTTTGACTTACCGGCTGGAAAAAAACTGCGCCAAAGTTTCGGTTGTCGGAGTGGGAATGCACAGTATTCCAGGAGTTATGGCCAGGGTTGTGAAGGCTTTAAATGAGGATAATATCAAAATCCTACAGTCAGGAGATTCAAATATCACTATTTCCTTGCTGATAAAAGAGGACGATTTATATCGCGCCGTAAAGGTACTGCACGGTACATTCAATCTGTAAAACTTTTTCTAAAAAAAGGATTTATTCCCCCAAAGTGGAATAATATATAGAACAACTTCCTTAATTTTGTTTTTGGGGGCATTACACTTTGTACCGGCAGTCTTTTAAACTATTTTTCCTCGCGCTTATTTTTGTGGGAATAGGCTTTTCCCTGGGGCGCTTTTTTTTCCCGGAAAACGTAAGAATACAAGGGAAAAAATTGTTATTTGAGGATATGTATGTGGGTGAGCCTCCACCAAATTCGGAAGATATTCAGTTTCCCTTCATGGTAGATGGTCTTCTGCTTGATAATCTTATTACCGGAGAAGAAGCCATGGAATACGCGCGTAAAATCCATGGTGAAGAAGCTCCCCTTAAGCAAGTTTTCATTTCCTATTATTGCGGCAATCATGAACAGGTTATTCTTTGGCTTTTTGAGTTTTCTTCATCAGAAGAAGCAAAGAAACATATGGAAAAGGTTAATTGTCAAATTAAAAAGAGCCAGAATTTTACAGAATATGGCTCTTTTTATTTGCAAAACGTGGAGGTTAATCATGCGAAGGGATTTATGCAAAATAATTATTATTACAATAAGGAGAGGATAATCTATTGGGTTTCTCTGTTTAATGAAGATCCGATCCCTCTCTTTCTGGAATTTTACGAGTACTTTTGATGTGTAAAAAGACAAAGTCCGGGCGGCATCTTGTTTTGGCCATTTCGTTGACAGCGCTTTAGTGCCCGTGTTACAATACATCCATCTTTAAGAAACAATTTTGAGGGCAGCTATTTTTATTTTGCCTATTCATATTCCGCCTTCTGGGTCGGAGTACAACCGGAATGGACCTCTTGCCCACTACGCGGTTGATTTTTTGCAGCAATAAAAAAAGACAATGACTATGGTCTTCAGTTTTACCCGGTAAAAAGCGGTAAAGCCGGCTTGAAGGTACTTGAAAATTTTGGAAGGAAGGTTTTGCATGGAAATTATTCCAGCGATTGACTTACACAAAGGAAAGTGCGTTCGCCTTTTAAGAGGGGAAAGATCCCGGGAGACAATTTACAGCGATAACCCTGCCGAAATAGCCAGGAAGTGGCAGGACTTAGGAGCCCGCCGCCTCCACATGGTTGATTTGGACGGTGCTTTTGAGGGGAAACGCATTAATGCCCAGGCGATAACCGCTGTTGTTTCAACGATTACAATCCCCGTTCAGTTGGGCGGGGGCATTCGCGATCGCGACTCGGCAGAGGAGACTTTCAGGCTTGGTGTTTCGAAAATTATTCTCGGCACAATTGCAGTTCAGAAGCCCCAACTGGTCCGCCAACTTGTAGAGGAGTTCGGGACGCGCATCCTTGTGGGGATCGATGCCCGGGACGGTATGGTTGCCGTTCAAGGTTGGACGGAGCGTTCTCGCATAAAGGCGCTTGATTTGGCTTTGCAAATGCAGGAACTGGGTGTGGCTGAAATTATTTATACTGATATTGCACGGGATGGAACCCTTGAGGGACCCAATTTTTCCGCTTTAAAAGAAATGGCCGGGGTGCTCGACATTCCGCTCATTGCTTCCGGAGGGGTTTCCTCCATGGATGATCTGCGCCGCCTGAAAGAACTGGAGCATCTTGGGATAAGCGGTGTTATTGTCGGACAGGCCCTTTACACCGGGAATATTCAGTTAGAAGAAGCTATTGAGGAAATAGAGGGGTAGGGAGAGGTGGTTATGGTGGCGAAAAGAATTATTCCCTGCCTTGATGTTAAAGACGGCAGGGTGGTCAAAGGGGTCCGGTTCGCAAACTTAAGAGATGCCGGAGATCCCGTTGAATTGGCAGCTTTTTACGATAAAGCCGGTGCCGATGAATTGGTTTTCCTGGATATTACGGCCTCGTTTGAGGGGAGAGAAACGATGGTGGATGTGGTCAGGAGGACTGCCAAAGCTGTTTTTATACCCTTTATTATTGGCGGGGGGATCGGCACAATTGACCAGATCCGCAATATTTTGAAGGCCGGCGCGGACAAGGTTTCTTTGAATACTTCCGCAGTGGAAAGTCCCGGCCTGATCTCTGAAGGCGCCCGGATTTTCGGTAGGCAGTGTATTGTTGTTGCCATTGATGCCCTCTGGAATGCGGAGAAAGGGGACTGGGAAGTTTATACCCACGGGGGAAGAAAGGCAACCGGATTATCTGCAGTAGAGTGGGCTGCCAGGGTTGAAGAGCTCGGCGCGGGAGAAATATTGCTGACCAGTATGAACGCAGATGGCGGCAGGGACGGCTTTGATATCCCCCTTAACAAAGCTGTAGCTGAAAGGGTTGACATTCCTGTTATTGCCTCGGGAGGAGCCGGAAGCATGGAGCATTTTGCCCAGGTCTTGACTGAAGGAAAGGCTGATGCAGCCTTGGCGGCTTCTGTATTTCATTACAGGCATATTGAAATAAGAGAACTTAAAAAATACTTGCAGCAGCAAGGTGTGGAGGTGCGGATGAACTGATGTCGTTTGAAACAATGACGGATATGCTTACGTTTAACCAACAGGGTCTCATTCCTGCAATCGTTCAGGATTACCAAAACGGCGAAGTCCTTATGCTGGCCTATATGAACAAGGAGTCTTTACGAAGAACAATGGAAACGGGATTGACATGGTTTTGGAGCCGCAGCAGGCAAAAACTCTGGCAAAAAGGTGAAACCTCCGGGCATATTCAAAAGGTAAAAGAAATTCTTTATGATTGCGATGCGGATACTCTCCTTATCAAAGCCGAGCAGACAGGACCTGCCTGTCATACAGGCGAGCGGAGTTGTTTTTACCGGACCTTTTTTTCTCCCTAAGATTGGAACTTTGCTTTATGTTCCTGATTTTCTGTTGGAAAGCTGGTGACATTAAATAAAAGATTTTATTTGTTGCAATCATTTTACATTGGAAGTCTCTATAGGAACTGTTACAATCTATTATAAGTCCGAGGGTATTTACCGCGTTTTGCTAACTTACAGCGGGCTGCCTTCGCAATCCGGAGAGCAGGGGCAAATACCGTGGCCCGGTTTGAAAAGAGACCTTGAGCTTTTTTTTGCCGGAAAGGGAAGGGATATTGATTGGGACTATCCAATTATCATGGAGGATTATACCCCATGGACCAGGAAAGTCCTGGAGATGACCAAAAAAATTCCTTTTGGACAGACATGTACTTATGGAGAACTGGCAGAAAAAGTCGGGTCACCCCGCGCCGCGAGGGCTGTCGGCCAAGCCCTTGGACGAAACCTGACGCCTGTTCTTATCCCATGCCACCGGGTTATTGGAAGCCGGGGAGAACTGGTGGGATTTGGAGCAGGCCTCCACTGGAAAGAAAAATTACTGAAACTTGAGGGAAGTAGATAGGAAAAAAAACATCGGAGCAATTAAAATAAAGCAGGTATGAAGACATGAATGATAAAACGCCGAAAAAACTCATAACTCTTGATGATATTCAGAACCATCCCATGGTAACTGCCTTCATTAGGCGGGCAAATGATAATCTCGGGGCGATGGGCTTTACGGAACACGGTTTTCGCCATGCGGATATGGTAGCCCATACAGCGTATAGGATTTTGTCTGAATTGGGCTATCCACAGCGTGAGGCACAGCTTGCTGCTATTGCGGGGCAACTGCACGATATCGGGAATATGGTGGAACGGAGTCATCACTATTATACCGGCGCTTTAATTGCCATCACAATTTTAAAAGATCTTGGCATGGATGAATCGGAAATTGCGGAAATTGCCGCGGCCATAGGGAATCATGACGAAATTTACGGTCATCCGGTCAGCAATATTTCTTCCGCGGTTATTCTGGCGGATAAGGCTGATGTTCACAGGACCAGGGTCCGAAACCGCAATTTTGTCAGATTTGACATTCATGACCGGGTCAACTATGCAGTGGAAGAATCTTCCCTCGAGCTTGAACCCGGTGTGCCTATGGATTATAGCAATTACAGAAGAATTGACGATGCTCTCGATGATTCTTATTTGAATATTGAACCCGCGGAAAGGGTGATCACTTTAAAACTAAAAATTGATACCAGTATCAGCCAGGTAATGGAATACTTCGAAATCTTTTTATCCCGTATGATTTTATGCCGCCGTGCCGCAGCTTTTCTTTCGGCCCGATTTTCACTTGTAATTAATGGTACTCAATTATTGTAAAGGCAGGAATGTTAGGGGGAATTCAATTGAGTTTAAAGAAGAGAGGTTCCCGGGGAGGCCCGGTACTTTTTATCCTTATTACTGTGGTTTTGGTCGCTGCTTCCGGGTTTTTCTTATTTAACTGGGAAAAGTATATGCGAAAAGGCCTTGACCTGGAAGGCGGAGTTTACGTTCTCCTGGAAGCAAAATCTTTAGATGGTTCGGAAGATGGAGATGCGATACAAAGGGCAATGGCGATTATCAGCAACAGGATTGATGAACTCGGATTAGCCGAACCCATTATTCAGAGCGAAGGAGAAAGGCGTATCCGCATTGAGCTTCCCGGGATTGAGGACCAGGCCCAAGCGATGGAAATCATCGGCCGGACAGCCCAGCTAACCTTTAAAAGCCCGGAAGGTGAAGTGCTGTTAACAGGTGCGAATCTTAAAACCGCGAATTTTACCCGGGGACAGTACAGCGAGCCCATTGTTACCTTGGAGTTCGACGAAGAGGGTGCAGAAAAATTTGCCGCGGCTACGGAGAAGTATCTGCATCAGCCCATCTCAATTTATCTTGATGAGGAGCTGATATCCGCTCCGACGGTCCAGAATGTGATTGAGGATGGAAATGCAATGATTACCGGCATTCCTACTGCGGAGGAAGCCGCCAATATTGCGCTTTTGCTTCGCTCCGGCGCGCTTCCCGTTGAGCTGGAAGAACTGGAGACCCGCTCTGTTGGACCCGTGCTCGGTGAAAACGCCCTTAGGTTAAGTTTTTCTGCCGGGGTAGCGGGTCTGATTATGGTTATACTCTATATGCTATTTTTCTATCGCTTTGCGGGATTAATCTCCGTGATCAGCCTGGTGGTTTATGTAGCCCTGGTTTTTGCTATACTGTTCTGGTTTAAAGCGACAATGACCTTACCGGGGATTGCCGGTCTAATCCTTTCTATAGGTATGGCTGTTGATGCCAATATCATTATTTTTGAGCGAATCAAGGAGGAGCTGCACAAGGGCAGGACAACCTTAACTGCGATTAATGCAGGTTTTGAAAGGGCTTTAAGGGCAATTCTCGATGCAAACATTACAACTATTATCGCCGGCGCAGTGCTGTTTATCGTTGCCAGCGGGTCTGTTCGCGGCTTTGCCATAGTCCTCCTCGTCGGTATCGTGGTAAGCCTTTTTACTGCTTTCTTTTTAACCCGTTTCATGCTCCGCCTGGCAGCCCGCTCAGGAATGATCAAAACCCCCCAATATTTGGGATTAAAGGAGGCACAAACAAGTGACCAGGTTTAATATTTCCTTTGTAAAGTATTACCGCTATGCTCTTATACTGACTTTTGTTGTCATTCTGGCCGGAGTTGTCTCCCTTTCTACCAACGGCTTAAACCTGGGTATTGATTTTACCGGGGGCACTATCTTGCACCTGAGGCTGGAGGAGGGCTTTCAGATGGATGAGATAAGGGAAGTCCTTGCGCCTTTTGATCTGTCCGGAGCACTTTTGCAAAGAGCCGGCCATGGTGATCAATCCGGCGGGAACGAGATTATTATTAAAACCCCCCACCTGGACGAGCCTACCCGCCAGGAGATTATTAATTCTTTTATGGAAAAATGGTCGGATATGACTGCAGAAGATGTTTTGCGGGTGGACAATGTGGGGGCAATTATCGGCAAAGAACTGACCAGGGAAGCCTTTCTTGCGCTGCTGATTGCCGCAATAGGGATGATCGTTTATATCACGCTGCGCTTTGAATTTAAATTTTCACTGGCGGCAATTCTGGCCCTAATGCATGACGCCTTCGTCATTGTCGCCGTTTTTTCCATCTTCAGAGTGGAAGTCAACAGTCCCTTTATTGCTGCTGTATTAACAATTATCGGTTATTCGATTAATGCTACGATTATCATCTTTGACCGCATTAGGGAAAATCTCAAGTACAGGCGGCAAAGGACGGTTGAAGAGGTGGTCAACGACAGTATTAATGAAACTTTAACAAGAACAATAGGGACTTCTGTAACAACTTTATTTGTTCTGATTTCCCTTTTAATTGCCTTTAATTATTTTGTCGGCGGTATGGATCTAAAGGCTTTTGCCATTGCCTTGTTAATCGGTGTTGTCAGTGGAACGTATTCCTCTATTTTTATTGCCGGTCCGCTGTGGCTTTCCTTGCGCAAAATGGGAATGAAGGAAGAAAAAGCGCCTGCGTAAAACTTTAGTAACTGCTCGGAGGTTAATGATAAGTGAAACTTTATTTGTAATACATCTGAAAAGTAACTCCCAGGGGACATAGGCTCCGGAGAAAGAAAGAAGGAAATACTTTCTTTTATGCAGAATGAACTATAAAACGGACGGAGCTATATTCAAAGGGGGAAAGAAGATGAGCCAGTTCAGCATATTTGCGGGTCTAGTTTTTAGTTTAATTATTGCTGTATTTGCCCTTGCCAACAGCCAGCCGGTTTTAATTAATTATCTCTTCGGGAAGGCGGAAGTGTCCGCAATAATTGTTATTCTTTGTTCGGCTGTTTGCGGAGCTTTTGTTATCTTTTTATTCAATCTTGTCCGCCAAGTTAAGGCATCGTTTCAACTTCGCAGTTTGCGTAACGATTTGAGAATTATGGAAGAAAGAGTACAGGAACTGGAAAAGGAACGGGATTTTTTTCAGGTTCAGGCAGGTCAGTTCCAGCAAGCTTTTTCTGAAGCAAGTGATGCTGTGGAATTTTCGGGACAAAACCGTTCTCGAAATATTGAGCCGAAGGAGAATACAAAAGTCGAGGAACGGAAAGATCACACTTGAAAAGAACTAAATGGACAAGAACAGGCATGCACAAGGAATGGAGCCTGTACCCGCAGGATATTGAAAAAAGGACTTTCCTGGCACAAAAGCAGTGGCCCAGATCCTTATTAACAGGGGAATTAGTAGCGTGGAAGAGGGAGAAGCCTTTTTAAAACCTGCCCTCTCGCAGCTTTATTCCCCTTTTTGCATGAAAGACATGGACCTGGCAGTTACTATTATTTCTCGGGCCCTTGAAGACGGGAAAAAAATAGCTGTTTACGGGGATTACGATGCGGACGGCATAACGGCAACAGCTTTACTCGTTTGTTTGCTTCGGGATTTGGGAGGGGATGTTACCTATTATCTTCCCAGCCGTTATGCTGAAGGGTACGGTTTGAGCCGGTCCGGACTGGAAGACCTTAAAAACCGGGGTGTTTCCCTGGTCGTGACTGTTGATTGCGGCATTACTTCGCTAGAGGAAGTATCGTTTGCACGGCAAATGGAAATGGATATAGTCGTGACGGATCACCACCAGCCCCTGGATGTTTTGCCGTCTGCCAATGCTGTGATTAATCCACAAAGAACCGATTGTTCCTATCCTTTTAAAATGCTTTGCGCCGCGGGGATTGCTTATAAACTTGTTGAAGCAATTCTCAGCAGGCAGTTCCGGATACGCCTGAATGCCCCCGGCGACCTCTGGGAGATGCCCATCTTGCCATACGTTTTTTGCTGGGGAAAAGGACCATGGGGCTGCACAATAAAATTGCGAAGATCCTCCTGCAGATAAATACCAAACGCCAGGAAATTGAAAAAGAAATATTTGCTGAAGCATGCCGTCTTGTTGCTGAAGCAGCATTAACAGAAAGAAAAACGTGAGAATATTTCCATAAAGCGCGCTTCCGGCCAGCTAAGGAAATCGCTTCTCCGGGATAAAAACTTGATAAAAGGAAGAGAAAAATGAGCCTTCAGCAGTTAAAAAGGCGTTTTACCCGTTATAATAAAAAACGAGAGGATTGGGCGCTTGTCCGTAAAGCCTACCAGTTCGCCCTGAAAGCCCATGAGGGACAAAAGAGAGTTTCCGGGGATTCCTTTATTACACATCCCCTGGGGGTTGCCTCTATTTTAGCCGAGCTGGAGCTGGATCTCGTGACAATTATGACCGGTCTCCTTCACGATGTACTGGAGGACACCCCCGTAACTTATGAAGAGCTTGATGATGAGTTTGGAGAGGAAGTCGCAGCACTAGTTGATGGAGTAACAAAATTGAGCCGTATGGAATTCCGTTCCAAGGAGGAACACCAGGCCGAAACATGGAGAAAAATGTTTGTGGCCATGGCCAGGGATATAAGAGTTATTCTTGTCAAATTGGCCGACAGGACGCACAATATGCGCACACTCCGTTACCTGAACAATTCCAAACAAAAAGAAATAGCCCGGGAGACGCTGGAGATTTATGCGCCCCTTGCTCACCGGCTGGGAATTTATAAAATAAAATGGGAACTGGAAGATCTGGCATTCCGTTATTTAAATGCCGACGATTACTATTACCTGGTTGACAAATTGGCTAAAAAAAGAAAGGAACGGGAAGAGTTTATTAATCAGGTAATTGAAATTTTGCGCAAGAAATTAGATGAGGCAGGTTTAAAGGCCGATATAAGCGGCCGCCCTAAACATATTTACAGTATTTACCATAAAATGAAGGAGCAGGGTAAGGACTTTTCTGAGATCTATGACCTGACCGCAGTGCGCATTATTGTTGAAACCATAAGGGACTGTTACGCATCCCTCGGAGTTGTTCACACCCTTTGGAGGCCGATACCCGGTCAATTCAACGATTATATCGCCATGCCCAAGCCGAATATGTACCAGTCTCTGCATACAACCGTTGTTTGTGCAGAAAATGAACTCCTTGAGGTGCAGATTAGAACAAAGGAGATGCACCGCACGGCAGAATATGGAATTGCGGCTCACTGGAAGTATAAAGAAAAGGTTAAAGATGACAAGGAATTTGAGGAAAAGCTCTCCTGGTTGCGGCAGCTGCTCGAATGGCAGCAGGATTTAAAAGATGCCCATGAATTTATGGAGCACCTTAAAATTGACCTCTTTTCAGATGAGGTTTTCGTTTTTACCCCCAGGGGGGATGTGATCGATCTCCCCAAGGGGTCTGTTCCGCTGGATTTTGCCTATAGAATTCACACCGATATCGGAAACCATTGTGTGGGAGCAAAGGTAAACGGGAGGATTGTTCCCTTAGACTACCAGTTAAAAACCGGAGATATCCTAGAGATTATTACCAGCAAACAGGGGACGCCCAGCCGGGACTGGCTAAAGATTGTTAAAAGCTCCCAGGCAAAAAGCAAAATCAGAGGCTGGTTTAAACGGGAACGCCGTGAAGAAAACATTTCCAAAGGCAAGGAGATTTTAGAGAGGGATATTCGCAAGCTGCAGTTGGAACCGCACCTCCTTCTGAAAGATCAGCTTTTAGAAGACGTGGGAAGAAAATACAACCTTCTTTCAGCGGATGATGTGTATGCGGCAGTAGGGTACGGCGGTGTATCTTCAAAGCAACTTATTACAAAGTTAAGAGACGAATATAAGAAAAAATTCGGTGAAGAGAAGAATCTTCCGCCTGTTGAAATTAAACCTTGGAAGGAAGCTTCCCGTCCTTTAAGGGGTGTTAGAATACAAGGGATTGATAACCTACTGGTGCGTTTTTCGAAATGCTGTAATCCTCTGCCGGGGGACGAGATCACAGGGTTTGTAACCAGGGGGCGGGGAGTCTCTATCCATCGTATCGATTGCCCCAATGTTGCATTGCTTAAAAGCCTTAAAGAGAGATTCCTGGATGTGCGCTGGGAAGCAACAGATGATCTTTCTTTTCCCGTTGAAATAGAGATTATCGCGATGGAAAGACCCGGCTTTCTTGCTGAAGTTATGTATGCTGTCAGCGAAAGTAAGATAAATATTACCGCGGTAAACGGCCGGACAACCAGGGATAAAATGGTGGTTGTTAATCTTACCTTTGTGGTTAAAAACCTGGAACAACTGGAGCATATCATGAATAAAGTCAGGCGCCTAAAAGATGTTTATTCCGTCAGAAGGCGCTCGGGGTCAAGTTCTGCCGTAAGAAAAAAATAAACCAACCTTATATTTACCTCAAGACTTCTTGGTAAAGGTGGTGTTTTTTTTGCGTGCCGTCGTGCAGAGGGCAGGAAAATCGAAGGTAGAGGTTGATGGAAAAGTTGTTGGGAAAATCTCGGCGGGGGTAGTTGTTTTTGCCGGGATCGGAGCAGATGACAGGGAAGAAGACTGCCGCTATATTTCTGAGAAAATTGCCTCTCTGCGGATATTTGAAGATAAGGAGGGGAAAATGAATCTCTCTTTGCTGGAAACCGGGGGAGAGGTTTTGTGTATTTCCCAGTTTACTCTGTACGGGGATTGCCGCAAAGGCCGTCGCCCGAGTTTTTTTGCGGCAGCAAGGCCGGATAAGGCTAAGTATCTTTACGAATATTTGTGCAAGATGCTGCGGGAAAAAGGTTTGAGGGTGGAAACAGGAATTTTTCAGGCCATGATGAAGGTGCATGTGGAAAACGACGGACCCGTTACGATCTTGCTGGACAGCCGGAAGCTTTTTTAACCCCAGCCTAATTTGCAAAGTTGCGAGTAATCTCGCGCTTTTTTATAAACCCATGCCTAAAGAAGAAATTGAGACAATTTTGAGGATGAGTTGACAAGGTGTCCGACATTGGCTAAAATCATTTAAGCAGGAAAAGGTTGCCCTCTTGATATAACTTGAGCAAAACCTGCCTAAATAAAGTTCGGAAGGCTGGAGATACGCTGATGACTTTAAAAAAAAATACAAATTGTGGATTATTAACAAAAGTAAACGTCGGTGAGAAAGTAGTAGTGGCGGGTTGGGTCCAAGGACGCAGGGATCATGGGGGGCTTATTTTCCTCGATTTACGCGATCGTACCGGTATTGTTCAGGTTGTCTTCGACCAGGAAAAGAACAAGTCTTTTTTTAATCAGGTGGAAAAAATACGGCCGGAATATGTTGTTGCCGTAGGGGGGAAGGTAGTTCCACGATCCCCGGAGACCGTTAATCTCAAGTTAAAAACAGGAGAAATTGAAATTTCGGCAGATGCCCTTGAAATTTTGAATCCCTCTCTTACGCCTCCTTTTTATATTGAAAATAATATTGATACCGATGAAAATTTGCGCCTGCGCTATCGTTATCTCGATCTGCGCAGGCCTGAAATGTTGGAGTTGCTTCATTTCCGTCACAGAATCCTTTTAGAAGCGAGGAAGTACCTGGACGGGGAAGGCTTTTGGGAAATTGAAACACCCATGTTAACGCGCAGCACTCCCGAAGGGGCCCGGGATTATCTGGTTCCCAGCCGCATTTCTCCGGGAAGTTTTTTTGCCCTACCCCAATCGCCGCAGCTTTTTAAACAGCTTTTAATGGTTGCCGGGGTGGAAAAATATTTTCAGATCGCCCGTTGTTTTCGGGATGAAGACTTAAGGGCGGATCGGCAGCCCGAATTTACCCAAATAGATATGGAAATGTCTTTTTCCTCGCGGGAAGACATTATGTCCGTAGTGGAAGGGCTTGTTAAACATCTTTTTCAACAGGTTCAAGGCAAAGATCTCAAAATCCCCTTCGAAGTTCTTCCTTACCGGGAGGCCATGGAGAGGTTCGGCTCCGACAGGCCTGATACCCGTTTTGCTATGGAACTTGTCGATATTTCTGAAATCGCTGCTGCTTCGCAGTTTAGGGTTTTTAAAACTGCTGTTCAAGACGGGGGCATTGTCAAAGGTATAAATGCAAAAAATTGCGGCCGGTACAGCCGGAAGGAAATTGACGATCTTACAGCACTGGTCCAGTCTTGGGGAGCCCAGGGGCTGGGCTGGATGATCGTCACCGGTGAGGGTTTTAAAACACCGATTGCCAAGTTCTTTTCGCCGTCACAACTTGATACGATCAGAGAAAAATTTGCCGTCCGGGAAGGAGATCTTCTGCTCTTTATAGCGGGCAAGAGGGAGAAAGCTCTTGATGTTCTTGGACAGTTGAGGGTCCATCTGGCCCGCCGTGAAGGCCTGATTCCTCAGAATGAAGATAAATTTCTCTGGATCGTTGATTTTCCGCTGCTGGCTTATGATGCAGAAGAAAAAAGGTATGATTCTGTACACCATCCTTTTACAGCTCCCTTGGAAGAAGAACTTCCTTTACTGGCCGTTGATCCGCTGAAGGTTCGCTCTCAAGCCTATGACCTGGTTTATAACGGCGTAGAAGTTGCCGGTGGGAGCATACGTATACACCGTAAGGAAGTTCAGGAGCAAATTTTCAAACTGCTCGGTTTGCCCGATGAGGAAATTGAGGAAAAATTTGGTTTTTTGATGAGAGCTTTCGAGTATGGTGCGCCTCCGCACGGCGGTCTTGCATTTGGGCTTGATCGCCTGATCATGCTGATGGCAGGCAGAAAGAGTATCAGGGATGTCATCGCCTTCCCTAAGACCGCGGCTGGAAACTGCCTGTTGACGGGCGCTCCGGGTCCTGTTTCCGCCGGACAGCTTGCTGAATTGCATATTTCTCCTGTTTTGCGGAATAATAAAAAAGACGTTTGAGCCGCGCTTTCGGTAAGAATTGAAAATGGTGATTTTTAGAAATTTAGAGATCTATTTTCATCTTGCAACATAAGTAAAACTGTGCTATCATAATTTTGCGGAAGATTATTGAAGAAGTACCCTACTGTATGCGTGTAGCCGCTAAAGTTTTGAGCTAACACTTATGAAAAGGGATCCCGGCTTTATGTGCAGCATAGATGCCCTTGAAGAGGGACCTATAAAGCATGTAAGAGGGCACCCACCTTAGGAAGAGCAGTTCAAAACAAGCAGGCCCACGGTATGGTGGGGTATCTTTTTGTTTTTACATATTTTTTTTTTCACCCAAAAAAAATAGTGATATAATGTAACTATTAAATTTTGCGGAACAAATACCTGAATTGGTTTGAAGCGAATATTGTAGAATGTGTTTGTAAAGCGGATATTCTGATGGTTTTTCATAAGGGGGGTGAGGGTTTGTCAATTCAGCAAGTAATGCAAAAAATTGTTCTTCAAATAAAAGACGGTACCCATCCCAGCGATTTGGCAGAACTGGTAGATGAGCTAAACGACGAACAAAAGAAAGAACTCTTTGCTCTTCTTTCTGATGAAGAGGCTGCCCTGATAATTCAAGAGATGGAGGATTTTGACCAGGTATCTCTTTTAAGGTTGTTGACGAAGCATAAGGCTTCCGCAATCTTAAAAGAAATGGATATTGATGACGCAGCCGACCTGGTCAGAGAACTGCCCCCTGAGGAAGCGAAAGAACTTCTGGCACATATTGAAGAAGAAGCGGAAGAAATTAGGGGACTGTTAAAATATCCGGAAGATACTGCCGGCGGGATTATGACAACAGATTTTATCGCCCTTCCTCAGAATATCCTTGTTGAAGAAGCGATAACCCGCCTGCGGGAGATCGCACCTGACGCGGAAATAATCTATTATGTCTATGTAGTGGATGAACAGGCAAAATTAAACGGGGTCCTTTCTTTAAGGGATTTAATAGCCGCAGAGGACGGAACGCTCCTTCAAGAAATTATGTTAAAAAATGTCATTAGCGTTCCAGCAGAAATGGACCAGGAAGAAGTGGCCCGTGTTGTCTCCAGGTATGACCTGCTGGCAGTACCGGTGGTGGATGAAGAAGAACGGCTGCTGGGTATCATTACGGTAGATGATATTATTGATGTTATCGAGGAAGAAGCTACGGAGGATATTTACCGGCTTGCCGGGACAGGCGAGGTGACAGGCAGCGATCTTCTGGGGGCTTCTGTTTTTGGGCTTGTGGGAAAAAGATTGCCTTGGTTGTTGATCAGCCTGCTGGGGGGGCTCTTGTCGGGAAGCGTGATTGGAGCATTTGAGGACACTTTGCAGAGCATTGTTATTCTGGCGATTTTTATTCCCGTAATTATGGGTATGGGAGGGAATGTGGGAACCCAATCATCCACTCTTTTTGTGCGGGGTCTGGCTACCGGCGAGATTGGTCCCAGCGATATCTGGAAATACCTTTTTCGTGAAATTAAAGTGGGAATTACTATGGGATTAATAAACGGTTTGGCTATAGCAGTTCTTGCTTATATCTGGCAGGGCCTTCCTTTTTTGGGCCTTGCTGTAGGGATGGCCATGTTTCTTGACATCACCCTGGCGGCTTTGATCGGAACCCTGGTTCCGCTCTTTTTTAATCATTTTGGCATTGATCCGGCAATCACCGCCGGCCCTTTTGTCACAACTATTAAAGATATAACCGGTCTGGTCATTTATTTTGGGACCGCGACACTATTTATGGCGTATCTTGTATAAAGTTCGCAGATGCGGTACGAGGTCTTTAGTCTGAGTACACTGCCCGAATCCCTTAGCTATGTTTAACATGGCTAAGGGATTCGGGATATTTGTCTTAAAAGCCCGGGATAACGAAAGTGTAAGGTAAAAGATGGTAAATAGCGCTATTTTCTTAAATTATTTTTCTTTTATTTAAGTTTCTAGTATAAACTAGTGTAATTGGTAATATTTAGGTTGTTGAAATCAGGATAAACCTTTAAATATATGAAAATCTATAGCATAATATAAAGAAAAAACAATTCTGGGATATCATGTAAATAGCAACAGGTTATAAAAAATGGGGAATAAAATGGAGGGCAAGCAAAACAACATTATTGAGTCGTTGCAATCCCTTTCCGGAAAAGAAGAACTGCTGGCCAGAGTGATCGAGTTCTTCCCCTACCCGATTCAGGTTTACGCCCCGGACGGAACTTCGGTGCTGGTAAATCATGCTCTGTTGTCCGAATATCATATTAGCAGCCAGGATATGGTTGTTGGGAAATACAATATATTCAAAGATCCTTACATTGCCGCCTTAGGCCAGCTTCATGTATTAAAACGGGCTTTTCAAGGAGAAACCGTCTTTTTCCCGGATGTTAAAGTGCCTTTGGAAGATATTGCGGAGCGATACGGTATACAGGACTATGATGTGGAGGCCGTATACCAGGATATTACGGTTTTCCCTATTTTAGATGACACTAAACGGGTGATATATGTTGTGGCACTTTTGATCAACAGGAGGGTTTATCGCGGCATAGATGAAATTGAAAAGGCGAAAGAATATCTAGAAAGCCATTGGTTGGACAAGTTTGATGTCAACAAAACCGCAGCGGCGGCGTGCCTCAGCAAAGCCTATTTCACAAAGCTGTTCAAGAAGCATACCGGCGTAACCCCCCATGAGTATTATATCAATTATAAAATCAGCAATTGAAAGAGAAACTGCTGGATCCCAACCTTTCCATTGCGCAGGCGTTTGCTGCCTGCAACATGAATTATAATGGCCATTCCGCAAGATTATTCAGAGAGAAGGTTGGCGTCCCCCCGTCTGTATATCGGAAAATGTCAGGTTAAAAAGAAGTGAGGGTAGTCCATGACAGATCAGCTTGACGATGCCAAAAGGAACTTGGTTAAATCATTTCAGACGCTTTTTGAGAAACAAGAACTGCCGGCAAAAGTGATCGAGTTTTTCCCCTATCCAATTCAGATTTTTTCCCTTGATGGGACAGCGAGGATGATTAACAAAGCGACGCTGGAGATGATAGGTATCAGAAGCGTGGAATCCCATGTGGACAAATACAATGTTTTTGAAGACCCCATTGTGCGTGAGCTTGGCGTTGCGGACCGGGTCAAGCAGGTATTGACAGGCAAAACTGTATATGATAAACAAAGCCTTCGCGGCGGAAATGAAAACGCGGTTTAGGGATCTGGAAAAAGGAACCGTGCGCATTCTGCAATACAAGATCAACGATCTGCGGCTGGCTGCAGCAGTCAGGAAGGTCTTCGCCGGAGATACCTTCTTTCTAGAGGACTTAAAGGATCCGTTTTCCATGTTTTCCGGAATCGCACGGCAAAGCGCGCCGCAACCGGGCTGTTTCCATAAGGTCATTATTTTTCCTGTGCCTGCTGATAATGCTAAAATCACCCATGGCGTGATTGTGTTTATGCCATGAACAAACAAGACAAGACAAGTAAACACTGGTCGCTGGCTGCTGCGCAAATTACCCTACGAAAATAATCTGGGGAGAAAAAGTTTAGGGAATGGGGTGGAGATTACTTTATAACCCTCTTTAGAGAATAGTAATCTTAATTTGATGAAATCTAGATCACCCCGTAAGACAATAAACCACAAGGTCAACATACCTTGTGGTTTATTGTCTTACGGGCGTTTTCTTGTAAAACGGATGATCGCTTTGTTTTTTTTGAACAAGATAGGAAGTTTGGTTAAGAAGCCTATTTCGGTATGAAAATCAATAGGAATGATTTTTTAAATTTTTAATATTTTTTTTTCTCTTTAAGCAGGATTTTCTGAAGAGGGGAAAGAATATAGAGCGAAGTGGTTTGAAGTGGTATGAAGTGGGAGATCTGTCTTTATTCCGAAACAGGTGGATAGCAAAATATGCTCATTGGGGAATTTAATCATACCCTGGATAATAAAGGCCGTGTCATCGTCCCTTCCCGGTTCCGGGAAGAGCTGCAAGATCGTTTTATTATTACGCGCGGCCTGGATAGCTGCCTTTTTGCTTACCCTATGGAAGAATGGAATAACCTTGAGAGAAAATTAAAAACAATGCCTTTTACAAGGGCTGAAGCAAGAGTTTTTATGAGGTTGTTTTTTTCCGGGGCTTCGGAGGTGGAGCTTGACAAACAGGGGCGGATTCTTATTCCACCCATACTCAGGGAACATGCCGAACTTAACAAGGAAGTTACTTTTATCGGGGTATCCAACAGGGCTGAGATTTGGAGCAAGGAAAAGTGGGAAGAATACAGTAATAAGTCAAACCTCTCCTATGAGCAGGTTGCGGAAAAAATGATAGATTTTGAGTTTTAAAACAAAGGGTGGGAAGACAGATAAGACAATCTGAAGAGGTGCCTGGTCATGTTCCGGTAATGGTAAAGGAGGTCCTGGACTTTTTACAACCCGGGCCAGGGAAAGTGCTTGTGGACGCCACCCTGGGAATGGGAGGACATGCCCGGGCGATTCTTGAGCGCATTCCCGGGGGAAAGCTGATTGGGATAGACCAGGACGCCGAGGCTGTGGTACAGGCTTCAAAGGCGCTTGCTCCTTTTGGAGATGCTTTTATTCCGGTAAAAGGAAATTTTGCAGAAATTGAGGAGATTCTGCAAAACCTTCAACTGAACAGAGTAGACGGGTTTCTTTTTGATCTGGGGGTTTCTTCCTACCAGTTGGACTGTAAAAGAAGAGGGTTTTCTTACAGAGATGACGTTTTACTTGACATGCGCATGGATATGGATCTTCCCTGCACCGCCGCAGATTTGCTGCAAAAGCTTTCGCAAAAAGAACTTACTTTCTTGTTTCGCCGCTATGGTGAAGAAAGGTGGGCTTCCCGTATTGCCAAATTCATAAGCAATTATCGCCTGAAGCATGGGCCTGTTTTACGCAGCAGTCAACTGGTGGAAATAATCAGGTCCGCCGTTCCTGCTGCAGCAAGGCGCAGGGGAGGCCATCCGGCTAAACGTATTTTTCAAGCACTGCGGATAGCTGTAAATAAAGAACTGGAAAGCCTCTCCCGGGGACTGGACGGGGCGATTGGACGACTGCGCCCAGGAGGTAGAATTGTGGTTTTGTCTTATCATTCTCTGGAAGATGAAATCGTAAAAAAGACATTTAGAGATAAGGCGCGGGGTTGTATTTGTCCGCCGGAAATTCCGGTTTGCATTTGCGGGAAAAACCCTTCTTTAAAAATATTAACGCGTCGAGTTCTTTTTCCGAGCCGGGAGGAAGAATCTCGCAATCCAAGGGCCGCGAGCGCCCGTTTAAGGGCGGCTGAGAAGCTTTTTTAAGGCGGTCGGTCCCACTCAAAAGTTCTAATTAATCCGGCAGGTGAATAAAGTTGTTAGTAACGAAAAAGAAAGTGCAATCCGGGTATTTTCCGGCTCAACAATTGCCGGACAGAGAAAGAAATAGGTCTCAGGGAAAGGTTCCTGCAGGAGAAACTGCTTCTTGGAACAGCCTAGCATTTTGTGTTCTGCTCTTTTTTATTCTACTGACGAGCGTAGGGCTTATTAGTCAGTACAGCCGGGTTATAGCAGTAAAATATCAGATTCATCAGGTCCAGCAAGAAATTGAAGCTCTTCAGAATGAAATAGAACATTTACAAATTGAGGTTAAAAGCCTGAGCTCACTGGAAAGAATTGAAACAATTGCTAAAAACGATCTGGGGCTGCAATATCCTGAAAAAAGGCAATGGATACGCATTGCCAGAAGTGAATAGCCTGTGGCGATGAGGAGAAAAATGTTTCGCGATACCGCTTCCAATTTACATATACGCAGGCGGCTTCTCTGGCTTTTTGGCGTAGCAACCCTCCTTATAATGGCTCTGGTTGTCAGGCTGGGGTGGATACAATTTGCCATGGCTGAGGAACTGCAGCAAAAAGCCTGGGAACAGTGGAACAGAAGTATTCCCGCCCGCTCCTCCAGAGGAAACATTTATGATCGAAATGGTTGTCTCCTTGCCGGAAGCGCCACGGTGGAGACAGTTGTTGCAATCCCTCCTCAGATCGAAGATCCGTATTTTACCGCTAAAGCATTGGCTCCGGTACTGGAAATGAGCGAGGAACGCATACTGGAACTGATCACTCAAGAGAGGGCTGCTGTTTATGTAAAAAGAAAAATTGAAGAAGAAGAGGCCAGGGAAGTAAGACTTTTGAACCTGCCGGGAATTACTTTTACCCAGGAAACAAAAAGGTTTTATCCCAATGAATCCCTATTATCTCAAGTGCTGGGTTTTGTCGGCATGGATCAGGGCTGGGCAGGCTTGGAGATTTTTTATGAAGAAGAGCTTAAAGGACGTGATGGAAGTATAGTTTTTCCAACCGATAACCGGGGAAGGGAAATACCGGGCGTCCGGCGCTTTATTCCGCCCAAAGAGGGGATGGATCTAATCCTTACGATTGACGAAACGATCCAGTTCATTGTGGAAAGAGAGCTTTCCAAGGCCATGGCGGAATACTCTCCGGAAAGAGTGCTTGCGTTGGCTGTTAATCCGAAAACGGGCGAGATTCTTGCTGCTGCTTCCAAACCGGATTTTAACCCAAACAGCTATAATGATTATGATAAGGATTACTGGAGGCTTTTCCCGGTAACGGATACTTTTGAGCCCGGTTCAACCTTCAAGTTAATAACCCTTGCTGCATCTATAGAAGAGGGCTTATACCGGGAGGAAGAAGGTTTTTTCTGTTCGGGAGCGGCAACAGTAGCCGGCCATACAATCCGTTGCTGGACTTCCGACAGGGGAGGCCACGGTGCAATTAATTTTCTGGAGGCGGTCCTGGGTTCCTGCAACCCTGCCTTTATGGCTCTGGGGGAAAGACTGGGCGCAGAAAAATTGTTTGATTATATCAGGGCTTTCGGTTTTGGAGTGCGTTCCGGCCTGGATTATCCCGGTGAGGGGACCGGCTTGATCTTCCGACCGGAGGATGTAGGCCCCCTGGAACTGGCGACAACCTCTTTTGGGCAGGGAATATCCGTGACTCCCCTGCAGCAGGTTATGGCGGTTTCGGCAATCGCTAACGGGGGTTACCTGATGCAGCCTTATTTGGTAAAAGAAGTCAGAGATCCTGATAGGGAAGCGACAGAGCAGCGCTCACCAAAAGTAATCCGGCAGGTTATTTCTGAAAAAACCGCGCACAGAGTAAGTTTAATTATGGAAAAGGTTGTTGAAGAGGGCAGCGGAGTTAATGCTTTTATGGAAGGATACCGTATTGCCGGGAAAACGGGAACAGCCCAGAAGGTCGGACCCGGAGGGGTTTACCTCGCAGGGGAATATATCCTTTCTTTTATTGGATTTGCACCCATAGAAGACCCGCAGGTCTTGTTATACATTGCTGTTGACGGAGCTAAAAGGGGTCCCCAGTGGGGTTCTCAGGTCAGCGCTCCCTTGTTTAAAAATATTATGCAAGATGTCCTTTCGTATTTGGAAATTCCTCCCTCCGGGATCCCCGGCGAGGATGTCCGCGAGGTCCAGGTTCCGGACCTTAAGGGTCTCACCGTAGACGAAGCGGCAGCGCTGCTGGATACCCGGGGCTTGCTCATCAAACTGGTCGGGAAGGAAGGTATCATTGTTGAACAAACTCCGAAAGCCGGTGTGAGTGTACCTATCCAAACAAGTATTTTAGTTTACTTGGATGATATTTGGAGCGATGAAGACGAAGGGTATTTATCCATGCCGGATTTGTTGGGAATGACGGTAAAAGAAGCAGGAGAAGTGCTGGGCCGGCTCGGTTTGAGAATGGAACCGACAGGCTCGGGAATTGCCACCATGCAGGAAGTTCCTGCCGGTACCCGTGTTCAAAAGGGTACGGTCGTGAAAGTACAATTTACTTCTCCCCTTCACTAGTTGCGTTATTTCACATAATCAAGTTTTAAGCGGTTAATAATAAAAAGAAAAAGGTGGATAGCAATGGAAATTTCCCGGAATCTCCAGGAACTTGTTAGTGCACTTCCTCTGGTGAGAATAGAGGGGGAGAAGCAGGTTTCCGTGCGCGGTCTGGCTCACCATACGCGGCAGGTAAAGCCGGGTTTCCTTTTCTTTTGCCTGGAAGGAAATAAGTTTGACGGGCACGATTTTATTCCACAAGCTATAGAAGCCGGAGCCGCAGCAATTGTTCTGGAGAAAGAACGGGAAGTGAGGGGAGCTGTGAAGGTTGTTGTTCCAAGCGTAAGGACAGCCATGTCCATTATTTCCCAGCAATTTTTTGATACTCCCTCTGCCCATCTTCGTTTGATCGGTATTACGGGAACAAACGGGAAGACAACAACAGCACATTTAATCGAAGCGCTGTTTGCCGGACAGGGGTGGAAGACCGGGATGCTTGGAACAATTAAATACACGATTGGAAAAGAACGTCTCCCTGCCCTGGCCACTACTCCTGAAGCTCCTGATCTGCAAAGGATATTGCGCCTTATGGTCGATCGCGGGGTAACCCACGGGGTTATGGAGGTGTCTTCACACGCCCTTGAACTGGGGCGAGTATCCGGGTGCGATTTTGATGTGGCGGTGCTGACGAATATTACCGGCGACCATCTTGATTTTCATAAAAATTTTGAGCGTTATCTTGCTGCCAAAGGAAAACTTTTCTCTCAGCTTGGTGGAAGCTTTTTCAAAGGTACACGGCCGCGCTTTGCAGTTTTAAACCGTGATGATCCGTATTTTGACTATTTTTTACGGCAAAATACAGTTCAGGTTCTCTCTTACGGTATTAACAGCCCCGCTGATATCAGGGCCGGGGATATTAAAATGGATGGCTTAGGGGTTCGGTATATGCTGCATACGCCCTGGGGAAATGAACTTTTTTCCCTGAAACTGGCAGGTAAATTCAGCATTTACAACGCCTTGGCCGCGACAGCGGTCGCTCTCCTGGAAAAAATACCGCTCTTAAAAATTAAGGAAATTTTGGAAAAGATACCCGGAATTGAAGGACGTTTTGAGCGGGTTGATCTTGGGCAAAATTTTACGGTTATTGTTGACTATGCCCATACTCCTGATGGTTTGGAAAATATTTTGCAGGCAGCCAGGGATTTTGTGCAGGGTAAGATCATTACAATTTTCGGCTGCGGCGGGGAAAGGGATCGGAGTAAACGGCCGATAATGGGCCGTATCGCAGCCATGTACAGCGATTATTCAATCCTGACCTCAGATAACCCGCGGGGAGAAGATCCGTGGCAGATCATTGAAGAGGTGGAGGTCGGGTTGCGGGAAATAAAAGGATCCGGTACAGGCTATACCGTGCAACCGGAACGTTATGAGGCGATTAAGCTCGGTATTGAACTGGCCAGACCCGGTGATATGGTTATTATCGCCGGAAAAGGGCATGAAAATTATCAAATCTTTAGTGATTCTACTGTTCCTTTTAATGATCGTGAGGTTGCCGAGGAAATTATTAAAAAAAGATTAATCAAAATGTCATAGGTGAAAATATGTCTTTATTGGTTGATGAAGTATTAAAGGCAACCGGAGGAGTGCTTCTGACCGGAGGGAAAAAAACTTTTCGCGGGGTTCTTATTGATTCCAGAGAAACAAAGGGGGGAGAACTCTTTATCCCCTTGAAGGGGGAAAGAACAGACGGTCATAATTTTATTCTTAATGCCCTGGAAAACGGTGCAGCGGGTTCTCTAGTCGAGCAGCGCCAATTAAGCCTTCTCCAGGGATCAGGCTTTCCCCCCGGAAAAACGCTGGTTGCCGTAGATGATACCCTGCAGGCCTTGCATAAGCTGGCTTTTTTTTACCGCCAAAAATATATGATACCCCTTATTGCAGTTACAGGGAGCAACGGAAAAACCACAACAAAAGATTTTGTTGCTTCTGTTCTGGCAACCCGCTATAATGTGCTTAAAACAGAGGGGAATTTTAATAATCACTTGGGCGTGCCCCTTACGCTCCTCCGCCTGGAAAAGGAGCATGATGTGGCGGTTCTGGAGATGGGGATGAGCGGTTTAGGTGAAATTTCCAAGCTGGCTTCCTTAGCCGTTCCCTCAATGGGGATTATTACCAATATCGGGGAAGCTCATTTGGAGCACCTGGGAAGTGTGGAAAATATCTGCAAAGCGAAAAACGAACTATTGGATGCTCTGGGGGCCGGGAAAACGGCCTTTTTAAACGGGGACGATCCTTATTTGCTGCGTATGGGCAAGAATTTTGCCGGGCAGACGTTTTACTTTGGTTTTAGCGAAGGGGCGAATTTGCGCGCGTTAAATTATTTTTCCTCCGGGAATGGGTTAAGGTTTACTGTGGAGATGCCGGAAATGAAAAGGCAGGAGTTTGAAATACCTGTCCCGGGAAAACATAATGTTTATAATGCACTGGCTGCCATCGCAGTGGGTATGCATTTTCAAATAGAATCTGAAAACATAAAAAAAGGGCTGGCTGAAGCAAAAATCTCCGGTATGAGGATGGAAAGAAAGACAGCCAGAGGCGGTTTCCAGGTTATTAACGATGCCTATAATGCCAGTCCCTCTTCGATGAAAGCCGCCCTGCAAACGCTGAAAGACCTTGCCGGCAGCAGCAGGGTAATCGCTGTTTTAGGAGACATGTTGGAGCTCGGAGATATTGCGGAGGAAGGACACCTCAGCGTTGGAAGATACGCAGCCGATCTTCCTGTGGACTATTTGATAACCGTCGGTGAACTCGCGGTTTTAATTGCCCGCGGAGCCAGGGAAGCCGGCCTACCTGAAAGAAAAATATTTGCCGTAAAAAATCCCCGGCTGGCCCTGGAACATCTTCAATCCCTTGAACTGAAGGGGGCTGTCATTCTTGTCAAAGGCTCCCGTATGATGCGGCTTGAGCAAATTGCCGAGGGGCTCTTGGCTGACAGTGAATCCGTCCAAGGAACCGGGATTTAAGGAAAACAGTCAAGCGGAGGGAAAATGATTTGCCGAAAGTATATGTTTTGGCTTTTGCCGCTTTTATTTTAAGCGTTATTATTTCTCCTTTTTACATTCGCTTTTCCCGTTTAAAGCAATTCGGTCAGCAGGTCCGTTTGGACGGTCCTAGGAGGCACTATCTCAAAGCCGGAACGCCGACGATGGGAGGTATAGTTTTTTTACTTTCCTTGTTGCTTATTCTTTTATTTGGAGCAGAGAAAACGCCTTTTTTAATTTTGGCCCTGGGTATTACCCTTTCAAGCGCGCTTTTAGGATTTTTAGACGATTTTCGCAAAGTTGTCCGCCGGACCAGTTTAGGCCTGAAGGCAAGGGAAAAACTTATGGGGCAGTTTGTTTTTTCACTGGTCTTTTACCTGGTGTTGATCTTTTATGGCCATTCTACAACGGTAGATATCCCGTTTTCCACAATACAGCTTGATCTTGGTTTAACTTACCCCTTCTTAATTTTTATTATGATTGCCGCTGCTTCCAATGCGGTTAATCTGACGGACGGAATAGACGGCCTGGCAGGCGGAACATCAATTATCGCGTTCCTCGCCTTTTTATTTCTGGCTTCTTTGGAGGGTATGCAGGATATAGCCCTTTTTTGCGGGACAATGATTGGGGCAATTTTTGGTTTTTTAATTTTTAATCTTCATCCGGCCAAAGTTTTTATGGGTGATGTGGGTTCCCTTTCCCTTGGGGCTGCCCTTGCTGCAGCCGCCATATTAACTAAAGCGGAGCTATACCTTATTATTATCGGGGGTGTTTTTGTCCTGGAAGCGCTTTCCGTTATTGTCCAGGTAATTTCTTACCGGTTGACGGGGAAAAGGGTGTTGTTAATGGCCCCCCTGCATCACCATTTTGAGATGAAAGGATGGTCTGAGTGGCAAGTGGTGACAGGTTTTTGGGCTCTCGGCTTTATTTTTGCCGTAGTAGGCATTTTGGACTTTTCGCGGCTGTTAAGGTGAGAGCCGGTGAATAGTTTATTAAAAGGAAAAAAAGTTCTGGTTCTAGGTGTTGCCGGCAGCGGCAAGGCTGCGATTCATCTTCTTCTAAAAGCCGGCGCTGCAAAAATTGTTGCCAATGACCGCAGAGATCGTAAACAGCTTCAGCAGGTCATTGATGAATTTTTACCATTCCCTCAGGTGCAATTTGTTACCGGCGGGCATGAAGTCAGCCTTTTGAAAGATATCGATCTGATCATTAAAAGCCCCGGGATCCATCCGCAAATAGCTTTGCTCCAGAAGGCTGTCCAAAGCGGTATAAAGGTTTATTCTGAAGTTGAACTGGCCTATCTTTTCTTTCAGGGAATGCTCGTCGGTATTACAGGAACAAACGGAAAGACCACCACGACTTCCCTGGTGGGAGAAATTTTCCGGGAGCAGTACGAGCGGGTTCATGTTGCCGGAAATATAGGTCTGCCCTTTAGCGAAGCGGTTTTAAGTGCCAAAGAGGGAGATATTGTCATTGTTGAATTAAGCAGCTTCCAATTGGCGAATATCGACCTTTTTTCGCCGCATATTGCCGCGGTTTTAAATTTAACTCCCGATCACCTCGATTATCACGGGACGCTGGAGAGCTACTTTTCTGCCAAAAAGATGATCTTAAGGAACCAGAGGCCAGAGAATTGGGCCATACTTAACTGGGATGATCCCGAGGTCAGGGAATTTGCCTCCTCGGCCAGGGGAAAAGTTCTCTTTTTTAGCCGCAAGGAGGAGTTAGGCTCCGGAGTTTTCTTAATCAATAACCAAATTTTTATTCGCAGCGGGGACCAGGAATATAAGGTTTGCAATAAAGACGATATCCGTATCCGGGGACTGCATAACCTTGAAAACGCTCTTGCTGCTACAGCCATTGCCTGGGCGGGTGGCATCGCTCCGGAAAAGATCGCCGCTGTTCTTAAAACTTTTCCGGGGGTTGCTCATCGCCTGGAGCCCGCGGGGGAATTCCGGGGAATTTTATTTATAAACGATTCCAAGGGGACCAATCCGGAAGCAGCTTTGAATGCCCTGAAGGCTATACCCGGACCTAAAATTCTTATTGCCGGCGGCTTTGACAAGGGAAGTGATTTTCGAAAATTTGCCGGAGCCCTTCAAAAAGAAGGGGTTAAAAAATTAATTCTTCTCGGGCAAACAGCACCCCTTATTTCCAAGGCTGCTTTTGAGGCCGGTTTCAGCAATATCCTCATTGTTGACGGGATGGTTGCTGCCGTGAAGGAAGCGGTAGCTTCTGCCAAGAGCGGGGATACGGTGCTGCTTTCACCGGCGTGTGCCAGTTGGGATATGTTTAAAAATTTTGAGGAGCGGGGAAATGCTTTTAAGGAGGCTGTTTTGGCCTTAAAGGAGAGATAGCAAGGTGAGGACGAGGCAAACGGAAAGGGAAATGCGCAAACAACCTGATTTTGCCATATTTTTTACGGTTCTCATTTTAGCCGGGTTCGGCCTTATTATGGTTTTTAGCGCCAGTTATATAACTTCCCTGGAATCGAGGGGAGACGCTTATTTTTTCCTGCGGCGCCAGGCGTTCTGGGTGCTTTTAGGGCTTGGAGGGATGATCCTCGCGGCAAATTTTAGCTATTGGAAATGGCGGAAATTGTTGCCCCTGCTCATGGGCCTTAACTTTATTTTGCTCCTAATGGTTTTTATCCCGGGATTGGGAATCGAGGTTTATGATGCCAGGCGCTGGATCGGTATTGGAGGCTTTACGCTCCAGCCCTCAGAGCTTAGCAAGCTGGTTGTGGTTATCTTTTCGGCTTCTTTCTTAAGCAAGAAAAATTTGAACATGGCAAACTTTTGGCAGAGCAGCTTTATCCCCCTGGCATTTATGGGGCTCTCTTTTATGCTGATCTTTTTTCAGCCGGACCTGGGTACCGCCCTTGCCCTTGCCGCAGTGACCGTTGTTGTAATATTTACGGCAGGCATTCCTTTAAAACAGCTGTTTTCCCTTATACTCGCCTCCCTGCCGGTAGTTGCTTACCTGGCCGTAAGCGCACCCTACCGTATGAAGCGAATCTTTTCTTTTTTGGATCCCTGGGCTGATCCGCTCGGTACAGGTTATCATATTATCCAATCCCTTTATGCACTGGGGTCGGGAGGCTTTTTTGGCGTTGGCCTCGGCAGGAGCCGGCAAAAATTATACTATCTGCCCGAGCCGCAAAATGACTTTATTTTTGCCATTATTGGAGAAGAGCTTGGCTTTCTCGGAGCGCTTACAATTATGCTGCTTTTTTTTATTCTTATCTGGAGAGGCTTTAAAACAGCTATAGCAGCAACGGATACTTTCGGCAGCCTTCTCGCTGCAGGGCTGACTGCTATTGTGGCGGTGCAGGTTATCATTAATATTGGAGTTGTGACCGGGTCGATTCCCATTACCGGTATTAATCTTCCCTTTATCAGTGCAGGAGGGAGCTCTCTTTTCTTTATGATGTTTGCCATGGGGATTTTAATGAATATTTCCCGTTATAACCGGGCAACCTCGTGATCGCTTCTTTGAATATTACTCGAAACAGGGGGAAGAAATTTGCGCGTAATTCTTACAGGCGGTGGAACAGGCGGGCACATTTACCCTGCCTTGGCGATGGGCAGGTATATCAAAAGAGTAAATCCCGGGGCGGAAATTTTATTTGTGGGCGCAAAGGGAGGGTTGGAGGAGCAAATTGTACCTGAGGCCGGATTTGCTATGAAAACCCTGCACGTGAAAGGCTTGCCCCGCCGTCTTTCTCCTCAATTATTTCGTTCTTTTTCCCTTTTGGGCAGCTCTCTTGCCGGCGCCCTTAAAATTATAGATACATTTAAGCCCGATTTTGTCATTGGGACGGGAGGGTATGCCGCGGCACCGATGGTAATTGCCTCCATCTTAAAGGGAAAAAAAGTTATTCTTCACGAGCAAAATGTTATACCCGGTATGACGAACCGGTTTCTTGCTCCCTGGGTTTACCGGGTTTGCCTCTCTTTTGAGAGCTCAGCCCGGTACTTTTTAAAGCGTTCAAATTTGGTCACTACGGGGAATCCGCGTGCTTCAGAGGTTGGCTTCCTCAAAAAGCCTACGGCGAGAAAGATGCTGGAGATGGATGCGAATTTGCCCCTTGTTCTGGCTGTAGGAGGCAGCAGGGGTGCTCTAAAATTAAATCAGAGCATGGTTGACTTTTTAGACAAATCGGCAGAGAATAGTAATATACAGATATTGTATATTACTGGGACCGTTTATTATGAGGAAATAATGGCCCGCTTGAAGGCGCAGAATATCTTGGCAAAGTACGGGGGAAGGCTGAAAGTAAAGCCCTTTCAGAAGGAGATGCCCATCAGCATGGCCGCAGCGGACCTCATCATTACACGGGCAGGAGCAACAACGCTGGCGGAGATTACAGCTCTGGGTCTTCCGGCTATTATTATCCCATCCCCCAATGTTGTCCACAACCATCAGTTGTTGAATGCCCGCGAGCTGCTGGAAAAAGGAGCTGCCGAACTAATTGAAGAAAAGGATTTAAGCGGTGAAGTTTTACAAGTTTATGTTGACAAATTATTGAACAACCCTAAAAAATTGGATAATATGAGAAAAAACAGTAAAAAAATCGCTTTTTCCGGGGCGGCAGAAAATATTTACCGTCTGATGCTTTCTTAAAGGATTTGAAAATGTTGGACAAGTAGCCTAAAGTAACCTTGTTTACATTGTGAGCATACTATAAATTATGAAAAAGCCGTTCAGGGAATATAGTAGTTAAATGGGTTTAAGGGTTGCTTATTTTAGATAATGGTAACTGCTTAAGCGGTATAACGGATTATCTCCTAGACTGAGCAGTTACAACAGATAATGTTGCCAATAGGAGTGTTTTTGTGTCTTGGAAAAAAGAGCTGTTTCACATATTGCGCACCCCCCCTTTGCTGGAAGAACCCATGTCCAGGCATACTTCCATCGGAATCGGGGGACCCGCTGAATGCCTGGTTTTCCCTGAGACCTGCGATGAGCTAAGAAAAGTATTAGAACTTGTCAAGCAATTCAGCCTGCCATTTTTTGTTTTAGGAGCAGGGACAAATTTACTGGTGAGGGACGGGGGGATAAGAGGCATTGTACTGAGTTTATCATCGCTTTGCTCCGGTTATCAATTTAGCGGCCGGACTGTCTATGCCGGGGCTGCTGTTCCACTGCCTGTTCTGGTAAGAAAGTCCATCGAGCGTAATTTGCAGGGGCTTGAATTTGCTGCGGGGATTCCCGGAAGCATAGGCGGTGCGCTGTATATGAATGCCGGGGCATATGGTTCTTCCATCGGAGAGCTTGTCTTGCAGGTGGAGACCATGGATTACAGCGGGAACCTAAAAGTACGTACACGCAAAGAGCTGGACTTTTCTTACCGGTGGAGTACTTTCCAGCAAGAAAAGATAATTATCTTGGGCGGGCTTTTTCAGCTATCTCCCGGAAACGGGGCTGAATTAAAAGAGCTGGTTCGGAAAAACCAGCGGGAAAGACGTTCCAAGCAGCCCTTGCTTCCAAGCGCGGGGAGTATTTTCCGTAATCCTCCGGGTATGGCCGCCGGAAAAATTATCGAGAATATGGGAGTCAAGGGTTTGATGGCCGGGGGAGCAATGGTTTCACCGGAGCACGCAAATTTTATTGTCAATGTAAAAAATGCTACAGCTTCTGATGTCTTATCTCTGATCGAAGTCATTCAAAAAAAGGTCCGGTCGGAGCTTAAAATAGACCTTGAATTGGAGATCAAGATTGTGGGAGAAAACAGCAGGGAATAAGGAGAGAAAGTGTTTATGGAACGCTTTGTCATTGAAGGAGGAAATACGCTGCAGGGCACCGTAACTATTAAGGGGGCAAAAAATTCCATGCTGCCTATTATGGCTGCTTCGGTGCTGAACAGTAGCGATAGAAACATTGAGCTTTTTAATATTCCCGATATTATTGATATGCATGTTATGAAAATTATTCTGGAATCCCTTGGTTTGGAAGTTGTTTTTTCTAATAACACATTGACCATAAATACCAAAAGATTGTCCAGTTATGCCGTTTCTGATGAATTAATGCGGGAAATGAGGTCTTCTATTTTTCTGATGGGTCCCCTATTGGCCCGTCTGGGAAAGGTCAGGGTTACCTATCCGGGAGGATGCTCCATAGGCCCTCGCCCTATTGATCTTCATTTTAAAGGCCTGGAAGCTTTGGGGGCTGAAATTCGCGAAGAAAATGGCTCTATATTTGCCCGGGCTCCTTATCTTAAAGGGGCGGTAATTCACCTTGATTTTCCCAGCGTCGGCGCTACCGAGAATCTTATGATGGCGGCAGTTCTGGCGCGCGGCAAGACGGTTCTGCATAATGTGGCGAAAGAACCGGAAATAGTGGATTTACAGAACTTTTTGAACGGGATGGGGGCAATTGTTAGGGGAGCCGGAACAGATACAATTCGCATTACCGGGGTTGAAGCGCTGGGGAGCTGCTCATACCGGATTATTCCCGATCGGATTGTTGCGGGGACTTTTTTAATGGCCGCAGCAGCGACAGGAGGGGAAATCCTTGTTAAAGGAATTATTCCTTCTCATTTGGATGCGGTTGTGGCAAAAATGAGAGAAGCCGGAGCAGAGCTTGAAGCTTATGAAGACAGCCTGTTTATCCGGAAAAGTAAATTGAAGGGCGTGGAAAAGGTATGCACCCTGCCCTATCCCGGGTTTCCTACGGATTTGCAGGCCCCGATGATGGTTTTACTTGCCTTGGCAAGGGGAAGAAGCACCATTGTGGAAAGTATTTTTGAAGCCCGGTTCAAGCATGCTTATGAGCTGCAGCGAATGAACGCCAGGATACATATTGATGGAAGAAAAGCCTATTTATGGGGAGTCGATAAGCTTTCGGGAACAGATGTTGTTGCTACTGACCTTAGGGCCGGAGCAGCGCTGGTAATTGCCGGGCTGGCGGCAGAGGGAATAACAACTGTTCATAATATCCGGCATATAGATCGGGGTTATGAACGCTTGGAGATAGATCTGCAAAAACTAGGGGCAAAAATACAAAGAGAAAAAGGCCTGCATGAACAAAAAGCAGCCAGTTGCTGAAGTTCGCAGAGGGGATCTTTAAATTTAGGTGTTATCATGAAAGAAAAGACACAAAATTCTTCGTATGGAGAGCATGAACAGCAAACCGAAAGAAAAGGGCGCAAGGGTATTAAAAAAAAGCTTGTTTTAATTTTTCTTTTTCTTTTTTTCTCGCTCTCCATGCTCTTGTTTTTACGTTTACCTTGTTTTGACATACGGGAAATTTCCATTAATGGATTGGACAAGCTTTCCGCGGATGAAATATGCGCTGCTGCAGGCTTACAGGAAGGGATGAATATCTGGAAAATAAGCACTCCGGAAATAAGGGAAAAAGTAGCTTCCCTTCCCAGGGTAGCTGAAGTCCGGGTGGAAAAAAAATTACCCGGGAGCATTGTCATCTTTGTTGAAGAAAAGCAACCTGTTGCGATGATTCCATATCACAGTTCATACCTTGAGCTGGCCGGCGACGGTCTTATTATCGGTATTTGTGATGAATACAAGGGGGAGCTGCCTCTGATTAACGGATTATCATGGGGAAGAATGGATGTGGGCATGATTATTCCGGACAGGCCTCGGGGCGAGATTGTAGAAAAATTTCTGGAAGCATTGGCAGCTTCGCCTTCGTTACCCTTAGCGGAAATTAACGTAAACAATACGCAACAAATTATTGTCTATACCTGGGAAGGGATGGAGGTATGGCTGGGCAACGCGGAAGATCTTAACGAAAAGCTGGAAGTATTACAGCAGTTGCACAGGTTTTTCCTTGCGGGGGAAAATGAATTACAGGAAGGATATCTTGATATTCGGGCGGTGGAAGCACCTGTTTTTATACCTCTTCATGAGTAAAAATTTTTTTGGAACATTTTTCCGAAAAACGTTGCTTTAGTAATTACTTTCGCGCTGCTTACCGGAAAAATCAGTCTCTGTAAGCTTTTTTCGACGAAAAAAATGTAATTGATTCCCTTAGGTTCCTAAAATTATTTCTTTCTGTAAAAGGAAATATATTTAAAATGTGGAATATAGAAAGGGGAAGTCTTTGGAGAGCGGTCGTAACAAGGGGGTATATGTTTGACCAGGCGAGATGTCATAACAGGGATAGATATTGGCACTTCAAATATTCGGGTTATTGTCGGAGAAATTATGACAGATGGGAATGTCAATATTATTGGGGTTGGGACAAGCCCATCTGAAGGAATAAAAAAAGGAATTATTATCGATTTGGAACGTACTGTCGACTCCATCACCAAGGCTACAGCCGAGGCAGAACGGATGGCGGGGTCCAAAATAGAAAATGTTTATGCCGGAATTGTCGGTTCCCATGTCAGCCTGGTAAACAATCGCGGTGTTGTGGCCGTAACCAGGGATGATAAAGAAATTACTGAATTGGATGTGGAAAGAGTTTTGCAAGCGGTAAGAGTTATCGCTCTCCCGCAAGAAAAAGAAATTATCGATGTAATACCGAAAGAATATATTGTGGACGGGTATGATGGAATCCGTGATCCTGTAGGGATGTTGGGAGTCAGGCTGGAAGTTGAGGCTATGGTCCTGACGGGAACGATAACCTCCCTGCGGAACCTTTTGCGTTGTATCGGCATGGCCGGATTTGAAGTAAATGCCCTGGTTTTAAATTCGTTGGCCAACGGAGAAACCTGTCTCTCAAGAGACGAAAAAGAACTGGGAGTATTTTTAATCGACCTCGGTGGAGGAACAACAGAGATTTCTTTATTTCAGCAGGGGGGGCTAAAGGATATTTCCGTTTTGCCCATCGGAGGAGACCATATTACCAACGATTTGGCTGTTGGTTTGCGAACGACGTTCCAACTGGCAGAAAGGATAAAAATCGAATATGGCTCTGCTGTCCCGGAACCGTCCTCTGTGAAGAAAGAAATTGAGATTGAAGGGATCAGCGGCAAAGAAATCCGCACTATTTCTTCCGATGATCTGTTTACTTATATTGAACCGCGCATTATGGAAACCATGCAGCTTTGTTATCAGGAGATTAACCGTATGAGCTTTGGTAAATTACCTCCCGGAGGCGTCGTCCTTACCGGAGGTGTTTCTTTAATGCGAGGACTTCCCGAGCTGGCAGAATCTGTTTTTGGATGTTCCGTACGCCTGGCGCAGCCTGAATACCTGGGGGTAAAAAGCCCGATTTACTCCACGGCTGTAGGGATGATCCATTATGCCTCCCGAAATAAAACGATTCGGAAAATAGGCAAAAAACAGGAAAGCAGGGAAGGATTATTTGCCGTTACTTGGAGGCGTATCAAATCGTTTTTTGCTGATATTTGGGAGTAATTTTGAAAGACAATAGGGAGGTTCTTTATGACTGAATATGGGGCTGAAGAACTGTATGCACAAATAAAAGTAATTGGTGTAGGCGGCGGGGGCAGCAATGCCGTAAACCGTATGATCGAAGCTGGCCTTAAGGGAGTGGACTTTATCTCTGTAAATACAGATGCCCAGGCCCTGGACTTAGCCCTGTCCGGAACAAAATTGCAAATTGGGGCAAAACTGACCAAAGGACTGGGGTCAGGGGGAAACCCCGAGATAGGGATGCAGGCCGCAGAGGAAAGCAGGGAAGAACTGGAAGCTGTTCTCAAGGGCTCCGATATGATTTTTATCACCGCAGGAATGGGAGGAGGAACCGGGACCGGAGCAGCGCCTGTTATTGCAGAGATTGTCAAAAATTTAGGCGCGCTGACTGTAGGTGTTGTCACCCGTCCATTCTCTTTTGAAGGCCGCAGGCGTATGGCCCAGGCTGATAAAGGTATTTTGGCCTTAAAAGAAAAAGTGGATACTCTAATCGTTATACCCAATGATAAGCTCCTTCAGGTTGTCGACAAGAAAACTCCCTTATTGGAAGCCTTTCGAATTGCTGATGATGTTTTGCGCCAGGGAGTACAGGGAATATCTGATTTAATTGCCATTCCAGGGCTTATTAACCTGGATTTCGCTGACGTAAAATCTATTATGAAAGAAACAGGCACTGCCCTCATGGGAGTAGGTATGGCCTCCGGTGAGAATAGCGCTGTTGAAGCAGCCAAGGCCGCAATTTTCAGCCCTCTTTTGGAGACATCCATTGATGGGGCGAGAGGGGTATTGATCAATGTAACCTGCGGAAGCAACCTGAGCCTTTTTGAGATTAATGAGGCCGCAGATACAGTTGCAGAGGCCGCGGATCCGGAAGCCAATATTATTTTTGGTGCAGTTATTGATGAGTCGTTTAAAGACCAGACAAGGGTTACCGTTATTGCTACAGGTTTTGATAAAAAAGCAGTAAAAGCACCAAAGGAGGAGTTACCCACTTTTTCAGAAGAGAAAAAGTTTAGTGAAATCGATATAGACATTCCGGCCTTTCTGCGGCGCCGAAGATCGGGCAGATAGCAATGCCGGTAATACAAGGCAACACCCTCGTATAAAAAATGTCGCCAATTAAGGAACGGAAACTATTTTCACGGGAATAACGCCAGGGTATGGAAGAAAGATTCCATACCTTTTTTATTTATCGGTGGCAGATTATTACAAATTTCTAAAAGAGTTTTTGTTATAATGAGCAATGAAAACAGGAACAAGCTCAGGTATACAGGTGCATTTTTTCAGGGTGGTGAAGGGGTGTACCTTGATCTGGTTATTACACTGAATGTTGTTGTTAATTTCTTACTGTTAAAAATTACTGGCCAAGTCGCCCGGCAGAAAACAACCCTTTTAAGATTGCTTTTAGGTTCTGCATTAGGCGGAATGTTGCTCGTTTTCTTAATTCAACCGATTGGTGCCCTGCTTCTTATGTCCTGGCCGGGGAAGCTATTGCTGCCCATAGCCATGGTTACCTTGGCGTACCGACCAAGGCGTTGTAAAGATGCTATTTTACTTGTGTTGCTCTTCTATTTCTGCTCCTTTGTCCTCGCAGGGCTGGTTATGTCTTTATTGCTATGGAACAATTATACCTTCGATCTTTCACATAAGGCTTTTTCCTTTTCTCCTCCTTCTCTCTCCCATCTGTTTTGGGCCGGTGTTGTTCTATTGCTTGTCGTCCAAGTAGCGTCCCCTTTACTTGGAGAAAAATTTAAGTTACATCGTGTGACGAAAGATTTTCAGGTTGAAGTAGTTTTTTGCGGCAAAAAGAAGCAACTATCTGCATTTTTAGATACAGGCAACATGCTCAAAGAGCCCTTTTCAGGTTCGCCTGTTGCAGTAGCTGAGTACCGCGCTATTGCTGAACTTCTTCCTCCGGAGATCCGCGGGGTATTAAAATGTGGGACACAGATTAATTGGGAAAAACTTGAGAAGGCGCTGAGCAGTTGCGGGGCAGCCGTACATTTTCGCCTTATTCCTTACCGGTCTTTACACAGGAATGATTATATGGTTGCTTTTCGCCCAGAAAAAATAAAAATCATGCATAAAGGCAGGGAAATTATGTTGGAAAAAGGGCTGATGGTTGCCATTACGCAGCAACAATTTAGTTCCAGGGAGGAATTTGAAATGCTGTTGCCGCTGGATGTTTACATTTTCCCCGAAGGAGAAGAGCGATAAAATGAGAGATTTGTTATTCAGGTGGAAACTCATTTCAGCTTTGTTGTTTTTAAAGAACAAACTAGGAATTGATTGTTCAAGGATTATTTATTACGTCAGCAATAGCAAAGCTTTGCCTCCGCCCCTTACTTCCGAGGAAGAGTATACGCTCCTTGAACTACTTAAAGAAGGGGAGGATAGAGTAAGGGGAACGCTTATTGAGCGAAACCTGAGGCTGGTTGTTTACATTGCACGAAAATTTGAAAATACCGGCTTAATCGTAGATGACCTAATATCAATCGGGACTATCGGCTTGATTAAAGCGGTAAATACTTTTAATCCCCATAAAAATATTAAGCTAGCAACATACGCTTCACGATGTATTGAGAACGAAATTTTAATGTACCTGCGCAGAAATAATAAGGTAAGGGCTGAAATTTCTTTTGATGAACCCCTGAATGTCGATTGGGACGGAAATGAGCTTTTGCTTTCCGATGTTTTGGGAACGGAAAACGACTTGGTCATCCGGAATTTGGAGGACGAGGTCGAGCGGAAACTTTTATATTCAGCTATGGCTAAACTATCGGGGCGGGAAAAGAAAATTATGCAGCTGCGCTTCGGCTTGCTCGACGGGCATGAAAAAACTCAGAAAGAAGTTGCAGAGCTGCTGGGCATTTCTCAGTCCTATATTTCCCGCCTGGAAAAAAGAATTATTAAAAGGTTGAAAAAAGAAATTAAAAAAATGGAGTAAGGCATTTAATGAAATTCTGCTGTATAAAAAGCACATTTCGTTTTATGCAGCAGAACATAATTTATACGGGGGAATCATTTAATTAAAATTGGGATAACTTCTGTTACGGGCTTTTGACTCTCCAGACGGGCTACTAAATTTGCAGTATAAAAAAAAAATACAAGGAGATACTTTTAATGTATTTTAATAAGTAAATGAGTCCGCCAGGAGGAAATATCCCTTGAACAAAGTAGAAATTTGCGGAGTCAACACTGCTAAGTTGCCGGTTTTAAATAACAAGGAAATGCGAAAGCTTTTTACCAGGATGCAGAGTGGTGATCTTCAATCAAGGGAAAAACTTGTCAATGGAAATTTGCGTTTAGTATTAAGTGTTATCCAGCGCTTCAATAACCGGGGAGAAATGGTTGACGATCTTTTCCAGGTGGGGTGTATTGGGCTGATAAAAGCCATCGATAATTTTGATCTGGAGCAAAATGTTAAATTTTCAACATATGCAGTTCCAATGATCATAGGTGAAATAAGGCGATACCTGCGGGATAATACCCCAGTCAGGGTAAGCAGATCGCTGAGGGATATTGCCTATAAAGTTCTGCAAATCAGGGACCAATTAGCTCACAAGTTTTCAAGGGAGCCGACTCTGGTAGAGATTGCGTCGGAATTGGACGTAAGTAGGGAAGAAATAATCCTGGCCATGGATTCGATTCAGGAACCGGTTTCCCTTTTTGAGCCTATATATAATGACGGGGGAGATCCTATTTTCGTCATGGATCAGATCAGCGACGAAAAAAGTATTGATGAAAAATGGCTTGAGGTTCTTTCCGTCAAAGATGCTCTCAAAAAACTTTCTGAAAGAGAGAAGCTAATTTTGACATTGAGATTTTACAGAGGAAAAACTCAAATGGAAGTTGCAGATGAAATCGGTATTTCGCAGGCGCAAGTTTCCCGCCTGGAAAAATCAGCATTGGGCCAGTTGAGAAAATATATCCAGTAACCAAAATAATACGTGTGAGGATTCGGCAAGATGATGGGTAAAAAGAAAAAAAATTTGTTAGGAATTTTTCTTTGTTTTTTTCTTGTTCTTTCGGTTCTGACACTGCCGGTTATGCGTTCACATATGATTTTTGCTTACAATATGAATAATCTTTTTCGTAGTACTACTGTTGGCGATTATGGGCCGGATGATTATTACTTGATTAGCAGAGATAATACATCGGGGCATTTAAGAATCTTTTAGCGTATAATATAAAGGAGGCTGAAAATCAAAGCTGGGGGAATTTGAGATGCGCATTAACGAACTGCGTGACCGGGATGTTGTTAATGTCAACGACGGCAAAAGGCTGGGAGTTATTAATGATCTGGATATTGACATTGAAAACGGAAAGATAAAGGCAATTATTGTCCCAGGGACAGGGGGGTTTATCGGGGTTCTTGGAAGAAAACAGGATCTGACGATTCCGTGGGAAAAAATTGTTAAAATCGGAGTCGATACAATTCTAGTTGATTACCCTCTAGAACCGAAATATGAAAGGTAAAGCAAAGGGATTCCTGTATTTAGTTCCTTTTTAGTAAGATTTTTTGCAGTAATTGAAGATCCGGCTTAAAAGGAAGGCTTGGCTCCTCTGGGACAGGCAGGATTTGATTTTTAAAAGGGGTCTGCATTATTAACCTATTGTAACAGAGATGGGCCAGCTTCTCCAGGTTTATGGTGTCTTCCATATTATAAGAGAGCAGGGTTTCCAGCGCCCGGGTACTTTTGTTTTTAATATATTCCTGCCAGAGCAAAACAGCTGTGTAACCGTTGACACCATCCAGGTCTTTTCTTTGAATTCCCATTTGTTTTTCGCAGCTTTTCAGGCCGCCCGTATAACCAAGTTTTTTTAGTACATAGCGGAGATCCAGATGAGCGTGCTTGAAGCGCGTCTGAAAATGATTTTCCAAAAATGGTATATCAAAGCATTTGCCGTTATATGTAATAATTAACTTGTATTTGTTAATATCTTCTAAAAAATTTTGCAGATTATCTCCCCAGACATAATATTTGAGTTCTTTGCCGTCATATATAGAAATTGTCGTAATATGGTCGTCCTTGCCCAGCCCGGTGGTTTCAATATCAAGGTATACTGCCAGATGGCGGAAGTCGTTTAAAAGGCGCCACGGTGCATCAGCAGGAAGGCGTTCTGAAAAAAAAGCGGCATTCTTTTCTTCAAGGTTCCGGCGGGAGAGCGACAGCTCTTTTTCCAGTATGGAGGAATGTTTAATTTCCCCGGTTTTTAAAGCATATTCAAGTGTATCCCAGTTTAAAATATTTTTCTCCCAGAGCTGTCTTTCTCTTTTGGGCCCGATGCCTGATAAATGTAAAAAAGTATTTCCCAGCACAAGCTTTACCCCTTTCAGTTCAGACGATAAAGATCATTTCGCTTTATTTTCCCCGTAACCTGCTTTGTTGCGGGAAAAAGCAAAAGTCGTTAAACTGGACATGATCTTTGGGTTGGTATATAATTAAAAAGGTGATAACTGCCCAGGAGATGCCATAGTGCTTGCTTTGCAGCAAGCATTTTATACTCTTTCGAAGATAGGGACAGGCTAACGGATAAAATGGATGTTGCTGGAAGGGTGATCCTTTGACAAAAGAAGATATTCCTTTTCCGGAAATTAGAAAGAGAGATGGAAGAATTGCACCTTTTGACAAAAAGAAAATTACCGAGGCCATTTTTAAAGCTGCCAGGGCTGTAGGAGGAGAAAACTACTCCCTGGCAGAAGAGTTAACGGAAGAAGTTATTAAATATCTTTCGGCTACAAGGGTTCCGGGATTAATACCTACTGTGGAGGAAATACAGGATGTTGTGGAAAAAATACTTATTGAAAAGGGGCATGCCCGGACATCCAAGGCTTATATTTTATACAGGGATAAAAGAACGCGTATTCGAGAGGCCAAATCCGAACTAATGGATGTCGTTAAGGATATCCTGGTGGAGGGCAATAAAAGAACAGAAGAATACAGTTATTCGCCCGCCCAGAAGATGCATAAAATTGCTCTGGCAGCCAGCCAAAAATATTATTTGGATAATTTGCTTCCTCCCGATATAGCTCAAGCGCACCGGCGGGGAAGTTTCCATATTCATCAGCTTGGGTATTACAGTAAAACGTTGGACTCTCTGCAAATCGATTTGCCCGGTTTGCTGAAAAAGAATCCCGGCCTGTTGGAAAAATTTTCTCCAATCGGTTTTTATTCGACTCTGATGAATTTTGCCGGGGTTGTCCAAAGCAGCTTGAACGACTTATTCGGCGAACAACATTTACCTTTTCTTGACCGCTTTCTTGGAGAATTAATACGCCGCTTCAAAAAAGGCGGCGAACATGCCCTGGTTGAAGATAGTTTAAGAAGCTTTTTGCGTTATTTTAGGAACCTTTCCCTTTTTTCCTGTGAACATAATATTAAATTGAGTCTGGGTCTGGGTCTGGATTCGAGTAAAGAGGGAAGGTTGTGTTCACAGTTTTTTTTGAATGAACTGTTAAGCCAAAAGGATCATTCTAATATGCCGAGAATTATTTTTACATTGAGAAAAGGCGTTAACTTTTTGCCTAATGATCCGAATTACGACTTGTTTTTGCTGGCGTTACGCTCGGCACTTCGAAGCGGCAACCCTGTGTTTTGCTTTATGGATACTTCGTTCAACTCTCTTGGAAACGGGGCTTGTTATTTTGCCGGCGGGCTCAGGGTTGCTGAAAACAGGCACGGAAGGGCAGGAGGGGAGGGAAGGGGAAATATTTGTTCTTTAACGATCAATCTTCCCCGTCTTGCACTGACAACCCGGGATGAGGAGCTATTCTTCGTCGAACTCGATCGCTTGTTGCGCCTGGGGGTTCGCCAGCTTTTACACCGTTTTGAAGTTTTAACTGCGCTTAGGTGCCGTGATCTTCCTTCTGTAATGGGGAAAGGCTTTTATATGGGCAGCGAAAACCTCACTCCGGAAGACAGTATCAGGGAAGCTTTAAAGAATGGGGTTATGACGATTGGCTTTATTGGTTTGCCGGAAGTTCTCCGTTTGCTTCTGCCTGAGAAGAGAGACAATAATGAAGAGAATTTAAGGCTTGTCGTGAGGATTTTAGACCATATGTCGAAAAGAGTTCTTTCTTTTTGTGAGGAATACGATTTGAATTTTGCCCTGTCCTGCGTTTCCAATGACAGGCGTCTCCAGTATTTTACGGAGCGCGACAGAGAAGAATTCGGTATTATAAAAGGCGTTACCGATAAGGAACTTTACAGTACAGGTTTTGTCCTCTTCCAGGAGGATGAAGGCCTGGATAAAAAAATTGCTTTTGAAGGGCAGCTGCACCGCTATTGTCTGGCTGGTTGCTCCAGCAAGGTATTTATGATGCCCGGTCTTGACCCGGACGGTTCCGCTGATTTTTTGCGGCGACTTTCCGACTCTGATATTGGCTATGTATCAATAAACACTTTTTTCCCGTATGATTGAGGGTGTCAGGAGGAATTCATGCAGGAAAAAATTCGCTTGACAGAACGAGAAAAAATACCGTTTTTTTCCTTGCCTTTATGGGAAAAAATGAATATCTGCGGTCACGGTTTTTCATCCCGTCTCGGGGGAACCGGTGTTGGGAAAAACTTCTCTTTTGATTTGGGTTTTAAGGGAGGAGAAGACCCGTTAAAAGTTGTGGAGAACAGGGAGAGGTTTTTAGCAATTTGGGGGAAGAAAACCACCGACCTTTTTTGCGGCGAACAGGTTCATGGGACAGGGGTTGCTATCATCGGCAGCGAAGAAATTTCTGCAAGCAAAAGGGTTTTCCCCGCAACGGATGCTTTGATAACAGCGGAGCGGGAAGCTGTGCTGGGAGCCTTTAGTGCCGATTGCCTCCTGGTGTTTTTTTTGGAACCGTCTATTCCTGTAGTGGGTATCGCGCATGCAGGGTGGAGAGGGACATGCAAAGGCATCGTCGCACGGGTCGTCCACCTCATGAAGGAAAAATTCGCTGCAGATTGTCAAAAAATACAAGTATCCATGGGCCCTTCCATTGGTCCCTGTTGTTATGAGGTGGGGGATGAGGTTATTGAAAGCTGTCACCTTTCCCCATGGAAAAAGGAGATGGTCCTAAACCCAGGGGGTACGGCCGGGCGTTATTACTTTGATCTCAAGGCATCTAACGGGAATATATTGCTCAAAGAAGGGATAAAACCTAAGCATATTTTTACCAATGATTTTTGTACAAAGTGCGACGACAATTTGTTTTATTCATACCGCCGCGCCGGGGGCACTGCAACCGGCAGCCATATGGGTATTATTTTTTTGAGGAATTGCGGAGTTAGGTAAAAAATGAAAAGAGAGTTTAAGAAGCCGAAACCCGTAGATTTTAAAGTAATTAAAGGCGGGGGGCAAGAACAAAAAAAAAATTTAACCCCCGGCAAAAAACCTCTTTTTTTTATTCTGCTTTTCCTCGCCCTTTTTTTGCTGGGCCAGATCTTAACCGGATGGGTTTGGGGAGTATTCGGCCAGAAATCCATCCAAACGATTATTGCCGGAGAGGGTTCGCTGGAGCTAACTTATCCCGTTTCAGGATTAATAACTTTTGACGAAACAATAATTTTTTCCCCCAGGTCCGGTTTTATTGACTATCTTGTTGAAGAAGGCGTCAGGGTGCCGGTAGGGGCGGAGCTGGCCAGAATAAGCCCTTCTCCCCCGGAAGAAGCCGATGTCGGTGCTGCCGGCGGTGATGAGAATGGGGCAGATTATTTATCGAGATTTAAAGACTGGTTTTTGGGGAGCCAATCCTTGGATGAAAAAAGCAGCCTTTCTCTTTTCCCGGAGAACGATGAAACAATTGTTTTTAATTCACAGGCCGGCCTGATAAGCTTAAAAATCGACGGATGGGAAAGGTATGGTCCAAATTCAACCTTTCCCTATCTCACGGAGGAAGAGTTCAATAGAAAGCCCTCGCAGGATCAGTATATGTGCAATGGTCAAAAAGTAAGCCGTTCTGCACCTCTTTTAAGAATTATTAATAATTACACCTGGTACTTTAGCGCTGTTCTCCCCGCTTCCGCGGAAGAAATTATTGCCGGACAAGCCCAGGTTGTTTTATATTTTTCTTTTTCTCCTAATTGTCCGGTTATGGGCGAGCGGGTGGAAATGGAAAAAGACGGGGAAGTCATAAAGGTAACGTGGGCTATTAACCAGTTTATGGAAAATTTTTATAATCAGCGTTGGTGCCGGGCTGAAATTGTTTACGAGCGACTTGAGGGAAATATGATTCCCAAGAGCACATTACTGGAAAAAGACGGCAAAAAGGGCGTTTATATTATTGAAAAGGGCTATATTTCTTTTCGTGAAGTGCAAATATTGGGGGAAAAAGACGGCTATTACCTGGTAGAAAACCTGGATACTTCCGAAAATGTAGTTCTTAGTCCGGATAAATTACGGGAAGGACAACGCTTTTTCTGGTAAGTAAACAAAATGGGGGATTTTTTATGATTAGGGAAAATTTGGAAAAAATAAAAAAACGCCTTGCTCTTGCTGCTGCTAAGAGGGGTATTCCGGTTACTGATATCACATTGATTGCCGTGACAAAAACCGTACCTCCTGACGCGATTCGGGAAGCATGGGACCTGGGGGTTACTGACTTTGGCGAGAACAGGGTGCAGGAAGCGCTGCCCAAGATTAAGACTTTTCCCCGTGGCCCGCGCTGGCATTTTATCGGCCATCTGCAGACAAATAAAGTAAAACAGGTTCTTCCTGTTTTTGATCTTATTCATTCAGTGGATTCGCTTAAACTGGCAAGAGCCATACAAAAAGAGGCAGAGAAACTCAATAAAAAGGTTAATGCTCTCGTTCAGGTAAACATAGGAGCCGAAGAGAGCAAATTCGGTTTTTCTTATGAAGAAGTGCTGCCTGCCCTGGAGGAGATGGCCGGTTTTAGCGCCCTGAAAATCCTGGGCTTAATGGGTATTGCTCCTTTTTTCCCCGACCCCGAGCATACTCGTCCCTATTTTAGGCGTCTTTATCGGTTGTTTAACGATATTAAGGTTGCAGGTGCGGAGATGAAGTATCTTTCCATGGGGATGACAAATGATTTTGAGGTAGCCATCGAAGAGGGTGCGAACATGGTCAGACTGGGAACAGCACTATTTGGTCCAAGGGATTCTTAAACAGAAGGTGGATGTTTATGCGCGCGTTGTGGAATAGAATTTTACAGGGGCTGGGTATTATTGAAGAAGATAGAGACGCGGTTTACGAAGGAGGCAACCCGGCCGGACAATCCCGGCAAAAAAATAACATTGTCGATTTCCCCTCCCAGGGAAGCAGTCTAAAATTGATTGTAAAAAAACCGCTTACTTTTGCAGAAGTTGAAAGTATTGCTGAGCACCTAAAAATGAAAAGGGCGGTTGTCATCAACTTTGAAGAAATGGAGCCCAGCGAGGTCATCCGAGCGGTTGATTTTTTAAGCGGAGTAACCTTTGCTACCGGCGGCAATTCTCAAAAAATTAACCGTTACATTTTTCTTTTCGCCCCCGCAGGGGTTACTTTGGATGTCGACTTTCATAGAAATATCAAGAGGGATTCTGCGCTCGGAGACAGTTGACCGCCGGGGAAAGAACATATAAACTTGGTGTTAATGTCAAATCTTTTTCCTGCGCAATTATTGCTTGGACAGCGGAGACTATTTTAAACCTGGAGGTGAAAATAATTTTCCTGAAAAATATTGTCAGCGCTTTTTTTGATATTGTTAATTTCTTGATCCTTGTACGTATCTTAGTTAGTTTTTTTCCTATAAATCCTTATGGAAATCCATTTTTAGCCAATGTTGTACGTTTTTTTTACCAGCTTACAGAACCTTTTCTGGCGCCTTTTCGCAGCCTTGTTCCGCCCCTTCGCGTCGGGGTTGGCGGGTATCTGGATTTTTCACCAATTCTCGCCCTGATTGTTTTACGCCTGCTTAAAGGACTGTTATTGGGCCTTCTTTAGCCCCTTTACTTGAAGACGGGAGGTAATATGTTGAAAGAAGAATTGCCAAATCATTATTCCCTTCCCAATGAAAATAAATGGGCGGCTTATTTTTGGTCCATATTAGAAAAAGCTGTGGATTATCATTTGCCCCAGTGGACTGCTTTTACAGACCCCAGACAGCAGCAGATTGCCCGGGATCTTCTTCGCTCTTTTCCCGGGGAGGTAAAATGCTTTTTTTACGGCGGTTATCCGGAGGCGGAACGGGTTCGTATCTGTGCTGTTCCCAAGGGAGTTGTTAACCAGGATAACCGGACACGGATCGGTTGCGTCCTTGTAAAAGGGGATTTTCCTCCGGGTGTTTTAAGCTACAGGGATTTTTTGGGCGCTCTTATGGGAATAGGTATTAAACGCGATGCTCTGGGGGATATCGTCTATCGCGGGGAGGATAAAGCATATATTTTTTTGTTACCGGAACTCGCTCCTTTTCTTGAGCAAAATTTGACCGGGATCGGGCGCTTTGCTGCGGAGGTTAAGATGGCTGATCCGGAAAAACTGGATCTTGAGCTGGCAGCCCGGCAGGTAAGGGAAATTAAGGGTACAGTGGCTTCAATGAGGGTAGACGCTGTGGCGGGCCTGGGGTTTGGTCTCTCCCGCTCCAGGATAGCTCCCTTGATTAAAGGCGAACAGGTTAAAGTAAACTATCAGGTCATTAACCAGCCTTCTAAAAACGTAAAAGTTGGTGATCTGATCTCCCTGGCCGGTAAAGGCAGAATTGTCGTGGCGGATGTTTTAGGAGAAAGCAGAAAAGGGAGGATTCATCTTCTTTTACATAGAATTATTTAGGCCGCCTGAAAATGTTTCCAAAAATAAAAGGAAAATTTGGCAGGAAAAGAGGGCGTACTGTCAAAATTTAATATCATAACCAATCGGGCAATCTCGGCTGTCAAACCGGAGGAGGTTCTGGTAAGTGGGTTTAACGACAATTGATATTCAGAATAAAGAATTTGCAAGAGGATTTCGGGGTTACAAACAAGAAGAAGTTGACGATTTTTTAGAACAGGTTGCTAAAGATTTTGAAGCTGTCATCAAGGAAAAAATTAGCTTGGAAGAAAAAGTTAAGCAACTTGAGGAAAAGTTGGAGCAGTATCAAAAGCTGGAAAACACTCTACATAATTCAATTATTGTGGCCCAGGAAACCGCGGAAGATGTTAAAAGAAACGCCAATAAAGAAGCAGAGCTGATACGCAGAGAAGCTGAAAAAGATGCGCAGCGTATTTTGGAGGAAGCCCGTTACAAAGCCAGCCGTATTCTCGCGGAACATGAAGAAATTTACAAGCAGGCACAGATTTTTAAACTCCGTTTTCGCTCTTTTGTGGAAGCCCAGCTGGCTTCTTTGGAATTAGAAGATTGGATACAGGTTGAAAATGAAGAAAATGAAAATGAAAACGAAAGCAGCGATTAATTTGTATTATTTTGTTTGACGTGGGAAAAAATAAATTTTATAATAATTATTATAAACTACAATAACCTGTTAAAAACGATGAACGGGAGAGTAAGTTTAGAGCCTTTGTCTCTTTAGAGAGCCGGGTCAGGTGAAAGCCGGCGAGACAGCCTATCCTGAAGATCGCCCGGGAGTTCTTATTTCCAAAGCCCTAATTTTGCGGGGTTAGTAGAAATAAGCGTTTTGAGCTGCGTTAAAGCATTGAAGGGGTTATGATTTTTTTAATCCTAACAAAAAGGGTGGTATCGCGGGAAAAATCTCGTCCCTAGCAGGACGAGATTTTATATTTAACCTGGTGATATGAAAAATATGTAATTAACGGGTATGACAAATTCTTCAAGGAATGGGCATAAAAAGTTTATGAAAGGAGCTTAAGAATAAATGATGGATTACAGCAGTACATTGAATCTTCCCCGGACCGACTTTCCGATGAGGGCGGGTCTACCCCAGAAAGAGCCCATGATTCTGGAATCCTGGGAAAATTTAAATATCTATCAGAAGTTTCGTGAGAAAAGAAAAGGATCGCCCAGGTTCCTGCTTCATGACGGGCCCCCTTATGCCAATGGGAATATCCATATGGGAACAGCCCTGAACAAAGTGCTGAAGGATATTATTAATAAGTATAAATTTTACAGGGGTTTTGATGTTGCTTATGTCCCGGGCTGGGATACCCACGGTCTTCCCATTGAACATCAGGTTATCAAGACAAAAAAAATAAAAAGGGAAGATATTTCTATCCCGGAGTTCAGGAATCTATGCCGCGATTATGCCCTTCAATTTCTGGATATACAGCGCAAGCAGTTTATCAGGTTGGGGGTTTTGGGCGAATGGGAAAATCCTTACATTACCCTTGATCCGGCCTACGAAGCGGTGCAGATCGGTGTTTTCGGAAAGATGGCGGAAAAAGGCTATATTTATAAGGGCTTAAAACCGGTTTACTGGTGTCCGCACTGCGAGACCGCCCTGGCAGAAGCGGAGATTGAATATCAGGAAAGGAAATCCCCTTCCATATATGTGAAATTTCCTGTGGCCGATACAGGGGGAAAATGGGACGAAAACCTAGCTCCCTGCCATGTGCTGATCTGGACGACGACACCCTGGACAATTCCCGCGAACGTAGCAATTGCCGTGCATCCGGACTATGTTTACAGCCTGGTTAAAGCGGGCGACGGATACCTTCTTTTGGCTAGGGACTTGATGGAAAAGGTTTGTTCCGAGCTTAATTTGCAGGTGGAGAAAGTGTGCCGGGAATTTACAGGACATGAACTGGAAGGGCTTCGCTGCAGGCATCCGCTTTTTGAGCGGGAATCAACAGTGATCCTGGCGGATTATGTGACCCTTGAACAGGGTAGCGGTTGTGTGCATATTGCCCCCGGCCATGGTTTGGAAGACTATGAATCGGGGCTTAAATACAACCTGCCGATTTTTGCTCCGATGGATGGAAAGGGTGTTTTTACTGCGGAAGCCGGAGAGTTTTCCGGCCTACGCTACGATGAAGGCAACAAAGCCGTTACCGCAGCGCTGGAAAGGGAAAAAGTCCTTCTGGATCTTACTTTTATTACGCATCAATACCCGCACTGCTGGCGCTGCAAAAAAGAAGTAATTTTTAGGGCCACTGAGCAGTGGTTCGCCTCAATCGAGAAGTTCCGCGATGATGCACTAAAGGCAGTTGAAAGTGTTTCCTGGATTCCCTCCTGGGGTATGGGGCGGATGCGAAACATGATTGCCGAGCGCCGCGATTGGTGTATTTCCCGCCAACGGGTTTGGGGCGTTCCCTTGCCCATCTTTTATTGCCAGGATTGCGGCGAAACCCTCCTTACCCCGGAAAGTATCGCTGCCGTTCAGGAGCTGTTTGCCCGGGAGGGATCCGATGCGTGGTATATATATCCTGCCGAGGAAATTCTTCCCAAGGAAATAGTTTGCAGCTCTTGCGGGAAAAGGAATTTCCGCAAAGAACAGGATATTATGGATGTATGGTTTGATTCGGGGTCCAGCCATGAGGCGGTGCTTGCGAGCAGAAAAGATCTTTACTGGCCTTCCGACCTTTACCTGGAAGGCAGCGATCAGTTCCGCGGCTGGTTCCAGTCTTCACTTCTTACTGCAGTGGCTGTCAAAGGTGAACCTCCCTACCGAACGGTTCTAAGCCACGGCTGGGTTGTTGACGGTGAAGGGAGAAAAATGTCCAAATCGCTCGGCAATGTTATTGCTCCGGAAGATATTATTAAGAATTACGGCGCGGATGTTCTGCGACTTTGGGTATCCAGCGCGGATTTTACAAGCGATGTCCATCTTTCCAAAGAAATTTTAAAGCAGCTTACCGAGATTTACCGTAAAATCCGCAATACGTGCCGTTTCCTGATTGGTAACTGCAGCGATTTTAACCCTGCAGAAAACGAGGTCGAGTATGGAAAGCTGGAAGAACTGGACCGCTGGGCACTGCACCGTCTTTATACGCTGGTTGAAAAAACAACGCGGGCTTATGACCGATTTGAATTCCACCATGTCTTCCATGATATCCATAATTTTGCCGTAGTGGATATGAGCAACTTTTATCTGGATATTGTCAAGGATCGCCTTTATGTCCTGGAAAAAGATTCTCCTTCCCGCCGTGCAGTGCAAACAGTCCTCTGGCATGTTTTGCGGACGATTACCTTATTGATTGCACCTATTCTTTCTTTTACTGCGGAAGAGATCTGGTCTTACTTTCCGTTGAAAACGGAAGAGAGCGTTTTGCTTGCATCCTGGCCTGAGCTTCCCTCCTTTTTCAAGAACGAGGAACTGGCAGATTCATGGGAAGTGTTAATCAAGTTAAAAGAAGAGGTCAACCGGGTTTTGGAAAAGGCCCGGCGAGAAAAAATTATCGGCAATTCGCTGCAGGCCGAGGTCGAACTATATCCCGGTGAAGAGCTCTATCAACAATTGCAGAAGTACAGTTCTTTGCTGGAAACCATTTTGCTTGTTTCTTCGTGCCACCTCAGGCCACCCGGCACTGCTGCAGAAAAGGGCAGCGAAAAAGCTCAGGAATTGGAACTGAGCATTAAGGTAAAACAAGCTCCGGGAGAAAAATGCCAGCGTTGCTGGATGGTATCTCCTACAGTGAGCGAGGATAAACGCTATCCGGGTGTTTGTTCCCGCTGCGAAGATATTCTTGCCAGACAGGGGATTAAACCGGCTATCTAAGGAAAAGATATTACAGGTAGGCAGGACACTGGAAGCTGAACGAGGATGAAAGACGACAATATTACTGGAAACAATTCCGGAAATAATGCAAGTGCCGCGGATAGTAACCGTATTTTGCTAAGAGACATTGAAAACAGGCTGGCCGAGCTGGCGCAACAGATGGAAAAATTTAATCTTGCCGAGTATATGAACCAACTTAACAACCCGCGGCGCTATTTGCTGGTAAACTTTTTGGGAGGACTTTTCAGAGGCCTGGGTATGGCTCTTGGTCTGACAATATTTGGCGCTTTCATCCTCTACCTTTTACAGCGGTTGGTTGTTTTAAACCTGCCGCTGATTGGAGATTTTCTCGCGGAACTTGTGCGTATTGTCCTGACTTACCTGTAATTAATTTTGCAATGGGAGTAGTGTAGATATGCCGGAACTGGATCTAAATTATTTCAGCAGCTTGCTGCAAAGGGAAAAAGAACTTTTATTAAGCACCGATGAAGGTATGGGAATTTCTTTGCGGGAAAGTATCCAGGAACTTTCCCTCATCGACAACCACCCGGCCGATACGGGATCCGAACTTTTCGAACGGTCGAAAGATCTTTCTCTGCATGAAAAGCGCCTCAGCACTTTAAAAGAGATTGATGATGCTCTCCGCAGGATTGAGCTGGGGGAATACGGCATCTGTGTCCGGTGCGGCCGCCAAATTGAAAAAGAACGCCTGGAAGCGATTCCCTATACCCCTTACTGCTTTGCCTGCAGGCAAGTCCGGGAAAGGGAGGCGGAAATAAAGGAAAGCAGCGATCGGCCGGTCGAGGAGCTTAACCTTTCTCCTCCTTTTAAACGCACTTTTTTAGAAGATAACAGTTGGTATGACGGACAGAATGCCTGGGAGCAAGTCGCGGAATATGGAACGGCAAGTTCTTTGCAAGACCAACTGCCGGATTACAAGGGGGATCTCGAACGGGGTGAAGGGGATGAAGAAAATGCCGAGGTCAGGAGGAAAAAACGAAAAAAACCGCTTTTGTAAACTGTATTTTATTGTCTTGACGCTTGTTATTTTAGCCTGCGATCAGTTCAGTAAAAGCTGGATTATGCGGCAGTTTGACCCTGGAGAGTCATTACCCCTCATTAATGGTCTTTTTCATTTAACCTTTGTCAAAAACCCGGGTGCCGCGTTTGGTATTTTGGCATTCCGGACTTCTTTTTTTATCATTGTTTCATTATTAATGATTTTTTTAATTATCTTTGGAGGGCGTTTTTTCCCTCAAGAAAATTTTTTACGCCTCAGCATGGCTTTGCTGCTGGGAGGAGCGGTTGGAAATCTTATCGATCGCATGAGGTACGGTTACGTTGTTGACTTTTTAGATTTTAGAATATGGCCGGTATTTAATATAGCTGATATTTCTCTTGTGGTGGGAATTTTCTTTTTTATTTATGCATTATATAAAAACCGTTTTTTTTTAAATAACAATGGACTTTAGAGCTATGGAGAAAAGGGTTTTTTGGGTAGAACAAAAGGAAGACGGTTATCGTTTGGATAGTTTCCTGACAGCCCGGGACAATTCTTGTTCCCGGTCTTACTGGCAAAAAAATTGCCGGCAGGGTAATGTCCTTATTGATGGACAGGTGGAAAAAAAGGCCGGGACAAAATTAAAAGCCGGCCAGCAGATCGAAGTATACATCCCCCCTCCCGAGTTAATAGAAGCCGTCCCGGAAGCCATTCCCCTTGATATTATTTTTGAAGATGAAGATCTGATTATTATTAATAAACCCAGGGGAATGGTTGTTCATCCTGCGGTCGGACACCGCCGGGGCACTCTCGTCAATGCTTTGCTGGCCCATTGTAAAGATATATCCGCTATTGGCGATAGAATCAGGCCCGGAATTGTTCACCGTCTGGACAAAGATACTACCGGTTTGTTGATGGTGGCCAAGAATGAGGCGGCTTTCAGAAACCTCGGCGCTCAATTGAAAAATCGGGAAGTTAAAAGGGAATACAGGGCGATTGTGCACGGCTCCCCCACGGTAACCAGCGGTATAATTGATGCTCCCTTGGGCAGGGATCCTAAGGACCGTAAAAAATTTGCGGTGAAAAATGATGGAACAGGAAAAAAGGCGATAACACGTTTTCAAGTATTGAAAAGGAAATCTTCCTTTTCGCTTCTTTCTCTCCATCTGGAAACCGGGAGAACTCATCAGATCAGGGTGCATATGGCTTATCTGGGCTGCCCTGTTGTCGGCGATTCCGTTTATGGTCCCAGAAAGTCCCCTTACAGGGATCTGGGCCAGCTGTTGCATGCCAGAACACTGGGCTTTATCCATCCCTCCCGGGGAGAGTATCTGGAATTCGTAGCAGAACCGGGGAAGGAGTTTTCATTATTTTTTGACGGGGAGGAACATTAATTGAGGCGTTTTGTCAGGGAAATTATGGATGCAGACGGAATCCGGCGGGCATTAACCCGTATCTCTTATGAAATCGTTGAAAAAAATAAAGGGATTAAGGATGTTGTTTTAGTGGGGATAAAAAGAAGGGGGGTCCCTTTGGCGCATCGGCTGGCCGGATTTATTGAAAAAAACGAGGGAATAAGACCGCCGGTCGGATTGTTGGATATTACACCCTACCGGGACGACAGAGCAGAAAAAAGGAGTATCCTTAAAGAAGAAACTGCTTTTTTAGAGCCGGAAGTAACAGATAAGGTTGTAGTTCTGGTGGACGATGTTCTTTTTACAGGCCGTTCAGTTCGCGCTGCCATGGAGGCCTTAATCGCCCGCGGCAGGCCGCGCATGATCCAACTGGCTGTTTTAATTGACAGGGGCCACCGGGAACTTCCCATCAGGCCGGATTTTGTCGGGAAGAATGTTCCCAGCAGCCGCGCCGAGAGCATCGCTGTATGTTTGCAGGAGATCGATTCCTGCGATGAAGTATTAATCATTAAAAATGGAGATCAGGGGAGTAAAGGAGAGATTATGACAAGATGAGGGAGTTCTTCGCTTTATCTCTGTGTTTCGAGAAGCTTCCTGACAAGCTGCTCCTTGGGAGTGACAAAGATAGTCTTGTAATTGGTGTAAATAACCATACCCGGTCTGCCGGCCGGATGTCTTTTTATATTTTTTACCTGGGTATAATCTACGGCAACATTTGAAGAAGCGGCTCCCTTGCTGTGATACGCCGCCAGAAGCGCGGCTTCCCCAATTGTTTCAGGGGAAGGATTATTGGATTTAATGATTACATGGGCGCCCGGCATATCTTTAACATGCAGCCAGAAATCTGTTTTCGCGGCAAATTTATGTACCAAATATTCATTTTGGCGGTTGTTGCGGCCGATAATAATTTCCTCTCCCAGGGAGGCGCGGTAGCGAAGGGGGGTGAAGGGGGTTGTTTTTTTCTGTAAGGGCAGCATTTTCTTGGGAAGAAGCCCGGCTTCCTCAAGCTCTTCTTTAATTTCCTGCAGGGTAGGCAGATCGGCTTTTTCCATGTGAAAAAGAACGCTTTCCAGATAAGCGATTTCCTGGCGGGTTTGGGCCAATCTTTCAGAAATTTTTTTTTCACCCTGGCGGGCTTTGCGGTACTTTTTAAAGTAGCGCTGGGCGTTTGACGCGGGTGAAATTCTCGGATCAAGGGCAATTTGTACTTTTTCCCCATCCGAGTACAAATTTTCAAGGTATATTTCTGCTGTTTTCGGGGGGATATCCTTTAAATGTAATAGTATTAACTCTCCGCAGAGCCTTAGTTGTTCGGCCTTTTTTGCTTCTTCCAGCTCTTTTTGCTGGGCTTTTTCTTTATGCCTGCATTTTTTTAACGCCTGCTTAAGATGCTGGTTGAGATATTGCAGAAGGTTTATCTTTTCTTCCCTTTTTTCTTTAAATTGATAAAATTCATCCAGCAGCATGCTCATGGAAGGGATGAACCGAAAAGCGCCTGCAAAAGGCTGTACCGGCTTAAAAGCGCTAAAGTCTGCGGGAGTTCCTTCATTATTATATATTAATGTGGGTTCCCAGCGCTTATCCGTATAAATATTTAAAAGTTTCTCCAGGGCATTCCAAAGAGGCCGGAGGGTTTCTTTGGATATATACGGAGCTCCTGCCAGGGCAACAATTTCCCCGGCGAGAAAAGGGCTGATTCCCTGTATATTGTTAATAATGGCTGATTTCGCAGTTTGCCCCTCAAAGCGGATCATTTCACTTGCAAAGGCCTCGTAGCTTAAGGCAAAAGGATGAAACTTTTCCTGTGGAGGAGGCGGAAAATAGTTGCAATGGGGAAGAATGGTCCTTCTGCGGTTTACCAGATGGGAAACCGGTTTAATAGCCCCCAGAATATTTCTTTTGTTTTCAGCGGAGGCCGTATCCAGTAGAATAAGGTTGCTATGCTTACCCATCAGTTCCAAAACGAGAGTTTTAATTACTTCTTTTCCCTCCCGGTTCGGTGCGGAGAAGTTCAAATAAAGGATTCTTTCCAGAGGCGGCTGTTCAAGGGAAATTATGACGCCTCCTATGAGATGCTTGCGAAGTAGCATGCAAAAAGCAGGAGGAGACGGAGGGTTGGTATAATGCCGCTCGGTAAAGTGTATCCGGAAATTCTGGGGGTGGACGGAAGAGAAAAGGGACAAGGAGCGGTCTTCGCCCCGGAAAGAGATGATTAGCTCATGGTTAATCTGAAAAATTTTGTGTACCCGCCGGCCGGTTTTCACAAGTTTTTCTTCAATTTCGTCAGCGACTGCATTTAAGACGAAAGCATCAAACGGCATAGTTGCTACACTCCTCTGGTTGTTACTAACAGTATAAACGCTGTTTTTACGAAAAGCAAACTTTCTTGACAGATTCTCCCGCAGGCAGCGGGTTCTTTTTTTTTATTGGCGGGAATATTGATAACATAGGTTTTTTACTTCTGCAAAAGGGGGGAGCTTCGTTGAAACAATCTAAATTATGGGCAGTGTCCCCGCTTCAGGAAGTGTACTTTTCTTTCCGGGTTGACCCGTCAAAAGGTTTAACGGAAGCAGAGGCCAGGCAAAGGTTAAAACAATATGGGCCGAACATTATCCAGGAAAAGAAACAGAAAAACGTCCTGGAAATTTTTTTAAGCCAGTTCCGTGATTTTATGGTTCTGGTTCTCCTCGCTGCCACCCTGGTATCCGGGATACTTAAGGAATATAGCGATGCCATAATAATAATTATTATTGTTTTTTTAAATGCCTTTTTGGGATTTTTGCAGGAATTCAGGGCCGAAAGGTCATTTTTAGCGTTAAAAAAGCTTTCCTCTCCCCTGGGAAGGGTTGTCAGGGGGGGGACAATCAAGGAAATTGCCGCAGAGGAAATTGTCGTCGGGGATCTGGTGATGCTCCAAGCCGGTGACAGGGTCTGCGCAGATTTAAGGTTAATATCCGCTGACGGCCTGATGATTGACGAGTCCCCCTTGACGGGAGAATCCGTTGCTGCAGAAAAAGAAGCAGCAACAATGAACAGCATTCCCTCTTCCCCGGGTGATGCGCTGAACCTGGCTTTCAGCGGAACCCTGGTAACAGAAGGGAGCGGAAAAGGGATTGTTATAGCCACAGGGATGTCCACAGAAATGGGTAGAATTGCCGCTCTTATACAGGAGGTGGAAACCCATAGCACTCCGCTGCAGAAACGCCTGGCCAATCTGGGAAAATATCTGGTCGCTGCCTGCCTGGCCCTTTGCTTCTGCGTTGTTCTGCTCGGCCTCTGGAGAGGGGAGGCTCTTTACGGAATGCTTATGTCCGGAATTTCCCTGGCAGTGGCAGCCATCCCCGAAGGCCTTCCGGCTATTGTCACTGTTGCCCTTGCCTTGGGCGTTCAGCGTATGGTTAGGCGCAAGGCCATTGTTCGCCGCCTTCCGGCAGTGGAAACCCTCGGGTGTGCAACTGTTATTTGTTCAGATAAAACCGGGACGATCACGCAAAATAAAATGACCGTTAAAAAAGTCTTTGCCGGCGGTGCGATGTTCGATGTTCACGGGGAAGGATACGATATCAAAGGCGGCTTTTTTAAGGATGGAAGAAAAGTAGAGGTAAGGAGCGAGCCCCATCTTGCCAAGGCCATGACGATTGCTGTTTTATGCAACAATGCCTCTCTATCTGGCCGGAAGAATGGGAGAGGAAATTTTGCCGTTCAGGGGAATCCCACCGAAGGAGCGTTATTAATCTCCGCTGCAAAGGCAGACATATGGAAAGAAGAACTGGAGCGGCATTTCACCCGCCTTAAAGAATATCCTTTCAGTTCCGGAAGGAAGTCCATGTCAGTGGTTTGCCAAAAAGGAGCGGAGCTGTTTCTTTTTGTTAAAGGAGCACCTGAAACAATTCTGGAAAGGTGTACTTCAATTTATACAGAAGGGGGAAAGAATAAACCCCTTGATCTTAAAGGCCGCAAAGAAATGCTCTTCCAGGTGGAATTACTGGCTGCGGGCGCCTTAAGGACCCTGGCTGTAGCTTATAAGCCTCTGAGCCATTTTTCTGAAAAATTAGAGGCTGAAGAACTGGAAAGGGATCTTATTTTTGTCGGATTTTTCGGGATGATCGATCCCCCCCGTCCCGGGGTTTTTCAGGCCATACAAAAATGCGAAAAGGCCGGAATAAGGGTAGTAATGATTACGGGTGATCATCGCCATACCGCCGTTGCTATCGCCCGGCAACTGGGAATCCTGAAATCAGGGGGAGAGGTTGTTACAGGGTCCGAGCTGGACATGCTGAGCGACAAAGAATTTAGCAGGCGCATTGACGGATATCGCGTCTTTGCCCGCGTTAACCCTGAGCATAAATTAAGGATTGTTCGCGGTTTAAAGACAAAGGGGCATATTGTAGCCATGACCGGGGACGGGGTCAATGATGCGCCTGCCGTCAAAGAGGCTGATATAGGGATAGCTATGGGGCGTAGCGGAACTGAGGTAACCAGGGAAGCTGCTTCTTTGGTTCTGGCTGACGATAATTTTAATACAATAGTGGCAGCAGTGGAGGAAGGGCGCAGTATTTACGATAATATTCGCAAGTTTATCCGCTTTCTCCTGGGTTGCAACTTGGGGGAAATCCTGACGATGTTTCTGGCCATGTTGTTTGGTTTGCCCCTACCCTTAAAACCGATACAAATTCTTTGGGTCAATCTAGTGACGGATGGATTGCCGGCTTTAGCTCTGGGTGTCGACCCGCCGGAGGAAAATGTCATGTCCAGGCCTCCCCGCGCCCCGACAGAAAATATTTTTGGCCGCGGGCTCTGGCTAAAAATTTTCAGCAGAGGTTTTATCATTGGAATTACTTCCCTTTTTATTTTTGCTCTAACTTATTTTGCCGGCAAGGATCTCGTCTATGCTCAATCAATGGCTCTGGCGACGTTAATTATAACGCAGCTGATTTATGTTTTTGAGTGCAGGTCCGAATATCTGCCGATCTGGGGAAAAAAGCAGGCAAGTAATCTTTTCCTTATCGCTGCAGTGAGTACTTCTGTTTTTCTATTGTTTTGCATTCTCTATAATTCGTTACTCCGGGACCTTTTTAGCACTTATCCGCTCAGCGCACAGGATTGGCTTCTTATTCTTTTCGCTGCGCTGCTTCCCTACCTGTTTAGCTTTATTTTCTCTCTAGGAAGAAATTCCAGATGGGCAGCAGCAAAATTCCGCAAAAAAGTGCAAAAAAAAATCTAATATAATGACGTTCTTTGTTATTTCTCTTGAATATGCCCGTTTTTGTGATAGAATAATCTGGGGAAAAGAGTTAAAGACCATCTAGAGAAAAAAGGGGATTTTTTTTGATTAAAAGCATGACAGGTTATGGGCGGGGATGGGAGAGCCGGAACGGTTATTCTTTCACAGTGGAAATTAAATCTGTTAACCACAGGCATTTAGATCTCGTTATCAGGGCCCCCAGGGAACTGTTGCCCCTGGAGGAAAAAATCCGCAGAAAAATACATGAAAGGCTTTTTCGCGGCAGGGTGGAGGTTTTTATTTCTCTGGAAATTTCTTCAGAACTGAGTAAAACTGTTGATGTGGACGCAGATTTAGCCCGAAGCTATTATCTGTCTTTACAAAAGCTGGAAAACTTATTTCGCTTAGGGGAAAAACAATTTTCTGCTTTGGAACTGGCTATGTTTCCCGATGTTTTAAAAGTGGTCAAGACGAGCCCTGATCTGGAACAAGTTGCTCCTCTCCTTGATCTGGCTCTGGATCAGGCTATTACAGAATTGATCAGCCAGAGAGCTGAGGAAGGAAGTCGGCTGGAAAAAGATATTCTCCGGCGTTTGACTCTTTTGCAGAAGCTTGTTGCCCAGATGAGAAAAAAGGGACCCATAGTTCTGGAAGAATACCGCAACAAGCTGCATTCACGCCTGGAAGAAATACTGGGCAACCAGGAATTTGACAAACAGCGCTTTTTTATGGAAGTTGCCTTGTATGCCGAGAGAAGCAATATTGATGAAGAACTGGTTCGCCTGGAAAGCCATTTAAATGCTTTTTATTCAAATCTTGCCAGCGGCGAAGCCGTAGGGCGTAAACTGGATTTTCTTCTCCAGGAGATGAACAGGGAAATTAATACAATAGCCTCTAAAAGCAGCGATCTGGAAATTTCGCGTATGGTGATAGACGGTAAAAGTGAGATTGAAAAAATCAGGGAACAGGTGCAAAATATTGAATAAAATTTAAGTGGTGAAATCCCGTAAAAATTAGAGATAATAAAAGATAAATGCCCTTTTCAAAGAAGATGGAGGTGGTATAATAATTACTGATGATTGTCTGCCTTGAAGATATTACGAATAAGAAGGAGGTGCCCGGCCTGATCTTGTATTGTTGAGGGGGTCTGTTTTAAATAAATGCCCGGGGTCAGGTGAACAATGAATATTAAATTAATTAATATCGGCTTTGGAAATATTGTCTCCGCCAATCGTATCATTGCTATTGTAAGCCCGGAATCTGCGCCCATTAAGCGAATTATCGGCGAGGCGCGTGACCGGGGAATGCTTGTTGATGCAACATACGGCCGCAGGACGCGTGCAGTTATTATCACTGACAGCGGTCATATTATTCTTTCGGCAGTTCAGCCGGAAACCGTAAAACATCGCTTGCAGAACAAGGAACCCGTTGCGGATGAGAGCGCCGGTAAGATCTAGTTTGGTGTAAAAAATGATTGGTAAGGGATTGCTGATTATTCTATCAGGGCCTTCCGGAGTGGGAAAAGGCACCGTCTGCCGGGTTCTCTGCCAAGAGAACAGGCGTTTGGTGCGCACTACCTCCCTGACGACCCGTTCTCCCAGAAAAGGTGAGCGGGATGGGGTTGACTATCACTTTGTTGATGAAAAAAAATTTCATGAATTGAAGGAACAGGGAGCTTTCTTGGAATGGGCGAAGGTGCATGGAAATTTTTATGCGACCCTGGCCCAAGAGGTGGAGGAGTTACGGCAAAAAGATTATGATGTGCTGCTGGAAATAGATGTTCAGGGTGCTGCACAGATTCGCAACAGTTCTGTGGAAGGGGTTTATATTTTTTTGCTGCCGCCCAGCATGGAAGAACTCTGGAGGCGAATTATGGGAAGGGGTTCTGATACACCTGAGGCAATGAAAGAACGGTTTAACAACGCTTATCATGAATTGAGCGAAGTGTGGAAGTATGATTATGTGGTTATTAATGATGACATCTCCAGGGCGGCAAGGACTATTGAAGGAATAATTATGGCGGAAAAATGCCGTGTTGAAAAGAATAAGCAGTTTCTTACAGATTTCATTGAAAAAGGTGATAAGTATTGATTTATCCTTCTATTGATGAAATGTTGAAAAAAGTTGACAGCAGATATTCCCTCGTTATTATGGCCGCTAAAAGGGCCCGGAGCCTCAGGGAGCGCCAGATTTTAAAGGAAGATGCCGGCTCTATTAAGGAAGTCTCTGCAGCCCTGGAGGATGTTGCCAAAGGGAGAATAACTTTTCAAAGGATTAAGGACGGGATTAAGTAATGTCTCCAAAGCAGGTGTACAGCAATGTTGCAGGGTAAGGCAATTCTTCTGGGCGTATCCGGCGGGATAGCCGCTTATAAGAGCGCTGAACTGGCCAGGCTCTTTGTTCGGGAAGGTTGTTCCGTTCAGGTGATCATGACACGCGCGGCAAAGAAATTTATTTCTCCGCTGACGATGCACGGACTCACCGGACGGCCGGTTTTTTCTTCGCTATTTAATGACAGTTACAGGACAGCAACAGCCCATATTCAGATTGCCCGGGAGCCTGATCTTGTTATTGTTGCTCCGGCAACCGCAAATATTTTGGGAAAGATAAGGGCGGGCATTGCGGACGATCTTCTTTCAACTGTTCTGACAGCCGTTGAACTGGGAAAATGTCCGGTTATCCTGGCTCCTTCGATGAATACAACCATGCTGGAGAATCCCGCGGTTAAAGAAAATATTCGCGTTCTGGAAGAAAGGGGCTTTTTCATCGCGGACCCGGGAAAAGGCGATCTGGCCTGCGGTGAAACGGGAAAAGGCCGTATGGTGGAGCCCTTTGAGCTGCTCGAAATGGCCAGGAAAATCCTTATCGGCGGAAAGGATTATCAGAACGTTACTGTTCTCATTTCAGCCGGGCCGACTAGGGAAGCGCTGGACCCGGTGCGGTTTATTACCAATCATTCTAGCGGTAAAATGGGTTATGCTCTGGCACGTGCCGCCAGGGAGAGGGGCGCTAACGTTATTCTTGTAAGCGGACCGACAGCATTGGAACCTCCTGCGGGCGTCATTTTTTTACCGGTTGTGTCAGCGGAAGAGATGTATGCGGTTATGTTAGACAGGCTTCAGGAAGCCGATGTGGTTATTAAGGCTGCTGCGGTGGCGGATTACCGGCCGGTAGAGGTTTCCAGACAGAAAATTAAAAAGGCCGGAGAGATGCAGTTAAAGCTTGTTCGCAACCCTGATATTTTAAAAGAAATTGCCAAGAAAAAAACGAAGCAATTCTTGGTGGGCTTTGCGGCAGAAACTGAAAATCTTTTAGAAAATGCAGCCCGGAAAATGGAAGAAAAAAATTTGGATATGATTGTGGCCAATGACCTGGGAGAAGAGGGCGCGGGTTTTCAGGTTGATACAAATATTGTCCGCCTCCTTTATCGAGGCGGTGCTGTTGAGGAAGTTCCCCTGATGACTAAATTACGACTTTCCCATCTTATACTGGACCGTATTAAAGAGCGCTGGAAATTCCAAGATCGGTAAGAAGGCTTGAAAAAACGGGGCGATAAAGGTCCCGTTTTTTAATAAACTGCAGAAAATTCAACCAAGTTTAGAAGGTGAGGGGTTATAAAAATTTCTACAGCCGCTGCTGTAATTAGCAGGATAAGGACAAAGGGAAGGATTGACAAAAATTCCTTCCAAATGAAAATGACACTTTCGCCCCGTCTTTTTTGCGGTAAGGGGAAAATGATATGAAAGCCGAGTTTTAAGCCAAAAGCTGCTGCAAGAAAAAAAGCCGGCAGTTCAAAAAGACCATGAGGTAGCACTCCAAGAAAAAAGAAGCCCAGCGCACCAATTCCTCCATGACCCAGACTTGCCAGAACAGTCCCCAGAAATGCTCCGTTGGTGAAAAGGGCCAAAAGGGGAGGAAGCCCCAGGATTACCCCAAGAAGGACAACATACATTGAAGCAAAAAGGTTATTGACAAAAAGGAGGGCTACTCCCACCAGCGGATTGCTGTTAAAAATGAGTTCAGCCATTTGCTGTAATAGTTCCTGCTGGCTTGCAGTTAGTTCGGTGAGGAAAAACCAGTTGCCCCCTAAGGAAAATAGGGAAAAAGCAATACCTAAAAAAAAGAAAAATGCTGCCAGGAAGATCCAGTTGTAATTTTGTTGAATAATAGAACGTGTTTGGGTTTTAAGCAGTTTTAAGCGCTCCATTTCCTTGTTCTCTTCAGCGGAAGTAATATGTTACTATTACTAAAGATAAAACCAGCATCTATTTTGTGCCATAACAGTTACTATTATAATATATTTGCCGGGATATTAAAACAGCGTTTTATTTTATAAAAGGGATGTGCCCGTCCAAGGTGACAGCAAAGTATGCGCAGGTTATTATTGATGTGAACAGTGATGGTGTTGATAAACCCTTTGATTATCTTTTGCCCCGGGAACTGCAGGAAAAGGTTCAGGTAGGAACTCAGGTAATTGTTCCTTTCCGCTCCGGGACGGTTAGAGCCTTTGTTGTTTCCCTGAAGGAAGAATCCTCCGTACAAAATCCCAAAATGGTATTAAAAGTAGAAAAGGCTGCTGCTCATCTGTCTCCGGAGATGATACGCTTAAGCTACTGGGTATCAAGGTATTTCTTTTCCCGCTGGATTGAAGCAATCAGGCTCTGCCTCCCGCCGGGGGAAGGCAGGGTTAAACCACAATATGAAGAAATTGTCTTTCCGCAAAAAGAAAAGCCCCTTTTGTTCGAAGAAAGCAAAAGGCTCTGCAATAAAGCTTTTAGGCAGTCTTTAATTCTTGAGTACGTGGCTTTATCGGCAGAAGAAGGGGTTCCCTGGGATGTGCTGAGAGGGGAGACAGAGGCCGGCCGGCAAAGCCTCAATGCTCTGATTAAAAAAGGTTTGCTGAGGGTAGAAAAAGTTCCCCGGGTCCGTGTGCCATGGGATGAGGAAACGTTTGCCGCAGGCTCGCAGCCCAGTCTGGTGCTTACCGGGCAGCAGGAAAAGGCCTGGCAGGAGATTTTAAAAGGGTTTGAAGGCCAACGGAAACATTTTTTAATTTATGGGGTAACCGGGAGCGGAAAAACGGAGCTTTATTTCCGTACCGCGGAAAAAGTATTAAGCGAGGGACGAACTGTTTTAATCCTGGTTCCTGAGATAGCGTTGACTCCTGTACTTATTAACCAGTTCAGAGGGCGTTTTGCAGGGCAATTTGCCTTGCTGCACAGCAACCTGTCGCCGGGGGAAAGATTTGATATGTGGTGGAAAGTAAAAAGAAAAGAAGCCAGGGTTGTCCTCGGCGCCCGTTCAGCGGTATTTGCTCCCCTTGAAAATATTGGCCTTATTGTGATTGATGAAGAACACGAGAATGCCTACAAACAGGAGGAAGCCCCCCGTTATCATACAAGAGATGTTGCCCTGCAGAGGGCCGTTTATCACGGAGCTCTTTTGCTCATGGGGAGCGCAACTCCTTCCCTGGATTCATATGTAAAGGTGCAAAGGAAAGAATTGGAGCTAATAGAAATTTCCGAAAGGGTTGAAGGACGCTTGCTGCCTACGGTTCAGATTGTGGATATGCGAAGGGAGTTCAAGCAAAAGAATAAAAGTATCTTCAGCCGGGCCCTTCTTTCCGCGATAAAAGAAACCATAGCCAGGGGAGAACAGCTGATTCTTTTCCTCAACCGGCGGGGTTTTGCCGGTTTCCAGCTCTGCAGGGTTTGCGGGTTTGTTATGCGCTGCCCTTATTGTTCCGTTTCCCTTACTTACCATACCAATCCGGAGCATCTCCAATGCCATATCTGCGGTTACAGGAGCGATGCTACCAGTATCTGCCCGGAATGCCACAGCCCCTATTTGAGAAGTTTCGGACTGGGAACGCAAAGGGTAGAAAAAGAAATGTCCATGCTTTTTCCGGGTATTAACATTATTCGCATGGACAGCGATGCCACCTCTGCCAAAGGGGCTTATTCTAAAATGTGGAAATCTTTTTATGAAAAGAAAGCTCAGGTGCTGATCGGCACCCAGATGGTCGCGAAAGGACTCGATTTCCCGGAAGTAACCCTCGTTGGAGTAATTGCTGCCGATGTTACACTGCATTTGCCTGATTTCCGGGCCGGTGAGAGAACATTTCAGCTGCTTTCGCAGGTGGCGGGCAGGGCCGGAAGGGGCGAAAAAAAGGGAAGGGTGATCATCCAGACTTATACTCCGTGGCATTACAGTATTAGAAGGGCGGCATCCCATGATTATAAAGGATTTATTGCAGAAGAAGCCAAAAGGCGGGAGCTTCTTGCCTATCCTCCTTTTTCCGAGATAATTTTATTTTGTTGCAGTTCCCCCGATGAAGAAAAGGCGAGACGCTATGCCGTTGAACTGAAAAAGAGGCTGGGCGGAAAATTGCCCATAAACAGCCGGGAGGACTTCCTTCTCTCAGAACCCTTTCCTGCCCCCCTGCAAAAAAAAGAAGGGTATTTTCGCTATCATGTTGTTTACAAGGGTAACGATTTGCATCGCTTTGCCGGGGAAATCCGGGAGGTCGTTTGGAATTTCAGGAAAGAATTAAGGGAAGATGTCCGGGTAACGGTGGATTTTAATCCCCAGATAATGTTATAATATTTTAAGGAGGTGTAACTGCTCAGAGGCTAATGTATATACAGATTATCTCTTAGACTGAGCAGTTACAAGGAGGTAAAAAAATGGCTTTGAGACATATCAGAAAACGGGATGACCTTGTCTTGCGCCGGAAAGCCGAACCGGTAAGACGGTTTACGCCGCAGTTGCTTCAGCTGCTGGATGATATGGCTGAGACGATGATTGAAGCTGACGGAGCAGGGCTTGCAGCTCCCCAGGTAGGAATATCAAAAAGAGTCATTGTTTATCGCGATGAAAATGATGTTTTTGAACTGATTAACCCGGTTATTGTGTCCAGCAGAGGGACTGCAGTTGATATAGAAGGGTGTTTAAGTTTTCCCGGGCTTTATGGTGAAGTTCCCAGGGCTGAGCATGTCCAGGCCACCGGACTGAACAGAGAAGGGAAAGAAATCAGGCTTGACGTCAAAGGATTTTTAGCAAGGGTTTTACAGCATGAAATTGATCATCTGGAAGGAATCCTTTTCGTTGACCGGGCCACCCGCCTCCTTACCCCCGCTGAGCTGGAAAAACTAAGGCAGTCTTAGGCTAATTGCCGGCTAAATGAGGTGGTTTTTTTGTTAAATAATACGGCAGTTTTTCTTGGGACGGCTCCTTTTGCCCTTCCCTCCCTGCAAATGATGATCGAAAACAATTTCAGCCTGGCGGGAATTATTACCAGGCCGGATCGCCCGGCGGGAAGGGGCAAAAAGATATCGTTGCCGCCTGTAAAAGAAATGGCTTTGAAGTATAAACAAAAGCTTTTTCAGCCGCACAATAAAGCTGAGTTGGAAAGCATCCTCCGGGACTTAAAGCCTCAGATAATTGTCTGTGTTGCCTATGGGATGATTCTGCCTCCGGCAGTTTTGGCGATTCCTCCTCTGGGTGCCATAAATGTTCACCCTTCTCTCCTGCCGGCTTACCGGGGCGCTGCACCGGTGCAGCGGGTGTTGCTGGCCGGGGAAAGGGAGACAGGAGTTTCCGTATTCTTTATGTCTCCAAAGATGGATGCCGGAGATATAATTTTACAGGAAAGGGTCAGCATTGATCCTGAGGAGAATTTTGGGATGCTTTATAACCGTTTGGCAGTTCTGGGAGCTGAAAAACTGCTGGAAGCCCTGAAGATGATTATAGGCGGGAACGCCCCCCGCGTTCCCCAGGATGATGAGAAAGCCACCTATGCCCCTCCCCTTTCCCCGGAGGATGAAGTAATTGTGTGGTCAAAAGATGCCCGCTCTATTGCCAATCAGGTAAGAGCGCTCGATCCCTCTCCAGGAGCCTATACATACTATCGGGGAAAACGGCTTAAAATTTGGAAGGCTGTTCCGGAAAAGCAGTCCAACGCAGCGGAGCTTTTCAGTTATCCGGGAACTATCTGCAGGGTGGAAAAGGATTCTTTGGCAGTGTCCACTGCCAAAGATTTACTAAAAATATATGAATTGCAGCTGGAAGGCAAAAAAAGAATGGCAACCGGAGATTTTTTAAAGGGTTATTCCCTTCAGGCTGGTGAAAAACTTGGATGAAATATCAACAGTTGAGAAGACAAAAAAAAGAACATTTCTGGGGCTTCTTTTGGCCGCGCTTTTAGTTATCATCGCTATTATTGTTTACCTTTTTATAATCGCCGGGAATCCCGGTGCCGTCTTTTCGCGAAATCTGGCCATGCTCATCATCTCCTTTGCCCTTCTTTTCGCGGGGCTTATCCTTTGCGGCCTTCTCTTTATCGTTCTTGCCATTTTAGGAAAACGAAGGTTTCCCGGTTTTTCCTGGTTTGTGGGGCGGACATTGTACCTTTATCCTTTCGTCCTGCAAATAGGCCGTTTCCTTTCCATTGCCCAGGATAAAATACAGCGTTCTTTTATTGAAGTAAATAACCAGCTTTTATGTTTATCTCCTGTAAAAACGGAAGCCCGCAAAATACTGTTGCTTTTACCCCACTGCCTGCAGTTTGACGGCTGTCCGGTTAAAATAACGCATGATATTACAAACTGCAAGCGTTGCGGGAGGTGCCAGATAGCATCTCTCCTGGAGATAACCGCCTCCAGGGGGGTTTATGCCCAGGTCGTTACCGGCGGCACCCTGGCCCGCCGGGCAGTGGAAAAGTACCGGCCCAAAGTTGTTGTTGCCGTCGCCTGTGAAAGGGATCTTTCCAGCGGAGTCCTCGATACTTTTCCTCTGCCGGTATTCGGCATACTGAATGAAAGGCCAATGGGGCCATGTTTTAATACCAGGGTAGATTTGCAAAAAGTGGAACAGACTTTAGATTTTTTCCTTAAGAAGGAAAATAGTTACCGGGAGGTTGGATATTAATGTACTTTTTTGACAGCGGGTTTATCCTGCTCGTTCTTCCTGCCCTTGCCTTTGCCCTCTACGCTCAGAACAGAGTGGCCAGCACTTATGCACGTTTTTCCAGGCAATATTCCAGCAGCCGGATGACCGGGGGGCAAATTGCCCGCATTCTGCTGGACGAGGCGGGGATGGAGCATGTACCGGTAGAAATTACCCCCGGGCATCTGACGGATCATTATGATCCCCGGGCAAAAGTAGTAAGGCTTTCCTCGGAAATTTTTCAGAACAATTCCATTGCTGCCCTGGGCATTGCTGCCCATGAAGTAGGTCATGCCATTCAACATGATACAGCTTACTTGCCCCTCGGTATTCGCAACGCTATTTTCCCGCTGGCCGGCTTTGGCTCAAGGGCTGCCTTGCCCCTTTTCTTTATCGGTTTTTTGTTTAGCGGCGGACTTGGGTTTTTAATGGATGTGGGTATCGCGCTTTTCCTTTTTGCTGTTATTTTTCAAACAATTACCCTGCCTGTGGAACTAAATGCCAGCAACAGAGCTCTGGCACTTTTGGAAGGAAGCGGTTACCTTAAGGGCGCGGAACTGGAAGGCGCGGGGCAAGTTCTTCGGGCTGCTGCTTTAACCTATGTGGCTGCTCTCGCTGTTGCTCTGGCGCAACTTTTCCGGCTTTTTATACTAAGAGGAAGAGAATAAATTGGTTGAAAAAAACGTTCTGGAAAACGATTCAGCAAGATCTTACGCCTTAAAAGTATTGAAAGAAGTGGAAGAAGGAGCCTATGCAAATATTGCCTTAAACCGTTTACTTTCCGGCATTTCTCTGGTTGAAGAAGAAAGGTCTTTATTAACGGAACTTTCTTATGGTGTTCTGCAACGGTTAAACACGCTGGACTGGGTTCTTTCCCTTTTCCTTACTTCCCCGCTGGAGAAGTTAACCCCGTGGATCCGCAATATCTTACGGCTTGGGGTGTACCAGCTTCTTTACCTGAAAAGGGTGCCCGAATCTGCAGCTGTCGATGAATCGGTCAAGCTCGCTTATCGCTTCGGGCACAAGGGAGTTGCCGGTTTGGTTAACGCGGTATTGCGCAAAGTTAGCCGGGTCAGGGATGAAATACCCTGGCCGTCCAAGATTGAAAATCCTTCGTTATATCTGTCCCTTGTTCACTCATTCCCCCTCTGGCTCACCCGGCGCTGGCTCGGACAAATGGGTTTTGACGAAGCCGAAGAGCTTTGCATGGCCAATAACCGGGTGCCTCCTTTAAGTATAAGGACAAACACTTTAAAAACGACCCCGAAAAATCTAAAAGAGCTTCTGGAAGCGGAAGGGATAAAAGCCGAGTTCTGCCGCTATGCCCCCGAGGGATTGGTGCTGAAGCTAACAAAAAAGTTGACAGACCTGAAAAGCTTTCAGGATGGCCTTTTCCAGGTTCAGGGAGAGGCCTCGATGCTGGTGGCCCCCCTTTTAAAACCAGAACCGGGCGATTGTGTTCTTGACCTGTGCAGCGCGCCCGGGGGGAAGACGTCTCATCTGGCCATGATTATGGACAACAAAGGGACAATTGTTGCTGCAGATTTATATCCGCATCGCTTAAAATTGCTTCAAAAAACAACAAAGAGGCTGGATATTAAAATTGTCAGGGCTGAAAAGCTGGACGGGCGGACTATTTCTTCCGATAAGTACGGTTTTTTTGACCGGGTCCTCCTCGATGTTCCCTGTTCCGGTCTGGGGGTTGTCCGGCGTAAAGGGGAATTAAAATGGCGCAGAAAAGAAAAGGATATTTTAGAGCTTGCCAAGCTGCAGTCAGAGCTCCTTTGGAGTGCCTTTCAAACCCTTAAGCCAGGAGGGGTTTTGGTGTACAGCGCTTGTTCAACTGAACCCGAGGAAACAAGGGATGTGATTCTCAGCTTTCTGAAAAAGGAACCTTCGGCTGTCCCGGATTTGCTTGCCCCCCTGTTGCCTAAGGAGCTTCAAAGGGAGGAAAAAGAGGCCGGGATGGTTTATCTCTGGCCTCATAAACACGACCTTGACGGTTTTTTCCTGGCGCGGCTAAGAAAGAGATAATTCGCCTTTTTTCTCGATTTTTTAAAGTTTATCAAAGAAAAGTTCGTTGCTTTTCAAATTCCTTTTTGTTATACTTACTCTACCAGGCCGAAATGGCGAGGGAGAGACTATGTTAAAATTTACAGCCCGTTCTCATCGGGGTTGCAGGCGTGAAAAAAATGAGGATCGTTTTTATGTTCCCCCCGAAAATGGTCCTTTTCTTTTTGCAGTTGCTGACGGCATGGGCGGGTATGCTGCCGGTGAAGTTGCCAGTTCCATAGCTATTGAGCTATTGGAGAAAAAAATTAATGAGCAACGACAAACAATACAGCAGGGGGACTTGCAGGTCTGCCAGTTATTTTTGCAGGAATTTATCCGGGAAGCAAATGAAGAAATACTGGCTGCACAGCGGCGAAACCGCGAGTTTGAAGGGATGGGCACTACTCTGACCGTGATAGTATTGCGGGATGGCGAACTTCTGGTGGGGCATGTGGGGGACAGCCAGGTTCATATCTTTAGTAAAGAAAAATGTGTGCAAATTACCGAGGACCATTCCTTGGTAGCAGTGCTGGTCAAGAGCGGTGAAATAGACCCGGAAGAAGCCTATACCCACCCGCAGCGCCACCTTCTTACCAGGGCTCTGGGGACTGTATCCTCGTACAAGGTTGATTTTTACCGGTCAAAACCCCAATGTGGCGATTACATACTGCTCTGTACAGATGGCTTGACCTCTATGCTAAGACCTGAACAAATAAGGAGGATAATTACCGGTCACCCTGATCTCGAATCCGCCGCAGATGAACTCTTGAAACAGGCCAACAATTTTGGGGGTCTGGATAATATTACCTTTGTATTAATACAAGTATGCTGATATCCTGGTTTTGAAAAAAAAATTACAATTAGGGTGAAACCAGAGTGAAAAGAATGCTCGGCAGGCTGCTGGGGAACCGTTATGAAATATTTGAAAAAATTGGCGAAGGCGGAATGGCCCGAGTATATAAAGGTATTGACCGGCGTTTAAACCGCTATGTTGCCATTAAAATTCTTTATGAACAATTTGTCAATGACCCTGAGTTTTTACGCCGTTTTAAACAGGAGGCCAAAGCTTCGGCTATGCTCTCCCATCCCTCAATTGTTAATGTTTATGACGAAGGGGAAGAAGAAGGCATACACTTTATTGTGATGGAATATGTTCAGGGTGAAACTTTAAAAAGCCTTATCCAGCAAAAAGGTTGTTTAAAAGCAGAAGAAGCTGTCAGATTAGTCCTTCAAATCTGCGACGCACTGGTACATGCACACAGCGAGAACGTCATTCATCGCGACATCAAGCCGCAAAATATTATTATCACTCCGGACGGAAGGGTAAAAGTTACAGACTTCGGGATTGCCCGTGCTGCGGCCGACGCGACGATTACTCATGGCCGCTCTCTTTTGGGCTCCGTTCATTATTCTTCGCCGGAGCAGGCGCGGGGAAGTTGTGCGGATCAGAAGTCTGATATTTACTCTCTTGGAGTTGTCCTTTATGAATTGTTAACAGGCAGTGTTCCTTTTTCCGGAGAAAGCCCCATTTCAGTTGCTTTAAAACATCTTCAGGAGGATATTGTTCCCCCCAGGGAATTAAACCCCGCATTACCGCAGGAATTGGACAAAATAGTCATGAAAACCCTGCACAAAGACCGGAATTTGCGTTATCCCGGCGCGCTGGAGCTGAAGGAAGACCTGGAAGAGTGGCTGGAAAGCCGGGAGGAAACGGATTGCCGGGGTAGAAAGGGGCGTTATTTTTATACCCCACCCGGGAATTCTTTTGCAGAGGACGATGAGGAGCAGGAAGAAGTGAAGAAAAGGCGCTTTAAACTAAAAAAAATGCTTTTCTACACAGGTGTACTTGCAGCGGTGCTGTTATTCTTCTGGGGCGGTTTCGCTTTGTTGCGGGGTATCCTGATCGTTCCCGAAGTTTCAGTTCCTGATGTCCGCAATCTTAGTATTCAGGAGGCTCAAAACACATTGTCTGAAGCCGGGCTCGGTTTTAAAATAGCAGGGGAGATGCACGATGAAAATGTTTCGCCCGGCCATATTATCTCCCAGGATCCTCCGGCAGAAAGAAAGGTACGTCAAAAGCGGGTTATAGAAGTGATTGTCAGCCTGGGACCGGAGTTTGCAGAAGTCCCTTCTCTGGTAGGAAGATCAGAGCTGGAAGCCCGCCTGATGTTAAAGGATGTTGGATTGGAAATGGATGTAAGCAGAGAATATAATGAAGAAATAGCTTCGGGCTATGTGATAAGGCAGGATCCAAGCCAAAATTTCCGGCTTTCCAAGGGGGAAACCGTTAATGTCATTATCAGTCGCGGGAAAAAACCCTTCTCATTACGGGATTTTCAGGGCTGGACCCTGGAGGATGCCCAGCAGTGGCTTACTCTTTATGGACTGGTTTTACGCAATGTGAAGGAAGAGGATTCCTCCGATATTCCTGAAGGACATATCATTTCTCAATTTCCCCTTGCCGGTGAGATGGTGCAATCCGGCGATGCGGTGGATCTGGTTGTAAGCAAAGGCCGTAAGCCGGGAACCCATGAAATTTATTCCATACAGGTACATCCGCAGGTTTCCATTGGCCAGGTTATCAAGGTAATTGTGGAAGATGAAGAGGGAAGCCGCGTCGTTTATGAAGGGGCCTACCACGGCCAGGTGATAGATGTAAAAGGAACCGGCTCCGGTTATGTGTCATTGATGGAATTGCGGGGCGACGAATATTATACAATTGATACGAAACAATTTCCATAAAGGGGCGGTTTAAAAGAAACGCTTCCGGGTGATACGGTGAAGATAACTAAAAAGTGTAACTGTTTTAGGGTTAATGTAGAAGTGAGGCTGCTTAAAAAATTAAGATGAAAGGTAGGTGTACCCTGCGTTTTTGATAGCTTGGGTTCAAACTTTCAAGCTATCCACTTGATTAACTGATCAAGTGCCGAACCGAGGTAACAGCCGGTTTGGAAAACCGGGACTTTCCTGCAAGGGCGTTTAGTACAAGCAAAAGGCGGTTTTTATTATGTCCGGGGATCCGGGGATAAGTTAATGTTCTGCCGGGTAAGAGGGCGTTTAAAAGAAAAAGGGGTGCGGCTGCTGGTTGGAGATCTTGTCGAGGTCGTTGAAACTGCAGATGGCGAGGGAGTTATCGAAAACGTTTTTCCTCGGAAAAACAGCTTGATAAGACCTCCGGTAGCGAATGTTGACCAGGTCATTGCTCTTTTTTCCATAAAAGAACCTCCCCTTGCCCTTTTTCTCCTTGACCGGATTATCTTGGCCGCTGAGGTAGCCGGCTTGGAAGTTGTTATTTGTTTCAGTAAAATAGATTTACTCGAAGCAGAGGGCTTAAACGACTTTTCCAGGATTGCAGATGTTTACCGGGCTTGCGGGTACAGAGTCTTTTTCACCAGTGCTGTAACCGGCCGGGGTTTTCCTGAAATCAAAAGCACGTTGCAGGGAAAAATCTGTGTCCTGGCAGGCCCCTCCGGAGCGGGGAAGACCACACTGGTCAATAAGCTTAAGCCGGGCCTGGACTTGCTTTCCTCGCCCGTTAGCAAAAAAAGCAAAAAAGGCCGTCAGACTACCCGGGAGGTCAGTTTAATTGGGCTAAACGGGAACGCTTTTATTGCGGATACACCGGGCTTTCAAAAGTTGGACTTAAAGGGCTTAACTGAGGAAAATTTAGCGCTTTTTTTCCCGGAGATGCAGTCTCTGGCAGGCTCATGCCGTTTTAGCGGTTGTCTTCACGTCGCTGAACCGGATTGTGCGGTCAAGGAGGCTCTTAGCCGGGGAAAAATAGCCCCATGGAGATACGGTCACTACCTGGCTTTTCTTGAAGAGATCAAAAAGCAAAAAAGTTTTTACCGGTAAAGGGGAGGGGAAGAATGATTAAAGTGGCACCTTCTATTCTTTCAGCCGATTTTGCCTGTCTTCTGCACGAAGTGCAAAAGATGGAATCTGCCGGTGCGGATTGGCTGCATATAGACGTTATGGACGGACACTTTGTCCCGAATATTACTTTGGGACCTTTAATCGTCAAAGCATTGCAGGGACGGACCCGTCTTTTTCTCGATGTACACCTTATGATTCAGCAGCCTGAATTGTTTTTAGATGCTTTCTATAATGCGGGGGCGGGTTCTTTGACCGTTCATGCCGAAGCCTGTCTGCACCTTCACAGAATGATTTACAGTATTAAAGAAAAGGGGATTTTGGCAGGAGTTGCCCTTAACCCGGCCACTCCCCTGAGTACCCTGGAATATTTGCTTCCTGATCTGGACCTTGTTCTGATTATGTCCGTTAATCCCGGCTTTGGAGGCCAGAATTTTATTCCCGCGGTTCTTCCTAAGATCAGGGCTCTGGCAGAGGAAAAGAAAAAAAGGGGTCTAACCTTTCTAATTCAGGTAGACGGGGGTATAAATGAAGAAACCTGCGCGGATGTAATTGCTGCCGGGGCAGAGGTGCTGGTAGCAGGTTCGGCTCTTTTCCGGCACCCGAATCCTGCTGCTCTAATCGATACCTTCAAAAGAACAGTGCCCAGAGAAAGAATTGTTTGAAAAAATTGTGTTTTATGTTATAATATTAAGAAAATAATAAGAGGTGAGGAAAACTAAAATGGACCCTGAGGAGCGATATATGTGGTCTGCTCTGGATCTTGCCCGGCAGGGTTTGGGGAAAACCAGCCCCAATCCAATGGTTGGTGCCGTTCTTGTTAAAGATGGAGAGGTACTAGGCACGGGTTTTCATGCAAAGGCAGGAGGACCTCATGCCGAGATTGTAGCTCTGCAGGAAGCCGGTGAAAAAGCCCGGGGAGCCACATTATATACAAACTTGGAGCCCTGTTCTCATCACGGCCGGACCCCTCCTTGTGTGGAGGCTATTATTCAGGCAGGTGTTAAAAAAGTTGTTGTAGCTATGGTTGACCCTAATCCGATTGTTTCCGGTGCGGGAATCCGCAGGCTCAGAGAGGCCGGTATTAAGGTGAGAGTCGGTGTTTTGGAGGAAAAGGCGCGACGCCTAAACGAGGTTTTTTTAAAATATATAACTACCAAAACTCCGTTTCTCATCGTTAAAATGGCAATGACCCTTGATGGGAAAATTGCTGTTAAAAGCGGACAATCTCGGTGGATCACCGGCCCAAAATCGCGCAAATTTGTTCATAAATTGCGTTCAATGTCAGATGGTATTGTCGTGGGGATAAATACCCTTTTACAGGACGATCCGCTCCTCAATGTACGCCTTAACGGCGAAAAGAGCGCTAATCCCGCCCGCATCATAGTTGACAGCAAGGGAAGGCTGCCCTTAGAATCCAGAGTTGTAAAAACGGCTGCTGAGATTAAAACAATTCTTGCGACGACAGAACTGGCTCCGTCCTCCAAACTGGCATCTCTGGAATCTGCAGGGGTAGAAGTTCTTGTTCTTCCATTAAAAAACGGACGCGTCGATTTACGGGCCATGATGAGCGTTTTGGGTAAAAAAGAAATAAGTATTCTTATGGCCGAAGGAGGAGGAACTTTAAATTACTCCTTTTTGACTGAAAACTTGATTGATAAAATTTATTTCTTTCTTGCCCCGAAGCTTGTCGGCGGGAAAGGTGCGCCGACTCCCCTTGAAGGGGAGGGAGCTAAGGACCTTAGTGATGCCTGGATAGTTGAAGATATTGAAATGAAACAGCTTGACCAGGATTTGTTAATTATCGGCTACCCTGTAAGGGGGGAAGAAAATGTTCACGGGTATTGTGGAAGAACTGGGAGAAGTATTGGGCAGGCAGTTCAATAAAGAAAGCGCTGTTCTTTTTATTAAGGGCAGAAAAGTTTTGGAAGATCTTAAAGTTGGTGACAGCATAGCCGTTAACGGTGTTTGCTTGACGGCAACGAAGGTTACCGGGGAGGCTTTTTATGCAGATGTTATGCCTGAGACTATGCGCAGGACAAATCTGCAAGACCTCAAAATAGGCGAAAAGGTTAACCTGGAGAGGGCCCTGGCCGCAGGAGGAAGGCTGGGAGGCCATTTTGTGAGCGGCCATATTGATGGAACCGGGATACTGCTCCGGGAACAGCGGGAAGGCAATGCTGTGATCAAATGTTTTAGCGCACCTCCGGAGGTTTTGCGCTATGCTCTGGTGAAGGGTTCTATTGCCGTTGACGGCGTAAGTTTAACCATTGTAGATGTCGATGATACTTCTTTTAAGGTTTCTTTGATTCCTCATACGCTACAACAAACGGTTTTGTATTACAGGAAGCCGGGAGACAAGGTAAACCTGGAGGCGGACTTGCTGGGTAAATACCTGGAGAAGTTTCTGGCTCCGCTACTTTCCCGGGAGAAGAACGGCAAAGGGCAGCGCCAAGGTTTGACAATGTCTTTTTTATCGGAAAACGGCTTTATTTAAATTTTTGATGTAGAAGAAGGGGATGGTAAAATGTTGGGGACGTTTAATTCAATTGAAGAAGCCATTGAAGATTTCAGAGAGGGAAGAATGTTTATCGTGGTTGATGACGAAGATAGAGAAAACGAAGGTGACCTGGTACTGGCCGCGGAAAAAGTAACTCCTGAAGCGGTAAATTTTATGACCCGTTATGGACGAGGGCTGGTCTGTGTTCCTCTTACTGCGGAGCGTATTGAAGAGCTCGATCTTCCCCTGATGGTAACCAATAACACAGACAGCAGGGAAACAGCATTTACAGTCTCTGTCGATGCCAAAGGGACAAGTACCGGAATTTCCGCCTTTGAGAGAGCCGAAACCATTAAAAAACTGATTGACAAAAATGCCAAGCCTTCGGATTTTACCCGCCCGGGGCATATTTTCCCCCTTAAGGCCAAGGAGGGAGGAGTGCTGCGCAGGGCAGGCCATACGGAGGCTGTTATTGATCTGGCTAAATTGGCCGGTGTTTATCCTGCCGGAGTTATCTGTGAGATTATGAATGAAGACGGTACAATGGCCCGTGTTCCGCAGCTTTTGGAGTTTGCCAAGAAGCATGGCATGAAAATAGTGACCATTGCTGACCTGATAAATTATCGGATGAAAACAGAAAAACTTATCTGGAAGGCTGCAGAAACAATTTTACCCACCTCTTTTGGAGAATTTAAGCTTATTGCTTATGAGAATTCCCTTGATGAAAAAATTCATTTGGCGATGGTAAAAGGGGAGATAGACAGCGACAAGCCCGTTCTGGTGCGGGTTCATTCGGAATGTTTTACAGGAGATGTTCTGGGTTCACTGCGGTGCGATTGCGGGATGCAGTTAGCCCAGGCGATGAAACAAATAGATGACGAGGGTTGCGGCGTACTGGTCTACATGCGGCAGGAAGGAAGAGGCATCGGGCTGGTCAATAAGTTAAAGGCCTATTATCTTCAGGACTGTGGAAGAGATACTGTGGAAGCCAATGAAGAACTGGGTTTTCCGGCGGACCTCCGGGATTATGGTTTAGGCGCTCAAATACTTGTTGATCTGGGCGTAGGGAAAATGCGCCTCTTAACAAATAATCCACGCAAGATTAAAGGACTTGAGGGGTATGGGCTAACTATCGTTGAGCGCGTCCCCATTGAAATTTCGCCGAATTCTTACAGCGCCCGTTACTTGAAAACAAAAAAAGACAAACTCGGGCATTTCCTGGAAAATATTTCTTTTGGGGGGTAAAAGGATTTGATCAGACAACATGAAGGACATCTTACCGCAAAGGATTTTCGCTTTGGAATTGTAGTCAGCCGTTTTAATGAATTTATCTCCAGCAAGCTTCTTTCCGGAGCATTCGATGTATTAAGAAGGCACGACGCCCAGGAAGAGAATATTGAAGTATTCTGGGTGCCGGGTTCTTTCGAGATACCCCTTGTAGCCAAAAAAGTTGCCCGCAGCGGACGTTTTGATGCAGTGATCTGCCTGGGAGCCGTCATCAGGGGAGCAACTCCGCATTTTGAGTATGTAGCCTCCGAAGTGGCTAAAGGTATCGCCTTGGTAGCTTTAGAAACAGAAATTCCGGTTATGTTCGGCATTATCACCAGCGATAATCTGGAACAGGCTATTGAAAGAGCCGGGACAAAGGCCGGCAATAAAGGATGGGATGCTGCTCTGGGAGCCATTGAAATGGTGAATCTGCTTAAGAAAATATAGAGCGTTAGAGGGAAGTAAAAAATGCCCCAAAGGCGGGAAAAACAACCCATATTTTTTGTTCTTGACGGTCATAGCCTTGCTTACAGAGCCTTTTTTGCCCTGCCCCTGGAATTGGTTACCAAACAGGGAATGCATACGGGTGCGGTCCTGGGTTTCACCAATATGCTCTTGCGCTTAATAAAGGATGAATCTCCGGACTACCTGGCGGTGGCGTTCGATTACCCAAGCCCGACTTTCAGACATCAAAAATACGAAAGCTACAAGGCAACGAGGGAAAAGACCCCGCCGGAAATGAGCGAGCAATTGCCCCTGATAAAAGAAGTTCTCTGCGCTTTTAACATTCCTTATTTTGAAAAAGAAGGCTATGAGGCCGATGATTTGATCGGCACCTTCGCCCGCCTGGGAGAGGAAGCAGGCCTTTTGACGGTAATAGTGACCGCGGATGCGGATGTGTACCAGCTTTTATCTCCCGCAGTAAAGGTTTTAATTACCCGCAAGGGGATCTCCAATCTGGTAGAGGTAACACCTAAGCGGTTGTGGGAAGACTTTGGCCTTGCCCCCGAACAGTGGATTGATTTTAAAGCCTTAAAAGGAGACAGTTCGGATAACATACCCGGGGTGCCGGGTATCGGTGAAAAAAGGGCCCTGCAGTTATTGCAAAAATATAAATCCCTTGACGAGCTGCTTCTGCGCCCTGAAAAAGTGGGAGGTAAGCTGGGGGAATCTTTAAGCCGCAACGCAGCTCAGGCCTTGCTCAGCAGAGAACTGGTAACTATCGACAGGCAGGTTCCCATTGAACTCTCACTGGAAGAATGCCGCTTTTCCGGGCCGGACATTGACGCGCTGTACGGCCTTTTTTCGCGCCTGGAATTCAACAGCCTTTTAAAAAAAATACCGGAGTTGGCGGAAAAAGGGGCCAAAAGTTCCGGAAAAAAGGCACCTGAGATAGCCGGGGAAACGGGGCAGATCTCTCTTCTGGAAGAAAAAAAATGGGTTAAACCGCGTTTTCTTTCCAGCATAGATGAACTGGAGTCATTTTTAGGCCGTCTGTCACGGGCTTCTTCCTTTGCAGTGCTTTTGTCCTTGCAGAAAGAGTCATCTCCCCCCTATGAAAATTGTTGCCGGGGGATGGTTCTTTCTCTTAAGGGAGAAGAGCCCTGTTATATCTCTTTTCAAAGCAATGGCCTACCCCTTGAGCAGATTTGCGGGAAGCTTAAAATAATCTTTGAAGACCGATCGCTCCAATTAATTACCCACGATCTAAAAGTTTTGCTTAAATTTTTATTAAACAACGGCATTACCTTCAAGTGCGCCGCCTTCGACACGCTTTTGGCCGCTTACTTGCTTGAAGCGGATAAGCCGGCTTATCATCTTTCCCTCTTATTGGAAGAATATTTGGGCAGTAAAATTCCCCTGCCGGAGAAAAAAGCTGCGGGAAAAGAAAAAGAAGAACAGGAGTTGAGTTTTCTTGCCCAAAGTGTTGGAGAACTGTTTCTTCTGGAAAAAGTTCTTCGCGACAATTTGGAACTCCGCAAGCTTAAAGATTTGCTGTTCCGCCTGGAATTGCCGCTGGTTCCGGTTTTAGCAAAAATGGAGTTAAAGGGAATTAAGGTGGATAAAAAAATATTACAGGAACTGGCGGAGGAAATGGAGGCAAGCCTTTTTCAATTGGAAAAAGAAATTACTACAATGGCCGGCCAAAGCTTTAATCTTAATTCCCCGCAGCAATTGAGCTATATACTTTTTGAAAAACTTAAGCTTCCCGTTGTCCGCAAAATAAAAACGGGCTATTCCACTGATGCCAGGGTTCTGCAGGAGTTGGCCAATATTCATCCCATCGCTTCCCTGATATATGAATACCGCACCCTTAGCAAATTAAAAAATACGTATTTGGAAGGGTTTTATCCCTTTATTAATAAAAAAACGGGAAGGATTCATACAACTTTTAACCAGGCTGTTACTGCCACAGGAAGGCTGAGCAGCAAAGATCCAAACCTGCAAAACATTCCCGTCAAGCTGGAAAGCGGAAAGAGATTGCGCAGGGCTTTTATCCCCTCGGATAAAAATAGTCTCTTATTTGCTGCCGATTATTCACAGATTGAACTTCGCATTCTGGCTCATCTTTCCCAGGATCCCGGCCTGATTGAAGCTTTTAAAAGCGGCGAGGATATTCACACCAGAACAGCTGCAGAAGTATTCGGCGTCCCTCCGGCCCAGGTGACCCCTTTAATGCGGAGCAGAGCAAAAGCGGTAAATTTCGGCATTATCTACGGGATCAGCGATTACGGGCTGTCTCAGGACCTGCAGATATCCCGGGCGGAGGCAGGCCAGTATATCAAACAGTATTTTCAGCGCTATCCCGGGGTTGAGCAGTATATTAAAGACTGTATTTCCGAGGCCAGGAAAAAGGGTTATGTTACCACCGTTATGAACCGGAGGCGTTACCTTCGCGATATTAATCATTCCAATTTCAGCCGGCGCAGTTTTGCGGAAAGAATAGCCCGTAATACCCCTGTCCAGGGCTCCGCGGCAGATATTATTAAGGCTGCCATGTGTGCAATCGACAGGGAACTGGAAAAGGAAAATTACAGGGCTTCCATGCTGCTTCAGGTTCATGACGAGCTGATATTTGAAGTGCCCCAAGAGGAACTGGAAAAATTGAGCATGATGGTTAAGGAAAAAATGGAAGGGATCTTTCCCCTTTCTGTTCCTTTAAAAGTTGATCTTAAAGCCGGCAAGGATTGGTACCATCTTTTTCCCTTGAAGGGAGATTAAGTATGCCTGAACTTCCCGAAGTAGAATTAATAGCCAGGATTTTAAACGGTTGCTTGGCCGGCAAAAAAATAACCGCAATAAAGTTTTTTTACACCGGGATGCTCGGTAGGCTCTCTGCCGAAGATTTTGTTGAAAAGGTACAGGGGAAACAAATTTTGAAAGTTAGTCGCCGGGGCAAGTACCTTCATTTTTGCTTGACCGGGGAAAAAATTTTGGAAGTCCACCTCCGTATGACCGGAGCTTTTTTCTTTTTTCAGGAGGCGCACCGGGTGGATAAGTATGTCCGGGCCGTCTTTTTTTTGGAAGGGGGCAGCGAGCTTCATTTTCGTGATATACGAAAATTTGCCACATTCAGGCTCTGGGATAAAGGGGAGTTGGAAAAGTTTAACCGGACCCGGCTAGGTCCCGATCTTTTAGAAGATGTTCACGGCTTTCATTTTTTCCTGGAGGGACTAAAAAAGAAGCCCAAAAGTCGTTTAAAAACTTTCCTCCTTGATCAAAAAAACTTTAGCGGTCTGGGAAATATTTATACGGATGAAGCGCTCTTTCGGGCTTGTTTAAACCCTTCCCGCAGGGTGGGAACCTTAAATTTTAGCGAGCAGCTTAATCTGTGGCGGTCTATTCAAAATGTCCTTCAGGAAGGGATAGAGCACGGGGGTGTCAGTGTGGCCAATTATCAGGATCCCTACGGCCGCCCCGGAGAATTTCAAAAACGGCTTAAGGTCTACCGCAGGGAAAACGAACCCTGTCCAAGGTGTGGCCATGTAATCGTGCGCCGGGTTGTGGCGGGCCGGGGAACCTACTTTTGCCCCGCCTGCCAGGTTTTTTGAAATGGTTTGCTCTTTACTTGTTAGTTATTACAGCGAAATATCAGCAATTCTGCAAAAGTTTTTACCGTGGAAACTTAAAAGCCGCTTCAGTTAAAAGCAGCTTTTAAGTTGATGTTTACAGTTATCGATTTTTTTTGCACGTACACTTTTCAGATGGAATCTTTATGGTTACTTTCTGCCTCTCTATTTTTAAAAATAATTTTGTTTATTAAGGAACCAACCAACAGACCAATAGCTGCTGCAAAAATAATGCCGGTTATTTCAATTTGGGGATTAACTGAGAATTTCATTAAAATAACCAGCAGAACCGCACAAACAGCCGGTACAATAACTTTTTTCAAGTAAATCACCCCCTTCCTTTTGGATTGTACTTGTGAGCCTTTGAATATAAAAAAGTGGATAGCCACAAAAATAACTATCCACCCTGATAGTCGCTTCTCACATAAGTACATCATATCCAAAAGGACTTAGATGACTTACTCCGCAATTATTGTTTTCACAATAAAAGCTTTGACCGGGTAACGATATTAAATTTTTAAACTTCGTACAATATATACAACAAAATTGATAGCGTGTCAATAGTATTTTGTGAATTTTGTAGTAATTTGTGGTCCTTGTTTTAGCGAATATAATTTATTAATCCTAAAAGCATTAATACTAATCCTGGTATTATGTATCCTTTTTTACCGATAAAACCTGTGATAGATTTTTTCCCGATAATTAATCCCAAGTATAATGCAAAAAATAAACCTATTGTGACAAAAGGTATTAATATGAACGAATAGCCGGCCATAGCAGCTCCAAGGCCTACTCCCGCAACATCTATATTTAAGGCAATTCCCAGGAGTAATGCCTCTTTGTAATTGATATCTCCCGATCTGTCCATGTCGGCATTTTCCGGTTCACGAATGATTTGCAGGACCAAACCAAAGGTTTTCAGTTTTATCGTCAGCAGGACAGGATTATCCTTATATTTTTTTAATCCTTCGAGCAGCTGCCAAAAACCAAATAGGACGAGTATGCTGCCGCCGAAAAAACTTGTAAGATGATACGGGATAAAGCCGGCAATCAACTGACCGAATATTAAAGAAAACGTCATAGCTAAAACCGCACAAAAAATAATTAATAGTATAGAAAAAAAAGAGACTTTAATCTTTCTGATCCCATAAGCCAGACCGACACCAAAACCATCTGCACTAAGAGCTGCGGCCAGCAATAAGGCAGTAAAAAATTTCATTACATCACCTTCAGTTTCCTGATGCTCTAATAGGGTATGCCGGCAGTAAAGGGAAGGTGAAAAGAGGCTTTAATGAGCTCTCAGGTAGATTGATTTTACCGGCCGTTTTGAATATACTATAAGCGGTAGGCATCTTAATGCTTTTTTTTTATAAAAGGATGGTTAAAGTTTTGATTAAAGTGGGCTTGACCGGAGGTATTGCCTGCGGTAAATCAACAGTAGCAAGGATGCTTGTGGCAAAAGGTGCCCTGCTGCTTGATGGGGATCAAATAGCCAGGGAGATCGTTGAGCCTGGGAAACCGGCCTGGGTTGATATCGTTTCCTGGCTTGGAAAAAGGGTTTTAAAGGATGGGGGGCTGCTGGATCGGGCGCAGATTGCATCCCTTGTTTTTTCAGACAGCGAGGCCCTGCGCAAGTTAAACAACATTACTCATCCACGGATTGAAGAGTTATTTTTCATTAAAAGCAAAGAGTTTGCCCGAAAATTTCCTGGAAAAATTCAGGTCTGGGATATCCCTCTTCTTTTTGAGGTCGGGATGGATAAATATGTGGATGTTGTCCTCGTTGTTGCTGCTGATAAAGAAATACAGATTGAAAGGTTAAGCAAAAGGGACGGTCTTGTCCGGGAGGAAGCGCTACGCCGTATTGCATCTCAGATGGATGTTCAAGAAAAAATTAAGGCTGCGGATTTTATTATTTATAATAACGGTCCTGTAGCCTGCTTGCAGGAACAAGTAGAGCAGATTTGGGATAAATTGGCCGCTTTTGGTAGAAATCAAAAACAGGAATCAGGATAAAAGACTGCTCAAATTCTGAAAACCTGGAGATTAAATTCGGGGTGTTCTTTTGTTAAAAGCATTAAAAAGGCTATTTTACTTTTTTTTATTCCTTTTATTTTTGTATATCTTGCTCAGCCAGCAGAATAATATTGCCCGATTTGTCTATCCTTTTCCCTACAGGGAAATAATTGTCTCAGAAGCAGCTAAATATGGAATAGATCCTTTGCTCATTGTCTCAATTATCCGGGTTGAAAGCAGTTTTAAGCATACGGCCAGGTCAGAAAAAGGAGCGGAGGGATTAATGCAGATTATGCCTGAGACAGGGTTTTGGATTGCCGAGCAACTTGGATTGGAAAGTTTTTCTGAAGAAAAACTTCTTGACCCTTCTGTTAACATTTTACTTGGGACCTGGTACATTAATAATCTTCTCCAACAGTTTGACGCTGAACTTTATCCGGCACTGGCAGCTTATAACGGTGGGAGAGGGCATGTCAAAAGGTGGCTTGATGACGGAATTTGGGACGGTAAAAGGGAAAATTTGGAAGATATTCCGTTTGCCGAGACCCGGTCCTTTATTAAGAAAGTTGAAAAGACGTATATGCGTTACCAACAGATATATTCCGGAGAATATTGAAACCCCTAAATATGGGAGGAGACAACTATGCAAACGATAACGGTAATTCCCGGTGACGGAACGGGGCCGGAGCTAACGTCTGCAGCTCTGGAGGTTCTGGAAGCATCCGGTGCAGATCTTAAATGGGAAATCATGCATGCAGGTCAGACTGCCTTTGAAAAAGGAATGGGCGTTTTGCCGGAGGAAACCCTTAATTCCATTCGTAGGAATAAGGTGGCCTTGAAAGGCCCTATTACTACCCCTGTGGGTACCGGATTCAGGAGCATAAACGTGGCCTTGAGGAAAGAGCTGGATCTTTATGTCAATCTTCGGCCGGCAAGGACCTATCAAGGGGTGCTGAGCCGTTATGACAATATTGATCTGGTTGTTGTTCGGGAGAATACGGAAGACCTTTATGCCGGCATAGAACATATGGTCGGGGAAGATGCGGCAGAAAGTATTAAAATTATTACCCGCAAGGGTTCGGAACGGATTGTTCGTTTTGCTTTTGAGTATGCCAGGAGGGAAAATCGTAAGAAAGTAACGGCAGTACATAAGGCCAATATTATGAAATGCACCGACGGCCTTTTTCTGGAGGTGGCCAGAGCGGTGGCGAAAGAATATCCGGATATTGAATTTGAGGACCGCATTGTGGACAATATGTGCATGCAATTGGTCAGCAAGCCGCACCTTTATGACGTCATGGTGATGCCCAACCTTTACGGTGATATTATTTCCGATCTTTGCGCCGGGCTGGTCGGAGGCCTCGGAGTCGCACCAGGTGCAAATATTGGTGAGAATGCGGCTATTTTCGAACCCGTCCACGGCAGCGCTCCTAAGTATGCCGGCCAAAACAAAGTTAATCCAACGGCAATTCTGCTGTCAGTTGTTTTAATGTTAAAGTATCTCGGGCAAAACGAAATTGCCGTAAAAATAGAAAAAGCCCTCGCGGAAGTTATTGCTGAAAGAAAAGATGTTACTTACGACCTTGGAGGAGAGGCAACGACTTCTCAAATGACCGGTGCCGTGATAAGGAAAATAAAAAGCGGAAGTTAACCGATGTTTTTAATTAAGGCGATCTCATCACAGTTCGGGAATTTAGGGCAGTTAACGCATTCCGTCCATACTTTTTGCGGCAAACTTTCCTTACTAATTCTTTTAAAACCGCACTTTTCAAAAAATACCGGCTGATAAGTCAGTGTGAAAATATTTTTTATTTCGAGTTCTCTACTTTCCTGAATCATTTTTTTTACAAGGGAAGAACCCAGTCCACGGTTTACGCTTTCGGGGCGAACTGCCAGGGAACAGATTTCCGCCAGGTCGTTCCAGAGGATGCGCAGGCTTCCCACGGCGATAATTGTGTTATTTTCTTCAATTAAGGTAAAATCCCTGATTCTCTGGTAAATGGAAGGAAGTGTCCTGGGGAGCATGACGCCCTTTTCCGCGTAGAAATTAATCAGAGCAGCAATATCTTTAGTATCGGACATTCTTGCTTTGCGAAATAACAATGTTTATTTTAACCCTCCTTATAAATAGGAACTATAAATGTGATTGTAGCTTATTTTGCAGTCTTTGACTATAGATAAAATGTTAAAAGAAAGGCAAAAAAGAACATGGATAATAATATAATTGGGCCTTCTCCTTATATGCATCTTTTGGGGATCAAAGTTGAGGAAGCAGTATATCCGCGCGCCCGTCTCGTTCTGGAGTATAATAAAAATCTGACCAATCCTATGGGAACATTGCACGGCGGCGTTATTGCCTCTTTAGTCGATGCTGCCCTGGGATGCGCTCTTTTTCAGGATAGGAAAGTAAGGGGCATTGCCACAGTGGAATTAAAGGTAAATTATTTAAGGGCAATAACCGAAGGAACGGTCTATATTGAAGGAGAAATCCTTCACAGGGGCAGTTCAATGGCATTTGGACAAGTTCATATTTACAACAATGGTGCCCTTACCGCCATAGGAAGCGCCACGTATAAGCTGAAAGTTAAAGCTTTGTAAGGCAAAAGGGAGAATAAAGAGTATGCGCATAAAACTGACCTTTTATGATAAATTATTAATTGTGTCCGTTCTCGTATTAAGCCTGGCAATATTTTTTTTTAATTATCGCCTGGATGCGCGAGGGGAACAAAAATATATCTCAATTTTTGTAAATAACAACTTTGTTAAGGAAATCTCTTTTGACGATCAAACCATGAGTACTGTACAGTTCCCCTATGGAAAAAACGACGAATATATTGCAACCTTGGAGATCAGCCGGGGGAGGGTGCGCCTGCTTCCCCTTCCCGAAGACCATTGCCCGCGGGGAATTTGTTCCCATACCGGATGGATCAGCCGCGATTACGAGAGTATTGTCTGTATTCCGAACAGGATAATGATTTCCTTTAGCGGCGAGGAAGCTCAAGAATTTGACGGCATCACATATTAAACAATTGATAAAAACTATTTCCTTGACAAAAAACTTGAACCTCATATATAATTAGGCTTGATTCCCAAGGGGGTAGAATTGTGGAACTTTTTGTGCCTGATTTAAAAAAGGCCGGTGGGCGGTTTTTAGATTATCATGGAGAGATAGAAATTAAGGACCCGGAAATAAAAGTGCCGCCAGGGCCAAATGGTAAGTTTCCGGTTTTGAAGGTTTTCCTGAAAGCAGCCTATGTGAATAACCGGATTCTTATTAAAGGGAATTGGCAGACGGAGCTTACAGGCGAGTGCAGCCGCTGCCTGGAACAAACCGACTACACCCTGAAAGAATCGTTTAGCGAAGAATTTATTCACCTGCAGGCGGGTGAAAGCGGAAGAGTTCCGTATGCCGGTAGCGAACATGAAGAGCAATACCTTTTTAAAGGGGAATCCCTCAGGCTGGATGAGTATTTCAAGCATTCTTTTTTTATCTCCCAGCCGCTAAAAATTTTATGCCGTGAAGACTGCAAAGGTCTGTGTCCCATTTGCGGTCAGGACAGAAATAAATCCCTTTGCTCCTGTACAGATGAAAATATCGATCAGAGATGGTCTCTTTTGAAGAAATTATTAAAGTAGATAATTAATAGCTGTATCAAAAGAATGTGGAGGTGTTCAGGTTGGCAGTACCGAAGAGAAGAACGTCCAAAACAAGGAGAGATAAACGGCGTACCCACTGGAAACTGGCTGCGCCCGCGCTTGTTTCCTGCCCCCAATGCCATGAATTCAAGTTGCCCCACCATATTTGCGGGCATTGCGGGTATTATAAGGGAAAAGAAATCGTCAAGCTTTAATCTTTTTTAAAGCCCGGGATAGTTTTGTCTTGCCCGGGATTTGTTTTTATTTTTTTCTTTAGGGGTTGGTGTTTTGTTGCAGGTAGCTGTGGATGCAATGGGTGGTGATTTTGCCCCTGTTGAAATTGTAAGAGGAGCCCTTGACGCCGTTGAGCAAGCCGGAGATCTAAAAGTATTGCTGGTTGGCCGGGAAGAAGCAATTAAGCAGTCTATTGACCGGAAGACATGTTCAAGCCGTGTTGTTATTGTTCATGCTGATGAAGTGATTGGCAATAATGAAGATCCTGGGCTTGCCATTCGTCGCAAAAGAAAATCTTCAATGGTTACCGCCTTGCAATTAGTCCGTTCCGGGCATGCGGACGCTGTTCTCAGCGCCGGCAGCACTGGAGCGCTCATGGCCGGCGGTTTATTGTTTCTGGGAAGATTAAGGGGTATTAAAAGACCTGCCCTTCTGACGGAGTGCCCCACCTTTACAGGGGACAATATTGTAATCCTGGATGTCGGGGCAAATATGGATCCCAAACCGGAACACCTTTGGCAATACGCTCAAATGGGTAAAGTTTATGCTCAGGATGTTTTGGGCAAACCGAACCCGCGTATTGCCCTTTTAAATGTTGGTATAGAAGATAATAAAGGGAATGCCAAAATAAAGAAAACATATCAGTTATTTAAAGAAAATTTGTCTTTTAATTTTATCGGCAATTTGGAAGCCAAAGATCTTTTTCATGATAAAACCGATATACTTATTTGTGACGGTTTTGTGGGCAATGTTTTTTTAAAAGCCTATGAGGGGTTTGCGGAGTATATCTTTACCTATTTAAAAAACGAATTTCAAAAGGATTCCAACGTTTCCGCCATGTTTTTGCCTACTTTACAAAAAATTTATACCAGATTGGATGAATCGGAATACGGAGGTGCAATGCTGATCGGCGTAAACGGGATTTGTATAAAATGTCACGGTGCTTCGAAAAGGAGAGCAATCACCCAGGCTTTGCTGAAACATGCCCGTCTTTTTGCTGAAAAAAGGACAAATATAAAAATAGAAGAGGAATTGGAAAAGACTCTGAAGGGGGTGCTGGAATGAGAGCCCGTAAAAAGGCTGGGATCGTATCAACGGGAAAAGCTCTTCCGGTAGTCAGATTAACCAACTATGACCTGGAATATATAGTAGAAACCAGTGATGAATGGATAACAGCCAGATCGGGAATTAAAGAGAGACGGATCATCAGCGGAGAGGAAACAAACTCAAGCCTTTCGGAAATTGCGGCGCGGATAGCTCTGGAAAGGGCGGGTTTAAAACCGGAGGAAATTGACATATTGATCGTCGCCACGGTCACTCCCGACCAGCCTCTTCCATCTTCAGCATGTTTGGTTCAGGCGAGACTCAATGCGCACAGGGCAGCAGCTTTTGATCTGGCCGCCGGGTGTACCGGTTTTCTGTACGGGCTTACTGTCGGCCAGCAGTTCATAGAGACCGGCGCGGCAAAAAATATTCTCCTAATCGGAGTAGATACTCTTTCGCCGGTCGTTGATTGGACGGATCGACGTACTTGTGTGCTTTTCGGCGACGGGGCCGGGGCGGTGGTTATGCAACCTGTTGAGGAGGGTAGGGGAATACTGGCTTCCAAAATGTATTCTGATGGTTCAAAGGCAGAATTGCTCGAAATTCCGGCCGGAGGGTCAAAACGCCCGGCCACGCTGAAGACACTGCAAGAAAGAGGCCACTACATAAAAATGAACGGGCCTGAAATTTTTAAATTTGCCGTTAAAATTATGGTCGAATCCACTCTCAATGTCCTGGAGATGTGCGGCAAAAAAACGTCCGATTTAACCTATATCGCCCCTCATCAAGCCAATGTCCGGATAATTAATGCAGCCTGCAAAAGGCTCGGTTTAAGTGAAGAGCAAGTTTTAATCAATATTCAGCGCTATGGCAATATGTCTTCAGCAACAATTCCCGTTGTACTGGACGAAGCCCTGGAAGAAGGAAAGATCAAGCAGGGAGATCTTCTTGCTCTGGTATCCTTTGGCGCGGGATTAACCTGGGGGGCTGCAGTGCTGAATTGGTAGCTGTTACTATTAAGCTGTATTGCGAGGGATAACAAATGGTAAAGTGCGCTTTTATTTTCCCGGGACAAGGGTCACAATATAGAGGAATGGGCAAAGATCTGGCGGAGATATCCGCTGGAGCCAGGAGAGTATTTGAAGAAGCTGACGATATTCTTGGTATAGGGTTAAGCAATATTATTTTTTTCGGAGACGAACAGCAACTGCGCCGTACAGAGATTACTCAACCCGCGATACTGACAACCAGTATAGCGATATTAGCCGTCCTCCGGGAGCGGGGACTTTTCCCGGACGGGACAGCGGGCTTAAGTTTGGGAGAGTACAGCGCACTCGTATGCGCAGGAGCCTTAACTTTTGCCGATGCACTTCCCCTGGTTCAAAAAAGAGCTATTTATATGCAGGAGGCCGTCCCTGACGGAAAGGGCGGCATGGCTGCTATTTTAGGTTTAAGTTCCGATGAAGTTGCTTCAATATGTCGCGAGGCTCTCCCTTTTGGCCATGTGGAGCCTGTTAACTTTAACTGTCCGGGACAAATTGTTATTGCCGGGTACAGGGAAGCCCTGGAAGAGGCTTGCCGCCTGGCGAAAAAGAAAAAAGCCAGAGCAGTTATGCTCTCGGTTAGTGCACCTTTCCACAGCCGGTTGTTAACCTGTATCGAAGATAAGATGGCTTTATTATTGGAAAATGTTCCTTTCAAAAAGCCCGCCATCTCTTTTGTGGCCAATATCAATGCCCAGTACATAAGCGAACCGCAAGAAATCAAAGCTTCTTTGGTAAAACAGGTCTTTAGCCCTGTTTTATGGGAAAGCTCCATTGAGCTTCTTATCAAGGACGGCTATAATTTCTTTGTGGAAGTTGGACCGGGCCGAACTTTAACGGGGTTTATGAAAAAAATAAACAAAGATGTTCGGGCAGTCAATGTTCAAGACCGGGAAACCTTGCAGAAACTTTTAAATCATCTGGAGGAGGTTAAACTGTGACTTTGCAGGGGAAAGTTGCCATTGTAACCGGCGGCTCCCGGGGCATCGGAAAAGAAATCGTCCTGACTCTTGCCCAGGCCGGGGCTGCGGTGGTTATTAATTATAACCGGGAAACTGCGGCGGCCGCGGAAGTATTAAAAAAAATCGAAGAGATCGGGGGAAGGGGTTTACTTGTCCAGGCCGATGTTACCGTTTATGCAGAATGTGAGAAAATGGTAAAGGCTGCACTTGATCATTTTGGAAGAATTGATATACTAGTTAATAATGCCGGGGTTAGAAGGGATAACCTGCTGGCATTAATGAGAGAGGAAGATTGGGATCTAGTGATAGATACCAATCTTAAAGGAATGTTTAATTGTTGTAAAGCAATCCTCAAACCTTTGTTGAAACAGAAAAGCGGTGGCCGGATTATCAATATTTCTTCCATTGCCGGGTTGACGGGAAACAGCGGACAGGCAAATTATGCTGCTGCAAAGGGAGGAGTGATTGCTTTTACAAAATCTCTGGCCAAGGAACTCGGTAAGAGGGCAATAACAGTCAATGCAATAGCTCCGGGTTTTATTGAAACGGAAATGACGGAAACTTTGCCGGATGCGGTGAAGGAAAGAGTGTTATCGCACATTTCCTTGGAAAGATACGGAAAGCCTGAAGAGATAGCCGAGGTCGTTCTTTTTTTAGCCCAGGGTGCCGCTTATATAACCGGAGCTGTGATATCAGTCGACGGGGGCCTTGCCCTGTAATATTATAGCAGAAATTCTTTGCTGGAGGGAGGTGCTAGATTTGGAAGTATTCGAAAAAGTAAAGAGTTTAATTTCCGAACAGCTCGATGTGGATGAGGAGCAATTGGACATGGATACAACTTTTGAGGATATTGATGCTGATTCCCTGGACGTAGTCGAATTAGTCATGGCTTTGGAAGAGGAATTTAATTTGGAGATCTCCGATGAAGAAGTAGAAAAAATTAAAACGGTCGGGGATATTGTCAGCTACATAGAAAATCAGATTTCCTAAGTAAGATAGTATCTGAGATGAGGTGCAGCATTTGGAGCGCAGGGTAGTAGTAACCGGGGTGGGTGTGATTACACCGATCGGCAAGACAAAAGAGGAATACTGGGAAAATCTTCTAAAGGGCAGAAGCGGCATCAAAAGGGTTGAACAATTTAAGGACTATGCTTCACAAATTGCTGCGGTAGTGGAAGATTTTAACCCGGAAGATTATATGGAAAAACGGGATATTAAAAAAATGGACCGTTTTACCCATTTTGCCCTGGCTGCTGCTTCAATGGCGATAAGTGATGCGTCTCTTGATTTTGATAAAGTGGAGGATAAGAATAAAGTCGGCGTGATCATTGGTTCCGGCGTGGGTGGTATCGGCACCATTGAAGCACAGCTGAAAATTCTCCAGGAGAAGGGGCCCCGGCGCGTCAGCCCCTTTCTTGTTCCCATGATGATTGCCAATATAGCTGCGGGTTATATCTCAATTGTTTACGGGATTCGGGGACCCAATTCAACTATTGTAACAGCCTGTGCGAGCGGAACCCATGCCCTGGGAGAGGCTTTCCGGATTATTAAACGGGGCGATGCGGATATTATGATTGCCGGAGGGGCTGAAGCCCCATTGACATCGATAGCTTTTGCCGGTTTTAGTGCAATGAGGGCTATGTCTACCAGAAACAGCGAGCCGGAAAAAGCCTCCCGTCCTTTTGATTTACATAGAGACGGTTTTGTCATCGGTGAGGGGGCCGGGGTTTTAATACTTGAGACACTGGAGAGCGCTCTGGCCAGGAACGCCGGTATCTATGGAGAAATAGCGGGCTATGGAATGTCGGGAGATGCCTATCATGTAACCGCACCCGATACCCAAGGGAATGGGGCTTACCTTTGCATGGAAAGGGCTTTGAAGGATGCCTCGCTCGCTCCGGAAAGTGTAGATTATATCAATGCCCACGGTACATCAACCCAGTACAATGATAGAACGGAAACCCTGGCTATCAAGAGGTTATTTGGTGAGCATGCTTATAAATTGGCGATCAGTTCAACAAAATCAATGATCGGCCATTTGCTCGGTGCTGCCGGAGGTGTGGAGATGGTAGCCACCCTTCTGAGCATAAAACATGGAATCATCCCTCCAACTATTAATTATGAGTTTGCAGATCCGGACTGCGACCTTTTTTACGTTCCCAATAAACCATGCAAAAGGGAGATCAATGTGGCTCTTTCCAATTCGTTTGGCTTTGGAGGAACCAATGCCTGTCTGCTGGTCAAAGCATTTCATTCACCTAAGGAGGATTAAATTTTTATTTTGCCGTCCAGGGAAATTGAAGATTTTTTAAGGGCACTCGAATGGCCGGTGCATAATTATAACCTTTATCAGGAAGCACTGACGCATTCTTCTTATGCTTATGAAACTCAGGATTCAAAAAACAATGAGCGGCTGGAATTTTTGGGAGATGCCGTGTTGGAGCTGGTTATTTCCGAGTATTTCTTTAAAGCTTTCCCGGACTATCCTGAAGGAAAGTTAACCCTGATGTGCCACCAGGTGGTTAATGAGAAATCTCTTGCCGCAGTTGCAAGAGATTTAAAGCTGGGTTCGTACCTGAAATTGGGAAAAGGAGAACTTTTAAGCGGTGGCTCGGAGAAACCTTCTTTGCTCGCGGATGCTCTGGAGGCTCTGGTAGGTGCTCTATTCTTGGACCATGGCTACTCCAAAGCAAAAGAACTTATTATCAAGCTTTTTAGCCCGGTATTGCAAGCGGTTAAAGAAGGGGTTTTGCCGCTGACAGATTATAAAACAATTCTTCAGGAAAAATGTCAGTCATTATTTGGGAAAACTCCTGTTTATGAGATAGTATGTGAATTTGGGCCGCCCCATGACAGGACTTTTAAAGCAGTTGTTAAAATGGAAAATGAAGTGGTAGGGAAGGGTGCGGGAAAAAGTAAGAAAGAAGCGGAGCAAGCGGCAGCAAATGATGCTTGGGCTAACTTCGGAGAAATTAGGAATCTTTTTCTGGGCAAGAAGGAAAATACCGTTTCTTTCACGAAGATGAAAAAAATGTAAGAGAATAGAACCTGCTAGAACTGCTTACTTTGCGAAGCAGGTGAGACGGCAGGTTTTCTTTTAATTGTTTCAGGCGGGAGTAAATCATGTACTTAAAGTCACTGGAAATAGTTGGTTTTAAATCCTTCTCAGAAAAGGTCGAATTAAACTTTTCTCAGGGTATTACAGCCATAGTGGGGCCAAACGGATGCGGGAAAAGTAATTTGGTGGACGCGATCAGGTGGGGCTTGGGAGAACAAAGTGCAAAGTTAATGCGCGGGTCAAAAATGGAGGACCTGCTGTTTAATGGAACTGCACAGCGAAAGGCGCTGAACTTTGCCGAAGTTTCGCTTGTTCTGGATGATGTAAATAAGTGCTTGCCCCTTGATTACCACGAGGTTGTTATTACCAGAAGGATGTACCGCTCGGGGGAAGGGGAGTACTACTTGAATAAAACCCCCTGCCGCCTGAAAGATATTTTTGAAATTTTTTGGGATACGGGAATAGGTACCGAGACTTACTCCCTTATCGGCCAAGGAAGAGTAGAGCAAATTATTAATGCCAAGCCGGAGGAGCGGAGGGAATTATTTGAGGAAGCTGCCGAGATTCATAAATATAAACAAAAGAAGAAAGAGACCGGTTCCAGGTTGGAAGAGACAAAAAGAAATATGATCCGTTTGGAAGATCTTCTGGCAGAGCTGAAGAACCGGCAAAATAACTTATCCCAGGAAGCTGATTTGGCCAGAAAATACCTGGCTTTTCAGCAGCAGCTTAAGGAGAAGGAGCGAAAACTTTTTGAGCTTCGATGGGAAAGAAACAGGAGCTCCATTGCCAAGGTTGAAGGAGAATCGGAAAGAATAAAAGAATTACTGCAGGGGAAAAAAGCAAATTTGCAAAAAATCCTCGACAATGCGGGACATCTTGCCCAAGATGAAGAGCAAACTTATCAGGAACTGGAGGAAAAAAGAAATAACGTTCAGTTCAGGCAGGTTGAAGCAGGAAAATTACGCCAGGCTCTCAGCCTGGTTCAGGAACAAAAAAAGTTTGCCCGGGAAAAAAATATTTTAAAAAAAGAGGCTGTCCAGGAAGTGCGGTTGCGCCTTGTTGGAATAGAAAACACTTTGCTGGAAAACAAAGAAGTACTGCAAAAGGTCCTGAAAGAGCAAGAGCTTACCGGACAGAGAGCTGCTCAGGTGCAGGCCCGGATAAAATCCTTGCAGAGGGAGAGCCTTGCCGCCTCCCGGGAAAAACTAAAAGAACAGCTGACGGAACTCCGTTCCAGGGGAGCTGTATTGGAGCAGGCGGCGCAGGACAATGAGCAGCGTTGTCATGAGCTAAATGAAAGAATAAGTGAGATTAAAAAAAAGCAGGAGGCCAAAAATCAGGAAGCTGAAAAGTGGAGGAACGAGGAAAAAACTTTTCGGGGCGTTCTTGCCAGGCTGAAAGCGGAAGAAAAAGATCTGGAAAAAGAATTTCAAATGCAGAAGAAGCGTTCTGATGATTTTTCCAAGCGCTGTGAAGAACAGAAAGAAAAGTATGCAGAGCTTCTCCGTGAATTGGAAAAAAAGAAAGGCCGCTTAAAGCTTTTGCGGGAAAATGAAGAGGAATTTCTTTCCTATGCAGGTGGAGTAAGGGCTGTTATGCACGCAGCCGGCGGGGGGGCTTCTTTAAAAGGGATTTACGGACCGGTAGCAAATTTAATTAATGTAAGTCAGGAATACGAAAGAGCTATCGAAGTAGCTCTCGGTGCTTCGCTACAGTTTATTGTTGTAGAAGATGACAGGGCAGCCCGGGAGGCAATTGCCTTTTTAAAAGAAAAGAAAGCCGGAAGAGCTACTTTTTTACCATTAAATTTACTGAAGACTCCTGTACAAAGGGAAATTCCGCAGGGGATTGAGGGACTTCTGGGGGTTGCTTCCAAAATAGTTGCCATATCGAACAAATTTAAAAAGGCCGTTGACTATCTATTGGGAGGAGTACTTGTAGCCAAGGATCTAAAAACTGCCCTGCAAATTTTGCGGAAGGACAGGGGAGGCTGGAGAATTGTTACACTGGACGGGGAGATGCTTACACCGGGAGGCGCTATCTCCGGAGGTTTGCATTCCAGGGAACGTTTAGGCTTTCTGCAGAGAAAAAGAGAGTTGGCCTCCCTGCAACAAGAAATAGAAATACTGGAAAAACGCCTGGAGAAAGAGAAAAATGAGCTTATTGCAGGCAGTAAAAAACTTACTTCCCTTGGAGAAGAATTGGATTTTCTTGCTTTGAAACAAAAGGCAAACGAAAGGGAAATGCCTGAAATAAGGAGGCAGCTGGAAAACTGCCGCATCGGTCAGGAAAGAATTGCCGGAGAATTAAGAGAGCTGGAGGAAGAAGGAACTTCTGTAGAGGTTAAATATGGTCTGTTAAAAGAAAAAGGTCAAAGAATTCTTTTAGAACTCAAGGAGAACCGGGAAGCGCTGGAAAGAACCGGAAGGGAATTAACACAGGCAGGACGACTGGTTAGCCAAGAAGAAAACGAAATTAGAAGGTTGGAAGAAGAACTCACAGAAGTTCGCATTAAATTTTCTGCCCTGCAGGAAAAAGAAAGTGCCTGCCAGGAGCTGATCAGGCGGCAATCCCAGGAGAAGGAACGCCTTGCCATCCTTATTGGCACCCTGTCTGAGGAGCAAAAGAAGGCTTTTGCAGAGATAGAAAAATTGGAAATAGAGGAAAAGGATCTGGCTAAAAGATTAGGGGAAGAAGAGCAGGAGTTGAAACAGGAAGAAAATGTCCTCAGCCGGCTTTCGCAGGAGCTGGCTTCTATCCGGCGGGCTAAAGAGGAGCTGGAACTTGAAAAGGAGAAGGAACAAAGGTCTCTGGAAAGAGCCGAAAGGCGTTATTACCAGTTAAACCTGGAGAAGGCTCAACTTGTGGAAGAAAGCCGCTATTTAAGAGAGCATTATCTGGAAAAATACGGTCTCGATCTGTCATCTGCCGCTCATTTTGAAGTAAACGAAAAAGAGGAACAATTACAAAAGGATAGAGATGTCATAGCTGAACGGATACGGGCTCTGGGCGAAGTTAACAGCGGTGCAATTGAAGAATATGAAAGACTTAAGGAAAGAATACTGTTTCTTGAAAACCAGCTGAGAGATCTTTTGCACGGGGAAAAAGGAATGCGCAAAGTTATGGCGGAACTGGATAGGGAAATGGAAAAGCGTTTTTTGCAGACTTTACATACTGTAGAAAAAAATTTTCTTAATATCTTTACGGGGCTTTTTGGCGGCGGGCAGGCTTTTTTAAGATTGACGGATCCGGAAAAAGTGCTGGAATCAGGTATTGAAATTATTGCCCAACCACCCGGGAAAAAGCTGCAAAACATCTCTTTGCTGTCCGGCGGCGAAAAGGCTTTAACATCTATTGCCCTGCTGTTCTCTGTACTGGAGTATAAACTTGCTCCTTTCTGCGTTTTAGATGAGATAGACTCTTCGCTGGATGAGAGCAACATTGAAAGGTTTATCGCTTTATTAAAAAGGTATTCCCAGCAAACACAGTTTATTCTCATTACTCATCGCCAAAGGACGATGGAGGCGGCGGACGTGCTCTATGGGGTAACAATGGAAGAACAAGGGATTTCCAAGGTATTATCATTAAATTTAACAAAAAAAGCAGGGTGAGAGTTATGTTCAATTTTTTAAAGAAAGGTTTACAGAAAACAAGGGAAGCCCTTAAAAACAAATTTGAAGACCTTTTTGTCAAAGGAGAAATAACTGAAGAATTTTATGATGAACTTGAAGAAATTTTAATCTCTGCTGATGTGGGTGTGGAGACATCTCTGAGAATTAACTCCATGCTGAGAGAAAAAGTAAAGGATAGTAAAATTAAAGAGACAGAAGCAGCAAAATCGCTATTAAAGGAATTAATAGCGGAAATGATGGGCAGCAAGGAAGATATTACGCTGAGAGTCCCTGTATCCCCGCCGGCAGTATACCTTTTGCTCGGGGTTAACGGGGTAGGCAAAACCACGACAATTGCAAAAATGGCTTACTCTTTTTCAAAGGAAGGAAAAAAGGTGTTGCTCGCTGCAGGGGATACTTTTCGTGCTGCGGCGATCGAACAATTGGAACATTGGGCCGAGGTTACGGGCGCGAGAGTTATAAAGCACCAGACCGGAGGGGATCCGTCGGCCGTTATTTTTGATGCGGTAAATGCAGCGGTTTCCAGGGAGGCGGATGTTTTGCTTTGCGATACTGCCGGCCGGCTGCATACCAAAAAAAATTTAATTGAGGAAGTAAAAAAAATTTACCGCGTCATTGGCAAAGTTGTCCCCGATGCTCCCCATGAAACTCTACTGGTCCTTGACGCAACAACCGGACAGAACGGTATCGCCCAAGCTAAGTTGTTTCAGGAGGCAATTCCCGTTTCGGGTATTGTATTAACAAAGCTTGACGGGACGGCCAGAGGAGGGATTGTTATCGCCGTCAAAGAACTGACAGGAATCCCTGTCAAGATGATCGGGGTGGGGGAAAAGAAAGAAGACCTGCATCCCTTTAATCCCGCGGCTTTTGCAGAAGCTTTGCTGGCTTAAAAATGTAAAGGGTCTTTACTTTACAGCAGGATTGGTGTATAAATGTTAGAGAAGGTAAACAGAATTAATTTCCTGATTGATTTTTATGATCAGTTGCTGACCAAAAAGCAAAAAAATATCATGGAGATGTACTATAAAGAAAACCTGTCTTTGGGTGAGATTGCTGATCAGTTAAATATTACCAGGCAGGCTGTTCATGATATTTTGTCCCGGGCCGTCGGTGCGCTGGAAAGATGGGAAGCGAAACTTAAGCTTTATGAAGCCTACCTTCAGAGAAAAAAAGAAGGACAGGAAATACTGGACATACTGGCCAATTCTGAATTGACTCCCCATGATCTTGAAAGAATATGTAATATCGTCAGAAGAGTTCTGCTGGATAGTTAAAAAAGGAGGTAGTCCCGGTACATCCGGGTAACTAATTTGTTATTTAGCGGATTATCAGAAAAATTACAGGAAACCTTCCGCAAGTTAAGGAAAAAAGGCAAGCTCAGCGAGAAAGATGTGGACCTCGCCTTGCGGGAAGTCCGGCTGGCCCTGCTGGAAGCCGACGTGAACTACAAGGTTGTCAAAGATTTTGTGGCTTCCCTGAAAAATAGGGCTGTGGGCGCGGACGTGTTGCAAAGCCTTACTCCCGGACAAACGGTGGTCAAAATCGTTCATGAAGAGCTTGTGAAGTTGATGGGAGAAACCCAGAGCAAAATTGCTGCTCCCGGACATGGGAATTCTCCGGGAGCAATAATGCTGGTGGGCTTGCAGGGTTCCGGAAAAACGACAACCGCCGCCAAACTTGCTCTCTATCTAAAAAAGAACGGCTCCAACCCGCTTCTGGTTGCCGGGGATGTGTATCGCCCGGCAGCAATTGAACAGCTTGAAATTCTTGGTCAGGGAGCCGGTATTCCCGTTTTTAGCATTGGTAAGGACGATCCGGTTAAAATTGCCGGGCAGGCATTGCAAGAGGCAGAGCGCAACGGTAACAATTACGTGCTAATTGATACCGCCGGCAGGCTTCATATTGATGAAGAACTTATGGGCGAGCTGCAGAGAATCAAAGAAAGGGTAGTTCCACTGGAAATTTTGTTGGTGGTTGATGCCATGACCGGGCAAGATGCTGTCAATGTGGCGCGGTCTTTTCACGAACGGCTGGGATTGACCGGGATTATTCTCACAAAACTCGATGGTGATACCCGGGGAGGGGCAGCCCTTTCCGTCCGGCAGGTAACGGGTTGTCCGGTTAAATTTGCAGCTTTTGGCGAAAAAATTGAAGCTTTTGAGCCGTTTTTTCCGGATAGAATGGCCTCCAGAATACTGGGCATGGGAGATGTTCTCTCGCTCATTGAAAAAGCCCAGGAGTTTGTGGATCAGGAAAAAAGCCGCGAACTTCAGAAAAAACTTCGGAATCAGTCTCTAACCCTTGAAGATTTTCTGGAACAGCTCCAGCAAGTTAAGAAGATGGGGCCTCTGGAAAATTTATTGGAGATGGTTCCCGGTTTTAATACCATGGGTAAAAATTTAAAAAACCTTTCCCTGGATGAAAAACAGCTGTACCGCGTTGAAGCCATGATTAAATCTATGACCAGGGAAGAAAGACAGCAACCGGAAATCATCAACAGCAGCAGAAAACGCCGCATTGCCCTTGGAAGCGGTACTTCCGTTCAGGATGTTAACCGGCTTTTAAAACAGTTTGAGCAGATGAAAAAACTCTTTAAGCAATTCGGCGCATTGGAAAAAGGGCGGTTTCGCAAGAAAAGGGGTTTATTCCCTTTTAAATAAAAAAGGAAATTGAGGCTAAGAATAAGTAAAAAATTAGGAGGTGTTTCGTTTTGCCGGTTCGTATCAGGTTAAAAAGGATGGGAGCGAAAAAAAAGCCATTTTATCGTATTGTCGTTGCTGATTCCAGAGCTCCCAGGGACGGCAGGTTTATTGAGGAGATAGGATACTATAACCCTACAACAGATCCCTCAACTATTAAAATTGACACCGAAAAGGCAAGAGATTGGCTTTCTAAAGGTGCACAACCTTCAGATACAGTCAAGGCTTTATTTGCTAAGGCCGAATTCCAGATCAAATAATTGAGTACAGGAGCTGAAGATAATTATGAAGGAATTAGTGGAATACATTGCCAAAGCTCTGGTCGATTATCCTGAACAAGTAGATGTAACACAAGTTGAAGGTGAGCGCTCTGTAATCCTGGAACTCCGGGTTGCACAGGAGGATATGGGTAAAGTTATCGGTAAGCAGGGCCGTATTGCCAAAGCAATCCGTACCGTCGTAAATGCTGCAGCAATTAAAGAAAATAAAAGGGTTATGGTGGAAATCATTCAGTAGGAAATTGAGATGACTTCTGAATTGGTGACCATTGGAAAAATTGTTGCTCCCTTTGGTGTAAAAGGCGAAGTAAAGGTATATCCTTACTCTGATTTTCTCGAACGTTGCTATCTTTTAAAGAAAGTTCTGCTGGAAGGGAAGAATTTTCGCGGGTTTAAAGTTGTTAAAAAAGCTTTTATTCATAAGTACTCATGGGTACTGCACTTTGAAGATTGCCGGACCAGGGACGATGCCGCTGCACTAACCGGAATGATGGTCAAAATACCTCTATCCGAACGTATACCACTGCCGGAAGGGATCTATTATTTTGATCAGATCATCGGCCTTAAAGCTATTACCGCGGAAGGACAAGAGCTGGGCATAGTTGAAGATATTTTGAAAACCGGGAGTAATGATGTATATGTTATTAATCCCGGAAAAGATGGTAAGGAAAAAAGAAAACAGATTTTGATCCCAGCTCTAAAAACCGTTATTAGAGAGATTAACCCGGAAAAGGGGTACTTGCTTGTAAAACTGCCTCCCGGTCTGGTTGATTAGGAAAAAATTGTGATGCGTTATGTTAATTGATATTGTTTCTATTTTTCCTGCCATGTTTGCGGGAGTTTTTGGAGAAAGCATAATAAAAAGAGCGGTAGAAAAGAACCTGGTGACAATCAGGGTAAGTGATCTCCGGGATTTTAGTGCAGATAAACACCGCAGGGTAGATGATACTCCCTATGGGGGCGGGGCGGGGATGGTAATGAAACCGGAACCTTTTTTTGAAGCGGTGAAGTTTTTAAAAGGCAAAGGTAAGGACCCGGATTCCTGCCGGGTCATTTTGATGTCCCCCCGGGGAGAACTTTTAAACCAGGATAAAGCAAAACAGCTCAGCCGAAGTAAACATTTAATTGTGCTTTGTGGCCGTTACGAAGGGGTTGACGAAAGAGTGCACCGTTATCTGGCACAGGAAGAGATCTCCATCGGGGATTATGTGCTTACAGGCGGTGAACTGCCGGCAATGGTTTTAGTTGATGCAGTAGTCAGGCTTATCCCCGGGGTTTTAAACGCAGCTTCATTAGAAGAGGAGTCTTTTTCCGGCGGAATGCTGGAATATCCCCAGTATACCCGTCCCAGGAATTACGAGGGAATGACTGTTCCGGAAGTCTTGCTTTCCGGCAATCATGAACTTATTAAGCATTGGCGCTATGAGGAAGCCAGGCGCCGAACGCTGGAAAAGCGCCCGGAGATATTGAAAAAGAAGCAGCTTTAAAACAATAAAGGGGCCAAGTCTTGGAAGTTTGATGTTGATGAGAATAATTTGTCAAAAGGAGCATCGGGAAAATGGATTTAATCAGGTCTGCTGAAAAAGAGTACTTAAAGGATAAAGAACAATTTCCTAAGTTTTCCCCTGGCGATACTGTAAGGGTTTATTTTAAGGTTATTGAGGGAAACCGGGAAAGAATACAGGTTTTTGAGGGTGTCGTTATTAAAGTAAAGGGAAGCGGACTTGCCGAGTCTTTTACTGTCCGCCGCGTTTCCTACGGCGTTGGGGTGGAACGTTCATTTCCCATTCATTCCCCTAAGATTGAAAAAGTGGAAATTGTGCGAAGGGGCAGAGTAAGGCGTTCGAAACTTTACTATTTAAGAAATCTGAGAGGAAAAGCTGCGAGAATAAAAGAACTGAAGTACTAAGTTGTACTTGCCGTTAGGGGACCGAGATTTATATTATGGAGAACAGTACCAAAGAAAACAGAAAAAAGGCTTTGATTAAGGAGGCGAAAGAATGGACCAGATCTATTGTGCTGGCCATTGTTATCGCCATTTTTATCAGGCTGTTTCTTTTTGAGGTATTCTTGGTAGAGGGAAGTTCCATGTACCCGACTTTACAAAACCACGAGCGTCTTATTGTTAATAAGGCTACGTACTTTTTTAAAGAGCCTGAGAAGGGCGATATCATTGTATTTAGCTTTTCGCCGCAGAGGGATTTTATTAAAAGGGTTATCGCTGTAGAAGGGGATACTGTGGAAATATCCGACAATCAGGTGTTTGTTAACGGTGTTGTTCTGGATGAACCTTACCTTAAAGACTGCCAGATGATGAATTTTGGCCCCGTGAAGGTACCCGAAGGGCATATCTTTGTTCTGGGAGATAACCGGGGGAACAGTATGGATAGCCGTGACCCGGCTGTGGGCTATGTATCCCGGAAAAAGGTTAAAGGGAAGGCAGTTGTAGTCTTCTGGCCACCTTTCCACAGCCGGCTTTTAAATTGCGATTAGACAACCTACCAGGAATTGGAGCATAATGTGCATGGGGAAAAGGCAAATATCAGGATTTTCGATAAAGGAGGAAAACAGGCTCCGGGAGAATTTGGCACTGGTTGATCTTGTTATCGAGGTGCTGGATGCCCGCTTACCCGTAACCAGCCGCAATCCCCGCTTGCGGAAAATGCTCGGTTCTAAAAGAAGGATTATCGTTTTAAACAAAACCGATCTTGCAGAACAGGAAATAACGGGTTACTGGTTAAATTTTTTAGCCGGAGAGTGGCCCGTTTTAGCTTTTAATGCTAAAAGAAAAGCGGATATTATTCGGATGGAGAGGCTTCTGGAATCGCTCCGCCCGCGTTCGACTAGGTTTAAAAGGCCCTTTCGTTTGATGGTAGTCGGAATTCCCAATGTGGGCAAATCTACGATTATTAACCGGTTAGTACAAAAGTCCGCTGCAAGGACGGGAAACACGCCAGGGATAACGAGGGGGCCCCAGTGGATAAAACTCCGGGCAGGATGGGATCTGCTGGACACTCCAGGTTTTTTGTCCCCCTTTCTCAGGAATGAACAGAGCATCCTTTTACTCGGCGCTATCGGCTCCCTTGCTCCGGGCTCCTTTGATGTGGAAAGGGCAGCCGGGTGGCTGGTGGAGCAATTTTTGGCCCGGGAAAAAACAACCAGGATTTTGCTGGACCTCTATTCTTTAGAACCGGAAATAAAAAATTGCTCCGAAATTATAGCCGGGATAGGAAAAGCCAGGGGGTGTTTTAGTAAAGGGGGAGAAGTAGATATTTTTAAAACAAGCCAGCTTATTCTTAGCGACTTTCGAAGAGGGATTCTCGGCCCGATCACCCTGGAAAGGCCTTTGCAGTGAAGAAGGAGTATTCTTTTTTTTCAACCTTGACAATAGAGCAAATCCGGCATTACGTTTTATCCGCGGGCAACCTTACGGAAGAGGAAATCGTTTTACTGCGGGAAGACCGGCGCGCCGGAGTAAGGGAATTGCTGGCCCAATACCTGAGGCGCAAAAAACAACTTCTGCAGGAAAAAAAACGGCTTGCAGAAATGAACAGCAAGGAAGAAGAGCTGTATAAAAAAGGCTGCCTGATTGTTGCAGGGGTAGACGAGGCCGGAAGGGGCCCCCTTGCCGGCCCTGTAGTAGCTGCTGCTGTCGTTCTGGGCCATAAAGCAGATCTCTTAACCTGGGAGGGTATTAGCGATTCCAAGCAGCTTTCACCACAAAAGCGGGAAACGCTTTACCAGACAATTCTGGCCCGTTCAACTGCTGTAGGCCTGGGCATTGTAAACGCGGATATTATCGACAAAATCAATATCCACAAAGCTTCCCTGGAAGCGATGAAACTGGCAGTTGAACAGTTAAGGCCCCAACCCGACTTTATTCTTACCGACGGCTTTCGTATACCCGAAATTGATTTTCCTCAGGAGGCGATTAAAGGCGGGGACAGGCTCTGCCTTTCCATTGCTGCCGCATCAATTGTCGCCAAGGTCACAAGGGACCGCCTGATGGAAAAATATGAACAGCTTTACCCCGGCTACGGTTTTGCCAAAAATAAGGGGTACCCTACTCCCGAACACCGCAAAGCTATTAGATCCTTAGGTCTCTCAGAACTGCACCGCAGGACTTTTCGTTTGCTTTAATTTGTACTGAATTGGTGTTAAGCTGTAACCTCCCTATGTATTTGCCATACATAGGGAGATTTTATTCTCCGGCGGAAAAGTTCCGGGTGCAAATTTCCTCTCTTAAAAAACATAATTACAGGTAATTGTTTGACAAGACTGACTATTTGTGGGATAATCTCTTTATGAATAATTCTGATATTAAAGTCATTTACAAAATGATTGATAATTGGCAAGATATAGTCCAAGTATGTTACATGACTAAGGGGGGGAAGAAAAATGAAATGAAAAAAGAGAAAACTTCAAAGAACAGAAATAGGGGGGAAGGTATATAAAAAAATAATGGTAGCTATTTAAGGGATATGGGATTACTTTGGATTCCTGCGACAATTAATTGAATGCTGGTTCTTGGGCATGCATTATCGCCAAGGAGGTTGCTAATTTGAAACATAAACAATTCGGGTTTTACATTGAAAATCTGGCGAAAAAGTTGGAATGGGTTGGTATAGCCGGTGTGCTTTTAATGATGTTGGCAACTGTTATCGATGTAATTGGTGCCAAGGTTTTCTTATCCCCCCTTCGGGGTGCAATAGAAATAGTCGGTTTTGGACAAATAATAGCAATTTCCTGCGCTATTACCGTGGGCTTGTTTTTTAAACGCCATATCGACATCGAACTCTTTGTTTCGTGGCTGTCGGAGCGTGTGCAGAAGAATATCCATTTTTTTATTTCAATTCTCGGGTTTGTTTTTTTTGCTATACTTGCTTGGCAAAGCTGTATGTATGGCATATCGCTCAAAAGTGCCGGGGAGATCAGTTCCTCAGCATATATTCCCTTTTATCCCTTTGCCCATGTTATCGCTTTTTGCGCAGCTGTAGCATCATTGTACTATGTAAATGAAATATTGCTTTATTTTAAAGGAAAAGGTGACAAGAATGAGTCCAGTTGAAAGCGGTATTGCCGGTATCATCCTTCTTCTGATCCTTTTTTTCCTGAGAATGCCCATTGCTTTTGCCATGGCGCTTTCCGGCATGATTGGGTTTAGCTACATAGTGTCATGGTCAACAGGGGCAAGTCTCCTGGCGAGAGATTTTTTTGGACAATTTTATTCCTACTCGCTTAGCGCGATCACTATGTTTGTGCTCATGGGCTCATTTGCTTTCATCGCCGGTATTGGCGATAGACTTTACAAGGCTGCCTATAAAATGGTAGGTGATCTGCGCGGGGGCTAGGGATTGCAACAATATTGGGCTGTGCCGGTTTCGCCGCGATCTGCGGTTCTACTTCCGCTACGGCAGCTACTATGGGAAGAATTGTATTACCCGAAATGAAGAGGTATGGCTATGACGATACCCTAGCTACCGGTACCGTGGCCTCCGGCGGAACACTTGGCATCCTTATTCCTCCCAGCACTGTTTTTATTGTTTATGGGTATATTACAGAGCAGTCCATAGGAAAACTTTTTGTGTCAGGTGTTATTCCCGGGCTGATACTGACCCTGTTTTTTTCTATAACCGTTTATTTGATCTGCCGCCTTAACCCAAGTATGGGACCGCCGGGGGAACCAATTGGCTGGAGAGAAAAAGTCAAGGCCTCCGTGCAGGCCCTTGAAGCTTTGGCGCTTTTTCTCCTGGTGATCGGCGGGTTGTTCCTGGGGTGGTTCAGCCCAGTGGAAGCCGGCAGCATCGGTGCGGCGGGTGCGCTGCTAATCGGCTTGATAAGGCGTGAGGTGACATGGAAAAGATTTGTAGAATTTACCCAGGATGGGTTGCGCACTGCTACCATGATCATCTGCCTCATAGCCGGGGCAACGATCTTTGGACGTTTTATGGCTGTAACAACCATACCCTTTATTATTGCTGATTGGGTCCAAGGGCTTCCTTTGCATCCCAATGCGATTATGGCTGTTATTGTGCTGATCTTTTTAATCGGAGGATGTTTCATGGACGTTATGCCCCTGATCACCCTCCTCGTTCCGGTTATCTTCCCCGTTGTTATTCGTTTGGGTTTTGATCCGATTTGGTTTGGGGTGATTATCGTCCTGATGGGTACCCTGGGAGTAATCACGCCGCCTGTGGGGGTAAACGTCTATGTGATTAAATCTATATCACCTGAAACTCCTTTAGAAAGAATATTTAAAGGGATATTTCCGTTTTTGGGAAGTATCCTGATTACCACAGCACTAGTGATAGCTTTTCCGAAACTCGCCCTTTTCCTGGCGGAATTCGCAAAATATTAGTCATTATGGAAGGATAGGATAGTCTAAAATTACCACTGCATTTGTCTTTATCTTATACTTTAAAGTAAAACAAATAACCCCAAAACCCTTTTAAATATAGGTGTTTTGGGGTTGCTTTTTGTACTAAAAAACTAATTCTTTCAACCATGTAATTCCTTATTTATCAGCAAAAATGGATTAAGCTGCCGGCTTTAATACATTATCCTCAAAACAGCCGGCAGCCAATCGCAAAACGAATTTCAGGCTTATTGCTTAAATTCGTAAAGAACTTCCTTATCGCCGGTTGCAGATTTAATCCCCAGTTCCTTTTGCTTGGCAGACCAGTATGCAATACGTTCTTTTATAAAGCTGATCCAGCCTTGAACTTCATCTTGGGAATAACCATTTGACACCATTTTTTCAATGTATTTATCAAGAACTTTTTCGGACAGCCCTATCCATTTGTCGATTTCTTCGGCTGGAATTTCCGTAATGGTATAACCTGAATCTATAGCGTATTGTTTTCCATCTATATCTATCCGGTTCCACATTTGGGCCAGCTTTTCCTGAAATTCTTCCTCAATATAGTTGCTAATTATCTCCTGGATATCCGGGGATAACTTATTCCAGGTATCTTTGTTCATGACGAGATAGAAGGTATATACTTGGCCTAAAGGCCAGACTTCGGTCACATGATTGGTAACCTCTCCATAGCGGAATGTAATTGTCGTTTCATACGGTATCAACAGCCCTTCAAGTACCCCTTTGGCCAGATTGTCATAGGCTTCCGGCATGGGCACGTTACGGGGGGTTCCACCCAGAGCCTCCACCAGTTGGCCGATATATCCGGGAGCCCGCAGAATCATCCCTTTAAGATCTTCAGGTTTTTTAACGGGTTTTGATACAGTAATAATGTTATTCGGCGGGGAAGTATGAAGAGTGAGAACATGTGTATCTTTAAACTCCTCAGGTTTGAATTCTTTTAGAAAATCTGAAGCGACATGATTTGAGACCCATGCATTGGGAAAACCGATGGGCAGATCCATTACTTCGGTAACCTTGAACCTGCCAAATGTATAAGAAAGATTGGAAAGGCCGATATCAGCAATTCCTTGCATAACACCGTCATACATTTTATCTGCGGTGAGCAGCATCCCGCCGGGATAGTACTCAATCTCCACCCTGCCGTCGGTTAACTCCTTGATGTCGTCCGCAAACTCCTGTCCGATTTTGCCCGGGCCGCTTTCCCCGGCAAAATAGTTAGCAAACCTCAAAGTTACTTTTTCAGCAGCAACGCTTTCTTCTTCTCCTTCTGTTTGTGATTCAGGCGAAACGGTTCCTTCCTGTTTTGAAGCGCAACCGCATACTGAAGCCAGCACAAGACACAGCACCAAGAAAATTAACCAAAAGCCTTTTCTCATAATTAACTGTCAACCTCCTGTAATTTAATGTTGTAAACTTTTAAGACAAGATTGAAAAATGAAAAAATTTTTGAGCTTATCCCCCCTTTAAATCTCTATCTAAAGAACAAAAGCAAAGTATTAGGCAGCAACTATTAGCAGAAATATCTTTCATGTTTAAATTATGGCTATATTCAATTATCTCGAAAAAAATATGGTTCGTCAAGTATTTTGAAAAGAATTACCCTTTTTTTAAAAAAAAATGTAATGTATCATAATGACTGTACTCTCTAAGAATAAGTTTGCAAATAAGAATAAGGATGACAGGAGAGTGGGCTTATTGCTTTTGCCTCAGCTCCCTAAAGAAATTATGGAGAGAATATCTCGGGGAGGATATGAGTGCTACCTTGTTGGCGGCTGCGTCCGGGACTTGCTTATGTCCAGACAGCCTGTGGATTATGATTTTGTTACCGACCGGAAGCCTGAACAGATTATCTCCGCAGCATTGGAGGCGGGCTGGAAAGTACGGAAGTATGGCGAGGCTTTTGGAATTATTCATATTGTCATCGGTAAAGAAAAATTTGAGGTGGCCTCAATGCGGACTGAGAATTACGGGAAAGACCCGCACCGGCCTGAGACGGTTACTTTTGTCGGCGATCTTTACCAGGACTTGGCTCGCCGTGATTTCACCATGAATGCAGTAGCTATGGATAAAGACGGACGCTTGATAGATCCTTTCGGCGGCATCGATGATATTCGAAATGGAGTCATACGCTGCATTGGAAGCCCTAAAAACCGTTTTCTGGAAGATCCGCTCAGAATTTTGCGGGCCTCCCGGTTTGTGGTACAGACAGGTTTTGACCTGGAGGAAACGATACCAACAGCGATGTCGGATCCGGATATTCAACAGCGATTCCGGGACCTCTCTGTGGAAAGAGTGAGAGATGAATTTGAAAAAATTCTTTTAGCCCCAAAGCCTTCACCGGGGCTAAAGCTGCTGATTGATACGGGAGTGCTGGGGCTGTCGTGCTCTGCAAAAGAAGGAGATAAAAAGATACGGGTTGACTTTTTGCCGGAAATTATGCAACTAAATGGCGTGCCCCAAAATCCCCGCTATCACCGCTATGATGTTTTAACTCATATTTTTAGGACAGTAGATGAAGCACCTCCTGTTCATATCTTGCGCTGGGCTGCTCTCCTACACGATGTTGCCAAGGGGAGACCGGGAGTCAGAACCCTTAACAAGCGTGGTGAGCTCTCCGACCGGGGACACCACCTTGTCGGCGCCGAGATGGCACAAAGAATACTGGGAAGGTTAAAAGTGCCCCGGAGATATGTTCAGCGGATTGTCTGGCTGATTAAAAATCATCGCAATTTGCCGCCCGCGGACCATCAAGGATTAATCAGGTGGGCATTTAAAAGATCCCGGGATTTTCCCAATCGCCAGGAGTTTATGGAAGCCGCGCAGCAGTTGTTTTTACTGGGCAGGGCTGATGATGCCTCCAAGGGCAGGGAAACATCTTCATTTTATTTTCATTTCTTGCTTTCCCAGTTTCCGAAAATCGCCTCCGGTTTGACGTTTTATCCTTACGAATTGAAGATTTCCGGAGATGACATTGTGAAAAAAACCGGCGCCGGACCAATAGTAGGAAAAATCTTAAACAGCTTGCTGACCGATGTGCAAAAGGGAAAAATCATGAATACGCCGGAAGCCCTCAGGGCTGCCGTACAAAAAAAAGCCGGAAAGGATGGCCGGAAAGACAAATGACAAGGCGTCATTAAAGAATAATGGTTTTTAGAGCGATTTTCCGGGCAAATATTCAAATTGCCGTCAAGCCCGAGCTATGCCTCGTGGCCGCCGATTTTATTTGCCCTTTCAAAGAGCAGGCCTCCGGGAGTTAACGATGATAGCCTGAACAAACTGGTGATACCGAATCGGTTGCGGATTAGATCCATAGCCCGGCTGAGGGCTACTTTTTTTTCTTTATCCTCCAAAAGGGAAAGCTGCAGTTCTTTAAAGTCCATTAAACCCGTCAGGCTTACGCCCAAGGTCCTGACGGGCCTCCGGTCCCAGTGTTCATAAAATATTTTCCGGGCAAAGGGATATACTTCCATAGTCGTCGCGGTGGGTTCAGGCAGCCGTTTTTGACGGGAAAAGCCCGTGGGCAGATCAAAGTCCGCTCCCCGGCAATAGACGTTTACAACGCGGCCTACCTTGTTGAATTTTCTGGTCCTGCGACAGACTTCTTCAGTGATTTCCAGCAGAACTGTATCGATTTCTTCTTTGCGCCTGTAATCACGGGGCAGGGTTATGGAATGCCCGACTCCCTTCCGGTGCTCTTCCCCGCCGGGCGGTTTTATTGTAGAGTAGTCAATCCCGTGAGCGTTAAGCCAGAGTATTTCTCCGTTTATTCCCCAGCGGGCTTTCAATCTTTCCCTGGGGAGAAGAGCAAGGTGCCTGATAGTCCTGACTCCGATGTTGAACAGGTTTCTCTCCATGCGGTTCCCCACACCGAAAAGGTTTCTGATTGGGAGAGGCCAGGTATAATCGGCATAATTTTTGTGAGAAAGCCGAAAAATTCCTTTTCCGTTTTTCTTGGCAAAACAATCGCAGGCCATTTTAGCCTGCAGGGGATTTTCCCCTATACCAATTCGGCAGCGGATGCCCATTGTTTTCCATATTTTATCTATAATTCGCAGAGCTGTTGTTTCCGGATTGCCCCATAGCTTCTCGCATCCTGTTATCTCCAGGAACTGTTCGTCAATGGAGTAAGGAGAAATCCGGTCGGTAAACTCTTCGAAGATCCGCGTGAGGGCCAGTGAAGTTTCGATATACTTATGCATGTGGGGGCGGACATAGACCGCGTTTGGGCAGAGTTTTGCGCATTCGCCGGCAGTCATACCGGTCTTAATGCCGAATGCTTTGGCTTCTTTGGTCGCCGCCAGGACGACCCCGTGGCGGCGTTCCGGGTCCCCGCAAACCACAACGGGCTTTCCCCTAAGGGAGGGGTTTTCGGCAACTTCCACGCTGGCATAAAATGACTCCATATCAGCCAGAAGGATAACCCTGGAACTGTTCATAGAGTTTTTGCGCCTCCGCAATATAGAACCTATGTTCTATTATTATAGCAAGAGGCACCAAAAAACGCAATCATACATTCGGATAATTTGCTCTAAAAATGATTGTCTTTTGGTAAATTTGAAACCATGATAAGGGATTAGCAGGTAGGTATAAAAAATTTTAAATTTGTAGTAAAATATATTAACCTCTGAGCAGTTACGCAATTTTTATCGAAGGGAAGCATTATTGCCGATGGATGACGCTATACCTGGCATTATTAAAAATTATAAGAAAAAGTTTGTTATTTTATTAGCGTTTTCTATCTTGCTGACAGGAAGTGTATTTTTTTTAGGTTATTTCATTAATGCTCTTTATTTTATCGGAGTTTTACCGGCAATCTTGCCGGCATTCATTTCGTTTCTCTTTCACAGGAAGCTGCAGGCTTTACGTTTTAAACTTGAACTTAGAGAAAAGTGGGGAAAAGAAAATGCAAGGAGCAGGGATTTCAACGAAATTGCCAGATTATTCCGCTACCTTTCAAACGAGGATTTTGAACATTATATTGTTGATGATCAGACCTGGACGGATCTAAACCTCAATGGAATTTTTTGCAAACTTGATCGGACTTATAGTACTCCTGGCGAGTCCGTTCTATATAGTATCTTAAGAACTCCTTCTCATAAAGAAGAGGAGCTTCAGAAAAGGGCGGAAATAATTAGCTTACTTCAGGGAGACAGAGAATTAAGAGAAAAAATCCAGTTCCTGCTTGCCAAGCTGGACAGGCAGAAATCAAATGCTATTACAGAACTGCTATGGGGTAATTTACCGCCCAATAACCGATTTTTTATTATTTATTCCTTTTTGGCTATGATAGCGTTACTTTCTTTAGCAACTCCTCTAATCTTAGGTATTAATGCCTTCCTTTTGATCACGGGATTGTTCAGCTTAAATACTTATATTCATTATCGCTTAAGCAGGGAAATCCATCCCGAGTTGCCTGCAATATCCTACTTGTCCAGCTTACTTCGAACAGCCGGAAGTCTAAGCAAATTAAAGCAATCCGGTGTCGAGCATTATCAGGACAGGTTAAAAAAAGCTTCTGCCGCCACCGGAAAAATACTTCATAAAACCAAGTTTCTTTTCGGTGAGACAGGAACTTCCCCAGAAGATATATTTCTTGAATACTTGAAGATTTTTTTCCTTTTGGAAGTAAGAAGTTTTTATTCCGCATTGCGGGAGATTAGAAAAAATAGAGATGAGCTGAAAGAAATCTATTTAATTGTAGGGGAACTGGATGCCCTGCAGTCCATTGCTTCTTACAGGCAAAGCCTTGAATATTATGCGGAGCCTCAGTTCGTAAAGGGTGCCATTTACTTGGAGATGCAGGAGGCGATTCACCCCCTTGTGGAGAAGGCAGTCTCCAATTCTATCATAGTAAAAGAAAAAAACGGATTGCTCATAACCGGCTCCAATATGTCCGGCAAATCAACTTTTTTAAGAACCGTGGGGGTAAACGCTCTTTTTGCGCAAACAATTTGTACATGCCTGGCCAAAAAATACTTGGGCAGTTTTTTCCGGGTTATTTCATCCATTAGTAAATCAGATGACATTGGTGAAGGGAAAAGCTTTTACTTTACGGAAGCGGAAAGGCTGCTAAAGTTAATTCTTGCTTCTGATTTTGAGTTCCCCTCATTATGTCTCATTGATGAAGTACTTTCCGGAACAAACTACCTGGAGCGTTTAGCTGCCTCCAGGGCAATTTTGGAATATCTTTCCCGGAAAAACGCTCTGACGATTGTAGCGACCCATGATCTGGATTTGGCCTTCTGGTTAAAGGATAATTATTTATCCTATCATTTTACAAATAAAGTTGATCGGGAAGGTTTGGAATTTAATTACCACATACAGGAAGGAATTTGTACCTCAAGCAATGCCATTAAGCTTTTAGAATATCTCGGATATCCCAAAACCATTATTGAAAGAGCCGGTCAGTGGACTAGCGCTTTTGATTCCCATAACAGTTGATTTTTTTCGGACCGGAAAGTTGAATCGGCCGGGTTCACCGGGTCGGATACTTTTGTTGCAAAACAAAGAGTTTAAACCCGGTCCGGCAAGGCAAGGACAGTAATGACGATTTCGCGACTTGCCCTGGGCCCGTCAAATTCGCATAGATAAATATTTTGCCAGGTGGAAAGGCCCGGCACGAAATTAATTATGGGGACTGTTTCGCTGGGGCCGATGAGGCCTGATTTCAGGTGCGCGTCGCCGTTTCCGTCCTGCCGGTCGTGTTCCCATACGCCCCGGGGGATGATCCGGCGGAGAAAATTTAACACGTCGGTCTGCACGCTCTGGTCCCAGTTTTCTTGAATCATGATGGCAGCCGTCGCCCCGCGCACATAAATATTGACCAGGCCGTATTGAACTTTTGCTTCCCTGACTACCCTTTCAATTTCCGAAGTAATATCGATAAGCTCCTCGCGGCGATTTGTCGGTATTTTGATGATTGTCTGCATTTTGCTATCATCCTTTCCTTTTTTTATTTCTTAAAAGAGGGTTTTGATAGTATAGCTATAATTAAAGTTAAAAAAAGCGGTATTCCTGCTAAAACAGCCAAATGATAACCCTGTATAGGTAATTCTTGTAAGATATTCATTTCCGCCGGCGGGAATGAAAGGATTGATAACAAATTGGCATAATTAGTTTTTAGTAGGGTTACTACTGTGGATATTGCAAATAATCCTAAAAAAAACACCCCTCCCCACCATGCCCACAATTTTAGCTGCAGCGTTCCCCAAATGAGACATACTAAACACATTATTGAAATATCAAGCAAAAATATCCCGTCAAGACCATATACCAATACCCCGAAGACAGGATAAATCCCTTGAAAAAGTATCAGTATATGCAACATGATAATATAGAAAAAATACAAAAAGCTTAGCGCCAATACTTGAGGGGATATATTATCAGTCCAATAATCTTTAACGTCTTCCGTACTAAAAATTTCTTTACCTTTTTGACTATTATAAAATTTAATAAGCAGCCCAGGTAGCACAAAATAAGCCAGCCCGAGAACTAAAAGCGTAAATACAGCAACTGTATAAGACAATTTTTTCGTTGCTGCCAGTATGAAAAATATCACAATGATTAAAGGTGCACCGATTACCAGCCAGAACTGCAACAGAGCAAGTGAAAGCTTTCTGGCCCATCTCCGCAATTTTAAGTGTCCATAACCGACGATAATAAGCACTGTAGCAAGCAAGTAATAGCCAATTATCTGACTTGCAATGTTGCCAAACATAAATGAGCCGAATCCAAAACCCTCATAACTAAAACGTCCACCTTCAGAAAATAAATAAAAACAATACATTTCGAGAGGTCCCAGGAATCCAACAGCAATTCCGCTCAGCAACAAGAAAGTTCCTATTATCGTAATTAGTTGCCTTTGTTTCATATGTTTTTATCTCCAACAAAAACTTTTCCAGTCTGTATTTTATTACAATAGACAGCCGATTCTCAAGAGAGCGTTACTAATTTTCCCATATCCAAAAAAATTCTTCTCATAGCAGGGATTTTAAAAACTAACTTTATAAAAAAACTAACAAGAAAAAAATTATGGTATTCAAATAATTTTGTATTGACAAAGGGAAAAAGGTAAAGTAAAATAAGGATAAATAGGATACAATTAGTCCAGTTAGGAGTATGCAAAAAATGCAGATCACACGCCGAACGGAATATGCTATCCGGACGCTCATCGAACTGTCCAAGGTTCCTCCGGGAACTATTCTTCAGACCAGGGATATATCTCAGAAACAGGATATCCCGGAAGTCTTTTTAACAAAAACAATTCAGCTGCTGGCCCGGGCAGGGTTGGTGACAACTCAGCGGGGAAGTCACGGGGGAGTGTACCTGGCTGTTTCTCCCGATAAGATTACCATCGCGGATGTACTTACGGTAACGGAAGGTAAATTGGGGCTCAATGTTTGTCTAACGGAGTCCGGTTATTGTCCGAATATGGCCTTTTGCCCGGTGCATCGCGTTTTAAAACGGGCTCAGGAGGCCATGCTTGCGGAGTTAAAAAAGGAGACTTTTGCCGATCTGGTTGCTGATCAGCAGCCGGTGGCGGCAAATAATAATAAAAGGGAGGAAGTGAACTGATGTTTTGCCATCAATGTGAACAAACAGCCAGGGGAACGGGGTGTACAGTTAGGGGAGTCTGCGGGAAAAATCCTGAAGTAGCCGCTCTGCAGGATTTGCTTATCCATGCCCTCAAAGGTCTTTCCCTTTATGCCGTGGAGGGGAGAAAATGTGGCCTTACGGATGCGAAGGTCAATCATTTTACTTGTGAAAGCCTTTTTGCTACATTAACAAATGTCAATTTTGATGCAGCCAGGTTTGAGGGTTTTATCAAGAGATGCACGGAACTGAGAGAAATCCTCAGGGAAAAGGTTGGAAAAGCCGGTGGAAAGGTGGATTTTACACATCCTTCAGCATCCTTTAAAGCGGCAGGTACCCTGGAAGAACTTATAAAACAGGGTGAAGATACGGGTTATCCCTGGGACAGCGAAGCCGCGGAGGATATCCGCTCGCTCCAGCAGATATTGTTATTTGGCATTAAAGGAGTAGCGGCTTATACACACCATGCCGCATTGCTGGGGCAGGAAGATGATGCGGTTTATGCCTTTCTTCATGAAGCATTGTCCGCGCTGGCAGGCGGGGATTTTACACTGGATGAGTGGATCGGCCTTGTTCTCAAATGCGGCGAGGTTAACCTGAGGGCTATGGAACTTCTTGATGCGGGTAATACAGGCTCTTTTGGCCATCCGGTTCCAACAAGAGTCCCCCTTGGGCATAAAAAAGGCAAGTGTCTTCTGGTTTCGGGCCATGACCTGAAAGATTTAAAGATAATTTTAGAGCAAACTAAGGACCGGGGCATTTATGTTTATACGCATGGGGAAATGCTCCCCGCGCACGGATATCCTGAATTGAAAAAGTACGAGCATTTTTACGGGCATTTCGGGACAGCCTGGCACAACCAGAAGAAAGAATTTTCCGAGTTTCCCGGAGCAATCGTGATGACGACAAATTGTATTCAGGAGCCCAAAGGTTCTTACTTTGACAATATTTTTACCACCGCGATGGTCGGCTGGCCTGGAGTAACGCATCTGGAAGGGGAAAATTTTGCCCCGGCCATTGAAAAAGCGCTGTCTTTGCCGGGTTTTGCAGCTGATGAGGATCGGGGCAGTGTTATGGTAGGTTTTGCCCGCGATGCGGTCCTTGGTGTGGCTGACAAGATTGTTGAAGCCGTTAAAACAGGTGCTTTAAAACATTTCTTCCTGGTGGCGGGATGCGATGGGGCCAAGCTGGGACGCAGTTATTACAGCGAATTTGTAGAAAAAGTTCCACGGGATGCCGTGGTGCTGACCCTTGGCTGTGGCAAATTCCGTTTCTTTGATAAGGAGATGGGTGATATCGGAGGTATTCCCAGATTGCTGGACATGGGTCAATGCAATGATGCCTATTCAGCGGTTCAAGTTGCCGTAGCCCTCGCCAAAGCTTTTAACTGCGGCGTTAACGATCTTCCTCTTTCCATGATCCTTTCTTGGTATGAGCAAAAGGCTGTTGCTGTCTTGCTGACGCTTTTTCATCTGGGGATTAAAAATATTCGTCTTGGCCCGAGCCTTCCTGCTTTTATCAGCCCTAATGTCCTGGAAATACTTGTTAAGAATTTCGAAGTAAAGCCTATCTCTACTCCAGATGAAGATCTGGCTGAAATTTTAAAAAGCAAATAATTTATGAGGAGGAAAGAAAATGGAAAATGAAAAATCCGGGTTGCTTAAGCAACCGGTAAAATTGCTGGAGTTTGTGGAATACCAGGATGGTTCTATTGTTAGCCGGGAAATTATTAACAAGAAAACCGGAACAATAACACTATTTGCCTTCGATAAGGGGCAGGGACTAAGCGAGCATACAGCCCCTTTCGATGCCTTGGTAAACATTTTGGAGGGAAATGCTGAAATAATCATTTCCGGAAAGTCCTACCACCTTCAGGCAGGAGATGTGATCGTCATGCCGGCCGGGGAACCTCACGCCCTCAAGGCAACGGAAAGATTTAAAATGATGCTTGTTATGATTAAATCTTAGACATAATGAAGCAGTGAAGCAAGCGGCTTTGATGGCGGGGCATGTCTACTGCCGGACAAGCCGCTTCTCTTTTTATAAAGAAATGAGTTGCTCTAAGAGCGAACTCTTTCCCGGGATAAGATAAAAATAAAACGAATAATTTCTTCTCTAAGCTTTTCTTCAATATCCATAAATTCAACAGCGTGGCGATGTTGTCTTGCTGTTTCATTATAGGGGGGTTTTACCCAGACAATTTTTCCCAATAATTCAAATGTTCTTTTTTCTTTCTTGCTAAATAATGGAAGACGTAAGGCCAGAATGCTACCTTTGAGAATCTCATGACTTGCCACCAATTGAAGCCCGCCGCCGCTAATATCCGCCATCAGGCCTTTTTCGGGCGGACCGAGAGGTTCAACCAGTTCTTCAAAAGGCAACTTGTTTTCTCGTATGCTTTTTTCCTCCTCAGCCGGCAGAATCCAATAAAAAATTTCAAAAGAACAGGGAAACCGGAAAAAAGCTCGTTGCTGAATTCGTTTTAACTCTGCAGGCCAGGCAATTAAAAAAAGTAAAAGGTTGTTGCTTTTTTTACGCCCCAGGACTTTGCTTTTAAAATAATAATGTGCATCTTTATAAATAATTCTAAAAGTTCGAATTTGGTTTTTGTATAATAAGAGCTGCCCTTGGTTTCCCATGGGAACGCCGATGGCAATATTATCCCGGTTAACTTCTTGAATAATGCTTTTGTAATAAACATTTTCAATTTCATCGAAAACTTCGATACGCTCATTCTCACGAAACATTTTTTTTGGAATCACAGTGCTTCCCTCATTAAAAGAATAATAATAATGTAACTGCTCAGAGGACATTCCTTTTGCAGGAGGTGTGTCCAGATTATCTGAAGAAGTCTTGATTCATCTGCACGGAGCATTCATAACAGTGCAAGGGCAGTTCTTTGAGAAAAACAGACGGACCGCCGATAAAACTTCCCCAACCCCGGAAATCTTCCTCTGCGCAGGTCAGGAAAAGGTTGTCCTTGGCCCTGGTTACCGCAACATAAAAGAGCCGTCTTTCTTCATCAATATTCTTCAGGCCTGAGGGTGAAGGAAATCTTCCTTCGTTTAGCCCGATAAGGAAAACGGTTTTCCATTCCTTTCCTTTGGCGCTGTGTATTGTAGAAAGGGTCAGGTAATCGCTTTCCGGATTTTCTTCTTTTACGCTGTCAATAATAAGGGTTTCTTCCAGCAAGAGAGACTCCAAAAATTCCTGGAGCGAACCGAAACGCGCCCCATAGGCTGCCATCCGTTCTATCCCCAGGCTTCTTTCAAGGTAATCCTCCGGATATTTACTTAAAAGGTAATCTTTGTAAGGGCTTTCCATAATTACTTGAATTAAGCGGGAAACATTCTCATTTCCTTCGCTAATTAGCCGGCGGAGAGTAGAGGTTAATGTTTTCCATCCCTTTGCCCCTCTCCTGGGCGATACTTTTCCCTGGACCGCTGCTTCCAGCGGGTTGGGGAAGGGGCGCAGAAGGGTCCAGATTTCCTGAAATGTAGCTTCGCCTATTCCTCCATGCATCAGGGCTACTCGCTGCCATGAGAGCTCGTCCCGGGGATTTTCAATAATTTTTAGCCAGGCGATGATATCCTTAATATGTGCTCTTTGGAGAAACTTCAAGCCGCCAAAAGTAAGATAAGGGATTGCTCTTTTCAGCAAGGCCATTTCTAATTCCTGAGAGAGGTAGGAGCTGCGGTATAAAACTGCGATCTGGCTCAACTCTTCTCCTTTATTATAAAGCTCTATAATTTTATCGGCAACAAAGTGAGCTTCTTCAAGGTTATCTCTGGCTAAAAACACCTGAGGCTTTTGTCCTGGTGGGCGGGTTGTATAAAGTTCTTTGGGAAACTGGTTTTTATTTTGAGCTATGGAACAATTGGCCAGTTCAAGAATCTCCGGGATACTGCGATAATTGTGCACTAGTTTAATGACCGTGCAAGACGGTTTATGATTCGGGAAACGAAGGATATTCCCTATTTCAGCACAGCGAAAGCTATATATGGACTGGGCGTCGTCTCCAACCAGGCAAATGGAGCTTTTTTCCCCCAGCAAAAGGACAAGCCGATCTTGAACGGCATTTGTATCCTGGTATTCATCAACAAGTATATGTGCAAATTTTTCCTGGTAATATTTTTTAAGGTGCTCGTTTTCCTGCAGAAGCCTTAACCATTGTATCAGAAGGTCGTCAAAGTCAAAGGCATTGGCAAGGCGTTTTTTTTCTTCATAAAGAACCTCCAATTGCTGAAAAAGGGGTATATAATCTATCATTTCCGGATTGTTTTCTTTGATAAAAAAATCGAGGGGGGAATTTGAATTTCTGCTCAAGCTTAGTATTTTCCCGGCTGCTCCTTTTTTAAAAAAGTTCTTTTCTTTTGCCGCGGGTTTAGGTATTAACGAAGCAAGAATTGATTTTAACATCCTTTCTCTGTCGTCTTCATCAAGGATGGAAAAATTTGCTTCCCTTCCTGTAAGGCGCGCATGACGTCTGAGAACTCTGGCACCGATGCTGTGGAACGTTCCTGCCCAAAGACCTTCGGGCAAATACCCCAGAATTTCTTTAACCCGCTTTTTCATTTCTTGCGCGGCTTTATTGGTAAATGTAACTAAAAGGATCCTTCCCGGGGGAACATTCTCATACAAAAGGTGGGCAACCCGGTAGGTAAGAGCTCTGGTTTTGCCGGACCCGGGCCCGGCAATTCCAAGAATTGCCGGGCTGTTGTGCGTAACAAAAAAATATTGTTCAGGGTTTAATTCTTTTTTTAATCTCTTGTACCAATCAGTACTATTTCTAAAAATTCGGGCAAGCTCCTTCATTATTGAGCACCTCTTTGAGAATTGTTGTCATCATGCGGGCATTTATGACTGCCTGGGCCTGGTAATGGTTGTTGAAGGAGATAAAAAAGGTTCCGTCTTTTTGTAAAATTTTTTTAAGGTCAAGAGCCCACTCTTGAAGTTCGTCCCGGCTGTAAAGGTAGTCGTACCTTTCATACGGTTTTTCATGGTTCCACCATTTTGCGCGGTTGCGGCCGTGAAAGCGCAGGTAGAAAACAGCAGATGTTTTAACGATTGCAGGTTTCATTAATCCTTTTAATTGCGGCTCGTCAACACAGGCATAGGCAATGTTGTTTTGCCGCAGAAATGAATACACAGGAGGGGTTTGCCATTCAAAGCGGCGAAATTCAAGGATAAGGGGAATGGGCTCCACTATTTCTTTCAGACTCAGAATATAGTTGCGGTTTTCTTCGTTATTCCGGAAAGAATAAGGGAATTGGGCCAGTATTCCTCCTATTTTTTCTGCACAAATAACGGGCTTTAGAGCTTGGCACATTGACCGGCAGTTATCAAAAGAATCAGCGCTTCTCTCGTGGGTAATGGATTTATGTGTTTTAAAAACAAATTGAAAACCAGGAGGGGATTTCTTTTCCAGGGAATCGATCATTTTCCAGTGAGGCAGGCGGTAATAGGTAGAATTAATTTCTACAAAAGAAAATTCCTTCGCATATAATTCAAACATCTTTTCAGAAGTTGTACCCTGCGGATAAAACGGTCCCACCCAGTCCCGGTAGCTGAAACCTGCTGTCCCGATGAAAAACAAAGATAGTCCCCTTTCACCAAAAAAATAGGAACATCTCATCAGTCTTCTCCAAAATAAAGAAAAATCCTTTTTTTTCAAGAAGGTCTTATAATTATTATGATTTTAAAGAAGATTAAAAAGCAACCCGCTTTTTATGCGGGTTGCTTGAAGAACTTTGGTAACGCCTCTAAAAGCCGGATGTCGTTATACTAAAGTCTGCTAAATATTTTGCCTGCTTTCATCGAGGATCATGGGAACTTTATACCATCCGTTTTGATTCATCACCTGGAAGATCCTGTACTGATCATTTAAACACTGATCGTGAAAATCCTTAAATGTTTGTCTTAAGTGTTGATCCTGGGATTCCAGAATCGCGTGCATATATCCTTGAGACATATACTTGACATTCGTTAAAATATCGCCGGCTATATCCTTGTCCGTAAGTTGTTGGTATTGCATTGTCAACCTCCTTTCTTGTTTTGCTTTTTAGGAGAGAAACTGGCTGCCTCCAGCTTCCTGTAAGAGTGAGGCCAGGCGGTTTGCCCGTTCCTGGCACTGGCTGCTCATCTGATTAATAATGTTTTTCATCGTCGGGTCCTGACACTGGTTGCTGTAAAAGTTTAGTTTTTTTGAGCAGAGCGATTCACCCTGATACTGATGAAAAAGGGACATAAACTCTGCTTTTCCAATATTGCGGATCGATGTTCTTGTGCCTTGCACAATATCCCTCCTTTCGCTTGCTGGTTCGTTTATAGCTTTTCCTTTCAAAATCCAACTATGCAAGTTCTTCTTAGGAAACTTTTTCAGTAAGATGGGATCTCAATAATATGCCTTTTTTGCTAGGCCGCGGTAGACACCTTAAATGGCTTATAGTATAATATCTCTAATTATTACCTTATAATATCTTTTTAATTATTATTACGTTGATGCCTGTGGAGGTTCTTGTGGATGGTAACGCCTATTAAAAGTGTAGAAATTTATGATACAACATTGCGGGACGGCGCCCAGAGAGAAGGAATTTCCTTTTCTGTTGCAGATAAAATTCAGATTGTTAAACTGCTGGATGAGATGGGGATCGATTGTATTGAGGGTGGATGGCCGGGTTCAAACCCTAAGGATATGGAGTTTTTCAGCCGTATTCAAGAGATACCCCTTCAGCAGATTAAAATAGCTGCTTTCGGCAGTACCAGGCGTCCGCATTCCGATGTTTCCTCCGATGACAATGTCAGAGCCTTGTTGGAAGCCAGGACGCCGGTGGTTACCGTGGTCGGCAAGAGCTGGGATTTTCATGTTTCTCATGCTCTGGGCACGACAATGGAAGAAAATTTGGCCATGATTGGTGATACAGTTTTTTACTTGAAAAAGAAGGGCCGCAGAGTTATTTTTGATGCAGAACATTTTTTTGACGGATATCGAAGCAATCCGCGCTATACACTGGATACCATCAGGGTGGCAGCGGAAAACGGAGCTGATACCGTGGTTTTATGCGACACTAATGGCGGAACAATGCCCCTTGATGTCCAGAAGATTATACAGGAAGTAAAAAAAGAGCTGGATATTCCCCTGGGAATCCATGCCCATAATGATAGCGGAATGGGAATTGCCAATTCGATAATTGCCCTGCAAAGCGGTGCTGTTCACGTTCAGGGAACAATTAACGGCTATGGGGAACGATGCGGCAACGCGGACCTCTGCGTTATTATACCCAATATTCACTTCAAGCTTAATTTCCAGAAATTAAAGCCCTGGCAGTTGAAGAAGCTTACCAAAATGTCCAAGATTGTCGCGGAGCTGGCTAATATGATCCCTCAGGATAACCAGCCTTACGTCGGAAGAAATGCTTTTACCCATAAAGGCGGTATTCACGTTGATGCGGTAACAAAGCATACGCAAACATACGAGCATGCCAATCCTGAAGAAGTGGGAAACAGAAGAAGAGTGCTCGTCTCGGAATTGGCCGGAAAAAGCAATATCCTTTTTAAAGCCAGGGAAAATAAAATAGAGCTCCTTAAGAACAATTTGCCCGAAGCGAGAGAAGTTTTAAACAATCTTAAAAAGATGGAGCATGAAGGATACCAGTTTGAAGGCGCTGACGGGTCTTTTGAATTGCTGATCTGGAAGACGTTAAACACGTATAAACCCCTTTTTAAACTTGAGGGGATTCGTATTATTGTTGATAAGCAGAGGCAGGGAGAAGAGCTTTACGTTGAAGCCACCATTAAAGTCAGGGTAGGAAACCGCATTGTCCACACGGCTGCGGAGGGAAACGGCCCGGTTAACGCTATGGATAATGCTTTGCGCAAAGCGCTGGAAGAATTTTATCCTGAAATTAAGAAAATGAAATTAATCGATTATAAAGTTCGGGTTATGGATGGAAAAGACGGTACAGCTGCAAGGGTAAGGGTTCTAATTACCTCGCAGAACGAAAAGAAGAAATGGGGGACAGTGGGTGTTTCTGAAAATATTATTGAAGCCAGCTGGATAGCTTTGGTCGACAGTATTGAATACGGGCTGCTCTGCGATCGCAGCTCCTCTGTGGAGGAAGTTAGAAAGGCCTTACAGGAGCTGGCCTGGCAGGAAGAGCGCATTGAAGCAAAATAGAGCAAAGTTTTACGATTGGACGGGAGGTCGATTGCTATGTCCCCGGAGAAGGAATTTCTTTACGGCTCTGCAACAGGAATCGGCAGTATGCCTCATCAGGAGATTTCTGCAGCCCTCCAGTTAATCAAAGAAAATCTTTTATGCGGTCCCCACTGGCCGCAGCTGCCGAGGCTTGGTGGTGAAGAAGGTTTTGCCAGGCAGTATTTAGCCCCGCTGATTAAATTAAAAATTATGGGGTTAAAAAAGGGGGAAGCCCTTTTTTTTTATGATATGGAAGAGGACTGGCCGGAAAGGGAGCAAGCCTTTTATGAGCTCTATCTTGAAGCCCAGGAGGGTGCAGAGAACGAAGAGCGGGTTATTGAGTTATTCGCTTTTCCCCGCAACGGGGCCAGAGGTTTTTATTCATTTTTAGAGGAAGATTGGTCTTCTCAAATAGTAAAACCTCTTTTTATTAAGGGGCAGGTCAGCGGACCCCTTTCTCTTGGTTTACAGGTAACTTCAGGGGATGGAAAGGCTTCTTTTTATCACAATAATTTGCGCGATATTCTTGTTAAAAGTTTAGCCTTGCAGGCCAGGTTTCAGATCAGAGCCTTAAAAAAGTTTTCACTTCCGGTGGTTATCTTTCTTGATGAGCCGGCTCTGCTTTCATTTGGGCAATCAGCATATGCATCCCTTTCGGCCGAGGATATTTCCGCCAGCCTGGAGGAAATTATTCTTGCCATCCGGGAGGAAGGAGGTATTGCAGGAGTCCATTGTTGTTCAGGGGTTGACTGGTCTGTTCTTTTTAACCTTCCTTTTGATATTGTCAATTTTGATGCATATGCATATTTTGACTCCCTCTTGGTTTATGCTGAAGAAGCTGATTCTTTTTTAAAAAGAGGCGGTGTTCTGGCCTGGGGTCTGGTCCCAACCTCGGGAACTGCTGTTGAAAGTGAAGAAATCGCTACTTTGCAAGAGAAATTTTTTCATGGAATCGAACGCCTTTCTAAAAGGGGAGTTGCAGCGGAGTTGCTTAGAAAGCAGTATATGATTACGCCGAGCTGCGGAACCGCAACTTTAAGCGAAGCTCAGGCGGAAAAAGTTTACCGGCTTACTTCCGGGCTGCGGAATGCTCTGGAAAAACAAAAACCGTTTGGATAAACTTTAGAAGAAGTCGGATACTAACCGAAACAGCTTTATTATCTGCCGACATTTTTAGGGATTCTATGGGAGGGTCGCAGGATGAATTTGCATTCCTTTTTGCAGGAAATAAGCCAAAAAGACGGGGTTTCAGGATATGAGGACGCGCTTGGCAGTTTTCTGGCCGGGGCTTTTTCGCCCCTTGTCGATGAAGTTAAAAAAGACAACCTGGGTAATTGTTTTTTTTATAAAAGAGGAAGGGGAGAGGATCCCCCAAGGGTGATGCTCTGTGCCCATATGGACGAAATTGGTTTAATGGTTACCATGATGGATGAGAAGGGCTTTTTAAAATTTACTTCCCTTGGAGGCTTCGATCCGCGCACTTTACCCGGCCAGGAGGTTACCCTTTACGGGCGGGAGCCGGTATACGGATTAATTGGCTTCAAGCCCGCGCATCTGCAGAAAGAAAAAGAAAAAGGCAAAGCGGTTAAGATGGAGGATCTGTTTATTGATACAGGCCTTCCAAAGGAGGAGTTGCGCGAAAAAGTTCCCGTTGGAACTGTTGCTGCAATAAGAAGAAATTTTCTTTCCCTGCAGGGAGAGTGCAGGGCGGGAAAAGCCCTGGATGACAGGGCCGGCGTGGCTGTTTTATGGCAGTGCGCCACAGAGCTTGCCCGGCTTCGCCACAGGGCCGAAGTTTTCATGGTGGCCTCGGTTCAGGAAGAGGTCGGAACAAGGGGGGCGGTCGTTTCAACTTTCGGGATTGCCCCTGACCTCGGCATCGCCATTGATGTCTGCCACGGTTCTTTTCCCGGAGCTGCAGAACATGAAGTATCGCCCCTGGGAAAAGGTCCGGTTATAACTTACGGGCCGAATATTCATCCCCGGATTGCTGAAAAATTGCATGAAACAGCCCGTGAATATCAGTTGCCTGTTCAGAAGGACTTCTCACCCGGACCGACAGGAACTGATGCCCGGGCTATTCAAGTAAGCCTGGAAGGTGTTCCTGCAGGACTCCTTTCTATCCCTTTGCGTTATATGCATACATCGGTTGAGCTCCTTGATCTGGAAGATATCAGGAGCGCCGGCAGATTGCTGGCTTACTTTATTGCTGATTTAAGCCGTTCTTTTGTGGAGGGTTTGTCATGTTTTTAAAAGAGCTGTCTGAAAGACACGGTGTTTCCGGAGACGAAACAAAGGTAAGAAACTTTGTCCGGGAAAAACTTTTGGAGATGGGGATAAAACATTTTACCGATTCAATGGGTAACCTTTTTGCCCTCAAAGAAGGGCAGAGGAAAAATGAAGATCCGGGGCTGATGATTACTGCCCATATGGATGAAGTGGGTTTGATGGTATCATCTGTGGAAAAAAGCGGCCACCTGCGCTTTTACAAGGTCGGGGGCATCGATGAAAGAAGCCTGATCAGCAAACCGGTAAGGATAGGAAAGGAAGGCATCCCCGGAGTTATCGGGTCGAAAGCAATCCATTTACAAAAAAAGGGAGAGCGGGAAAAGGCTTTGACTGTCGATGAACTGTACATTGATATCGGTGCAAAAAATAAGGAAGAGGCCGAGAAAGTAGTTAAGCCGGGCGATTTTGTTTCCTTTGATACAAAGGCGGAGATTTGGGGAAACGTTTTTAAAGGAAAAGCACTGGATAATCGTGCCGGCTGCGCTGCACTTCTGGAATTGCTGAGCAGAAAGCATGATTGCGGATTTACTGCTGTTTTTACAGTACAGGAGGAAATCGGCATGCGCGGTGCAAAAGTAGCTGCCTACCGCGTTAACCCCAGGATTGCGCTTGTAATTGAGACGACCGCCGCGGCTGATGTGGCGGAAGTTAAAGAGCATGACACTGCTACTGTCCTGGGAAAGGGGCCGGCTTTTACGCTCAAGGACGACTCGGTAATTACCCATCCCCGTTTGCTGGAGCGATTAATAGAGGTGGCTGAAGAGGAAAAAAGACCTTATCAATTTCGCCGTTTTTTGGGCAATTTTACCGATGCAGGAGCTATCTCTCAAGCCCGGGGCGGAACAATGACGGGGGTAATCTCTACTCCCTGCCGCTATCTTCATTCCTCCGCCTCATTAATAAACCTCGATGATTTAAGAAACTTGGTTGAAATAACCGGAGGGTTTATCAGATCGGTTGCTGGAAAGGGGTTGGTTTAATAAAATGACGGAGCTATTAAAATTAGTGGAGGATCTGACAGGTCTATCCGGCCCGTCGGGTAGCGAGGAAAAAATTCGTTCCTTTATCAGGAAAGAAGCGGAAGCTTACGGCGATGAGCTGTTTGTGGACGCTCTTGGCAATTTGATCGTTGTCAAAAGAAACCCGGATGGGAAAAAGATTTTACTTGCCGCGCATATGGACGAGATTGGACTGATGGTTACCTTTATCGAGGAGAACGGTTTTTTACGCTTCAGCCCGGTGGGCGGGGTAAATAACGAGATCCTTTCCGGTACAAAGGTTATCTTCGACAATGGAACAGCAGGGATCATTGGCCGGGAAAAGTTGAAGGAAAAAGAAACTGCGGGCATTAACAGGTTTTATATTGATATTGGGGCAAAAAGCAAAGATGAAGCTTTGGAAAGGGTAAAAATCGGAGAAACCGCGACCTTTTATCCCTCTTTTCACCACATGGGGCCGCGGGTAACCGCCAAGTCTTTGGATAATCGCGCCGGTTGCGCCCTGCTGCTTCAAGTTTTAAAGAATCTCCCTGCTTCTTTACCCAATGAAGTATATTTTGTTTTTACCGCGCAGGAAGAAGTGGGCTTGCGGGGAGCCAGAACCGTTTCCTACCGGCTTAATCCCGATTATGCCCTGGCAGTTGATGTGACCAGAACGGGTGATACCCCTGAGCCGGAGTTTAAAATGGATCTGGCTCTTGGAAAGGGACCCGCGATAAAAATTAAAGATTCTTCGGTGATCTGCCACCCAACTGTCGTGCAGCGAATGATCCGGGCAGCAGAAAGGATAAATGTTCCTTTTCAGCTCGAAGTTCTGGAACGGGGCGGGACTGATGCCGGCAGCATCCACCTTTCCAGGGAAGGAGTGCCCAGCGGCGCCCTTTCTATTCCTTGCCGGTATATCCATACTCCCGGAGAGATGGTGGATCTTAATGATATTGAGGGCGGATTCTCTCTCTTGGTTGAGCTTTTAAAAGATAAATGGTAAAAGGCCTCAAAAAAAACATTAAACTTATTGCAAAGGCCTAAAAGGCATGGTAAAATATCGTGGGGTGGGAACTTCAGTCCTGCACCCGGTGATAGATACAAGAAGAGGTTTTTCTTTCTATATTGATTCTGCCTGGAGCCGAAGAGGACTGGGACGGAAGGTACAGAGGGAATGAGATGTGCCTTCTTGCCGCAGCAGGAGGGCATATTTATTTCCAGGCATAAGGATTGGTGTGATGAAAAAGCTTGCCGTTATTGGGGCCGGAAATGTCGGGAAAGTAATTGGTTATGCTTTAAAGAAAAAGGGATACCAGATAACAGGCGCGGTTTGTCGAACGGATGATAGTGGGAAAAAGGCGGCTGATCTACTGGGATGCCCTTTCTATCGACAGCCTGAATTGGCGGCCAGGGAAGCGGAGATTGTTTTTTTAACAACACCTGATCGCGTCATTGAAGATGTTTGTGTGCTGATTGCTGCCAGGGGAGGTTTTCGAAAAGGACAGGTTGTTTTGCATACCAGCGGAGCGCATAGTTCAAATATTCTCTCCCCCGCACGCCAGGAGGGCGCTTACGCCCTTTCTTTTCACCCCCTGCAAACGTTTCCCGCCCTGGAGGAAGGCCTGCGCAGCCTTCCGGGTACTTTTTTTGCAGTGGAGGGGGACGAGGAAAGTTTTGCAGCGGCAAGGGACCTGGTTGACGCATTGGAAGGAAAAATGATTTTTATTCCAACTGAAATGAAAGAGCTGTACCACGCCGCAGCATGTATGGCCTGTAATTACCTGGTTTCTTTGATGGATATGGCTTTACAATGTTTTGTTTTAATGGGTATTCCTGCTGAAAAAGCATTTGAAGCGCTTTCCCCCTTAATTTACAGTACTCTGCATAATATTAAGGAGATAGGTCCTAAAAAGGCTTTAACCGGCCCTATCGCCCGGGGGGATTTTCCTACAATTCGATCTCACCTTGCCAAAATGGAGGCTCTGCTCCCAGAGCTGGTCCCCGTTTATAAGCAACTGGGGCTTTACACCGCCGGCCTGGCGGTAAGGAAGGGAGCATTAAACGAAGCCGAGGAAAAGGAGTTTAAAACTTTGTTGCAAGGAGGTTTTCAAAGTGGGCGATAAAAGGTTTACTACCCTGACTTTGAAAGAAATGAAGCAAAAAAAAGAAAAGATTACGATGATTACTGCCTACGACTACCCTACTGCACAATTGCTTGATGAAGCCGGAGTGGAGACGATTCTTGTGGGCGATTCTCTCGGAAACGTAGTACTGGGCTATAAGGATACCCTTTCAGTTACCCTTGACGAAATGATTCACCATGGCAAAGCGGTTGTCAGGGGAAGCGAAAGGGCTTTTGTTATTATTGACATGCCTTTTTTAACTTACCAGGTTAGCGTTGAAGAGGCGCTGAAAAATGCGGGCAGGATAATTAAGGAAACCGGAGCGCAGGGCGTAAAGGTTGAAGGCGGATCGGAGATTGCCGCCGCGGTTAAAAGAATGACAGAAACAGGTATTCCGGTTGTCGGTCACCTTGGACTGACACCTCAGTTAGTAGGGAAACTGGGAGGGTATAAAGTCCAGGGGAAAGATCCGGAAGCGGCCAGGAAAATAATTGAAGATGCTTTGCTCCTGGAAAAAGCCGGAGCGTTTATGGTAGTCCTGGAATGCGTCCCGTGGCAACTGGCAAAAATCATTACCGGAAAATTATCGATCCCCGTCATTGGTATCGGTGCCGGGAAATACTGCGATGGCCAGGTTTTGGTTTTTCATGATATGATGGGCCTTTATACAGGTAAAAAAGCAAAATTCGTCAAGCAGTATGCTTCAGCTCGGGACCTGATGTTCAAAGGTGTCTCTGACTACATTTCAGAGGTAAAAGGCGGTTCTTTCCCCGAAGAAAAACATAGTTATACCATGTCTGAAGAAATTTTGGCCGGAATACTGGCAGAATAACCTTTTAAAGAGGTGACATGGTTTGCAAGTTATAACAAAACCTGATACTATTAGAGAGATAATTAAAGGGGTAAAGAAAAAAGGAATGACCGTCGGTTTTGTTCCGACGATGGGTTTTCTCCATGAGGGGCACCTGTCTTTAATTAGAAGGGCCAGTTTGGAAAATGATTTTGTGGTAGTAAGCATTTTTGTCAATCCCCTGCAATTTGGTGTTGGGGAAGATTTTGAACGATATCCCCGTGATCTGGAAAGGGATAGGGAGCTTGCCCGCTCGGCAGGTTGTGATTTGCTTTTTGTACCCTCTTCTAAAGATATGTATCCGCAAGGATATGCTACATTTATTGATGTGGAGCGCTTAACCGAAGGCCTTTGCGGTGCATCAAGGCCGGGGCATTTTCGCGGGGTTACTACCGTAGTTGCCAAGCTTTTCAATCTGGTTTCCCCGAGCAAGGCTTATTTTGGTCAGAAAGATGCCCAGCAGGCTTTAGTTTTGAAAAAAATGGTAACCGATTTGAATATGGATCTGGATTTAATTGTGCTTCCTACGGTAAGGGAGCCGGATGGACTGGCCATGAGTTCCCGCAATCAATATTTAACTTCAGAGGAACGGAAGGAAGCTACTGTGCTCTACAAGAGCCTTTTGCTGGCCAAGGAACTTGTGGAGAGCGGTGAAAAAGACACGCATGTTATTCGAAAAAAAATGGGGGAGGTAATTTGTACGGCAAAAGGTGCTGTTATCGACTACCTGGAGATCGTAGATACAAAAGAACTGAAGCCGCTTGATTTGATTAATGGACAATGTCTTGTGGCAGTTGCGGTTAAATTTGGGACGACCCGTCTAATAGATAATATTTTTGTGGAGGTGTAAGACTTTGTGGCGGTTTATGTGTAAGTCAAAAATTCACAGAGCAACCGTGACTGATGCAAATTTAAACTATATGGGGAGCATAACCATAGACGAAGACCTCATGGAAAAGGCGGATATCCTTCCCTTTGAGAGAGTCCAGGTTGTCAACAACAATAACGGTGCCCGCCTGGAAACTTATGTTATTTCCGGTGAACGGGGAAAAGGTGATATCTGCCTTAACGGCGCAGCTGCCCGCCTGGTCCAACCAGGAGATACGGTGATTATTATTAGCTATGCTCATTACTCTCCGGAAGAGCTGTCCGGCTTTAGCCCCAAAATTGTTTTTGTTGATGAAAAGAATAGAGTAACGGGGATTGCCAGTGGAGAATAACTTATGCCAAAAATTAACAGCTAGATTAAACCAGTATTGAGCAAAATACTGGTTTAATCTTTTTTTAAAATATGTTATAATAGTTTAGCTATTAAGAAAAGTGTTACAAGTTAGGTCTTGAATTTGGAAGTGATACAATGCCCGGTGATAAAAAAATACCTAAAGAGTACGCCTTAAAACGGGCCGATGAATTAAAGGAAAGCATTAAGGACTATCTGGCATTCAGTAAAACAGTCCGAACAGGCTTCACGGAATGGGAAAAAATTAAGAAGAGGCAGGAGAAGATCCGCAGCATTTACGGTGTCTCGGAAAACAAATGGAGAGACTGGAGATGGCAGATCAAGAACCGGATTCAGGATATTGATACTGTAAGCCGGCTTCTTGAACTTTCTTCCAGCAAACTTGAAGAAATTTCTCTGGTGGGGAGTAAATTTCGCTGGGGATTGGTTCCCTATTATCTTAGCCTGATTGATCCCGAGGAGATGGAGAAACACCCTGTTTTCCTTCAATCGATACCTTCTATACAGGAATATGAGGATGAACATGGTGTTCTGGACCCCATGTTTGAAGAGTTTACTTCTCCTGCCCCCGCTGTTACAAGGCGTTATCCGGACCGCCTGATCATTAATGTAACCAACCAGTGCGCCAGCTACTGCCGTCATTGCCAGAGAAGAAGAAACATCGGCGAGGTGGATCGCCATACCTCCCGGGATAGCCTTAAAGCAGCACTGCAGTATATTGCAGACAACGAAGAAATCAGGGATGTGCTTCTTACCGGGGGAGATAGCCTGATGCTTTCGGACAAGACTCTTGATTGGATTTTAACCGAGCTTGAGCAGATTCCCCATGTGGAGATGAAAAGGCTGGGGACAAGAGTTCCGGTTACTCTGCCGTACCGCATTACACCGGAGCTTTGTGAGGTTTTAAACCGTCACTTGCCCCTTTATATTAATACTCATTTTAATCATCCCATCGAAATTACCCCCGACGCCCGGGACGCCTGTTTTGCCCTGGCAAGATGCGGCATTAACCTTGGTAACCAGGCAGTTTTATTAAGAGGGATAAACAATCATCCCTTTCTGATGCGCAAGTTAAACCAGGAACTTCTCAAGATAATGGTTAGGCCTTATTATATTTTTCATGCCAAGGGTGTTAAAGGGACCAGTCACTTTCGCACCCGCGTGGAAGAAGGTATAGAGATAATGGAAAAGCTGAGAGGTTATACCTCCGGTTTAGCAATTCCCACATATATTGTCAATGCGCCGCGCGGGTATGGGAAAACACCGATGCTGGCTGAATATCTGGTTTCCATGGGAGCTAATAAATTATTGATCAGGACGTGGGAAAACCGGATTCTTGAGTATGACAATGTGAACTACGATGAAGACATTACACTTTAAGCTTGCGTTGCGGCTTTCTAATTTTAAGCCGCTTCAATATTTTCTTTATTGGAAAGGAGCTACCGGTGCCTCAGGAAGAGAAGAATAAAAAATATTATCACGCCCTAAAATTGATTCCCTCTCTTGGGCCAAGAAGAATAAAAAGTCTTCTTGATTATTTTAAAACGCCTTTTGAAGCTTGGAGGGCTTCAAAAGAAGATCTTCTCTGTCTTGATAACTTTGGGCCTTCCTTAACGGAAAAATTTTTAAAGGAGCGTTCCAAAATTGACCCGGACCGGGCTTGGGAGGCGGTTGCGGAGAAAAATATCTCCATAGTGACATGGGATGAACCGGGTTATCCGCTTTTGCTTAAAGAAATTTACGATCCTCCGCCTGTACTTTATTTCCAAGGTGATATCGGCGTTTTACAAAATTCCTGCCTGGCTGTCGTGGGCAGCAGGCGGCATACAGTCTATGGCAAAGAAATCGCTTATAAATTTGCTGCAAAATTAGCAGACTATGGTTTAACGATAGTCAGCGGTATGGCAAGGGGTATTGATACATGGGCTCACAGGGGGGCTTTGGAAAAGGGAGGAAAAACAGCGGCTGTTTTAGGTTGCGGTGTGGATATTTGTTATCCGGCAGAAAATCGTGATTTAAAAAAAAGAATTGCAGATAATGGCGTAGTTATCAGCGAATTTCCACCCGGCACCGAGCCACTGCCACAACATTTTCCTCAAAGAAACCGGATCATTAGTGGACTTGCACTTGGAACACTGGTTGTGGAAGCGACCGGTAAAAGCGGTTCTCTTATTACAGCGGGTTTTGCCCTAGAACAGGGGCGAGAAGTTTTTGCAGTTCCCGGTGGAATAGGAAGCCCTTTCAGCAGAGGATGTCATAAACTTTTAAAAGAAGGCGCAAAGCTTGTGGAAACGGTCGAAGACATCCTGGAAGAAATTATCATTCCCCTTAAAAATAATGAAGAAAAGCGCGGGGAAACAGAGCCTTACCGGCAGATAGCGGATATAAAAGAAAACGAGTTGCTCGAGTTTATTCCATATGAGCCCGTTTTGATGGAAGAGATCATCATCCAGAGCAAAAGAAACCCTGCCGAGGTATCCGTTCTGCTGCTGGAGTTGGAGCTAAGCGGTAAAATAAGGCAGCTTCCAGGAAAATATTATATGAGAATATAGCGGAGGTGTTCAATGGATCTGGTTATTGTGGAGTCCCCGACTAAAGCCAGGACGATCAGCAAATTTCTGGGAAAAAAATATCAGGTAAAGGCTTCTATGGGGCATCTGGTGGATCTGCCCAAAAGCCATCTGGGGATTGATCCGGAGAATGGGTTTAAAGCCAAATACATTACAATCAGAGGAAAAGGGAAAATTCTCAAAGAGCTAAAGGATGCCGGCAAAAAAGCAGAGAATATCTTTCTGGCTACAGACCCTGACAGGGAAGGGGAGGCCATAAGCTGGCACTTAAGTAATTGCCTGGGTCTTTCTGCGGATATTCCGTGCAGGGTCAAATTTCACGAAATTACTAAACCGACCATTGAAAATGCATTTTTAAATCCACAACCGCTGGACTTTAATAAAATTGAAGCCCAACAGGCACGGCGGATTCTTGATCGTTTGGTTGGGTATATGATTAGTCCCCTGCTCTGGGATAAGGTGCGCAAAGGGCTCAGTGCCGGAAGAGTGCAATCCGTGACAGTCCGCTTAATCTGCGACAGGGAAAAGGAAATTCAGGACTTTATCCCGGAAGAATATTGGACTATTACAGGCGTCTTTAAAGAACCATTAAGCGGTGAACTATTTGAAGCAAAATTTTTTGGCAAAGATAAAAAAATAAAGCTTGCTGAGGAGTCTCAAGTAAAAGATATTTTGAAGCAGCTGGAAGGATGTTCCTACCTTGTTAAAAAAATAACGGTAAAGGAAAGAAAGCGCAATCCCCTGCCCCCGTTTACAACAAGCTCCCTGCAACAGGATGCTTCCACAAGGCTTGGGTTTACCACAAAAAGAACCATGTTTTTGGCACAGCAGCTTTATGAAGGAGTTGAAATAGGCCCCAAAAAAGAGGCTGTTGGTTTAATAACCTATATGAGAACTGATGCTACAAAAATTTCTACTGTTGCCCGGGAAGAGGCGGAAAAATATATTGCCGAAAAATTCGGCGTTGATTTTTTACCTGAAAAAACCAGGAGTTTTGTCGCTACCAAGGGCGCACAGGAGGCCCATGAGGCTATCCGGCCGACCTCGGTTTTCAGAGAACCGGAAAAAATGAAGAATTTTCTGACCAGGGACCAGTATAAATTGTATAAACTTATCTGGGAACGGTTTGTCTCCAGCCAAATGGCGGCAGCGTTGCTGGAACAAGTAAAAGCAGATATCAGCGCTGGAAGCTATCTTTTCAAAGCAAGCGGTTCAACGTTAAAGTTTCCCGGCTTTACCGTTATCTACAATGAAAAGGAAGATAAAGAAAAGGAGAAACGTATCCCTCATCTTCAAGAGGGACAGCTACTGGAGCTGCATGCCTTACAGCCGGAACAGCATTATACACAGCCTCCCGCTAGGTATACAGAGGCGTCTTTGGTTAAAATGCTGGAAAACAAGGGAATCGGCAGGCCCAGTACCTATTCTCCCATTATTGAAACCATCCAGAGCAGAGGTTATGTCTTAAAGGAGGAAAAAGTTTTTAAGCCGACTGAGCTGGGCTTTATTATTGTTGATATAATGAAAGAATTTTTTCCGGAGATTATTGACGTTGATTTCACCGCACAACTGGAAAATAAACTGGATAAGGTTGAATCCGGACAATATCCAGGTTTGCGGGTTCTCGAGGATTTTTATAAACCTTTTCTGGCCCGTTTACGAGTTGCCTCTGAAAAAATGGAAAAAATCGGGCTTGAGGACGAAAAGACGGAAGAAATATGCCCCCTTTGCGGTAAAAACTTGGTAAAAAAATATGGCCGCTATGGGACTTTTTTAGCTTGCCCCGGTTTTCCGGAGTGCCGTTTTACGATGCGGCCAAAAGCAAATACAGGGGTTGAATGTCCTCTGTGTCAGGGGCAAATAGTGGAACGAAGGACAAAAAACAAGAAACTTTTTTATGGATGTAATAACTATCCCAGTTGTAAATTTGTTTCCTGGGATAAGCCGGTCGATAAAAAATGTCCCCGGTGCGGCAGCTTTATGGTAGAAAAAAAACGGCGCAACGGAAACAATATTATTCGCTGCAGCAATAAAGAATGCGGTTTTCAAGAGGTACAAGAGGTGGAAGAAAAACAATGGAAAAAGTAACGGTTATCGGCGCCGGACTTGCCGGATCTGAGGCAGCTTGGCAAATTGCCTGCAGAGGGGTCAAAGTAATTCTTTATGAAATGAGACCGCAGAAAATGACTCCTGCTCATCAGAGCGGGTATTTTGCCGAACTCGTTTGCAGCAACTCACTGCGGGCTATTTCGCTACAGAACGCTGTCGGTTTGCTGAAAGAAGAAATGCGGCAACTTAACTCTTTAATTATTAAATGCGCCCTTGAAGCCCGGATTCCTGCAGGAGGCGCCCTTGCCGTCGACAGGGATGATTTTGCCCGCAGGGTAACGAGGTATCTCCAGGAAAACTCCCTGATCGAGATCCGCTGCGAAGAGGTAGATGCTTTGCCAAAGACGCGGCCCGTTATTATTGCCACGGGACCCCTTACTTCACAAGCCTTGGTCCGCTGTCTGGAATCGTTTACCGGCCTCGGCAATCTTTACTTTTACGATGCTGCGGCTCCCATCGTCACTTACGAATCCATTAATCCGGACAAAGTTTTTTTTGCTTCCAGATACGGAAAGGGCGGAGATGATTATTTGAACTGCCCTATGAGCAAGGAAGAATATGAATTGTTCCGCAGGGAACTTTGTGAAGGGGAAGTCGCCCCAAGGAAGGAATTTGAGGAGGAAATTTTGTTTGAAGGCTGTATGCCTATTGAAGTGCTGGCAAAAAGGGGAGAGGATACGCTTCGATACGGGCCGTTAAAACCGGTAGGAATAACTGATCCGCGCAGCGGCAAACAGCCGTATGCCGTTGTCCAGCTTCGAAAGGACAACAGGGAGGGCACTCTTTACAATATGGTTGGATTTCAAACCCGCCTGAAATGGCCCGAACAGAAACGCATTTTCCGTTTAATTCCGGGGCTTGAAAAGGCCCAGTTCGTTCGTTTTGGGGTTATGCATCGGAATACTTTTATAAACTCTCCTCTTTTGCTGAAGCCAACTCTGCAAATGAGAGAGCATCCGGATATTTTTTGGGCAGGGCAGATCACCGGTGTAGAAGGTTATGTAGAGTCGGCTGCGACGGGCTTGGTGGCAGGGATTAATGCCTACCGGTTTTTAAAGGGTGAAGATCCGCTGATTTTTCCTGCTGTAACAGCTCTGGGGGCTTTGACAAATTATATAACAACTGCAGATTTCCGTACTTTTCAGCCTATGAATATAAATTTCGGTCTTTTTTCCCATCTTTCGCCTGTATTTCCCAAAAAGGTTCGAAAAGAATTATTTGCAAAAAGAAGTTTAGAGAACTTGTTGAGTTTTCAAAAAAAATACCATTTATTGCTTGCATAATAAGTTTCCCTGTGCTAATATGTAAAACAAGGTTAGGGCTATGGTTAGTTATCTCGAAAAATTTAAGTTATTTATGAAAATCCAAAAAAATGCTGCTGCATTGACTATTAAGGGTTATGAAAGGGATATAGCGCAGTTTTTTCGTTTTCTTGATTCACAGGGGTATTCGGTCCAAAGCTTAAATTACCCTATTTTGAGACATTTTCTTGCTCTATTAAAAGAACAGCATTATTCACGTCGTACGATTGCCAGGAAAATATCCGCTGTGAGAGCTTTTTTACGCTATTTAAAAAAGGAAGGCGTTCTTAGCGGTAATTCATGGGAAATAGTATCTACGCCAAAAAAAGATAAACGTTTGCCCGTATTTCTTTATCCCGATGAGGTTCTGGAACTTTTAGAAGCACCTGAAAAGGGTTCTGTTCTGGGCTTACGGGACAGGGCTATTTTAGAAATTTTATACGGTTCAGGAGTAAGGGTAAGCGAACTGACGGGCTTAAATCTTGCCGATGTTGATATGGAAGACGGTTTCCTCAGGGTTTTGGGCAAAGGAACGAAAGAAAGAATTGTTCCGATTGGGAAATATGCGAGGCAGGCGGTGGCCGTTTATCTGAGGAATGGTCGTCCCGAGCTGGAAAAGAAATGTGAGCCGGAAAGGCAGGAAGACGCACTTTTTTTAAACAAGCTTGGACAGAGATTATCGGATAGAAGTGTACGGCGTATATTGTCGAAATATAGTGCAAGAATCGGCTTAGGATCTCAGGTAAGCCCTCATGCTTTGCGCCATTCTTTTGCCAGCCATATGCTTAATGCCGGGGCTGATCTCAGAATAGTACAAGATCTCTTAGGTCATGCCTCAATTTCTACTACCCAAATATATACGCATATTACTAAGGATGAATTAAAAAGGACCTATTTAAAAACCCATCCCCGAGCATGAGGTTGGTAAATTATCAAAAACTTCTATAAATTGTAAATATTGCGAGGTTTTGCTATTGTTTAAAGCCACAACCATTCTCGCTGTAAAAAAAGATAATAAAGTTGCTATTGCAGGTGACGGCCAGGTTACGTTTTCAGAAAGTATTATTATGAAACACCAGGCCAGAAAGGTAAGGAAGCTATATAATGATCGGGTTTTGGCAGGTTTTGCCGGGTCGGTTGCCGATGCCTTTACTCTTTTTGATAAGTTTGAAAGGCATTTGGAAAATACTGGTGGAAATTTGCGCCGGGCTGCTGTTGAACTTGCGAAGGAATGGAGAACCGATCGTTATTTAAGAAGATTGGAGGCGTTATTAGTTGTAGCCTCGGCTGATGCCTTATTAGTTTTATCCGGTACCGGCGAGGTAATTGAACCCGATGACGGGATTGCGGCAATAGGCTCCGGGGGAGCTTTTGCCCTTGCTGCGGCGAGGGCTCTGGTAAGGAATACAGAGCTTACCCCGTCGGAAATTGTTATGCGTTCCCTTTTAATTGCTTCCGAAATTTGTGTTTACACGAATGAAAATATTACTGTTGAGGAAATTTAAATTAGTTAAAGCCTGATTTTTGAAAGTTACTGTAGGAGGTATTTTAGCTTAGATGTTGTATTCGGAAGAAGAATTAACTCCCCGCAAGATTGTTGAGGAGCTTGACAAATATATTATTGGCCAGCAAGATGCCAAAAAAAGTGTTGCCGTTGCTTTAAGAAATCGTTACCGCCGAAGAATTTTACAGGGAAAAATTAAAGATGAAATAACTCCCAAAAACATTATTATGATTGGTCCCACTGGCGTTGGAAAAACCGAAATTGCCCGAAGACTGGCCAAGATGGTTAATTCTCCCTTTGTTAAGGTGGAGGCTACCAAATTTACTGAAGTTGGGTATGTGGGCCGCGATGTGGATTCAATTATTAGAGACTTAGTCGAATCTTCAGTACGAATTGTCAAAGAAGAAAAAACAAAAGCAATAGAGAAAAAAGCCTCCGAGATTGCAGAGGAAAGGCTGTTGGATTTGTTGGTCCCTTCCGGCAAAACGAGTAAATCTACAGCCAATCCCTTTGACATGCTCTTTCAAGCTGCCTCCGGGGTTCGTCCGGAAAAGCCCCCCGCAGAAGAAGGGCAGAATGATTTATTTAGGGGTTCCCGGGAAGAAGAAAGGCGTTTAATGAGAGAAAGATTGCAAAAAGGCGAATTAGAAAACATGATCGTTGAAGTAGAAATTGAAGACCGCCTTCCATTCAACGCTCCCATGATGGATCTTTTTTCAGGTTTAGGGGCGGATGAGATCGGGGTAAATATTCAGGATTTTTTTGGTAATATTTTACCGCGGAAAAAAAGAAAAAAGAAACTGCCGTTAAAACAAGCCCGTAAAATCCTCATTCAGGAGGAAAGCGAAAAACTAATTAATATGGATGAAGTAGTCAGCGAAGCTATTGAAAAAGCGGAACAATCGGGTATTGTTTTCATTGATGAAATTGATAAAATTGTCGGAGGCGGAAATCCAAAAGGCGGGCCCGACGTTTCCAGAGAAGGAGTACAAAGAGACATTCTGCCAATAGTTGAAGGATCGACGGTGATGACGAAATATGGACCTGTGAAAACGGATTATATACTTTTTATAGCTGCAGGTGCTTTTCACTTTTCAAAACCGTCTGATCTTATTCCCGAGTTGCAAGGTAGATTTCCCATAAGGGTAGAGCTGCAAAATTTGTCCAGTGAGGATTTTTCAAAAATATTGACCGAGACAGAAAATGCTTTATTAAAACAATATACTGCTCTCTTGGCCACTGAGGGGGTGAATATAGAGTTCAGCGAAGAAGGAATTGAAGAAATCGCAAATATATCCAGTTTATTGAACGAGGAAATGGAGAACATTGGTGCGAGACGTTTGCATACCGTCCTGGAAAAAATTCTTGAAGAAGTGTCTTTTTATGCACCAGAATTAAAAGGCCAAAAAATTGTTATTACTCGAGAGTATGTGAAGAATAAATTAAAAGAAATTGTTAAAAATAAAGATTTAAGTAGATATATACTATAATTTTAGGGTAAACTTCCCTGAGTAAGATATTATTTTACGAAAAATTGAGAATGAGGTGAAAGAGATGATTACTTCCCCATTGTTAGAGAAGACACGCCGTATTAACAAAATTTTACAAAAAACTGCGGGGCAAAGAGTTGATTTTTTTGAAGTATCAGAGGTTTTAAAGAATGTTATTCAGGCAAATGTTTATATTGCCAACCGGGACGGAAAAATTCTTGGTTATGCACTTGTTGACGAATTTGAATGCGAATTAATGGTCAGTCAAGTGCTTAAAAACGGTGAATTTCCGGAAAGGTACAACGATTTTCTGTTAAGGGATGATGAAACAAGGGTTAATCTAGCGCAAAAAACAAATGACTGTGTTTTCCTTCATTCTGAAAATTGTCTTTTTACAAATAAGCTGGTAACCGTCGTTCCAATTATCGGGGGAGGAAAAAGGCTGGGGACACTGCTTTTAGCCCGTTTTGCCGAATTATTTGAAGCCGAGGATCTTATCCTGGCGGAGAATGGGGCAACAGTAGTGGGAATGGAGATTTTAAGGGCAAGGGCAGAGAAAATTGAAGAAGAGGCACGGAATAAAGCCATAGTCCAGCTTGCTATAGGAACCCTTTCGTATTCTGAACTGGAAGCGGTCGAGCACATTTTTGAAGAACTCGACGGTGAAGAGGGGCTTCTCGTTGCGAGTAAAATTGCCGATCAATTAGGAATTACAAGATCAGTAATTGTCAATGCCTTGAGGAAATTTGAAAGTGCAGGAGTAATAGAATCCCGGTCTTTAGGGATGAAGGGTACTTATATCAAGGTATTAAATCCGTATTTGTTAGACCAACTGGCAAAAAAGAAAAAGTCGTATCATAAATAATACGGCACCAACGAATAAAAGCAGCCTCAAACGGCTGCTTTCCAATTTGAAAGAAGTTTTGCCGAATCCGGTATGAAATCCTGCTCTGTTGCTATTTTTTTTAACCTGTGTTATACTATCACCGGCTTAAAAACGCACGCCAGAGGAATTATAAAGAGGTGCTCCCGGAGTTCTTTATAACTAATGAAGCTGGCGGAGGCTCAAACCAAAGGAGGTAAAAAAATGGCTGTTGTATCGATGAAGCAATTACTGGAATCAGGTGTTCATTTCGGTCACCAAACCAGGCGTTGGAATCCCAAAATGAGACCATTTATTTTTACGGAGCGGAACGGTATCTATATTATTGATCTGCAGAAAACCGTCCGGCTGATGGATGTGGCTTATAATTTCGTTAAAGAACTGGCTTTGCAGGGAGAGACGATACTTTTTGTCGGGACAAAAAAGCAAGCGCAGGAGTCCATTCAGGAAGAGGCGATTCGTTGCGAGATGCCGTTTGTTAACCAGCGCTGGCTGGGCGGGATGCTGACTAATTTTAGTACTATTCGCAAGAGAATTGATCGTTTAAATGAGCTGGAAAAAATGGAAGAGGAAGACCGTTTTGAACTACTTCCCAAGAAGGAAGTAATTAAACTTAATCATGAAAAGGAAAAATTATTGAAGTTTTTAGGCGGAATAAGACACATGAAAGACATCCCTTCTGCAGTATTTATTGTAGATCCGCGCAAAGAAAAAATAGCTATCGCAGAAGCCCGAAAACTTGAGATTCCTATTGTCGCTATCGTTGATACAAATTGTGATCCCGATGAAGTTGATTATATAATACCCGGAAATGACGATGCTATTAGAGCGGTTCGTTTAATTACATCCAAGATAGCCGACGCGGTCTTGGAAGGTAAGCAGGGAAAGCAAATGGCTGAAGATGAACAAAACGAGTCTTCCGATCAAGAAGGGAATAATATTGAGGAACAGGAAGAAATTAAAGATGATAATGAAAGCGTCCTTGCTGATGAAGATGGTATTTCTGATACGGAAAGTGAAGAAAATACGGTGTAAGGTAGTTAAACGGGGAAAATTATTTTATATATAAAGGAAGTGCTAAAGAATGATAACTGCTGAAATGGTCAAGGAACTCCGTGAGATAACAGGTGCCGGTATGATGGAATGCAAAAAAGTTCTGCAAGAAGCCGGCGGCGATAAGGAAAAGGCCATTAATCTTCTTCGTGAAAGGGGCCTTGCCAAAGCTGCCAAGAGAGCAGACAGAGCGGTCAAGCAGGGCATTGTTGATTCGTACATCCACTTGGGCGGAAAGGTAGGGGTCCTTGTAGAAGTAAATTGTGAAACAGATTTTGTTGCCAGAAATGAAGAATTTAGAACTTTTGTCAGGGATATTTGTTTACAGGTGGCAGCTACAAACCCTGCGTACTTAAGCAAAGATGATGTTCCGCAAGAGGACCTGGAAAAAGAGAAGGAAATTTTAAGAAAGCAAGCTTTAAATGAAGGAAAGCCGGAAAAAATAGTTGAGAAAATCGTAGCGGGACGTATAGAAAAATTTTACCAGGAAAATTGTTTAATGGAACAGTCTTTTGTTAAAAATCCTGATATTTCGATTAAAGACTTGCTTACGGAAAAGATTGCCAAAATCGGAGAAAATATTGTTATTCGCCGCTTTGTTCGTTTTGAGATGGGTGAGAGCCTGGAGACCGATGCGAAAACCGAATAGTTTTTTACTTGTTAAAAAAACAAAGATTGCTTTGTGAGTTTTTAGAGATTTTTATAGCCCGGGAAATAGCCTGGGTTCTATTTTTTACTCCCAGTTTACGAAAAATATTTCGCAGATGTGTTTTTACCGTATCTACTGCCAAGTTTGTTGCCGCAGATATTTCTTTATTTGTTAGCCCTTTAACCAGATGAAGAAGTATCTCCTGTTCCCTCGGAGTTAAATTAATGTCTTTCTCTTGTGCAGATCCTTCCTGCCGATCTTCCTGCATATCGGCAACCCTTTTGCTTAACCGGGCATAGTCATGAATAATGCGTTGTAAAACTAAAGGATCGATTACTGTTTCCCCCTGATAGACTTTTTTAATAGTTTCCAGCAGCTTTTCTCTGGAAACCTGTTTTAATACATATCCGACAGCTCCTGCTTGCAGTGCCAGGCGGATGGATTCCGTATCTTCAAAAACTGTGAGAACTATTACTTTAATGGCGGGCTTTTGCTCAAGAATGAGGCGCGTTGTTTCAATTCCATTTATTCCCTCCATTTTAATATCCATCAAGATAATATCAGGTTCCAGATCAAGGGCTGCTCGAATTGCATCATTACTATTGCTGCAGCTGCCGATAACATTTATTTCTTCACAAGTATTCAGCATAGTTGATAATCCTTCCCTTACCATGGGATGGTCGTCGACAATTAGGAGTTTTATTGACATTTTGAATCCTCCTTGCAAAGCATCTGCGTAATGGGAATCTTAACAAATATTTGTGTTCCTTTTCCGGGTTTTGAAGTAATATGACAAACACCGCCTAGTAGAAGGGCGCGTTCTTGTATGCTGGCCAATCCCAACCTGGGATATTTGGGTCGTGCATCCGGCGAAGAGTTCTTTATTCCTGTTCCATTATCTTCGATTACAAGCGTTGCTTCATTTCCTAAAACTGTCAGCGTAACTTTAACTTTGGTTGCCCGGGCATGTTTTAAAACATTTGTTAGAGCTTCCTGGAGAATGCGAAAGAAAGTGATTTCAACTTTTGAATCCAGTTTGCATTTTTTTCCGTGAATAGCTAATTCAATAGGGAGCTTTTCTTGATCCTGGAGGGCATTGACGTATGATTCTATGGCCGGAATCAAGCCGTAATTATCCAGGATAATAGGGCGGAGGTCATACAAGATCCGCCTTATCTCTTGAATTTGTTCGCCTAATACATTGGTTAAATTAGAAATTTCACCAAACCACTCTTGGGGGTTATCTCCTTCTGCAGGTGTAATACGCTGCAATCGATACCAGATGGCTATGAGGGACTGAATAATGCCGTCGTGCAGGTCTGCAGCAAGACGTTTGCGCTCGTCTTCCTGTGCCGTAATCAGTTTGTTGACCAACTGGTGCAAAAGTGCTTCTTTTTGTTCCAGCATCTCAATCAGCCTGGCATTTTCCAGAGCGATGCCTGTAGCTCGCGAAATGGCAAAAATAATTTCCGTATCTTCCCGATCGAATGCGTTTGTCTGCCGGTCTACCTGCATAATGCCAATGGTTTTATTTTTACTGAGGATGGGAGTCAGGACCATCCAATAATATCCGAATTCATTAATAATTTTTTCTGTTAGAAGGCGATGCTTGTTTTGAGGTGTAACGAGAACAGGTTGTTGGGTTTTAATAGCGCGCCTAATTGCGGGGAAAGGGAGAGTTCCCTGCAAGGCTTTAAATTTTTTTTTAAGACCGGATCAAAGCTTCCTACGGCAACGGCAGGAATGAGCGTCCCATCTTTTTCATCAAGTAGATAAATACAGCTTTTCGCGGAAAACAAATCTGCCGTAAGTTGAGCAACGATATGCAGAACTTGCCGGATATCCAGGGTGGAGCTGATTGTATTAACCATTTCTAACCAAAGAGCCAGTTTTCTAAGGTTCCGCCCCTTTTGTCTCTGAAATAGCGATTCTTGAATTATATCAGCAATATGCCTGCCTAGAGAGACGGCTTTAGAGAGCATGTACCGCGCATTTGGCAGATCGGTATCAAAGATGCCGATTTCCATAGTACCGACAGGATCGCCTGCTTTAAGAATGATGGGAAGAGTAGTGGAAATGACGGGGCGAAAACGTTCTAAGTATTTGTAATCATTACTATTCCGGGAAGTAACTTCATTGCACAATTGCAGCCAACGGTCGGCTTCAGGCATGTTACCGGTATTTTTACAGCCGGGCTCTAAATCCTTTATTGCCTGCCAGCAAGCGGGCGGTTTTCCGTCTCGGAGCAAAAACAGGCCGGCACGTCGGAATTCAAGCGAATCCACGGAAGTTTGCAAAGTATGTTTTAAAGAAGTTTCCAGTTTTTTATTAATAGTAAATGTGGGATTTATACGGCAGATCAGGAAAAGTTCTGTTTTCAGTGCCGACGAGGAAAGTTCTTCCAAAGGTTTTTCCTCCTTTGGTAACTTTTTGTATTGAGCAAAAGGAAATATCAGAAATGCGGGCTTTCGTCATTATATAACTCATTTTCCGCACCCTTTGGCATAAAAAATCATAATTTCTGTTTACCAGCAT